>Ga0302046_10003286_pt1 | contig 14664 bp, 14 predicted proteins | sample RVTome_11_FD_200261 | JGI IMG/M metagenome (GOLD analysis project Ga0302046, IMG submission 200261) | Soil microbial communities from uranium-contaminated site in the Upper Colorado River Basin, Wyoming, United States - RVT147D111 (version 2) ...
GTCAGCGACACCGAGATGTCGAGGTCGGTCCCACTGAGCTGGACCCCTCCATCACCGGCTCGCATCAGGATGTTGGACAGCACGGGAAGCGTCGTCCGGGTGGGGACCGCCGATGCGACAGCGGCGAGACCCGTCTGCAACGCTTCCCGGGTGATCGAGAATTTCATGTCGGCTCCTGTGCGATACCCGGGCGGGCGACTCCGGGAGCGCCTGGGTGGCGTGATTCGTCGGTTTTCCCACGAGAGGTTCTAAGGGCTTGTATGATATATATATCATCGTCGTAGTAGTAGGGCCGGTTGGAATGTGGACAACCCCGGATATGACCGTCTGACGCGGGCCAGCGCGGCATCACGGTGTGGACAATCCGGGAGCGTGGTCGACGGTTCGGGGAGGGCGGCAACTCCGGGAAGCGAGTGGCTGTCGACAACCGGCCGGGCTTCCACGTCCTGTCCACGGTCAAGATAGAAAAAGCTCTTCCTGGAGCTGCCGGACCCTACCCCGAAACGATGGGTTTGCGGCCATGTCCGCTTCGACCTTGTTCACGGAGTGGATCACGGTCGAATGATCCCGTCCTCCGAACAGGTCGCCGATGTCCGAGTAGGGCAGGTCGAGGTTCATCTTGATCAGGTACATGGCGACCTGTCGCGGAACCGTGAGCGTCCGGTTTCGGCGCTTGGAAGTCAGCGCGTCTACCGTGACGCCCCATACCTCGGCCGTCCGCGATCTCACGTGCTCGGGCGAGACCAGAGCGACGGGGTCGAGCGTGGCCAGGTGCTCCGGGCCGAGCGCGTCCTGCGCCATCTCGAGCGTGATCTCACGTCGCGTCAACGAGCTGAAGGCGAGGAGCTTGATGAGCGCGCCCTCGAGCTGTCGGACGGAGGTCCTGCGATTGCGGGCCACGTATTCAATGACCTCACCGCTGATCTCGATGCCGTCCTCCGCGGCCTTCGTCTTGAGGATGGCGGACCGCGTCTCGAGGTCGGGCGGCTGGATATCGGTAACGAGCCCCCACTCGAACCGCGACACCAGCCGTTCCTGGAGCCCCGGAATCTCCTGCGGGGGGCGATCGCTGGTCACTACGATCTGCTTGTGGGCGTCGTAGAGTGCGTTGAACGTATGGAAGAACTCCTCCTGCGTACCTTCCTTGTTCCCGATGAACTGGACGTCATCGATCAACAACACGTCGATCTGGCGATAGCGGTCGCGGAAGTCGGCCGTCCGGCCACTCTGGATGGCCGCGATCATCTCGTTGGTGAATCGCTCGGAGGGGACGTATGCGACCTCCCGGTCGGCGAACTGCTCGAGGATCGCGAGCCCGATCGCGTGCATGAGGTGCGTCTTGCCCAGCCCCGTCCCTCCCCAGATGAATAGCGGGTTGTAGGTCGCGGCGGGCGCGCGCGCGACCCTGTGGCATGCCGCGCCGGCGAGCTCGTTGTTCCCACCGATCACGAACCGCTCGAAGGTGTAGCGGGTGTTCAGCGGGCTGGCGGCTCGCGGCGGCGGCGGTGGCATTCGGGTTGCGGGGGCCGCGGTCTGGACGACGGGGGTGTCTTCCCCGATCCCGGGGAACTCGAGCCGCCCATCTCCGCCGTGGTGCTCGAACCGCAGCCGGAGGGCGCGCCCCACTTCCCGTTCGGCGAGGTCGCGGAGCAGCTGCCCGTACTTATCCTCCACCCATTCGACGGCGAACTTGGTCGGCGCCGACACCACGAGCGTGTCATCCGAAAGCGAGATGGCGTGCGTCGAAGCGAGCCACGTCCGATAGGTTTGCTCTGGCAACACGCTCTGCGCGGAGCCGCGGATCTTGGTCCAGACTTCGCTCGCTGTCAGTTCCATCGCGCCGGGAATAGACCGAGGGGACCCGAACGGGGCCGATGATTGTAGACGGAGTGCACGCGGGGTGTCAAACCGTCGTGCGGGGGAGGCCATGGTGGGGCTCCAGGCGCGGCGTTTGACAGCACCGCGCAGCGAGTCTACCGTTATGGGCTAGACTGCATTCCAGCCTGCGGGAAGGATCGATGGGCAAGCCCACATACAGCAAGCCGAGCAATCGGAAGCGCGTGAAGGATCACGGGTTTCGCGCGCGCATGAAGACGAAGGCCGGCCGCAAGGTGTTGTCACGGCGGCGCGCGAAGGGCCGGACCCGGTTGACGGTAAGTGACGACTTCCACCTCAAGCGCCGCGGCGGCTGAACTCGAGGCGTTCCGTTCGCCCGGCCAGCGCTTTCCGCGGGTGGCGCGTCTCCGCAGCAGCCGGGAGATCGGAGCCGTCGTTCGCGGGGGTGAGCGGCTGCCCGGGCGGGTCGTGAATCTGTTCTTCGCCCCCTCTCCAGCGGGTCGGCCCAGAGTAGCCATCGTCGTTCCCAAGCATGGCCACAAGGTCGTCGCCAGAAACCTCGTGCGGCGGCGGCTGCGAGAAGCCGTCAGGCGCGACGGGCTCCCGGCGGCGCTGGCCTCGCGCGCGGCCGTAGACATCGTCCTGTTCGCGAAACCGGCCGCGTATCAGGCCTCGTACGAGGCGTTGCGAGACGCGGTCGTGGATTCGATGGAGCGAGCATGCGCCTCGTGATCATCGGGCTCGTTCGAGCCTACCAGGTTGCCCTGTCTCCGTTGCTCCCCGGGAGCTGCCGATACATGCCGAGCTGTTCGCAGTATGCCATCGAGGCGGTAGAGCGTTTCGGCGCCGCCCGCGGATCCTGGCTGGCCGCTCGCCGGCTCCTCCGTTGCAATCCCTTCGGGTCGCACGGACACGACCCCGTCCCTCCCACGCGTCGCTGACGACCTCCCATGGAGAAGAGGCTGTTTCTGGCGATCGCCATGATGATCGGGGTAATGATCCTCAGCAACGTCATCTTCCCTCCGGTCGGTCTCCCGCCGTCGATGCCACCCGATTCCGGGGTGATCGACGGCCTGGGCGAGCCGGAGCGGAGAGGACTCGATTCATCGATGGCGGAGGGGGGAGCCTCGGATGCGGAGACGACCGCGGTCTCGCCGGGTCAGACGTCCCCCGCTCCCGCGCCGGGTGCCGCACCGTCGACCGATGAGGTCGTGGTCGTGCGCTCGGAGCTGTACGAATACCGGTTCAGCACGAGGGGAGCGCGGCTCGTGGGCGCCAGGCTTCTCGCGTATCCGAACTTCGCGCCGGGTGCCGCGCCCGGCGAGGTGGTGGAGCTCCTGCGGCCAGGCGATTCCGCGTTCGGATACCGCGTCGCGGTCGGTCGCGACACGCTGTCGCTCGGCGGGCTCGCGTTCGAGCCATCGACGCGCGACCTGCAGGTTGGCGACGGCGGGGGCGAGCTTCGATTCTCGACCGAGATCGAGGGGTCTCCGCTGACGTTCTCGGTGACGTATCGGTTCGTCGCGGACGACTACCGGATCGACGTCGAGGGCGGGCTCGAGGGGTTGGGTGACGCGGGGTACGCGCTCCTGGCGACGCTCGGCCGGGGGTTGAAGTCGAACGAGGCGGTCGTACGTGAGGACAGGGGGCAGATGGCGGTCGTCGTGCGCGAGCGCACGGGGGCCATCTCGGCCACGAAGCTATCGAGCATCGAAGCGGGCGAATCGAGACCGGTCGACGGCGGTCCGTTCAATTGGGCCGCCGCGAAGTCGAAGTATTTTCTCGCGGCGATCGTGTCCGGCGAGAACAGCCCCGGGCTGGGTGGCGTTCGGCTCCGCGGTGTAGACGAGCCGGACGCCGCGGAAATCGAGGCGTCGCTGCCGGTCCGGGCCGGCGCGGCGGGGTTCGCGTTCGTAGCGTACCTGGGCCCTCAGGATCAAGTACGACTCCAGGCGGTCGGTCAGTACCTGCACAACGTGAACCCGTTCGGCTGGCGGTGGCTGCAGTGGTTCATCCGCCCGTTCGGCGCGATCGTGACGTCCGTCCTCCAATGGATGCACACGACGTTCGGCCTCGCGTACGGGTGGGTGCTGATCCTGTTCGGAATCCTGTCGCGGGTGGTGCTGTTTCCGCTGTATCAGAAGTCCATGCGGCAACAGATGAAGCAGATGGCCATCCAGCCGGAGATCAAGAAGATCCAGGAGAAGTACAAGGACGACCCTCCGAAGCTCCAACAGGAGATGATGAAGGTCTACAAGGAGAACCACATCAACCCGCTCGGCGGGTGCCTGCCGATGCTGGTTCCCTTTCCGATCCTGATCACGCTGTTCTTCGTCTTCCAGAATACGATCGCATTCCGTGGCGTCCCGTTTCTGTGGCTTCCGGATCTGTCGCTCAAGGATCCCCTCTACATCGTTCCCTTCCTGATGGGAGGCTCGATGTTGCTGCTCAACTGGATCGGGCAGCGGGGCATGGAAACCAACCAGCAGATGAAGATGTTCACGTATGTGCTGCCCGTCGTGTTCACCTTCATGTTCGCGCAGTTCGCGGCAGGTCTGAACCTGTACTACGCCGCTTCGAACTTCGCATCGCTGCCTCAGCAGCTCTACCTCGCAAGGGAGCGTCGTGTGGCGCGCGGGGCGACCGGGGCCGGGCCGGGATCCGGGGGCGGTGACGACTCATCGGGGGCCCGGTCGGCGGGTCGGCGGGGAGGGAAGAAGTCCACCCCGGGAAAGAGACCCCGCCGCCGCTGAGGCTGCGGTCAACGAGTTCGGTCGGTGACGGTGAAGCGAGACATGTCGGGGCTTCTCGAAGACACGATCGCCGCCGTCTCGACCGCGCCGGGACGGGCGGGGATTGCGCTCATCCGTATGAGCGGTCCATCCGCGGTCGAGATCGGCGCCCGAGTCGGGGCGAGCGCGGCCACTTCGAGGTCGGCGAGAGTCGCGACCATTCGACACCCCGACGGCCGGCCGCTCGACCGAGCGCTCGTCACGCGGTTCGAGGCGCCAGCCTCCTTCACCGGCGAAGACACCATCGAGATCTGCACGCATGGGGGCACCCTCGTCCCGGCCCTCGTGCTCGATGCGCTCTGCGCGGCGGGTGCCCGGGTGGCGGAGCGCGGGGAATTCACGCGCCGTGCCTTCCTGAACGGGAAGCTCGACCTCATCCAGGTCGAGGCGACGCTCGACCTCATCGACTCGGGCAGCGAGGCCCATCACCGCGCGGCGCTGTGGCAACTCGATGGAGCCCTGTCTCGCCGGATCCAGGCGCTGCGTGAGAGCCTCCTCCATGTGCGCGCGCTCGTCGGGTACGACATCGATTTTCCGGGTGAGGACGACGGGCCGCTGCCACGCGAGCTGATCCTCGCGGCCGCGTCCGGTCTCGCCCGGGATCTGGAGTCGCTGGTCCGGCATGCTCCCGAGGGTGAGCGTCTCCGCGAGGGGGCCCTCGTCGTGCTGGCGGGTGCGCCAAACTCTGGTAAATCTAGTATTTTCAATCACTTACTAGGATCACAAAGGGCTATCGTCACCGACGTGCCGGGGACGACGAGGGACGCCATCGAGGTGGCGACCAGCATCGATGGGTTCCCGTTTCGGATCGTCGATACGGCCGGGGTGCGCGCTGCCCCGGAGCCGATCGAGCGGTTGGGCATCGAGGTGGCGCGGCGATTCCTGTCGCACGCCGACGTGGTCCTGCTCTGCGTCGAGGCCCAGCGGCCGCCGACGGTCGCGGACCGGGAGCTGGCCGAAGAGGTGCTGGCCCTCGGAGCCCGGGTGATCGCGGTGCGGACGAAGTGCGATCTGTCGGAGGGCGCCGGTGCGGCTCCCCAAGACGTGTCCCCATGGGGATCCGCGGTCACGGTGTCGGCGAAGACCGGCGAGGGCATGGAGGACCTCAGGGAGGCACTTCTCGAGTCGGGGTTCGCCGGTCTTCGCCGCGCGGACGAGCCGGCGCTGGTGACCCGCGGGCGTCAGACCCGCGCGCTACGCGAGGCCGCGGACGAGGTGGACTCGTTTCGCCGGCTTCTCGACGAGCATCACCCGGCGGAAATCGCGAGCGCCCACCTGGAGAGCGCCGCGGTCGCGCTGGACTCGGTCGTGGGGCTCGCCGACATCGACGATGTGCTCGGCGCGATCTTCGCGACCTTCTGCGTCGGGAAGTAGATGCCGGTGGACGCCCGTGCCGCGGGGGCTATGCGGCCCGCTGGCACCTCGGACAGATGACCGTCTTTCGACCGGTCACCCTCAGCGACTGGAGCGCGTGACTGCACCGCGGGCACGAGCTGCCGCGGTCGCGGGAGTTAATGAGCCAGCCCGGGTCCGAGCGCGCGGCCCCCCAGTGGAGCGTCGCCCGTCGGAGAACGCGCTTCAGGTACCGGTGTACTCGGTGGAGTTGATCCGGGACCAGGTTCGCAAGCTTCTCGTCGGGACGAATGCCGGATTGAAAGCAGATCTCATCCGCGTAGTCGTTGCCGATTCCGGCGATCGCGCGCTCGTTCATCAGGAAGCCCTTGAGCGTCGACCGCGGGTTGTCGTCCGCGAGGTGTGCGAACCGCTCCGCGGTCAGGTCCTCGCTGAGAGGATCGATGCCGAGATCGTCGAGCGCCCCGGCACCGGTGAGCTCGTCGTGGTGTACGACGCTCACGACCCCTTCGGACCCGGAAGAAGAGAAACGGAGCTCGCGACCCGCCGCGAACTGAAGGCGGACCTTGGTACGCTCGGTCGCCGGCGCGGTTTGCGATTCGAGGCGGACGTGCCCGTCATCACCCATGTCGAACAGGAGGCTGTATTCGGACCGGAAGCGAATGACCACGTACCGCCCGTGGCGTTCGACCGAGTCGATGGCGTGGTTTTCGAGCTGTTGCTCGGCGAGGTCGAGGTCGATGTCCACGACCACGGGGTCATCGACGAGAACCTGGGAAATGGTCTTGCCGGTCGTGTACCCGGAAATGGCCTCGATCATCCGCTCGACATCGGGCAGTTCTATCATGACGGACGGCTCCATGGGTCGGATTGAGCGCTCGCGGGCTGATACACCCGTTGCGCGAGAAAGTGCCTCGTATGGTTCCCAAAGCCGGTCGGGAGGCTAATGTTGAGCCATGCGCCATGATGTGATCGTGATCGGCGGCGGCCATGCAGGCTGCGAGGCGGCGGCGGCGGCCGCGCGTTCCGGGGCACGCACACTGCTCCTCACCTCGTTCCTGGCCCGGGTCGGCCAGATGTCGTGCAACCCCGCGGTCGGGGGCATCGCAAAAGGGACCGTCGCGCGTGAGATCGATGCCCTCGGCGGGATCATGGGGCTCGCCACCGACCGCACGACGCTCCATTTCCGAATGCTCAACCGGTCGAAGGGCCCGGCGGTATGGGCGCCGCGGGCCCAGTGCGACCGCGGGTTGTATCCCCGCGAGGTCCGGCGTGAGCTCGAGAAGCTACCGGGGCTCGCCCTGTACCAGGCGACCGTCGAGCGCCTCGTGATCGAGCGCGAGCGGGTGTCGGGAGTCGTGTGCAGCGACGGCAGCCGATTCGATGCCCGAGCCATCGTCCTCACCGCAGGGACGTTTCTGCGCGGGAGCATCAGGATCGGTGTCGATCGGGGGATCGCGGCGGGTCGGGCTGGCGACGCTCCCGTGGTGACGCTAGCGGAGCAGCTACAGGATCTCGGCCTGGCGGTAGAGCGGTTCAAGACCGGCACGCCGCCCCGGGTCGATGGGCGGACGGTGGACTACTCGCGTCTCGAGCGACAGGACAGCGATGCCGTTCGGGGCCGATTCTCGCACTGGGAGCTGCCCCGCGAGCGGGATCTCCTTCCCTGCTGGCTCGTGCGCGCGGGGCGCGAGGTCAAGGAAGTGGTGGCCGAGAATCTGGAGCGATCGGCCATGTACGGAGGCGCGATCAGCTCTCGTGGACCGCGGTATTGCCCGTCGATCGAGGACAAGATCCTCAAGTTTCCCGACGCGGAGTCGCACCAGGTCTTTCTCGAGCCCGAGGGCGCGGAGACCAGCGAGCTGTACGTGAACGGGCTCTCGACCTCGCTCCCGCCGGACGTGCAGGAGCGGTTTCTCGCGCGGGTGCCCGGGCTTGAGAACGCCCGGATGACGCAACCCGGCTATGCGATCGAGTACGACTACTTCCCGCCGCTCCAGCTCCGCGCCACACTCGAGCTCAAGCACCTTGCCGGGATGTACTTCGCGGGACAGATCAACGGCACCACCGGGTACGAGGAGGCGGCGGGTCAGGGCCTGGTGGCGGGTGTGAACGCGGCGAGGGCCGCTCTGGAGCTGGATCCGTGGGTACCGCGACGGGATGAGGCGTTTCTGGGTGTCCTGATCGATGATCTGGTGACTCGCGGGGTCGATGAGCCGTACCGATTGTTCACGTCGCGGGCCGAGTTCCGACTGCTACTCCGTCAGGACAACTGTCTCGCCCGGCTGGGCCCGGTCGCGCGGCGACTGGGCCTTCTCGATGACGATCGCGCTCGCGCGCTGGACGCCCACCTGCAGGCGTGCTCCGACGTCCGTGACTGGGTATCGGAGGCCCGGGTCGCACCGGTCGAAGCCGCGCAATACCTGGCTTCGGTCGATAGCCCCGGTCTGAAGCAAAAGGGGCCGCTCGCGGACCTCCTGCTCCGACCCGAGGTCCGCCTGGACGGCCTCGTGGGGCCGGGCGGTGCCCTGGGCGACCGGGGATTCGACCTGGACGCGCTCGCGACGGTCGAGATGGACATCAAATACGCCGCGTACGTGGAGCGGGATCGCGAACGAGCGGATCTGCTCGCGCGTCGGGAGGGCTACATCCTCCCCGAGGATCTCGACTACCTCGAGCTGGCCGGGCTCTCCTCGGAGGCGCGACAGAAGCTCGAGCGAATACGGCCTTCCACCCTCGGGCAGGCCGGTCGGATCCCCGGGATCTCCCCTGCCGACTTGCAGAACCTCCTCGTGGAGGTCAGGCGGCGGACGGCCGCCGGGGAGTCGGCTCCGTCGGGGCCCCTCTGAGAGGCGGCTGGGAAAGCCTGACAGAACCCTGGAGGATCATCAATCGCCGAATACCGCCGCGATTCGGTCCTGGATCGCGACCGCGGCGGCGCGCGGATCGGGGGCCTGTCGGATGGGTCGGCCGATTACGATGTAGTCCGCGCCCGCCGCGAACGCGTCCTCCACATCGACCGTGCGTTTCTGGTCGTCCCCTCCCGTCCTTGCGGCTGGCCGGATCCCGGGAACCACGATGCGAAACCCATCACCCACGTGTGAGCGGACGCCCGCGGCCTCCCAACCGGAGGCGATCACGCCGGCGCACCCGATGGCCTCGGCCCTCCGAGCTCGCGAGACCACGAGCGCCGAGAGGTCGGTCTTGAATCCGAGGTCCTCCATGTCGGCCTGGTCGAGGCTGGTGAGGACGGTCACGGCGAGGATGCCGGGTCGCTCCCCGCCCGCCTCGCGGGCGGCCCGGAGGATGGCGTCGTTCCCGTGCACGGTGACAAAATCGACATCCCGTTTGGCCAGGCTCCGCACGGCCGACGCCACGGTCTGAGGGACATCGAACAGCTTCAGGTCCGCGAACACCTTCTTGTCGCGCTCCCGCAGCCAATCGGCGAGCTCGAAATAGCCTCCGGAAAGAAACAGCTCGAGCCCGATCTTGTAGAAATGGACCGCGTCTCCGAGCGCCTGAACCAGCTCGCGGGCCTCCGCGGTGGTCGGCACATCGAGCGCCAGCATGAGACGCTGCCGCGGGGCTATCTCCATGAGAGGGTGCTCGCTTCCTGCTGGTCCGGACGTCACGAGGCCGGGGTGGGGTCGAGGCCGTAGCGCTCCTTCATCGATTCGTAGCGGCCGAACGTCTTTTCATCCAGGTCGGCGTGCAAGTGCTCATCGAGCAACGGGATCAAGGTCTCGCGCAGATACTGCCCGCGGGCCATCCATTGGAAATAGCTCCTCCCGCCGTGGTGGTAGGGGCCGTACAGCTTGCCGCCCGGAAAACGCTCGTCGATCCACCGAAACAGCGCTTCGTGATCGATGTGCATCCGAAGAGTCACGTGCGGCTGCTTCCCGTCACCGCCGAAATGGCCCTCCCCCACGAGAATCCCCACGAGAATCCCCACTTCCGTGTCCCGCGTCATCGGCTGCTCCGCTCGTTGTTTCACCGTCATGTTTCCCGTGAAACGTCAGCCTCGTGCCGCCCCGGACATGATTTCGTCGTTGTTTCACCGTCATGTTTCCCGTGAAACACTGCGCGCTTCCGAGTTGGGTGTTTCACCGTCGAGTTTCCCGCGAAACGCCCCGTAGCGCAAGCGGGTGGTGCGCTTTGGACGGGGGTAAAGCACCCGTATGGACTACGTGGTTCGCCTCCCGGCCAGGGTTGCCATATATTCGAGTCCGGCGCCGGGGCGGCCGCCCCCACATTGTGGGAAACCGGGTGCGCGACATGGTGTAATGATTTGACCATCAATGACTTACAAGGATTCCACGGCCTTCGCAGAGACCGTGGATTACGGAGGTCGACGCCGTGGCTCGGGTGATCGCGATCGCCAATCAGAAGGGCGGCGTCGGCAAGACCACGACGGCGATCAATCTGGGGGCTTCGCTGGCAATCGCCGAACGCCGGACCCTGGTGATCGATTGTGACCCCCAGGGAAACGCGACCAGCGGGTTCGGTCTGCGCAAGGATGTCGAGATGGCGTCGGTCTACGATTGCCTCGTCGACGGTCGCGGACTCGCCGACGCCACCCGAAGCGAGGTCCATTTTCCGTTCCTGTCGGTCGTCTCGGCCAGCCGCGACCTCTCCGGCGCGGAGCTCGAGCTGATCGGGAGACCGAATCGTGAGCGCGTCCTGCGCGACAAGATCGACGCGATCCGGGAGGAGTACGACTACATCCTGATCGATTCCCCGCCCTCGCTGGGACTCCTGACGCTGAACGCCCTGGCCGCCGCCGATTCCGTTCTCATCCCGATCCAGTGCGAGTTCTACGCCCTCGAAGGTCTGAGTCAGCTCCTGAACACGATCCGGCTGGTGCAGCGGGGGATCAACCCCAGCCTCGAGATCGAGGGGGTACTGCTGACGATGTACGATTCTCGACTGAACCTGGCGAAACAGGTGGTTTCCGAGGCGCGCGAGTATTTCGGCGGCAAGGTGTTCGAGACCATGATCCCGCGGAACATCCGGCTGGCGGAGGCGCCCAGCTTCGGAAAGCCCATCGCGCTCTACGACGTGATGTCGAGCGGAGCTCGTGGCTATCTCAGCCTCGCTCGGGAGCTCGTGGAGCGGGACCAGAGGGTGGCCGCCGTTGGCTAAGGACGATCGTCGGCTCGGAAAGGGCCTCGGAGCCCTCCTCGGGGAGAGCCTGGAGGGCGAAGGGGGGGTCGTCACCGAGCGCTCGGTGTCGCTCGACCGCATTCGACCGAACCCCTTTCAGCCGCGGACCGGATTCTCGGACGCGAGCCTCGAGGAGCTCGCGACGTCCATTGCGGAGAACGGGTTGTTGCAGCCGATCGTCGTCCGGGACGTGGGAGACTCCTTCCAGATCGTTGCCGGCGAGCGGCGCTTTCGCGCCCTGCAGCGACTCGGGTGGGAGACGGCTCCGGTCGTCACGAGGGTGTTGTCGGACGACCAGATGCTGGTCGTCGCGCTCGTGGAGAACCTCCAGCGGGAGAACCTGTCTCCCCTCGAGGAGGCCCAGGGCTACGAGCGCCTGATCGCGGACTTCGGGATGACCCAGGAGGGGGTCGGGCGCTCCGTGGGGCGCGAGCGGTCGACGGTGTCAAACGCTTTGCGCCTGCTCACGCTGCCTCTCGCGGTCCAGGAGCTCCTGGCCGCGGGACGCATCTCCGCCGGACACGCCCGCGCCGTCCTCGGTCTGTCCAAACCCGGCGACCAGGTGAGCATCGCGGCACGGGCGGCGGACGGAGGTTGGTCGGTGCGCGAGACCGAGCGTCGCGTGCGGGTCGCCCGCGAGGCGCGGGGAACGTCTCGTGTCGGGGCCGCCACGCCCACGCCGAGGGCGATGGACCCGGCGGTTCGCCGCGCGGAGCTGATCCTTCAGCGGGTCCTGGGCACCCACGTGAAGGTGCGACCCGACGCGGGGGGTGGGGGGGATATCGTTGTCCCGTTCCAGGACGGCGACGACTTCGTTCGTCTGCTCGACCTGATCGCCGGGAACGACGCGACCGACCATCTGAGATGAGCCGGCGTACGCGGTGAGTCCCGGGCGCTGGGCGATCCACTTCGTCCGCCAGGACGGACTGGAGACCCGCCGGGTGCGAGCGGGAGGTGTCGCGTCGATTCTCTCCGGACTCTTCATCACGCTCGTGCTCGTGGCTGCCGGCGTGTGGCTGGGACGTGCGTGGGGCGATCGAGCGGAGGCCGACACGGTGGCGACGCTCCGGACCCAGGTCCAGTCGCTCCAGACGCGCGAGCGGGCCCTGGCGGAGCTGACGGGAAGGCTCGAACGGGTCGAGCGCGACTACCGCCGACTCCAGGCCGTGGTCACCGAGGGAGCCCCCAACGCGGCGCCCTCGGTGGCGCTGCCGGCCCGGCCGGAGTCACCGGTAATGGGAGCCGACGGCGGCACGTCGGCCCCGGCATGGCCGACTGCACAGCGCGGGTTCGTTACACGCGCTTTCGGATCGCTCGGCGAGCCCGCCACGACGCAGGGTCACACGGGAGTCGATATCGCGGTTCCCACCGGCTCGTATGTTCGAGCCATGTGGGAGGGGGTCGTGGAAGAAGCCGGCGAGGACGAAGTCTACGGCCGCTATATCCGCATTGCGCACCGTGACGTGGTCTCGTCATTGTATGGGCACAACTCCTGGCTGTTCGTAGAGAAGGGTGACTCGGTCGAGCGCCTGCAGGTGATCGCCCTTTCGGGCAGCACGGGGCGGTCGACGGCGCCGCACCTTCATTTCGAGATCAGACGGGATGGCGAGCTCGTGGATCCGCTCGCCTTCGTCAACGAGGGGGCGGTCGTGGTGGTGGGTGGCGAGTCACGACCCGGCGGGAACCAGAGGTAAGGATAAGATAAAATGGCGAAAGACCAGAGAAACGAAGCCCCGGTTCGAGAGCTTAGCGATGTCGTATCCGTCATCGGGCCGGGGATGGAGATCATCGGCGACATCAAGTGCGACGGGACAGTGCGGGTCGAAGGGCGCGTCGAGGGATCCATCAAGGCGACGAAATCCGTCGTGGTCGGTAAGGACGGGACGGTCAGCGGCGACATCGAGACGCAGGACGTCGTGGTCGCCGGGACGGTCGCCGGGACGGTCGTCGGCGCGAGCCGGGTCGAGCTCCAGGACACCTGCCGCGTCGAGGGTGACATCCGTAGCCGGCGGGTCAAGCTCGACGAAGGCGGACGGGTCGAGGGCCGCCTGCAGATGGGCGAGATCTCGGTCAAGAAGCCCGGGGGGCCCGTGATACCGGCAACCTCCGGGCGGCCCACGACGCCTCCGGCCGACCACCCCCCCGGCGGGCTCCCGGCAGCCGCGGCCAAGTAGCGAAACCGCGGCCAAACGGGGCGCCCATGCGCCGCCGCCGACTTGCCCCGGTGGGGGGGGGAGTTGTCTGCCCCGGACGCGTTGAGCACCCGGCCGATGCCGGCCTGGAGGCACCGCCGTCTGTCCATATTCTTGATCGCCGTCCACGGTATTGAGGCGTGCTCGGTGACATCGGCGCCTTCGCGATCGGGATCGTCTTCGTCACGCTCGGGGCCGACTGGCTGGTCCGGGGGTCGTCGAGGCTAGCGGCCAACCTCGGGGTGAGCGACCTGGTCGTCGGTCTCACCGTGGTCGCGTTCGGCACTTCCGCGCCCGAGCTCGTGGTGAGCGCGACGGCGGCGCTCAACAATCAGCCCAATGTGGCGGTGGGCAACGTCATGGGGTCGACCGTGGCGAACGTGGGGCTCATCGTCGGTCTCGGGGCCCTGATGAAGCCGATCACGGTCCACAGGAGCCTCCTGGTCCGGGAGACGCCGCTCGTCATCTTCGTGCTCACGATCGTGATGCTGCTGTCGCTCAACGACCGCCTCGGCCGAATCGACGGACTGGCCCTCGTCAGCGGGTTCTTCCTGTATCTGGTGTTTCTGCTCCGGTGGGGTGGCGGTGGTCTCGACAGGATAGCACGTGCGGTCGAAGCGGAGGAGGCTGCCGAAACGGCGGCGACCGCCGACGAGGACGTGGAGGCCCCCGGCCGCAGAACCACAAAGCGTTCCCCGCGCCAGAGCACGCAGCCGCTCGACCGGCGGGGCACGATCCGCGCATGCGTCAGCGTGCTCGTCGGGCTTCCGCTGCTGCTCCTCGGCGCGGACTGGCTCATCGACGCGGCGCTCCGTATTGCCGAAGCGTTCGCGGTGCCCGAGGCGGTGATCGCCGCGACGATGATCGCGATCGGAACCTCGCTTCCGGAGCTCGCATCGACGCTGGCCGCGGCGCTCCGCGGGATGGGGGACATCGCGATCGGAAACGTGATCGGATCGAACGTCTTCAACCTGGGTCTGGTGTTGGGGTCGGCGGCCCTTCTCCGGCCCCTCGAGCTGTCCCCGCAGATCGTCATCAGCCAGGTCCTCCCGGCCCTCGTCTTCTCGGTCGTCCTGATACCGCTCGCGCTGACGCGGGAGAGGGTGGGTCGCTGGGAGGGCGCCGCGTTGCTGGTCGGCTATGCGGGGTTCATCGTCTGGGTTCTCTGACGGGATACCCGAGAACCTCACCCGCGGCCCCCTCCGAGGGCTCTCCGCGTTGTAAAGCAGTATCGTAAAGCGTATGTTGACAGGGCCTTGTCAACCGTCGGGGGGAACCGTGCCCGTCTCCGTCAAAATGAGCACCAAGAACCAGATCGTCGTACCGAA
>Ga0302046_10003287_pt1 | contig 14662 bp, 11 predicted proteins | sample RVTome_11_FD_200261 | JGI IMG/M metagenome (GOLD analysis project Ga0302046, IMG submission 200261) | Soil microbial communities from uranium-contaminated site in the Upper Colorado River Basin, Wyoming, United States - RVT147D111 (version 2) ...
CCCAACCCAGGTCGATTTCAGATGCGGCTCTTGACCAACCAGGATATTTTCGATAGCCGTCATATTACTAAACAGGCGAATATTTTGATAGGTCCGCGAAATCCCCCGGCGGGTGATTTGATCGGGCGGGATGTCTTTGAGGACTTTGCCATCAAAGAGGACTTTGCCGGCATCGATTGTGTAGAAGCCGGTTACGCAATTGAAAAACGTCGTTTTGCCGGCCCCATTCGGGCCCATAATGGCGTGAATCGATTTTTCCTCGACCTCTAAATCCACGCTGTCGACGGCCACCAATCCACCAAATCGCTTGGTAACATTGTCTGCCGATAGAATTGAGGCCATGTTCTGCTCCTATACCGCTTGACCGGCCGATACCGGCTCGACTTCTATTACAACTTCCTCTTCTTCGGCGAGTTCCCGTTTCTGCACCTCAGACGGCCAGAAGCCCTCGGGCTTGACCAGCATCATCACCACCAGCAGCGCCCCGTAAATCAGCAGGCGAAACTCGGCAAACTCGCGCAGCAACTCAGGCAGGCCCACCAGCACCAGCGCCCCAATGATGACGCCCGGAATACTCCCGACTCCACCGATAATCACCAGGCTGACCACGTTGATCGACACGAGCAGCGCAAAACTATGGGGGAAAACCGAGCCAATCTGCGCGGCAAAAATAGCTCCGGCCAGACCGGCAAAGGCCGCACCGATACCGAAGGCCAATAATTTACTGGCGATCAAGTTGATGCCCATCGCTTCGGCCACGTCTTCATCTTCCCGCATGGCCATCCAGCTCCGGCCAACGCGGGCGTACTGTAAACGCCAGGCAATATAGGCGATAATCACACAGCCGATAACGATGATATAATAGAAGTTGCCGGGGGATTTGATCAGGGCGTCCGGACTCATAAAGAAGAAGAGCAAACTCTGGAGCCAGGACCAATCCGGTAATCTCTCGGCGACGCTGAAGAGAAAAGAAGCCGACGGCTTTGGTATATTGAGAATGCCTTGCGCCCCACCCAGGACCGGGCGCAGAAAGTCCGATAGGACCAAAATGCGGATGATTTCGGCAAACCCCAGGGTGACAATCGCCAGATAATCCCCCCGCATCCGTAAGACCGGGATACCAAGAACAACGCCGGCCAAAGCCGATATAATGACCGCGACCGGAATGGCCACCCAGAAGCTCGTATAAGAGGCCCCGGTCACGTCTCCGGCTACCGCGTTGGCTAAGCCCAGTTCGGTCGTAGAGGTGAGCAGGGCCACGGTATAGGCCCCGATAGCATAAAATCCGACAAAACCGAGATCCAGCAATCCGGCCAGACCGATCTCGATATTCAGCCCCAACCCCATTAAAATGAAGAGACCGATCAGAACGAGAATCTGGCTGATATAAGGGCCGACAAGTTGCGGCAGCAGGATTAACAGAATAATCCCAATCGTGATACCGGCCCAATTGAGCGTCTTCTGCTGTTCTTGTGGCAGTTTAGCGATACCGGATTTGACGGCCTGATTTTGGGTCGTCCATAAACCGTTGAGCAGGGCAAATACCACAAATACGGTGATCGCCCCGATATTCGATAACCCGTTACTGCCAAACAAGAAATCGGCGACAGGCTCGGTCACGTCACTCCGATTGAGAATGACGTCCAACAACTCTTCCAACATGCCGATCAGGATCACGGCGCTCAGACCGGCCGTCACCATACGTCGAAGGAGGTTGGGTAGAAGATGAATGATCGCCCCGACCAGACTCAGGGCCGTATAGACGCCGATGAAAGCGAGGACGCCGCTCGACCGGGATAGACCTTCTTCCTCGAAGGTTAGAATATCGACCAGGGCCGGCGAGGCATTCACAAACATATTACGCAGACCAAACGGCTCAGTCGTGACCAGCAAGATCGCGCCGATGATGCCCCCGATCAGACCCGTCCCAATTGTGGCGATGATCGCCTTACCGGGGTTTCCATCCGACAGCTTATTAGCGGCCACATAACCCATTCCCAGGCTAACCACCACCAGCAGTGAGCGACCGAGTGAGAGAATGCCGTCAATAACGTCCCGCTCGTGGAAGGCTTCGACCATCCCGACCAGGCAAAAGAAGAGGACGGCCACCCCACCGATGAGGCCATATTCTCCCACCTTGGACCATCTAAAGGCCCGTTCGTGCTCATTTCTTGACGATACCCTAGCCATCGATCACCTCTTATGCTTTTTTCTTACTCAGCTCGACGCCCATGATGCCGGTAGGGCGGAAGATCAGGACCAGGACCAGCATGGTAAAGGCGATGACGTCTTTCAACTGGTAAGGGGCGACGATGCCCAAGCCCTCCAAGAATAGACTGGGACCCAGCGACTCGAAAACACCCAGAAAGAGTCCGCCGAGCATCGCGCCGGGTACATTGCCGATACCACCCAACACGGCTGCGGTGAATGCCTTCAAACCTGGCAGAAAGCCCATAAAGAAGCTCACTTGCCGGAAAATCAGGGCATAGAGGACGCCCGCCGCTCCGGCCAGGCCCGCGCCCAGCGCAAAGGTGATGGTGATCACCCGGTCTACGTCGATACCCATCAAGGCAGCCACATCTTTATCTTCAGCGACGGCCCGCATGGCCTTGCCAATTTTGGTCGCCTGAATTAGATAATAAAGCCCCAGCATCAGCAGGACTGAGGACATAACAACGACAAACTGAATGCGCGAAACCAGGGTTGGGACATCGGCCCGGGTCGTGATTTCGGGGTCTTGCAGCGCTGCCACCGAGAGCGGAAATGCATTGTTGATGATCGAAACCAGCACCGATTGCACCAGCGGCACCACAAAATAGGCGATGATCAGCAGAATCAGGGCCGGTACAACTGTTGTCAGCCACTGCAAGTTGGGAGCCAGGTACAGACTCTTTAGATAACGATAAAGCGGTACCAGGGCAACCAGCGCCAACCCTACGACCAGAATCAGGGCGAAAAATAGCAGCAGGTCCCCAATCAACAAATCGCCTCGCAAAACGGGCACCTGCGGATACGCTTCGACGCCGGAGCCATAGAACCCCCGGAAGGTGTACTGCAAAAAGAAAGACGCGCCGATGGCCGTAATCAGAGGTACCAGCCGGGGAGCGCGTCTTAGTGGTTTATAAGCAATTCGCTCAACGGAAACCGCGACGATTGTTGAGGTAATAATGGCCACCAGGAACACAATCAGCAGCGACAGCAGCGGGTTCGCTTCAAGCATTGAAAGCTGACCTTCAGCCGGAGGTTCGGCCAGAGCGCGGGCTGCAAACAAGGCCGTGAACGCCCCACTCATGAAGACTTCGCCATGGGCAAAGTTGATCATGAACAGGATACCGTAGACCAGCGTATATCCCAGCGCAATCAGGGCGTAAATGCTGCCCTGGGCCAGGCCAAATACAAAGAAATCCAGCCACTGTTCATTGGTGTATCTTGGAAGTGCTAATGATGAGATCGTGCCGCCAATAACGACAAAAATAATGACAATCTTGAACAGGAGCAGCGCGCCATCGACAAAGGTGAAGCGCTTGAACATATCGTAGGCGGTTAGCAGACCGATGGGGATACCGATCAGCAGCCCCGTACCCAATCCCCCCATAAACGAACCGGTGACGGTGTCCAAATTAAAGCCGCCGCCAAAAAGCAAATTGCCGCTAACCAGGATGGCATTCAGCAATCCGCTCAGGCCACCGATGATCAGCCCGGCCAGGTACCACTTCAACTGCGGCACGCCTTCGTCATCTTTGAAGGAACGTAATAGAAATCCAATGCCGTAGGATAGTACAATATATAAGAGTAGGTTGGTAAATAACTGCATCTTCTCTTCTCCCGTGGCAAGATTGAACTACTTTTATACCTTGCTGCCTGGCCAATCATATACCCGAAACATCACTGTTCGCCGCCAACTGCGACTGGCATGAGTGAATAGGACCGTAACTCAGGTTATTCAATAGATAACGTGAAGCATCGTTTCAAGGCCTTAAAACGTCGTCTAAGATCGATGACAATCTCCCCGGCCACGCTGCCGCAACAGTTTTTACCAAACGCCGGCAAATCCTACAACGTTGAGGCGATCAGTACCCGTTTTAGTTCCCAAAGGGAATGTGGGTTTTAATGATGATCAACTTGGACCACCCTTAATTTAGGCCGAACATACCATCTGTTCGACGCCTGGGGAGAGGAATTATAACACGTTACCAAGACGTGAGCAATTATTAATGAAGGGGGGAACGATTTGATTTAGGCGGTATGATCACAACCAAAAGAGCAGGATTCATAAGATTTCCGGGTTTGAATTGGTATTTATCCTTTAATCCGGTAAGTCCCGCCCTGATGGGTATAAGCTCAAGGGGTAGGCCTAGCGGTTGGCTGCCCGGCCGATCGTGAGCCGATTGGGGTTGAAGTGGCCGTGGGGACAGCCGCCGGCTCTGCTTCGTCATCAGCCTCGCCGGCCGTGGGGTTGGCGCTGTCGAGCCGGGTATGGATTACCCCGTCGATCTCGATCTCGGCATCCGTTGGGATGACCTGCACCCAGGTATTCCCCGGCTTGAGCGGCATGGCCCGGCCATCGTTGAAAATAAAGTTGGGTGTATCGCGCCCATCCGTTTCCCAGTTGCCCTTCAGGATTTTGCCATCACGCAGCAGCCAGGCCGTGCCCAGCCCGTTGACGATGATCCGAATCGAGGTGGCTCCATTACTGTCCTCGACGATGTCGGTTGGCAGATGCTCGGCAAAGTAGATGATTACGTTGGTCGCCGCCACCTGATCACCGCCAAACGTCAGCATTGGCCCGCCGCTGATAAAGCGTAAATAGGCGCCCTGACTGGCGTCATAATCCCAGTGGGTCGCGTTGGTTTGCTGGGGATAGGGAATGGAAACCTCGGCTGCATCGCCGACAGCCTCGACCGGAAAGGTGCTAAAATCGGGACTCTGGCTGAACTCGAAGCCGCGCAGCTTGACATCGCCCTCCAGATCTTCGCTTTGCAGATAGTCACGGGCCGCGGTCGCATCAAAGGCCAGGCGGGTCTGCCAATCCTGATTGGGACGATAAAAGAACGGCCGGGGCACAAAAAACTCGTCAAGATTGACGATATCGCTTTGAGAAATTTCCCAGCGCACCCCATCCGAGCCGCCGGAGTTGGCCAGCGCCCCCTGATACTGGCTGCCGAGATCGAGATTGATCAGCCGGGCGGAGCGAATCGGGGCAATTGTCTCGGGGTCCTGGCTCAAGTAGATGGCTGTAAACCGGGTCACCCACCACTCGACGATCTCTTCATACACGATGTCGGCCTCGTTCAAGGCCACCTGGGGCCGGGCTCCGGGATCGTTGCCTATCCGCACCATCAACGGGCGGCGGCGCAGCACGGCCGGATCATCGACCTTCAACCCGGTCAAGGGGTTCACATCGGCCGGTCGATTGATCGGCGAATTATCCGGGGCCGGGTTAGCCGCGGCCTGGACCCCGACCGCCCCTGAAGCATCATCACCCTGCGCGCCAAAGCCGACCGTTGGGGCGGGTGTGGGCGAGCTGGTCGGTTCTGAGGGTGTTGGGGTAGGTTCTTCGGTCGAAAAGACGACCACGGCCAGCTCTTGCGTGGGCTCAGCCGGTACCGGAGCCTCATCCCCGCCACACGCTGTGATCATCACCAACAGCCCGCCCAGCAGAATTAGAATGCCTCGCCAGCGAAGTTGTCCAGATCGTTGCCGCATGTTCTCCTCCAACTGAGCCTCTTTGTAGAAGTACCTTGACCATTCACAATTCACAGTTTCTTGCTTGCCTGTGAGATTTTAACCGGCCCAGGTTAAGCGAGCCTTAATGTATTATAATGCTTCACGCCTTAGCAACAAAAATCTGAGGTCGCCGTGGCTTGACAATGAATAACTTTCTTTTATGATAGGGGGAATTGATACCCTGCTGTTCAAGGAGCCAACCGTGGTAGACACCGTCCTCAGTTCAAAAACCAAAGAAGTCGTCATTGGCGCAGGCCGCCCGTTTGTCATCATTGGCGAACGCATCAACCCGACCGGGCGCAAACTATTGGCCGCCGAGATGAAAGTCGGCAATTATGATCGGGTTCGATCCGATGCCATTGCCCAGGTCGAGGCCGGCGCCCATCTGCTCGATGTCAATGCCGGTATTCCCCTGGCCGACGAGCCCGCCATCCTGGCCGAGGCCATCCGGTTGGTCCAGTCGATCACCGATGTGCCCGTCTCCATCGACTCGTCCATTGTCGAAGCCCTGGAGCGCGGCCTGGAGGCGGCCGAGGGCAAACCCCTCCTCAACTCGATTACCGGCGAGGATGAGCGCCTGGAAAAACTCCTGCCGCTGGTGAAGAAGTACGGTTGTGCTTTCATCGGTATCAGCAACGACGAAACCGGTATCAGTGAAGACCCGGACGTCCGCTTTGCCGTAGCCAGAAAGATCGTCGAGCGAGCCATGGATCATGGCATCCCCAAAGCCGACGTCATCATCGACCCATTGGTCATGCCGATTGGGGCCATGGCCAGCGCCGGCCGTTCGGTCTTTCGGATTTTGAACCGCTGCCGCGACGAGTTGGGCGTCAACACTGCGTGTGGCGCGTCAAACGTCTCGTTTGGCCTGCCCAACCGGCCCGCCCTCAACGGCGCTTTTTTAGCCATGGCGATTTCCAATGGTCTGACCAGCGCCATCACCAACCCCATCGAACTGGAGATCAAGCGTGCCATCATGGCCGCCGATGCGTTTATGGGCCACGACGAAAACTGTCTCGACTGGATTCAGGCCAACCGCGATCCCGTCGCCGAAACCGCCGACGGCAGTGGCCGCCAACGCCGCGAACGAGGCCAGCGCCGCGCCCGGAGAGGGGAGTGAGGAGTCGTCAGGAAGAAGCAGAAGGCTGAAAAAAGAAGCACCATTACCTTCTCAATAAGTAGGGAGGGTAGTTCATGTTGCGTTTTGTCTGGCTCAGATGATCGTGCCTCAAACTTCAACCTGACACCTGACACTCACAGTGAAGAGCCTACCCACCATGAGCCAATTTGAATCACCCCCCCAGCCATCTGGCGATCAAAACCTTGACTCGACCAAACCTGCCGACTCGATGTCTGATTTCATCTACACGGTCGGTATCATTTTGGGGTTGTCTTACCCGGTGCTGGCCCTGTCGACCAGCGGACGAGCGATCTATCAGCTCATTTTCAAGCCCGGCGTGACCGACTTCCTGCCCCCGGCTCTGAGTGCCGTCGCCGCCGGCTGCTACCTGGGCGCGACCTTTGGTTTTACCGTGCGCCGCAAATGGGCCTGGTGGCTGTCGGTGGGGCTGCTGGGTTTCGAGACCTGCATGACGTTCGTTGTCGGCACTCTCAGCTTCATCATCCCCGAAGTCATCGGCCGCACCGTCTGGCGTCACTTCGGCGTCGACTACGGCTTCTTCCCCCTCTTCCAGCCGCTCCTCGGCCTGATCTGGCTGTTCAGCCCTCCCATTTTACGTGCCTATGGCATCTCGCTGGGGCGGTCGGAAAAAGGGGCTGGGGTGAATGAATCTACAGATTGACGTGACCGCCGATTTACAGTAAGATGATGATAGTCTGTAGCGTTGGAGGCGAATGATGACCATCCAGATCCCCAAAGTCAATAATGGCGAGCAGGCCGGTCTTAGTTTTCTGGACCCTTTAGCCAGTTTCTACCAACGTCTGTTGCCTTTAGACACGGTCGAGGCTATTTACGCGGATTGGCATGTCGATGGTCTTGAGATATGGTTAATTGTCAACCGCGCTACCGAGGCTGAGCGCGAGCAAATCTACGAACACGAACTGGCCCTGATGCAGGCTTTTCCAGAATTGGGGTTGGATACTCACCTGATTGATCGCTCAGACGGTGATCCACTTGAAGCCGTTGATCTGACGGCAGTTGATGCTTTTCTGCGTTTCCCCCGCTCGACCCATGCCTGATTTCGACGCCCATCAAACGCAAGTTGAACACAATCGCCAGGCGGCGATGGCCCTACAACAAGCACCCCATCCTTACCTTCTGAAGCTTTGATTCTCGAAAGGCTGGGTCTCCGTGCCGAATTGACGTGGCTGCTGAATTCCAGTAAGATGACCTTGATGTGGTATTGGCCTTAGCTGCGAGGTGACATATGCTCCGAACATTTAGCCGGGTAGAAGTGACGGAAAGAATGACCTCAGAGGAGTTTTTCTGTTACGCGCCCGACGATAAGAAAGCTGAATTAGTAGATGGGGTGATGATCGTGTCTCCACCACCGTTGGATGTTCATGAAAAATTACAGATCTTTCTGCTGCGGCTGCTGGGCGATTTTATAGAACAGTTCGATTTAGGTGAACTGCGAGGCTCACGTACTGCCGTTGTGCTGGCGGACGATCAGACCTACGAGCCGGATATTCTGTTCATTGCTAAAGATCGAGTGGATATTATCGAAGAACGTGGCGTTGTGGGCGCACCTGATCTGGTCATCGAGATTCTGTCGGCGTCTACGGCGGCGCATGATCGAGGAGCTAAGTTTCGTGCCTACGAGCGGTCGGGCGTGCGCGAGTTGTGGTTGATCGATCCCTACGGCCCGGCCGGTACCGAGTTCTACCGTCGTGAGGGTGATCGCTTCGAACCCATCATGCCCGACGAAAACGATCTAATTCAACCCATCACTCTACCCGGCTTCAAACTAAACACCGCCTGGCTCTGGCCGGCCGAGAAATTCATCTCCGTCCGCGCGGCCTTGAATGCGATGTAGCAGGAGATATCAATTAACAATTATCAATTAACAATTATCAAACCCCACATCCCATATCCCATATCTCACATCCCATCCCATCCCATCCCACCTCAGCGTGTCCGCCGGCGCCACTCTTCCTTGAGTTCTAGCGCGGCCAGATCTTGGTCCAGATCCAGAAAATCCTTGAGCAGCCGGTGAAAGCGGCTGGCTTCGTCGAGCATGGGGAAATGTTTGGACTGGGCCAGTCCCATCGGGCGGATATGAGGCCAGTGGCCGTTCATCTGGCGCATGGGGCCGGGGTCGATCACGTCATCTTTTTCGCCGTACACGGCCAACATCAATGGCCCGGCCAGCCGGTCGATCCGTTTCAGATGATTGTTGATATTCATCTGACCCATTGACTGGAGGCTGGCTGTGATCGCCCGCTGATCGGTTTTTTGGGTTTCGGCCATGACCTCTTCATGGATCGCTTGCTGTCGCCACCACAGCAGTTTGGCCATCATCGAGTTATCAGAGAAGTTGAGTAGTTTCCGGTTGACGCAGGCCATGCTCATGGGCAGGCTGATAGCCATCAGCTTATCGATCCGCTCGGGGCGGTGCAGGGCGTATTCGAGCATCACCGTTGCCCCCAGCGAGTGACCCACCAGGGATAACCGCTCGATGCCCAGCGCGCTGACAAAGTTATCGATCAGGTCGACGTAGTCCGGCACACCGTAGCGCACCTTCGTTTTATCCGAATCGCCAAAACCCCAAAAATCCAGGGCATACGTGCGATACTGATCCGCCATGACCTGCATCGTGGACATCCAATAACGCCAGGAGCCCAGCCAGCCATGCAAGAATAGGAGCGGCTTACCCCGCCCCATCGATTCGTAATGAACAAGACCACCGTCAATGACAATTGCGCTCATCGACTATTTACCTGTATTTACAGGTGACCGGTATTTTGTTGATTTCTAAAGACTGTCCGCAGGCTTGGGAGGCAAGGTTTGGGTCAAACCCTTACCTCGCTATACAAGCGCTTGGCATGGATAATAGTCCTGGTAAGCTAGATTGACAATCGACCATAGGGTCCAAGATTTTTAACCACGGATTTCACAGATCTTAACTACTTATATCCATGAAATCCGTGCCATTGGTGGTTAAATTGCCACTCAAGATGTCTTTCCAATTCTTACCTTGCCAAATGGCTTCACTCCTGGTTGATCGCTTAGACAGTTTGTTGGGCCAAATTTTGATCAAGTGCAGGTCGAATTTCGACGTTTTCAGGACCGGCCACCTGTTTCTGAATTGAGGTCCTTAGCGAATTTGGCCAAAACTTTTTTGATACGCCAGGGTAGCTCCTCGGGAACGAAAGGTTTTACAATATACTCTACCGCGCCCACGTCGAGCCCGACCTTGATCTCATCTGCCTGACCTTTCGCCGACAGAAAGACAATGGGAATATCCGCCGTGCTTTCGTGCTCCTTGAGGATACGGCACGTGTCATACCCGGTCAGCCGCGGCATGCGAATATCCAGCAGAATCAAATCGGGTTTGAGTTTGGGGGCCAGCTCAATGGCCTCTTCACCATTGTTCACCCCAACGGCCTGCAAGCCGCCGATTTGTAGACTGAACACGATCAAGTCACGAATATCCTTTTCATCTTCGGCCACCAAAATCACGGGTTCGCTCATGGCCAGGGTTCCCTCCAGGCAATTAGGCGCTGCATTCATCATTGTTAAAACCAGGGTGCAAGGTAGCGCGGAGCAGGATACAATTCTGCATCCGATTACCTGCTACAGATAAGGTTGGCTTCAAAGATTGACAAAACGTGATTAAAGCTGGTTTCTCGCTTACCGTCAAGAATGAAGGCGGTTGTTTAGAAAAAGGTTCGACTATCGACATAGAACCCAAATGAAATACCCCCTAAATTGTTAATAACGATTTGTAACCATAGTAACTGAAACTTATCAATAAATTCTCAATTATCTATTCCCGATTCACGCGTTTGATGCGGTCACAGCGCCGGCGGTTTCCTCTTGCCAGATCGAGGCCAGGGTGGTGACGATCTGGCGATTGGTTGCGTTGTCTTTCACGGCAATCCGCACCGTGTGCTGCCCCAACTGAGACCCCATGCTGGTGACATCACGCAGAAATAGACCCGAGGCGCGGCAGTTTTGGACGATGGTCGCCGCATCCGGTCCCTCTGAGGGCAGATGACATAGTAGAAAATTGGCGACACCGGGTACAACCTCCAAGGGTGTCATCGCTTGCAAGGCTTCGGCCAACTGCACTCGCAGCACATGCGTTTCTTCATACCGAGCGGCATAATAGTCCGGGTCTTGCAGGGCCTTAACGGCCGCGATCTGAGCCGGCAGGCTGACAGCCCACGGCGGCGTCAAGGCCGTTAGCTCGGCGATGAGCGCCGGCGGGCCACATAGATAGGCCGCCCGTACCCCGCTCAGGGCATAAACCTTTGACATCGACTTGCACACGATGACATTCCGGCTGCGCGCCGCAAAGGTTTCCAGGGATTGATCCGGCCCGGCATACTCGACGTAGGTTTCGTCGAGCCAGATCAGGGTACTGGCCGGCGCTCGTCGCAGAACCAGTTCGAGTTGACGGCGCGGCACGTGGCAGCCGGTTGGGCTGTTGGGATTGATCAGAACAATCAGGTCATAAGCCGCTTCAAAATGGGCCTCCAACTGGGCCAGGTCGAGCCGGTAGCCATCGTCGCGGGCCAGCAGCAGCCGGTCGACCCGGCCGCCGATAACGTTCTCCAACACGTGGGCGTACTCGCCGTAAGTCGGATCGAGAATGAGAACGCGCGAGCCGGGCTTGAACCACTGCCGCAGTGCCAGGTAGATCAGGTCGGATGAGCCCGCCCCCGGCAGGATACAGTCGGGCGGGACGCCGCGTAGTCGAGCGACAGTTTTGACCATGCCCCGGCAGTCATCCGGGGGTGAAGTGCGCAAGAGCCAGGGCAGATACTCGCGCAGGGTGGCCAGCACTTTGGGCGAAGGCGGATACCAGGCGTCCAGGACGTCGGCGTTGATGATGTCGCGGCTGCGCTCGAGCCGGTCGAACTCAGGGCCGATGGCCTCGAAAAATGCGCCGCCATGAAAACAGGCCACCGGCTGATCGAACGGAATATCGAGCTGCCAGTCGATTTGATGTTTCAGTCGGTGTAATATCGTAGTGTAACGGGTCAGGTGCTCGCGAATCTCGGCCGTGGTGGCACTCAACACCTCGAAGGTGACCGCGCCGGCCTGAACCAAAAACCCCAGAGGCCGCAGCCCGACCTTGCGATAAATGTCCAAAACCTCGCGCCGGCCCAGGGCCACGATAGTACGTCCACCCTGAGCCTCGACCCAGCGCAGTGCGGCATACATCAACAAGCCGGCCACAGTGCGCCCGCGATAGGCTTTGAGCACCGTTAGAATCCGGATCTCGTAAAGCTGCTCGTCAAAGGCCAGGGGCAGCTCGGCCCGCGCAAAATATTTGTCGATGGAATAGCTGCGCTGATTGGGCGGCGTAATGCTAATAAAGCCGGCGATGGTATCGCCAAACGAGGCCGTGATATAAATGTTGAAATCATCGAGCGAGTCGCTCAACATCTCGGCGGGGTTTTCAGCATGCTGGGCCAATTCGCTGGCATAGACCTCGTGCCGCAGCCGGTAAATGGTTTGGCGATCCTGCTCCGTGGCCAGGCTGATTTTGAGTCGATCAGAACCGGGTGAGGATTTGGGCATGGTTGTCCTCCAGAGCCTAAGCTCCAACCTCCAATCTCTCCAATTCATACCGCATCGGCCTGGCCGGACGCGACTCGCTGCGCGCGAGACAGACATGGTCGATTCCATCCGGGCCGGTTTCCCAGCTGATGCCGCTGAGATCGAACCCACTGTAAGTCAGCAGGTTGTTGAACTCAGCGGGGCGATAATAATTGGCCTTATATCCCAGATATTTACCCGATAACGAGGAAACTTGCGGTGTAAAGCAGTCGGTCAACAGGACGCCGCCGGGGGCCAGCAGGTGGGTCCGAACCAGCTTTAGGTGCTCGAGCAAGTCCGTTTTTGATATCCAGTTTGATAGCCCAATGAATAGGATGAGGTCATACGGTCCGGCCAGTTTGAAGCGTTCCCGGAGCCGGTTCGAGGTTAGATCCCCCGGCATGAACTCGAAGCTGAGGCCCATCTGACGTGCAGTTCCGTGGAGATCGCTTTGGAGGCGGCCGTCCGGGTCAAGATCCGAGGCCAGCAGGTGGATGCGGCTGAGGTTAGCCTGGTCAGTACACGCGACCTGGCGCAGCGGCAACAACACATCGAAGGCGTAGCCGCTGGGCGCAGTCAGAATTTTGATGCGTTCGTGTCCGTTGAGACCGGTCAGACGACGCCGGCATTCCTTTTCTACGATCCGTTTGAGCACCTGCAGGCGATGGTAGACGGCTCGATGCAGAGGGTGGTTCAGGAAGATGCGGTCGAGCTGTCCGTAATGGTGGCTATCTTGCCGATAAATAGCCTTCATCAACCCGGCCGAATAGCCTTCTTGGAGCGAGAGCCGGCCCAGGCTTGACAAGGGGAAAGCCAGTTCGCGGGCGCTGCCGCGAGGCAGATGGCGCAGCAGGTGCCGGATCAAATATTGAACGGTGAGAGCTTTTTTGAATACAGCCCCGGGGGTCGTCAGGTTGGTGGGAACGGCTCCCAGGCGGTCGGGCCGTAGCCCTCTCGGGTCGGGGTGGTGGCTCCCGTCAATTCGGGCAGCGCTTAGCTTACGCACAAAGGCCAGGGTCTGTTCCAAAATTTGGCCCGGCGCTAGGGTCGTCACGTCAATCACGGCGGTGTTGGACTCTCCCCGCCGGAGTTGGAAGAACTCGACCACGCCCCGGAGCATGGTCTGGGCCTGGGTCATATCGGTGATGTTTTCATGGCCGTCCGGCTTCCGGTCACGGGCCATAACGCGGGCCAGCGCGGTTTCAGGCTCGATGGCCAAAAACATCAGGGCATCAGGCAGTTCGGTCAGGCCCAGCTTGAGCCGTCGATCCAGACGGCGCAGATGCCGCATCAACTTCAAGCCGGGAATAGGACGGCCTAGTTGGTCCGGTAAGGACTCGCCGGTTTCGGTGTAATCATAAAGGGCTTTGATGTGCGTGATGGGGATAGATGTGGTTGTATCGCCGGGTACTGGCCTGGGTGGTGACATATAGGTGCTGACCCAGCCACCGGAGGTCAGCAGCAAATGACCATCGCCGAAAATCAGCTCAGGCCGATAGCGAGTCTTGATCTGGCGAGCTGCCCCCTCGTGTGCGAGGAGTTGGATGACCTTCAAAGTGGGGTAGAGCCAGCGGATGTGGGTAGCGGCTTTAGCAATGCGCCGAAACAGCCGGTTGAGCCGGGCGGCCAGCGGCAGGCCAACGGGCGCAAAGTCCGGGCGCAAGAGATCTTCGTCAGATGTCTTGACCCACACCTCGTCGCTAATCGCGGCGGTGGTCAGCCCAAGTTCAGCCGCAGCCAGGTCGGCCAGGGCCAGGGTGACCAGGCTCTTACCACTGCCATCTATGCCGATTATGCTGATGTAAAGACTCATCGCCTGGCTCCGTCAAAAGCCCTTGCCCGGTTTTATCTAACTAACTATGCCAGATCGAGCTTATCAACTATAGGGTTTGTTAATTTCAATGTGTATTAGCACATTACTATGATTATAGGTATGATAAGCTACTTTAAGCGTAAAGTCAACCCATAAAGGGTTAAAAGTTTAAATTTTAATGTAAATTAAGATTTGTATTTGTTTACCGTGATGTGTACGCTGTGGTGCTAATGATAACTGCCCGGCCACCGGCGATAAACAACCCAGGGCCGAAGACGAGGGTGATCGGCGACCGGGGCGCGACCTTTATTTTTGCCCGTCTTCAGTCAGACCATTGTATTTCACAATCTCCGACCTTGTAAATTATCATTGATACTTGTATACTAAGATAT
>Ga0302046_10003288_pt1 | contig 14659 bp, 11 predicted proteins | sample RVTome_11_FD_200261 | JGI IMG/M metagenome (GOLD analysis project Ga0302046, IMG submission 200261) | Soil microbial communities from uranium-contaminated site in the Upper Colorado River Basin, Wyoming, United States - RVT147D111 (version 2) ...
GAGCACGGGCTCGGCGACCTCGTAGCAGCACGGCCCGATCGACGGCGCGATCGCGGCGTGGAGCTGATCCGCGCGGGCCCCGGCCGCCACGGCCGCGCGGACCGCGGCCGGGGTGGCGCCCCGCACCGTCCCCCGCCAGCCGACGTGGGCCGCCACCAGCACCCGGGCGATCGAGTCCCACAGCGTCAGCGCCAGGCAGTCGGCCGTGAAGATGGCCAGCGGCACCCCGGGCTCCCTCGTGGCCAGCACGTCCCCCGTCCCCGCCCACCCGCCCCCGGTGGGCGCGCGCAGCACCTCGGCCCCGTGCACCTGCTTCGCGTAGGCGACGCGCGCCAGGTCCAGTCCCGCCGCCCGCAACGCCTCCCGGGCCCCGGCGTCGAACGGCCCCGTCCCCTGGGCCGGCGACGTCACCCCCGGGAAGTGCCGCGTGGTCGTCACGTGCGGCAGCCCCAGCGCCGCCAGCCCGCCGAACGTGAAATACCGCACGGGCTCTCCGTGCGGCACCAGCCGGCTGGATGACAGCGAGACCATGCCACCGATCTTATCCGCGATCGTGGCTCAGTCTTGCCTTCCACGGAAGGTCGACCACGTTCGAGCGCGGGCGTTGCCCGCGACGGCGCACCTGACCGGATCGACATGACCGGGGGACGAACACGTCGAGACCCTCGCTCACTCGCGACGGTTCGGAGTTCACGAACGGCGTCGTCACGGCCAAGCGGGCGTCGAAAAGTCGCTCGTCGAGTGGTCTCGCATGATGAGCTTCCCGGGGTGGGAACGGACGGCGGCCCCCCGATGTCTCGCTGCCGGCTCACGACGTTGACATGGGCTTCGGCGGCGTTTAGTGTCCAGGTCGTCCGCTGTCCCCGGCCCGCACCGTGAACCGTGTGTAAGAACAACGATTGGCAGGAGGCCCGTTTCAGATGGCGACCTTGACACCGGACCCCACGTTCTATCCGTCCCCCCGCCTGGCGACCCAGGCCCCACCCGAGAAACTCGCCTACGTGGCCGAGTTCGATCCCGAGCGCCGGCGCCCGGACCGCCTGGCCGTCGTCGACGTCGATCCGCAGTCGGCGAGCTATGCGAAGATCCTCGGCCGCGTCGGCACACCCGGCGCCGGCGACGAGCTGCATCACTTCGGCTGGAACGCCTGCAGCTCGTGCCTCTGCCCGAACGCCCCCCATCCGCACGTCGAGCGCCGGTACCTGATCCTGCCGGGCCTGCGCTCCTCGAACATCCACATCTTCGACACGAAGCCGGACCCGAGGAATCCGAAGCTGATCCGGACCATCACCGCCCAGGAAGTGGCAGCCCGGGCCGGGTACTCGAGGCCGCATACCGTGCACTGCGGGCCCGACGGCATCTACGTCGCGGCGCTCGCCAACGGTGAAGGCCAGGAGCCCGGGGGCGTCTTCGTCATCGATCACGAGACGTTCGACGTGCGCGGCCCCTGGGAAGTCGATCGCGGTCCCCAGCGCTTCGGCTACGACATGTGGTGGCATCTGGGGCACGACACGGCCGTGACGAGCGAGTGGGGCACGCCCGACATGTTCGAGGGCGGGCTCGTCCCCGAGCTGCTGCTCGGCGGCAAGTACGGCCGGAAGCTGCACTTCTGGGATCTGCACCAGCGCAGGCACGTGCAGGAGATCGACTTCGGCCCGGACTACCAGCTCGTCTTCGAGCTGCGCCCCGCCCACGACCCGACCAAGGCCTATGGCTTCGTCAACTGCGTGCTCGGGCTCAAGGACCTGTCGTCGTCGATCTGGGTCTGGCATCGCGACGGCGCCAGGTGGGCGGTCACGAAGGTGCTCGACATCCCCGCCGAGCCGGCCGATCCCGATCGCCTGCCACCCATGCTGAAGGGCTTCAAGGCCTGCCCGCCCCTCGTGACCGACATCGACCTGTCGGTGGACGACAAGTACCTCTACGTCTCCTGCTGGGGCACGGGCGACCTGCAGCAGTACGACGTCTCGGATCCCTTCAAGCCCAGGCTCACCGGCCGGCTGAGGATCGGCGGCATCGTGGCGCGCGCCTCGCACCCCGCCGGCCCCGGGCCGCTCAACGGCGGACCGCAGATGGTCGAGGTCAGCCGGGACGGCCGGCGGGTCTACTTCACGAACTCGCTCTATGGCGTGATCGACGACCAGTTCTATCCGGACGGGGTCAAGGGCTGGATGGTCAAGGTCGATGCGAACCCGACCGGGGGCATCGAGCTGGACAGGAAGTTCTTCATCGAGTGGCCGGACGGCTACCGGCCGCATCAGGTGCGTCTGCAGGGCGGCGACGCCTCCTCGGACTCGTACTGCTATCCGTGAGGCCGGAACACTGAGCGCGCGGTCTCTCCCGGCTTCCGGGGGAGGCCGGGCTGTCGATCGATGACGGTCGGGTCGTGGCTGGTCCTGGCGGGGCTCGGTGCCTTTCACGGCATCAACCCCGCCATGGGCTGGCTGTTCGCCGTCGCCCTCGGTCTGCACCGGCGGAGCCGGGCCGTGGTCCTGGCCTCGCTCATCCCCATCGCGCTCGGTCATGCGCTCGCCGTCGGCGTGGTCGTCGCCGCCGCCGTGGCGCTCGGCACGCTCGTCGATCAGCGGGCCCTCCGCCTGGTCTCCGGCGTCGTGCTGATCGGCTGGGCGGTCTACCACCGGCGCTACGGCTCCCGTCATCGCGCCCGCGTCGGGATGCGTGTCGGCATGGTAGGGCTGGGGCTGTGGTCGTTCCTGATGGCGAGCGCGCACGGGGCCGGCCTGATGCTCGTGCCGGTACTCCTGCCGCTCGCTCCGCACGGCTCGCCGGCGGGCCACCTGGGCGGTCAGCACGTGGTCGGCGCCTCGCTGTCGGCCGCGCTGGCCGCCATCGCCGTGCACAGTCTGGCCACGCTGGCCGTGACGGGGGTGACCGCTCTGCTGGTGTACGACTGGATCGGGCTCGCGTTCCTGCGCCGGGGCTGGATCAATCTCGATCTGCTCTGGACCCTCGCCCTGGTCGTCACCGGGCTCGTCCTGCTCCTTGCCGCCACCCGGTGACGGCGCTGCTGGCGTCGCCACCGGAGCCGCTCGAGGCAACCGCGTCGGCGTCGTGCACATCTCGCAGGGCCGCATGGCCGCTGTGCGATCCAGGAGCGCCCTCATCCTGGGTTCATGTGCCCTGGGCCCCGAGCGAAACCCGTCAACGTACCCGAGCTAGTCCGCCTGCCGCCGGAGGAACGCCGGCACGTCGTAGTCCGCGTCGGCCAGCGGCTCGTCGGTCTCGGCCCGCGCGTCGGCGGCCAGCCGCCGGCGCCAGGCGGCGGCGGCGCCGGGCGGGCTGGCGCCCGGGCGCGCCGCCCGCGGCAGGTCCACGACCTTGGTCGGCGTCGTCTCCTGCTTGCGCTCGGTGAAGCCCGTCGCGATGACGGTGATGCGGACCTCGTCGCGCAGGTTCGGGTCGATGACGGCGCCGAAGATGATGTTGGCCTCGTCGTGGGCCGCCTCGTGCACGATGCGGGCGCCGTCCTCCACCTCGTGGATCGACAGGTCGGGGCCGCCGGTGAAGTTGATCAGGATGCCGCGGGCGCCCTCGATCGAGGTGTCGTCGAGCAGCGGGCTCGCCACCGCCTTCTGGGCGGCGTCGAGCGCCCGGTTCTCGCCGCGGCCCACGCCGGTGCCCATCATGGCCATGCCCATGCCGGACATGATCGTGCGGACGTCGGCGAAGTCCAGGTTGATGAGGCCGGGGACGAGGATGAGGTCGGAGATGCCCTGCACCGCCTGCTGCAGGACGGTGTCGGCCACCTTGAACGCCTCCAGCAGCGGCGTGCCGCGGTCGACCACGGAGAGCAGCCGCTGGTTGGGGATCGCGATCAGCGTGTCGACCACGCCGCGCAGGGCCTCCATGCCGGCCTCGGCCTGCACCTGCCGCTTGCGGCCCTCGAACGTGAAGGGCCGGGTGACGACGGCCACCGTCAGGATGCCGAGGTCCTTGGCGAGCGAGGCGACCACCGGGGCCGCGCCGGTGCCGGTGCCGCCCCCGAGCCCGGCGGTGATGAAGACCATGTCGGCGCCGTCGAGGAGCCGCGTGATCTCCTCGGGGTCCTCCAGGGCGGCCCCGCGCCCCACGTCCGGATTCGAGCCGGCGCCGAGGCCCTGGGTCAGCTTGGCGCCGAGCTGGATCTTCACCGGAGCCGGCGAGGCCCGCAGGGCCTGGAGATCCGTGTTGGCGACGATGAAGTCGACGCCGGTGAAGTCGGCCGAGATCATGCGGCTCACGGCGTTGCCACCGCCGCCCCCGAGGCCGATGACCTTGATCTTCGCCGCCGGCGGCACCTGCTCGAGCTCGAAGAGGGGGCGCCGTGTCCGATCCTTCTCCATCAAGTCCTCTCTTTCCGTGGACGCGGCCTGCGGTCGCGTCCGCCGCGGGCGTGTGGGAGTGCCGTCGGCCGCCGGGCCGGGCGCGAACAGCGGCGGCTGCCGCTCGCCCCCTCCCGCCGGTCGTCCCCGGTTAAAAAATCTCACCGAACCACCCGGCCAGCCGCCGGCCGATCCGCGCGAGGAACGCGCCGTCGTTGGGATCGAGGGGCGGGGCGCCGCTGGTCTGCCGCCGGGCGCCGTAGAGCGCCAGCCCCACCCCGGTGGCATAGATCGGGCTGCGCACGACGTCGGCGAGCCCGCCGACCTCGGCCGGGATCCCCCGGCGCACCGGCTGGTCGAACACCGCCTCGGCCAGCTCGGGCACGCCCTCCATGATCGAGCTGCCGCCCGTCACCACCACGCCCGCGGTGGCGGCCCCCTGGAACCCGGCCTTCGCGAGGTCACGGGCCACGAGCGTGAAGATCTCCTCCACCCGCGGCTGGATGATCTCGGAAAGCACCTGGCGCGAGAGCTGGCGCGGCTTGCGCCCGCCCACCGACGGCACGTCCACCGTCTCCTCGGCCGGCACCATCGACGTGAGGGCGCAGCCGTAGCGCTTCTTCAGGGCCTCGGCGTCGGCCATCGGCGTGCGCAGCCCCACCGCCACGTCGTTGGTGATGTGGTCGCCGCCGAGGGGCAGCACGGCCGTGTGCCACACGGCGCCGTCGCGGAAGAGCGCCATGTCGGTGGTGCCGCCGCCGATGTCGATGAGGACGATGCCCAGCTCCTTCTCGTCGGCGCACAGCACGGCCTCGGCCGAGGCGATCGGCTCCAGCACCACGTCCTGCACGGCGAGGCCGGCCCGGTTCACCGAGCGCACGACGTTCTGCACCGAGGTGACCGCGGCGGTGACGATGTGCACCTCGACCTCCAGCCGCACGCCCGACATGCCGAGCGGCTCCCGCACGCCGTCGGCGTCGTCGACCATGAAGGTCTGCGGCAGCACGTGGATGATCTCGCGGTCGGGGGGCACGTTGACGGCGCGGGCCGCCTCCACCGCGCGCTCCACGTCGAGCGCGGTGACCTCGCGGTCGCGGCCCGACACCGCCACCACCCCGCGGCTGTTGAGCGAGCGCACGTGGCCGCCGGCCACGCCGGCGTAGACGCGCGCGACCTCGGCCCCCGCCATCTGCTCGGCCTCGGCCACCGCGTGCTTGATGGCCTCCACGGTGGACTCGATGTTGACGACCACGCCGCGGCGCAGGCCGCGCGAGGGCGCGTGGCCGACGCCGACCACGTCGAGGCCGCCGTGGCGCCGGGGCTGGCCGATGACCGCGCAGATCTTGGTGGTGCCGACGTCGAGGCCGACGACGAGGTCGGGCGCCTTGGCCCGCCTCACCGGGCGCCCTTCTTCAGCACCACCTGGTCGCGGAACCGCAGATCGACGCCGCGCACGTCCTCGGTCGCCACCTGGGCCAGCACGCCCTCCAGGCGGGCCAGCCGCTCCTCCCACTCCTCGCTGCCCAGCCGGACCTCGACGCCGTCGACCGTGTAGAGGACCGGCCCCTCGGGCCGGCTCATGTCGATCTCGGAGATCTCGCCCGCCAGCGTGCTGCCGGTGCGCAGCAGCGCGCGGATCAGCGCGATGGCGGCGCGGGCGCGCGGGCCGGGGGCGGTGCGCATGGTGGTCAGCTCGTCCTCGCTGAGGCCGCTGATCACGGGCACCTCGGTGGCGACGGCGTGGCTCTCCTCGCCCAGCACGCGGCCGTCCTCGTCGAGCCAGTGCAGGCGGGCGGCGTGCACCAGCGTGAAGGGACGGCGCTCCTCGACCACGATCGACAGGCGGTTGGGCAGCGCGCGGACGACGTCGGCGCGCCGGACCTCCGGCAGGGCCTCCAGCCGCGCGCGGACCTGGGCCGGATCGATGCGCCAGAGATTGGTGCCCCGCGCGACGCCGGCGACCTCGAGGACCCGCGTGGCCGGCAGCCGCGAGGCGCCCCGCACGTCCACCGCCATCACCGCGAAGCGCGGCGCGGTGAGCACCCAGTGGCCGGCCAGCCCCACCACCGCCGCCACGGTCAGCAGCAGCACCGTCACCGCGGCCGCCCGCCGCCAGCGCCGGGCCCGGGGCGGCCGCCGCCGGGCGCCGACGCGCTGCCCGGCCACGGCGGTCGCCGGCTGCCCGAGGTCGCCGAGCGCGGGGGGCCGGCCGCGCGGTGAGATCAGGCCTCTACTCACCGAGGATCCTGATCTCGGGCTCGAGCGTCACCCCGGCGTGGGCGTGCACGCGCTCGCGGGTCATCTCCATGAGCGCCAGCACGTCGGCCGCCATGGCGCCCCCGCGGTTGACGATGAAGTTGGCGTGCTTGGACGAGATCTCGGCGCCATTGACCCGCTTGGCCTTGAGCCCCGCCTTCTCGATCAGCCGGGCCGCCACCTCGCCGGGCGGGTTCTTCCAGACGGAGCCGGCCGAGGCCAGCGCCAGCGGCTGGGTGGACTTCTTGACCTTGAGCCGCGCCTTGATGTCCTTCTGGATCTCGGCCAGCGGCCGGCGGTGCAGCTGCAGCCGGCAGCCGATCAGCACGGAGCCGGGCGGCGCGTGGAAGGCGCGATACGTGAACGCGCCGGCGCCGGGCTTGAACTCGCCGAGCGAGCCGTCCGGGTAGAGGAAGTACACGCCGCTCACGAAATCGCCGATGCAGCCGTCGGGCGTGCCGGCGTTCATCGCCAGCGCGCCTCCGACGGTGGCCGGGATGCCCACCAGGCACTCGATGCCGCCCAGGTTGAGCGCCGCCGCCTCCCGGATGAACGACGACAGGCTCACGCCGGCGCCGGCCACCGCCTCCTCGCCGTTGAACTCGGCGCGGCCCAGGCAGCCCTCCAGCTTGAGCACCACGCCGCGCAGGCCGCGGTCGCGGACCAGGAGGTTGTTGCCGCCCCCGACCACCGCCACCGGCAGCTGCTCGCGCTCGGCGAACAGCAGCGCGTGGCGGATGTCGTCGACGTCCTGCGGCACGACGAAGATGTCCGCCGAGCCGCCCATGCGCAGCGAGGTGTGGAAGCTCAGGGGCTCCTTGAAGCGCACTTCCCCCCGGATCTCTCCTAGCATTTAAGTCCCCCCACTCGGCGACTCGGCGTCGAGCCGTCGCAGAATGTCCGGCCCCAGCTGGCTCACGTCACCGGCTCCCAGGGTGAGCACGAGGTCCCCGGGCCGGCTGATCTCGCATACGTGCTCGACGATGCGCGCACGATCGTTGCCGAGATGGACGACGTGGCGGTGGCCATGGGCGCGGATGCCGTCCGCGAGGTCGGCGGCGCTGACGCCGGGAATCGGCGCCTCGCCCGCCGGGTAGATGTCCATGACGACCAGCACGTCGGCCTGATTGAACGCGGTCAGGAACTCCTGGCGCAGGTGCTGCGTGCGGCTGTAGCGATGCGGCTGGAACACCGTGACGACGCGGCGGTCGAACCCGGCCTTGGCGGCGGCCAGGGTGGCGCGGATCTCGACGGGATGGTGGCCGTAGTCGTCCACCACGGTCACGCCGCCGGCGGCGCCCAGCACCTGGAAGCGGCGCTGCACGCCGGCGAAGCCCGCCAGCGCCCGCTGGATCGTCGCGAAGGGGATCTCGAGGTCGAGCCCCACCCCGACGGCGGCCAGGGCGTTGAGGACGTTGTGGCGCCCCGGAATGGCCAGCGTGCATTCCCCGAGCGGGGTGCCGCGCTGGTGGACCTCGAAGCGGCTCGTCATGCCGTCGAGCACGAGCCGGCGGCCCACGAGGTCGGCGCCCGACTCCAGCCCGTAGGTGACGATGCGCTTCTCCACCCGGGGCAGCAGCATCTGGACGTTGGGCTGGTCCAGGCAGAGCACGGCCGCGCCGTAGAACGGCACCTTGTTGACGAAGGCGAGGAAGCCGTCCCGGATCGCCTCCAGGCTGCCCCAGTGGTCGAGGTGCTCGGCGTCGATCGTGGTGACCACCGCGATCGTCGGCGCCAGCTTGAGGAACGAGCCGTCCGACTCGTCGGCCTCGGCGACGAGGAACTCGCCCTGGCCCAGCCGCGCGTTGGAGCCGAGGTTGGTCACGCGGCCGCCCACGACGATCGTGGGGTCGTAGCGCCCCTCGGCCAGCACGGCGCCGACCATGGACGTCGTCGTGGTCTTGCCGTGGGTGCCGGCCACCGCGATGCCGTACTTGAGCCGCATCAGCTCGGCCAGCATCTCGGCCCGGGGGATGGTGGGGACCTGGCGCTGTCGCGCCGTCTGGAGCTCGACGTTGTCGGCGGCGATGGCCGACGAGTACACGACCACGTGGGCGCCCTCGACGTTGGCGACGTGATGGCCGGTGAACACCTTGGCGCCCATCCGCTCCAGCCGCTCCACCGTGTCCGAGCGCTTCTGGTCCGATCCCGTCACCCGGTAGCCGAGATTGATCAGGATCTCGGCGATGCCCGACATGCCGATGCCGCCGATGCCGACGAAGTGGATGTGCTGGTAGCGCTTAAACATGGGCGTGCTGGGAGATGTTGAGGAGCACCCCGGTCGACACCATCGTCATGAGCAGCGCCGAGCCGCCGAACGAGACGAACGGCAGCGGCAGCCCCTTGGTGGGGAGCAGGCCGGTGACCACGCCGAGGTTGACGAGCGTCTGGGTGGCGATGAGCAGCGTGATGCCCAGCGCCAGGTACGCGCCGAAGGGCTCCGCCGTGCGCAGCCCGATGCGCAATCCCCGCCAGATCAGCACGGCGAACAGCGCCACGAACAGGGCGGCGCCGGCGAAGCCCAGCTCCTCGCCCACGACGGCGAAGATGAAATCCGTGTGCGCCTCGGGCAGGTAGAAGAGCTTCTGTCGCGAGCCGCCGATCCCCTGGCCGATGAGGCCGCCGTTGCCGAAGGCCAGCCACGACTGGATGATCTGGAAGCCGCTGCCGCGCGGATCCGACCACGGGTCCCAGAACGCCGTCATGCGCCGCAGGCGATAGGGCGCCGCGTAGATCGCGACCGCCAGCAGCGGCAGCGCCGGCGCCAGCGCCCACAGCAGGTGGCGCACCGGCGCTCCCGCCAGGTACAGCAACCCGAACGTCAGCGCGATCAGCGTGAGGCAGTTGCCGAGGTCCGGCTGCACGAACACCAGTCCCGCGAACGCCCCCGCCACCAGCAGCGGCGGCACCAGCCCGCGCCGCACCTCGCCCAGCACCTCCTGCCGCCGGGCGACGAACGCCGCCAGGTAGAACACCAGCGCCAGCTTGGCCAGCTCCACCGGCTGGAACGACACCGCCCCCAGCCGGATCCACCGGCGCGTCCCGTTGATGGCCTGCCCGATCGGCGGCACCAGCACCAGCACCAGCAGCACCCCCGCCACGATCAGCGCCGGCAGCACGAACCGCTCCAGCTTGCGATAGTCCACCCGGATCGCGACGAGCATCGCGCTGGAGCCCAGCAGCGCCCAGAACAGCTGCCGCTTGAGGAAGAAGTACGGGTCGTGGAACCGGTCCGCCGCCACGATCGCGCTCGCCGAGTACACCATCACCACGCCCGCCGACAGCAGCACGACCGCGACGCCGAACAGCCACATGTCGGGCGTGAGCTTCCTCGGCACGCTACCGACCCTCGCCGGCGATCGCGAGCGCCGCGCCCGCGTACTCGCCGGCGACGGGGGTGGGACCGGGGCGTTCCGGGCGCGCCGGTGGCTCGCCTGTACGACCCGAGCGGGGTTCGCTCGGCCCCCCATCCCCCAGAGGGGGCTGGGCCGGGGGCCGTCGATCGCCGGCGGCTCGCCCACCCCGCCGACATCCGCCGCGCGCGGTACGGCTCGCCACAAGGCGCGCCCGGAACCCCCCGGTCCCACCCCCGCCGCCGGCGAGCCGCCAGGTGCGAATCTCCGGCGCCATCGGCGCAGGAGCGTGCGCGGAGACACTGCGGGCGATCGCGTACCCTCGTCGCGACACGGGGAGCCCGCTGACGGCGGGGGCCGGGTGGGGACCCCGGGTGCGCCACTGGATGGCGAGCCGTCGTCGCCGTTCGAGCGCAGGGCGCGGCGAGCGCGCCGCCGCCGTTTCGACTGGCCGTGCCCCAGCCCCCTCGGGGGGATGGGGGGCCCGCGCGAGCCGCGCCCGGAGCGAGTTACGGCGACAGGCGAGCCATCGTGGCGCGCCCGGGGTCCCCACCCGGCCCCCGCCGTCAGCGACGCGCGCGGTGAGCGCGTGAGGCATCAGTCGAGCACTCCGACGAGGCGCTTGAAGAGGTCGCCGCGGTGCTCGTAGTTGTCGAACATGTCGAACGAGGCGCAGGCCGGCGAGAGCAGGACGACGTCGCCGGGGCGGGCCTGGGCGCGGGCGGCCTCGATCGCCGCCTGCATCGTGGCCGCCGCGCTTGCCGTGATGCCGATCGCGCCGAGCGCGGCGGCGATCCTCGGCCCGTCCTCGCCGATCACGACCGCGTGATTCACCCGCCCGCGCGCCGCCTCGGCCAGCGGCGCGAAGTCCTGGCCCTTGCCCTTGCCGCCGGCGATCAGCACCACGCGCTCCTGGAAGCTCTCGAGCGCCTTGACCGTGGAGGCGACGTTCGTGCCCTTGGAGTCGTTGTAGAACTGGACGCCGCGGAGGTCGCGCACGAACTCGATGCGGTGCTCGACGGCGCGGAAGCGGCCGATGGCCCGGCGGATGGCGGCGGCGCCGAGGCCGAGCCACAGCGCGCAGGCGGTCGCCGCCAGGACGTTCTCCACGTTGTGCTGGCCGCGCAGCTGCATCTCGGCCAGCGGGCAGATCGCCTCCACGTGGCCGTTGAGCCGGGCCGCCACCCAGCCGTCGTGGACGAACACGCCGGGCTCGAGCGGCCGGCGGCGGCTGAACCAGACGACCCGCGCGCGCGTGCGGCGCGCCAGCGCGGCGGCGGCCGGATCGTCGGCGTTCAGCACGGCGCAGTCGGTGGGCGCCTGGTTCCGGAAGATCCGGGCCTTGGCGTCGACGTAGGCGTCGAACGAGCCGTGGCGGTCGAGGTGGTCCGGCGTGACGTTGAGCACGGCGGCCACCCGCGGCTGGAACGCGTCGATGCTCTCCAGCTGGAACGAGGAGACCTCGGCGACGACCAGCCCGTCGCGCGGGAAGGTCAGCGCATGGGCGGCCAGCGGCGTGCCGATGTTGCCGGCCACCAGCACCGGCCTCGGCTGCTCGGCCAGCAGCGCGCCGGTGAGCGCGGTGGTGGTCGTCTTGCCGTTGGTGCCGGTGATGGCGATCGTCTCGGCTTCCATCGCCCGCCAGCCCAGCTCCAGCTCGCCGATGATGGGCAGGCCGGCCGCCCGCGCCGGCGCCAGCTGCGGCGCGTCGAGGGGGACGCCCGGACTGACGACGACCAGCGTTGCGCCCTCGAAGGCGCGGTGGGCGTCGCCATTGGTGACCAGCCGCACCCCGGCGTCCCGCAGGGCCGCCACCTCGCGGCCGAGCGCGGCGAGCGCCTTCACGTCGCTGCCGGTCACGATGGCTCCGGTCTCGCGCAGCAGGCGGATGGCGGCGATCCCGCTCCGCGCCAGCCCCACGACGGTCACCCGCCGGCCGGCCAGCGAGGCCAGCCAGGCTCTCCCCCGCGTCGCCACGTCGTCCTCGAGCGCAATCATCAGGCCACCCTCCTCGTCAGCGAAGCTTGAGGGTCGTGAGCGCCAGCAGCGCCAGTGCGAACGAGACGATCCAGAACCGCACGACGATCTTGGGCTCGGGCCAGCCGCTCAGCTCGTAGTGGTGGTGCAACGGCGCCATGCGGAAGACGCGGCGGCCGGTCAGCTTGAACGACGCGACCTGGATGATGACCGACGTGGCCTCGACCACGTAGAGGCCGCCGATGAGCGGCAGCAGCAGCTCGGCCTTGGTCAGCACCGCCAGCATGCCGATCGCGCCCCCCAGGGCCAGCGAGCCGGCGTCGCCCATGAAGACCTCGGCCGGGTGGCAGTTGAACCAGAGAAAGCCCACCGCGGCGCCGATCAGCGCCGCGCAGAAGACCGTCAGCTCGCCGGCGCCCCGGACGTTGAGGATCTTGAGATAGTCGGCCGCCCGGAAGTTCCCGGTCAGGTAGGCGATGACGGCGAAGGCGCCGCCGGCCATCACGATGGGGCCGATGGCCAGGCCGTCGAGGCCATCGGTGAGGTTCACCGCGTTCGAGGCGCCCACCACCACCAGCATCGCGAACGGGAACCACCACCAGGCGAGGTCGATCAGCCAGCCCTTGAAGAAGGGGATGGCGAGCACCGGCTGCCAGTCGGCCCGGGGCTGCCAGAACACGATCTGCAGGACAGCCAGCGCCAGCAGCGCCTGCAGGCCGAACTTCACCCGCGCCGACACGCCGCGGCGCTTCTTGATCTTGCTCCAGTCGTCCCACATGCCGATCAGGCCGAAGCCGGTCAGCGTGAGCATCACGACCCAGACGTAGCGGTTGGTGAGATTGGCCCAGAAGAGGGTCGAGCCCAGGATGGCGGTGAGGACCACCACGCCCCCCATCGTGGGCGTGCCCTGCTTGCTGCGATGGCGCTCCGGCGTGTCCTCCCGGATCGTCTCGGCGCCCGCCTGCATCCGCCGCAGGCGGCCGATGAGCCAGGGCCCCACCACCAGCGAGATCACCAGCGCCGTGATCAGCGCCATGAACGACCGGAACGTCAGGTACCGGAAGACGTTGAAGACGATGTAGTCCTTCGCCAGCGGCACGAGGAAGTGGTAAAGCATCCTCCACCCTCATTCGGGATCCGACCGCTCGCGTCCCGCCCGGGCCAGCCGCGCGACGAGCGCGTCCACCACGCGCTCCATCCGCATCCCGCGCGAGCCCTTCACCAGCACGAGGTCGCCGGCGGTCAACCGCTTGAGCAGGTGGGCGACCGTGTCCTCGAACGTCGTGAGGTGGCGCGCCTCGACGAGGCCGGCGGCGCGGGCGGCCTCGACGGCGGCCGGCATCGCGCGCCCCACGGCGACCAGCTCGTCGGCCGGCAGCGCGGCCACCTGGCGGCCGACGTCGCGGTGCGCCTCGTCGGTCGTGGCGCCCAGCTCCAGCATGTCGCCCAGCACGACGATCACGCGGCGGCCACGGCGATGCGCCGCCACCGTGTCGAGGGCGGCCCGCACCGACACCGGGCTGGCGTTGTACGTGTCGTCGAGGATGGTGACGTCGCCCGCCTGCCGCCACACGCAGCGGCCGGCCACCGGCCGCACGCCGCCGAGCCCGCGGGCGATCTCGGCCGGCGAGAAGCCGAGCGCCACGCCGGCGGCGGCCGCCGCCAGCGCATTGGTCACGTTGTGGCGGCCGGCCAGCCCGAGCGTCACCGGCTGCGACTCGGCGCCGGCGTGCAGCGTGAACGCCAGGCCCCGCTCGTCCTCGACCTCGTCGGTCGCCCGCACCCGCGCGCCAGCGCCGCGACCGTAGGTGATCACGCGCGCGCGCGTGTCGCGGGCCATGCCGGCGACCCGGGAGTCGTCGGCGTTGAGGACGGCCACCCCGTCGGCCGGCAGCGCGCGCACCAGGCCCGCCTTCTCCTCGCGCACGCCGTCGAGCGAGCCGAGGAACTCGGTGTGCACGGCGGCGACGGTGGTGACGACGCCGACCGTGGGCGTCGCCAGCGCGGCCAGCGTCGCGATCTCGCCGCGGGCGTTGGTGCCGATCTCCAGCACGACCGCCTCGTGCCCGGGCCCCAGGCGCAGCAGCGTGAGCGGCACCCCCCACTGGTTGTTGAAGGACCGCTCGGGCCGCAGCACCTCCCACCGGGTGCCCAGCACGCCGGCCACCAGCTCCTTGGTCGTGGTCTTGCCGTTGCTCCCCGTCACGGCGACGACCGGGATCGCGAAGCGGCCGCGATGCCAGGCGCCCAGCCGGCCGAGCGCGACGGTGGTCTCCTCGACCAGCACGAGGGGGACGTTGGCCGGCACGTCGTCGGGCAGCGCGTGCACGACGAGGCAGGCGGCGCCGCGGGCGGCCGCGTCGGCCAGGAAGACGTGGCCGTCGAGCCGGTGGCCGTGGATCGCGAAGAACGCCTCGCCGACGCCGAGCGTGCGCGAGTCGATCGACACGCCGGTGACCGGGATACCGAGGTCACCCGCCACCAGCGCGCCCTGGGTGGCGCGCACGATGTCCTGCACGGTGAACGGCGGCACCCGGCTCATGGCCGCCCTCCGGCGCCCAGGATCGCGCGAGCCACCGCGCGATCGTCGAAGTCGAGCACGTGGGGACCGACGATCTGGTAGGTCTCGTGGCCCTTGCCGGCGATGACGACGGTGTCACCGGTCTCGGCCCACCCGAGCGCGGCGCGGATCGCGGCGTGCCGGTCGGCCTGCCGCGCGCAGCGGGCGCCGGCGCCGGCCACCCGGCCGAC
>Ga0302046_10003289_pt1 | contig 14658 bp, 14 predicted proteins | sample RVTome_11_FD_200261 | JGI IMG/M metagenome (GOLD analysis project Ga0302046, IMG submission 200261) | Soil microbial communities from uranium-contaminated site in the Upper Colorado River Basin, Wyoming, United States - RVT147D111 (version 2) ...
GCTCCTGCGCCTGCGCCTCGGTCCAGCCGAGCAGCTCGAGCGCACTGTGCGCGATCGCGCCTCCCGCATTGATGACGAAGTCCGGAATGTACAGGATGCCCTGCTCGTGCATCCGATCTGCATCGGTATCCCGTTCCAGCTGGTTGTTGGCTGAACCCGCAGCCACCCGACAGCGCAGCGATGGAATACTGCGTTCGTTGAGAATGCCGCCGATCGCACAGGGCGCAAAGACGTCGCATTCCGTCATGTACGCCTCTTCCGGCGGCACGACGCGCGCGCTCAGCTCGTGGGCCAGGCGACGGGCGCGTTCGGGCAGTGCATCGGTCAGCAGGAGACGCGCGCCGTCCGCCACCAGCCGGCGCGCCAGCGGAGCGCCCACACTGCCGACGCCCTGAACGAGGACCGTGCGACCGGCCAGTGAATCGTCGCCGAAAGCACGTTCGCACGCCGCGCGCAGTCCGGCATGCACGCCCAGCGCCGTCCACGGGCCGGGATCCCCACGCCCGCCCTGATCCGGCGGCCGGCCGAAGACCCAGCGCGTGCGCCGCCCGACCACCGCCATGTCCGCGGCACTCGTGCCGAGGTCGCCGCCCGTGCCGTAGATGCCGCCCAGCGACTGGATCATGTCACCGAGCCGGAGCAGCAACCGCTCCCGCACCTCGGGCTCGAGCGGACCGGGTGCGGCGAGCACCGTCTTGCCGCCGCCGAACGGGAAGTCGATCGCCGCCCACTTGAACGTCATGCCCTGCGACAGTCGCAATGCGTCACGCAGGCCATCCGCCGGCGAAGGGTAGACGCTCAGACGGCAGCCGCCCAGCGCCATGCCGAGCGTGCGGTCATGAATGGCGAGGAAGATCCACGCACCGGAATCACGGTCAAACGCGCTCACCACGAGCTCGCCGTTCCAGTCGTGAATGAGTTCTTCCATGGAGGGCATCGCACCTTCATCCTGAAACCGGAGGGACTGTGCGAAGATGCCGGCCCGCCAGCCACCGCGCAACCTCACCCCGCAACCAACCGCAATACGGCCGGCAGGGCAGACCCGGCCGTCGTTGCCGCTCCGCGTTCACCCGAATAAGCTTGGCCGTGCCGGGCGGCCGAGCGGCCGACACATCGATTCACTGCATCGCATCGGGGCCATGCAGCGCGATGCCGCCATGGCGAACCCACGCGATGTGTTCGCGCTGACGCGCGATCTCTGCATCGATTCGCTCCGCCGGGAACGGACGCCGACCATGACAGTGCGGAAATGACGACCGGGACTGCGACGCGGCCCGGCCGCGTCGTGCTGGCCGGCTTCCTGTTCGCGATCGCGGCCGGCGCGTTGTGGGGCACGACCGGTCCACTCAGCACGCGGCTCTACGCGGAAGGCGCCCGGCTCACTGCCGTCGGATTCTGGCGTGTCGCCGTGTCGACCGCCGCGTTCGCCATCTACGCAGTCGTCCTGCGCCGCGACCTGCTGCGCGCGGACCGGACTGCCTTCCTCTTCATCGTGTGTGGCGGCGGCGTGCTCGTCGCCATCTTCGAGGTCGCATTCCAGTACGCGATCGCCGGTGTCGGCGTGGCGTCCGCCGTGGCTCTGCTCTACACCGCGCCCGTCATCGTCGCGATCCTCGCCCGCCCGCTGCTCGGGGAAGCGCTCACGCCCGCTCGCCTCCTCATGGCCACCGTCGTGATGGCCGGCGTGTACTTCACGGTCAACGGCGCTGAAATCGAAGGAACCATTGACGCCGCGGCCGGCGCACCCGGCCGTGCGGCCGGCATCATGGGCGGACTGCTCGCCGCAGGCAGCTTCGCCGGAACCACTCTGCTCGCACGCTTCGCCGTGCCGCGCTACGGCGCCGTGAAGGTCCTGTTTCTCGAGCTGGTCGGCGGCACCTTCATGCTCGCACTGGTCCTGCCACTCTCCGGCCACGTGCCGCACCCGCCTGCCACCACCGCCGGCTGGCTGTACGTCATGGCGCTCGGCGCCGGCGCCGTGCTTGCCGCCAACTTCTGTTTCTTCGCTGCCGCTCGTCGGATCGACGCCGCGCCCACCGCCATTGGCGCCAGCATCGAGCCCGTCGCCGGCGCACTCCTCGCCCTGCTCCTGCTCGGCCAGAACCTCACCGCCGCCGGCTGGATCGGACTCATCATGGTGGTGCTCGGCGTCGCGGCTGGTTACTGGCTGGAGGCGATCAGGGAGGAGCATGTGTTACATCTGGAACGGAGGTAACGGCTCAACGGCGTGCCGGGGCTGGAGCTGGGGCCGGGGTACAGATCGCGCCGGGTGGACGCATCGACTGAACCCACACGTTGCGTGCTGTCGTCTCCGACATGCATCATTCTGTTCCCCAGCCCCAGCACCAGAAACCAGCCCCGGCACGCCGTTCATCCGTTCAGGGCGTACGCCTCCATCAGGACATCCGCCACTTCAGGGCGGGAAAACTCGGCGGGCGGGCGCTCGCCGCGGGAGAGCAGCTCACGGACTCGCGTGCCCGAGAGGTGGACGTGGTTCTCCCTGGCGTGCGGACACGTCTTGCGCGAGACCATCTGGCCGCAGCGTGTGCAGAAGAACGCGTGCTCGAACATGAGTGGCTGGATGCCGAGTTGCGCGAGATCGACAGTGTCGAAGATCTCCTGGGCGGCGTACGTGCCGTAATAGTCGCCGACACCGGCGTGATCGCGGCCGACAATGAAGTGCGTGCAGCCGTAGTTGCGGCGCATGATCGCATGGAAGATCGCTTCGCGCGGACCGGCGTAACGCATGGCGGCGGGCAGCACGGAAAGCAGCACGCGGTCCTGCGGATAGTACTGGTCGAGAATCACCTCGTAGCAGCGCATCCGGATGTCGGCCGGGATGTCATCCGACTTGGTGTCACCGACGAGCGGATGCAGCAGCAGGCCGTCCACCATCTCGAGCGCGCACTTCTGCAGGTATTCGTGCGCGCGGTGCACCGGATTGCGGGTCTGGAATGCGACGACGGTCTTCCAGCCGCGGCGCGCGATCTCCGCCCGCGTTTCAGCCGGCTTCATGTGGTGCGCGGGGAATCCGCTGATGTCGTGCGGATAGACGTACGTGATCGGGCCGGCAATCAGGCGGTCGCCCATGCCGTCGAGCTTGGCCACGCCCGGATGCGCGCGGTCGGTCGTGCCGTAGACGCTGGCGGCTTCACGGTCGCGATCCCATTCGTACACTTCCTCGACCGTCACGACCGCAGCCAGCTCGCCATCCGGTGCATGCAGCGCCAGCGCAGCGCCCGGCGCGAGCGCCGCAGCTTCCTCGATGCTCACCGGCAGCGTGACCGGCACGCTCCATGGCAACCCGTTCGTCAGCGTCATGCGCTCGAGCACGCTCGTATAGTCGGCGCGGCTCATGAATCCACGCAGCGGACTGTAGCCACCCACAGCGAGCAGGTACAGGTCCGAAAGCGTGTGACTCGTGATCGTCACGCCAGGCAGTGTGGCGGCGCGTTCGCGCAGAGCGGCCGCCGTCGCGGCATCCGCGCTACGATCGACGAGCGTCCCGCCGTAAGGCTGAATCGGCATGGCAGTAGGAGTCTCTCCTGTCCTTGCAGTTTCTTCCATCGCGTCCAGTGGCACCGCTGCGCACCGGACGCGTCCATCAGACGTGCGCCGTGATGTCCGAGCGCTGACCCAGATAGCCGTTCGCTTCGAGATAGCCGAGCAGCCGCTCCACACACGCATCCCTGGTCAGTGTATCCGTGTGCAGCACGAGTTCCGCGGCGACCGGTGCCTCGTAAGGCGCCGAGATTCCGGTGAACTCCGGGATCTGCCCCGCCCTCGCCTTGCGATACAGCCCCTTCGGGTCCCGTTCCTCACACACTTCGAGGGCGCAGTCGACGTGAACTTCCACGAAATCGCCGCGCGCGACCAGACCGCGCACCATGTCCCGATCCTCGCGGTACGGCGAAATGAATGCGGTGATCGTGATCATGCCCGCATCCGTCATCAGTTTGGCGACTTCACCAATGCGACGGATGTTCTCCGTGCGGTCTGCCGGACTGAAACCGAGGTCGCGGTTGAGGCCGTGCCGGACGTTGTCGCCATCCAGGACGTACACGGTGCAGCCACGCTCGAACAGCGCCGATTCCAGGAGGCGGGCCAGCGTCGTCTTGCCCGAACCGGACAGACCCGTCAGCCAGATCGTGACACCGCGATGACCGTGAACACGCTCCCGGTCCGCTCGCGTGATGTCGCCCTCATGCCAGTAGATGTTCTTGCTCGTCGGTTCCATTGCACCCCATCGCTCACGCTCACTCCGCACCGGCCGGTTCCGACCGGCGCGCCGCCTCGTACAGTGGGCGGATCCGTTCCAGGATCTGTGCGTGCACGTTCGTCGCACTCGCTACGATCCCGTGTACCTGCGTCGGCACCGCCTGGTTGTAACGCAGCGGATTGCCCAGACAATCCGTGACCGTGCCGCCCGCTTCGCGCACCAGCACTTCCGGTGCGCACGTGTCCCATTCCTTCAGATAAGGGACCGGATGGATGTAGACATCTCGATCGCCTTCCGCGATCAGTGCACACTTGATTCCCACCGAGCCCGATGGCCTGACGTCGTGCACGTCCAGTGCCCGCTGCATCCGCTCCAGCAGCGTATCCGGATGCGACCGCGAACCGACCATCCGCAGCGAACCCGGCTGCGCAGCCACACAATGCAGCGACCGCCGCTCGCCTCCCGCCGGCTCCACCCACGCGCCCAGGCCGGAGCCGGCGCCGTACAGCAACCGCCGCGCCGGCAGATATACCACGCCCAGCACCGGCCAACCCGATGCCACGAACCCGATCATCACCGAGAACTCGCCGTTGGCCGCCAGAAACTCCTTCGTGCCGTCCAGCGGATCCACGATCCAGACCCGGTCCGCCCCCAGCCGCGACCCGGGATCCGTTGACTCCTCCGCCAGTACCGGCTCCCCCGGATACGCCTCACCGATCGCTCCCACCAGGTACGCGTTCGATTCCAGGTCCGCTGCCGTCACGGGCGATCCTCCCGCCTTTGTCGCGTGCGCCGTCTGCCCGTAATGGCGGAGGATCCGCTCGCCGGCTTCCCGCGCGATTCTTGCAGCGAACGCGAGTCGCTCCGGACCATCACCTGTTGCGCGCCTCACACGTTCAGCGTCCCATCACGACGAGAGCCGTCCGCATGCCACGACGCGCGTACGTCGTGTCGACACTGGTGACGGAATAGGTGCCGGGGCCGAGGGGCAGGGCGAGACGGGAGCGGGAACCGGGCGGAAGTGGCAGTGAGCGCCAGCGCATGCCGTTGTCGCCGCGCACTTCGAGGACGTGCGGCCGGATCGTACGGTTGTGCAGTACGAAAGCGTAGTCGCCGTTTCGCACGGTGTCGCTGGAGAGCCGGATCGACCACTCGGTGAGTACGGTGAGGATCGGAGTCGCGTCGTCGAAGGTGAATTCGTCGTCGCCTTCACGATCATTGGCAGGGTAGGCGGTCATGGTCGCGGTGGCGGCTGCGCCCGGTGTGCGGGCGGCGGTCTCCACGGACGAACCGGCTGGTACCGGCGCATGCTCTTGCGCGGCGTCGTCCGGGCGGTCGACGCAGGCCACCAGTGTGGCGGCGACGAGCAGTAGCGCTGTTCGTACAGCGTGGTTCATGACGTTCCGGTTGCAGGAGGCTGCCGGCGATCGAGCCGGTGCGGACCGCGCATGCGGCAGGCCGGTGGCCGCCCCGGAGTACCCTTCCGGTCCCGTGTCGTTTCGCGAGCGTCATTGTGCCGGCGACCGAAACGCTTCGGGCGTCGCCGCATCGAGCGGGCGATGCCGGCGAAGTCCGGTGTGGTGTTCGGCCCGTTGTGCGGGCAAGGTGGCCCGGCGGCATGGTCGCACGCATACTATTGCCGCATCCGAACAACCAGACTGCAACCGGCGCAGGCACGTGTCGCGACTGTCCGACGACGATATTCACTGGTTCAACGAAGGTACGCACAGCGAGCTGTGGCTCAGGCTGGGCGCGCATCCGGCTGCCGGCGGCGGCGTGGACTTCGCCGTGTGGGCGCCGCAGGCACGGTCGGTGTCGGTGATCGGCAGCTTCAATGACTGGGACCCGGCAGCGGATCCGCTGGTGCCGCGCGCGACGTCCGGCATCTGGGAGGGGCATGTCGAGCGTGCGGGCCTGCACGCGCTCTACAAGTACCATATCGTCTCGCACCGCGCGGGCTACCGGGTCGACAAGGCGGATCCGTTCGGGTTCCGCCATCAGGTCGCACCGCTCACCGCGTCGGTGGTGACGGACCTCGACTACGCATGGGACGACGCGGCGTGGATGCGCGATCGCGCGACGTACAATGGCGCGACAGCGCCGATATCGATCTACGAAGTGCACCTGGGCTCGTGGCGACGTGTGCTGGATGAGGGCCGTCGATCGCTGAGCTACCGCGAGCTGGCGGAGCCGCTGGCGGCGCACGTACGGCAATGCGGGTTCACGCACGTCGAGCTGCTGCCCGTGATGGAGCACCCGTTCTTCGGGTCGTGGGGCTACCAGGTCACGGGCCACTTCGCCGCGACCAGCCGCTTCGGCGCACCGCAGGATCTGATGTACCTGATCGATGTGCTGCACCAGAACGGGATCGGTGTGATCCTCGACTGGGTGCCGTCACACTTTCCGACCGATGCGCACGGCCTGTCGTTCTTCGACGGTACGCACCTCTTCGAGCACGCCGATCCTCGCCTCGGATTCCACCCGGACTGGAACAGCTGCATCTTCGACTACGGCCGGCCGGAAGTGCGCAGCTTCCTGCTGAGCAGCGCGCTGTTCTGGCTGCGCGCCTACCATGCCGATGCGCTGCGTGTCGACGGCGTCGCCTCGATGTTGTATCGCGACTACTCGCGGAAGGCAGGCGAGTGGATTCCCAACCGGTACGGCGGCCGCGAGAACCTCGAGGCGATCGAACTGCTGCGTCAGGTGAACACGGAAGTCTACCGGACCGTGCCGGATGCGCAGATGATCGCGGAGGAATCGACGTCGTGGCCCATGGTGTCGCGTCCGACGTACGTCGGTGGACTCGGGTTCGGCATGAAGTGGGACATGGGCTGGATGCACGACACGCTGAACTACTTCATGCGCGATCCCATCCACCGCGCATGGCACCACAACCAGATCACGTTCCGCGGGCTGTACGCGTTCAGTGAGAACTTCGTGTTGCCGCTGTCGCACGACGAAGTCGTGCACGGCAAGGGCTCGCTGCTCGGCCGCATGCCGGGCGACGAGTGGCGTCGCTTCGCGAATCTGCGGCTGCTGTTCGCGTACATGTTCACGCAGCCGGGCAAGAAACTGCTGTTCATGGGTGGCGAATTCGGGCAGTGGCGGGAATGGAACCACGACGATCAGCTGGACTGGCACCTTCTCGAAAAGCCGCTTCACGCGGGAATGCAGCAGTGGATCGCCGATCTGAACGCACTGTATCGCCGCTCCGCCGCGGCGCACGAGCGGGACTTCGAGCGCGACGGTTTCGAATGGATCGATGCGGATGACAGCCGCAACAGTGTGCTCAGCTACCTGCGCATCGCGACGAACGGCGAACACCTGCTCGTCGTCCTGAACCTCACCCCCGTGCTGCGTGAGTCGTATCGCATCGGCGTCCCCTTCGCCGGCGCATGGACGGAGGCACTGAACAGCGACGGGGAAACGTACGGCGGCAGCGGTGTCGGAAATCTGGGCGAAGTCGTCGCAGAAGCAGAACCCTGGCATGGCCGCACACAGTCGCTCCGCCTCACCCTGCCGCCCCTCGGCGGACTGATCCTCGAAGCGAAACGGCCGTCCGGAGCCCCCTTGCCTCCCCCTGCCGGCATTCTACCTGAACCAGCCTGATGGCGACCGCCGCTCTCGTTTGTTCCCGGCCCCGGCCGCAGCCGAGCCGTAGCCATAGCCATAGCCATAGCCGTATCCGTGCCCCCCACGAAGCTAGCCCCGCCGCACCCCCCCATGAATCGCGGCGATCCCGCCCGAAACCGTCTCCCACGTCACATCATCGAAACCGGCGTCCCGCATGCGCCCCGCGAACGCGGCCGGCCGGGGAAAGCCGAGCACCGATTCCGGCAGGTACGTGTACGCGCTGCCGTGGCCGGAGATCAGGCGGCCCAGCTGCGGCAGGATGCGGCGGAAATAGAAGAGGTAGGCGGCGCGCAGCGGTTGGCGCAGCGGCGTCGCGAATTCGAGGATGACGAGCGGCGCGCGAGGCCGGAGCACGCGAGCGAATTCGTCGAGACCGGCGACCGGATCGGCGAGGTTCCGCACGCCGAACCCCACCATGGCGCCATCCAGCGAGCCGTCCGCGAACGGCAGGCTGAGCGCATCCGCGCAGGCGATCGCGACAGGCAGCGGCGGCCGCTTCGAGCGGCCGTGCTCGAGCATGGCCAGCGTGAAATCGCATGCGACGACGCGGCCGTGGAACGTTTTCCGGCCGGCCAGCTCCCTGGCGAGATCGAGCGTTCCGGCGCAGGAGTCGAGGACGGTGCCGTCCGCATTGCAACGCTCGAGCAGCCGGTCGACCGTGCGTCGCCGCCAGCTCCGGTCGATGTTGAGGCTGAGCAGATGGTTCAGCAGATCGTAGCGTGGCGCGACGACGGAGAACATGCGCCGGATCGCCGTCGCCTTTTCGGCGGGCGATGGTGCCTGGACGGCGTCGCGTGCGGCAGTGCCGGCCAGCCGCCGGACCGTTTCCTCGTCGTCTTTGCGGCTGCCCGGCGAGGACGTGTCGGACGAGCTGGAAGACAAGCCGGATCTCTCGTGTGGAGGCGGACTTCGCGCGGGGCACAGGCTGCGGAAGGTACGGCGGTCGGCGCGTGGCCGGCAAGGCGCGTGAAACCGCGGACTTCGGGGTACCGTAGGACGGACCGGAGCCGGTCGCAGGGTGCCGGCCGCCCACTTCGACCGCGGGGAAGTGGACTACAACCGTCTGTCGGACCAGGAGATCGTCGAGCGCGCCCGGCAGGGCCGGGAAAGCGCGTTCCGAGAGCTGATCCGGCGCTACGAGCGTCCGGTCTTTTCGCTCATTTTCCGACTGGTCCGTGACCGCGAGCGGGCCGAGGACCTCGCTCAGGAAACGTTCATCAAGGTACTGAACGCCCTGGATCGCTACGATCCCTCGTACAAGTTCAGCTCCTGGATCTTCAAGATCGCGCACAACACGGCGCTGGACGATCTTCGACGGAAACACCCCGAGACGCTGTCGATCCACGGCTCGCCGCACGCATCCACGGCGGATGAGCTCGAGGCGACCGTACTGACACCGGTATCTGGTGATGAGACGCCCGAGGAGTTCACGTCGAGCCGCGAAATCGGAACCCACATCGAGCGTGCGATCGGCCATTTGCGGGCCGAATACCGGACGGCGATCCTGCTGTGTCACGTGGAGGGCCGACCCTATGAAGAGGTCGCCCAGATCATGGACGTGCCCCTCGGAACTGTGAAGACATACATCCATCGGGCACGCAACGAGCTGAAGAAGCAGCTTGCGCACCTGCGGGTCTGAAACTGCGAGCCGTGCGCCCGCGTAGAGTCGGACGTAATTGTGGAGAGGGAACCGGGATGCAGGAAATGACACACCTGACGGACGAGACTCTCGAGGCCTACTGCGACGGCGCGCTGGACGTCGGCGTGCAGGCATCGGTGGAAACGCACGTCTTCCGCTGCGGCCGGTGCCGGGTCGAACTGGATGAGTGGCGGTCGCTGTTCACGATGCTCAGCGCCCTGCCCCGCTTCGCGCCGTCGGCGGAATTCGCCGATCTCGTGATGGCCAGCGTCCGCATTCCCGAGCCGTGGCGGGTTCGTGCCGCTGCACTGGTCCGCCGGTTCGTCCCCGGCTCCACGCCCGGCTGGGCCTTCGCAGTGGCACTTCTGGCCGTCCCGCTTCTGGCCATTGGAACTCTTGCCGTGTGGCTGCTCTCCCGCTCGTACCTGACCGGCTACCGGCTGTGGGTCTTTGCGACCGATCAGTTCGCAGCGGGCGCGAGCAATGCCGCGTCCGGCGCTTTCTCGCGGATCGTCCAGACCGATGTCACCGTGTGGCTCGTGACCAATGCGACGGCGTTCCTCGATTCCGTCGGTCTGCGCGGCGCTGGCGCCATGGCAGCCGCTTCAGCCGGCGTGATTCTGGTTTCGATCTGGGTTCTCTATCGCTTTCTGTTCCGGACTTCCAACCGGGGTACTGGCCATGTTTTGTTCATGTTCTGAGCGCCGGATGTGGCGCCCCCTTCCGCTCGCGGTTGCGGCTGTCGGGCTTCTGAGCTTGCCCGCTCTGGCCCAGACCGCGGCGGTCGCGGCGCAGACGGCGCAGGAGGAGCCAGCGCAGGCGCAAGCTCAGCCGGGCGTCGAGCGCCGCATCGTTTCCAGCGAGATCGCGGTCTCGCGCGGCGAAGCCCGGATCGTCCTCGAGTTCGAGGGCGGCCGCCGCGCACTGTTCGCAATCCATTCGGGCGCCGCATTCGCCGGCGACGACCGGCTCGGCGATGCGCCCCGGGGTGGCGAGTTGGACCGGGCATGGCGGGAACTGCTGGGCGAGGCGATGGACGTGTCGAGCGATGAGCTGCCACGGTTGCTCGCCTCCTGGCAGGCTCCCGGCGATGCCGAGATCGGCCGCCGGCTCCAGGCCACCCTCGATGGCGCCGTCTCCTCCACTCTGGCCGATCCGGCACTGGCAGCGGGGACGGCGGCCAATGCGGCGCAGGCCGATGCGGTTCAGTCGGAGGTCGAATTCGACAGTGTCGAGCGGCTGCTCGAACGCGTCCAGCGGCTGCGCGCACAGGTTCGCGACCTCGAAGAGCTGCGTGACATTCCCGTGCACGTGGCCGTCGAGGCGGATCGCGGCGGCTGGGCCGAGCGCGGACCGCTCCGCCACCTGTTCCGCGGGCTCTCCGGCATCGTTTCCATTGCCCTCGCCTATGGCGTCGTGTTCGCGCTCGCCTTTGTCACGATCTTCTTTGGCGGACGCCGCTACATCGAAGCTGTCGCCGACACGGCGCGCGTGGCGACGACCCGATCGCTGCTCGTCGGCATGGCCGCGTCGTTCCTCGTGATTCCGGCCTTCATTCTGGGCACCATCGCGCTGCTCATTTCGATTGTCGGTATCCTCGCGCTGCCCGTCTGGGCCCTGTTGTTCCCGATCGCCGTCGGTCTGGCCACCGTTCTCGGCTACATCGGCGTCGCCCACGGCCTGGGCGAATCGCTGGCAGAACGCCGCTTCTACTCGACCGACTGGTTCCAGCGCGGCAATTCCTACTACTTCCTGATTTCCGGCATCGGGCTGCTGCTCGCGCCTTTCGTCGCCATGCATGTCGTGCGTATGGCCGGTCCATGGCTCGGCTTCTTTGCCGGGATCCTGGGAGCCGTGGGCGTGATCGTGACATGGGCCGCCCTCAGCATCGGACTGGGCGCCGTGCTCCTGTCGCGGGCCGGTACGCGGCCCATGCGGCGCACGCCCAGTGACGTGGAACCCGAGATCTATGCGGAACCGACCGGTGCGTAGCCTTCGCGCCCCACTCGTACTCGCGGCCGCGTTCCTGACACTGCCGGCCGGGCTGCTCGCGCAGCAGGACTGGCGCAGCATCACCCAGAGCCGCCAGGTCGGCACAGAGGAGCTGCTCCACGTGGCCGTGCAGTACGGTGCCGGCCGGCTGATCCTCGGCCGGGGCTCTGACGGCCTCCTCTACAAGGCGACACTCGGCTACGATGGCCAGGCGTTCAAGCCGGAGCTGACGTATAGCCCGGGCTCGCTTCGCGTCGGACTCGACGACGTCCGCGTTCGCGGGCGCAATGTCCGGCTCGGTGAGCTGCGCCTCGATCTGGGGCCGACCGTTCCGATCGATCTGCGCCTCGAGTTCGGCGCGGCCCGGGCCGATGTCGACCTCACCGGCCTGCGCATCCGCCGGCTCCGCCTCGCCACGGGTGCGAGCGAAACCCGGCTCCACGTAGGTGCACCCAATGCCGAGGTCTGTGAGTCCGTCGACCTCCATGTCGGCGCCGCCAAGTTCGATGCGATCGGCCTTGGCAACCTCAACGCGCGGCGCCTCGATTTCAACGGCGGCGTGGGGGACGTGACGCTCGACTTCACGGGCGAGTGGGCGTCGGACATGGCGGCCACAGTCCGCATGGGCCTCGGCTCGCTCACCCTGCGTGTCCCGCGCGGCCTCGGTCTGCGGGTCGAGAAGGGCGGCCTGCTCGTCGGATTCGACAGTCAGGGCTTGATCAAACGCGGCGACGTGTTCTATTCCGAGAACTGGGAGAGCGCGGACCGCAAGCTCACCCTCGACATCGAGGCGGCGTTCGGCGCGATCCGCGTGCAGTGGGTGGATGGGAACCAGAACTGACCCCGTGCGTGCCGGGAGGCGCCCATGATTTCATCTCTGCTGACCTTCCTGGTCATCGGTTTCCTGGCCATCGTCGTGCTCGGCGTGACGATGACCGCGCTCGGCATGGCCATTGGACTGGCGAGCTTCCTGCTCTTCAAGGTCGCACCGCTCGTCGCGATCGGCTGGCTCGCGGTCAAGCTGTTCGGACCGAAGAAGAGCAAGCAGATCAGCGATGAAGACAGGAAGTGGCTGCAAGGCTGATCCACGATACACTCTTCGGGTTCGTACCGGGCCGCGCCTTTTCGGGTGCGGCCCTTTTTCATCGCTCAGGGCCGGCAGCGGCGTCGCTTGCCGGCAGTGCGGAAGGCGATGTGGAGAGACGGAGGTAATGTGGCGATGGCCCGGGCCGACCGCACGCGGCCACGAAACCGGCGGCCTCAACCCACGACTTCAACGACGGCTCCACGCCCGAGTCCGAGAACAGCTGAAGCGCTCCCCTGACGGACGGCGATCTCGATGACGCCGCTGGAACCGATGAGCGCCAGGAGCTGACCGGGTTCCGCATCGGCGTAAGCGCGACGCACGTTACCGATCCGACGCTCTGCGATCACGACTTCAGCGGCATCAGCGATCTCATTGCCACTGATGTTCGTGATCAGATTACCGAAACGATCGACATGCACGACCTCACCGGTGATGCGATCGCCGTCGCGTTCGGGTGCCGGCCACTCCAATCGAATGGCATCGCCGATGCGTGGACCCACGGCTTCGATGAGCCCGCCTGCCGCGAGATATGCCGCGACGGGCGCGAAGATGTCCCGTCCGTGGAACGTCGCTGAAACCGGATGCCGGAAGAGCGCCTCGTCATTCACCTCATGAACCGTGTCGGCACGCGCGAGCAGGGGTTCGAGCACGCCGTTGTCGGGACCGATTCCGAAACGACCCTGAGCGAGCACGGCAATGGCACGGCGTGCACTGCCCACACCCGGATCGATGACGACGACGTGGACGGTACCGGCCGGATAGATGTCACAGTAGCGCGCGAGTGCGGCCGCCCCACTGACGACATCACCATGCGCGATATCGTGGGATGCATCGTCGACAGGAACTCCGGGTGCACGTGCAGCAATCACACCGCGCATGGCAGCAACGTAACCGTCAGCAGTCCCGAAATCGGTGAGCAGTGTGATGCGGTGCGGCGGCTCGGTCACGGCCGGCCTCAGCTGGCGCGGGGCTGTCCGCTCACCCGCATGATGGCGGCGACGACATCGGCCAACGCGCGACCCGCAGCGGAGTCCGGTGCGGCGAGGACCGTGGGCCGGCCTGCGTCGCCGGCAATCCGTACCTCCGGGTCGAGCGGTACGGTACCGAGGAACGGGACGCCGAGCGAGTCGGCGAGGCGCCGGCCACCGCCTTCGCCGAACACATCGACGTGGCCGCCGCAGTGCGGGCAGGCGAGACCGCTCATGTTCTCGACAATGCCGAGCACGCGTGTTCGCACGCGCTCGAACATGCGCACGGCACGACGCACATCGCCCGTCGACATCTCCTGCGGCGTGGTCACGAGCACGGCGCCATCGAGATTGACCGTCTGCACGAGCGAGAGCTGGGCATCACCCGTGCCGGGCGGCATGTCGACGACGAGCCAGTCGAGATCGCCCCATTCGACCTGCTCGAGGAACTGCTTCAGCACACCGCTGACAAGCGGTCCACGCATGATGGCCGGCTGCTCGTCTTCGAGCAGGAAGCCCAGACTCATGAGACGCACACCGTGCGCATCGAGCGGCACGATCTTCTCCTGGCCCTTGGCACCCGTCACCATCGGCTTGCGCTTCTCGCCGAACATCAGCGGCACGTCGGGACCGTACACGTCGGCATCCAGCAGTCCGACCCGGTGGCCAATGGCCGCAAGTCTCGTCGCAAGATTCACGGCGACCGTCGACTTGCCGACACCACCCTTGCCCGAGCTGACGGCAATGATGCGACCGAGTCCGGACGTGAGATTCGCGTCCGGTGTCGGTGCGGGCACCGAGCCGGGCCGAAGCGTCCGACCGCCTCCCCGCTGTTGCTGCTGGCCGGGCGCCGTAGGCAGGCGAACATCGATCTTGACGCGCTCGACGCCGGGCACCGATTCGGCGGCGGCTCGCGCTTCACGCACCAGCGCGCCCGCATCCTCGGGCCCGAGCAGGAACGGGAACGTCACACGACCGTCGTCCGCAACCTCGATCGCGGGCACATGGCCGCCCGCCATGATGCTCTGGCTCGTGCGCGGATTGATCACTCCCTCGAGCGCGGCCCGGACCTGCGCCGCAATCCCTTCCCGGTCCACCATGGTTCCCCCCAAGTGACAAC
>Ga0302046_10003291_pt1 | contig 14653 bp, 18 predicted proteins | sample RVTome_11_FD_200261 | JGI IMG/M metagenome (GOLD analysis project Ga0302046, IMG submission 200261) | Soil microbial communities from uranium-contaminated site in the Upper Colorado River Basin, Wyoming, United States - RVT147D111 (version 2) ...
CCATGAAAGTGTCCAACATCAAAGATTTGATACTCGTTTGTCATGTAATCAAACCATTGTGGTGTTGTATTTTCTAGGTCTACAAAACCTGCATTTGGATACATGTTTGCAAAGGCCTGCTTGAAACTTTGAAGATCTGACTGAGAGTGGGCCGCAAGTACGATGCTTAGCTCTTTTTCTTTGCCATCCCACCAAATCTCAAATGAATGGATAGTGTTGTTGCCTCCTGCAAGACCAATGGCAGCAGCTGCGGCATCCTTAGCATCCATGGTAATTGGTACTGTCACGACACAACACGAGATTGTACCATCGGAGCCAAGAAATTCTTGTACAGTATCTAGATGTCCTTTTTGTTTTTGTCTGTTTGCAAGACTCCAGAATCTGCCACACAAATTGAATCAAAGGCAAAGAATAGAATTTGATAAAAGAAATGATAAAAAGAAAACCTGTGGAACCTAGTCATCCTTATTCTGGTGAGAGTTGTTTGTATGTACGGTTTATAACACGAAAAATACTAGAACTAGTTAATTCGTAGAGGTTCGAATCTAGAGGGATTAAGTACGTAGTTTGGTCTAATTTTAGACCCATTTAGTCTAAACATAAATCATTGAGCTATATGTTTTATGGCTAAATTTTTCCAAATATTGCTATTCTGGAAGCCCTTTTTTTACATTAGAAATTTTTATTAGAAGGATCTGATGGGATACAGTCAAACATCTCTTTGCATCCTCGATGTCAACTTGTTTACCACGATGATAAAATCGGTTTCTTTTTTTCTTTAACTCCATAAGAAGGTCATAGAAATTATCATCTATTTCTCCATCTAGATTTAATACTTCAAAAATAAAGTCAATTGACCACTGATTAGAATTGGTTAATTTCCCTAATCTTTCTTCGTCAATATCTTTCTTATCCAATTTTTTACGCCATAAATCAGAGTAGTATCTTTCAATAACACTCCAACTCATGATAAATGACTGGGCATACTCGGAATTTGCTAAATGTGTGTTGGCATCGTTAAATAGTCTAAGCTCTTCTGTGAGTTTTTCAAATTTAGATATAGTTCTTGCATCTTCGATAATCTTCTCCAATTTTTCTTTTTCAATTTCCTTTTTCTCATACATTTCAACAGAACTCTTTCTTCCCCATTTTTCTTCAAAGAGATACGACCTAATGGAACCCATACCCCAAGTCATTCCGCCAATATCTTTGGTTTGCCTATTAAACGAAGCCTGAGAAAGTTCGTGTTCTTTTACTGAATAAAGTGGCAAATCATGAAATATTCCTAAGGCCATGATTAGATTAAGGATTTTAAGAGCTTCTGTTTTTTGTTTACTTTCAATAAAAAAATAACCGTCTTTATTGACTATGATTATTTTTTGACCAAATGTTGTATCAAATGCTTTATCATCGAAACTAAAATCCAAAGTGTTGCCGTATAGTAACTGCTCAGGAGTGTGCTCAATTCTTTTTCCTATTATTATTGGGGGGAATAAATGAATACCATAACCATCGTATTTCTCTTCCTGAGGATCAGGTGAAGATGGAGGTGAGATTACAGGGGCTTCTGCTCTTTGTTTAGCTGCATTTTTGATTTCTGCTATAATCTGTTCTACATCTTTTTGCTTATCAGTATTAGATATATTGCCTCTAAAGCTTTGAACCCATGTTTCATTTTCTATGGCATGCCCCCTAGAATAACCAACATTGGTTGTAGCAGAAAATTGCATTCTTTTGACTTCGTCTATAAAATGATGAAGAGAATTTGCAATGGTTTGAGCATAAGTTTGTTGATCAATATAATATCTAGGATGTAAGGAATTTCGGTCAATCTTTTTTTGCCACCTGACTTCTTTTAAAATAGGAGATACCTTTGCTAAAAATTCATGAGAATTAAAAGGACCATGAACAATGATTTCTTTATCATTCCTATCTTTGAAATTAGATTGAATTATCAATTGATGATCTGGTTCCTTGAGCCAGAATATTTCAATCTGACATGGTTCAAGAAAATTCTTAGTGTTTAATACACATTTTTTTTCGTTTTCGCTTAATTTTCCAAATTCTTCTCTAAATAGATCAATATAATCAGAAAACCATTTCTTTAAAATTTTAATTTCTTCTAAATGTGGTGAGTCCTTTATTATATTAGCCAATTTTTCCTTCGTTAGAATGTCGGCCACATTAGATTTTTCGGAACTAAGGCGGTTTTGTTCCATGTTTTCTTTAAAACATAATTACAATAAAATGTTGTGATGCTTAAAGCTCAGATAATCATTAAGATATACATTTTGTATATGTTGCTTTAATACTCCTCCAAAGTTAGTTTATTCGTGGATGAAGAATATAATCAAGAAATTGATTTTGAGAAAACTAAATCTGTAGTTCTTAATTATTTCGATCTTCTTAGAGAAGCCAAGTGGGTTGTTTCAGCTGCCATTGGTTCAGGTATTTTCTTACTAATTATTATGCTCTCAATGATGGCTATACTTCCTACTGCTTTTTCTGTTCAAAATGAAAAAGATACAGCTTTATTTGTTCTAATATTTGCCTCGTTGTTTGCCATTGGCTTGTGGTTACCTATTACATGTGGAAAATTATTGTGGAAGATTTTATATAAAAAAAGACAAAAAGAAGAAAATATTCTTGCAGTGCAGAATAGCTTGATTCATAGATCATACCTAATTAATTTTGAAATTGTCACTTCTGAAGGCAAATCACAGCTTGAAAAGATATTGAACCACCTGAGTTTAGTTTTTCCTGAAATCCAGATTGTTAAAGATAAATTGCAAAAAAAGCAAAAAACTATAGAAGATTATAAAAAAAAAGTAAAAACAATCAACAAAATATTCTTTTTACAAAATTATGATTTAGTAGTACCAACAAAAACAGGAATATTTGTTATAAAAATTTTTGAAAAAACAGTAACTTTTGATGAAATTGAAAAATTAATTAGCTCATTGAATAAACATCAAGTGAGTTTTCGTATTTTTGGACCAGATAAAATTGTAAGAGTTGTTTGTCTTGCTAAAGGTTATGATAAATTTTTTGATACTGCAGAATTTGTAGAAAAAATGAAAAATTTGAAAAGAAAATTTAGAGTGGATTTGATTTTAGAAGAGGATCAATATGGATATTCTACAATTTGGATAGATTAGGATTAAAATGGGAAAAGTTAATCAAACATCCGCAGACCGAAATTACAAAATTTTAGCATTTTTATCTAGCGGACAATGGGAGATTCTTGGAAATATTCATACATACACTGGAATTAATGAAACACGTCTCAAAGAAACGTTGTCGGTCTGGAAAAAAAGAGATATTATAAAAAGTTGGGAAGACTTAACTGAACCTGAAAAAAAAGAAGTTGAAAGATCACAAACAAAAGAGATGAGAGGGAAAAATTATTATCAAATTACATATAAGGGCAGGCAGAAATTTGAAAAAATTCGAGATTCCTGTTTAGATTCTGATATTCGTGTAATTCTAGGAATGCGACATGCAAAAGATGAAAATGACTAACAAAATAACAGGAAAACATGATATTCCAAATTATTTGATATACACATGAAATCAGGAAAGATTTAGCAAGTTTCCACTACATACCAATACCTAGAATCCATCAAGACTCTGACTGTTTTTGGAATTATTTTAGACCAAGAGAACTAGATTTTCCTTAGATTCGCTTTCTTACTTCACTGATTAGACAGCCAGTATCATAAAGTCATAATGAAAAATCATATGCATAAGAAAGACACTGCATTATCAAATCAAAATTTTGTGGAATTATTTTAATTCTTGCTTCTTTACCTACTGGAAAAAACCATCGTTTATTCCTGATGATTCTTTTATCATTAATGTTAAATGATCCAGGTTCAATTCTAAAACAAATTACAGAGTTTTCCTTATTACACATAATTCCAGAGAACTGTTTGTCGTTATCTTTTCTTTTATGAAAATACCAAGATTTGAATGCAAGTGGATTACAATTAAAACTAGATTCAATCTTAGAAATTAATTGCTCTATGTTTTTTCTATTTTGAATTGAAGTCCAACCAAGTTTGTATTTCCAACTTTGTGTTTCATTTTTACATAATATTTCATTAAGATCAGGTTTGGTATTGGATTGAATTTTGGGAGTTTTTTCTGAATTTTTAGTTTTTATTTTTGTGGAAGAGTCTTCAGATTTAATTTCAGTTAGATTTCTTACCCAGGAGTCATATTCCCTATGACATTTTTTGCATAGGAATAAAAAATGATTTTCTATTGGTTTATGTGCATCATTTATTTCATCAAGAACCTTTTGTAAATCGTTAATTTCATAAGTTCCATCATTTTTCTTATATTTTTCAAGAATTTCTTTGATAATGTCAGGTCTTGACCTTCCGTGTTTATGAGCTGCGTCTAGTTCTTTTTTTTCATCACATTTTTGACATTTGGAATCCAAATTGGATTTTAATTGTTTTGTTAAAGATGTAATGTTAATCCTAACTCTGGGATCAATAAAAAATGTAAATTCTTTTAAAGTGCATGAAACTTTTGCCATAAATTTTGTTACCCAAACTATGAATTAAGAATTTTCAAGATTCGGATCCACCAAGACCCAGATCATTTTTAGAATTAAAGACGATCCGATAATGCACCAATAGATCTATAACTACATCTAGATCTTTGAAATCGAAAGATGTCGTACTCAATAGCTAACTGGTGGAAAGGACTTCCTAAAGAAATAGAAATTGATATCGAAACAATTTCTGAATAATTCTAGGTGTGATATAGAGGAACCAAGTACGTATTTTGGTCTTATTTTGGACCCATTTGCCTTATTGTTTAATGATAATTTGGGTCCGCCAAAGATGGATGGGAAGGATCGTAGTATTGCAATAGTAAATCACGCAAAATAGGATTTACTTTATCTAAATTATCCCCAATAATCTCATTTATGATGGTATCTGCAACGTACGAATAAAATACCTGAGGATTGTTGTATGCCGAAACAAGTTGAACAAGTTGAGATTCTGAAAAATGGTCATATTTTTTTAATTGTGTAGCAATAGTTGCCGATTCAGTATATGAACCAGAATTAACTAATTCTGAAATTAGTTTATCTAAATCAGAGGATTTAGGAACAATATCCATTTTAGCAATATTAACAATTTTTTGTATTTTAGAATCTTCAAAAGGAAAAGAACAAACTATTGCTTGTTTACTGGATGCAAATCCATAAGGCCTCGTCTCGTCTATGCATATTGGCAATATTGTTTTTTTACAATTAATGGCAATACCTGTTTCTTGATCAGTGTATTTTGAAAGATGGTAGTTTTTTGTAAGTAGCATAATGAATATTTTAGAATTTTGAATTTCTTCATACAATTTAGATACCCAATCAGAACCAGCATCAATATCTTCATGAGCAAGAAAAACAGATAATCCATGTTTAGATAATTTAGATTTTAGTTCGGAGGCAATTTTTTTGTCTTTTTCAGAATGACTAAGAAAGACCTTGACGCTAGAACTCATTATGTTATGGTTAGAAGAACATTCGATATATGGATTAAGAATTTTTATCTAATTTTTTCGAAGTTCATCATCCCGTTTCAAAACTGAACGACAAATCTCTCTTATCTCCTCATCTGTAGTACCTTCAATTCTATATCCCAAACCAATTGCAATTTCTTTTAATTTTCTTTTTTGACTTTCTGTCAAATCATCATAATTGAAGTCTTTTTTCACAAATTTTCTAAAACATACTTTGAATTAAGAATTTTTAGGAAAAAGAGAAGGAAGAGAGATTAGAGATCCTGGTTGCAGTTCATGCAATACCAGACCCCATCAGCATTATCTCTCATGTTTTTTGGGTGGTTACATTTTGGTTGTATTTCTTCTAGAATTTTTCCAAGATAATCTGCTTTTCCTTGCTAATCAATTGCATATCAGATTCAATTTTATCATAGCCAGAGAAAATTTTAGTTGCTTCTAGCTCACAGTTCCTTAGATTTCGTATCAAACTCTAGTTTTACCAATCGCCTTCTAAAACAATATGAGATAAAGCCATACCAAAAATGTTTAATTGAATTACTCGTCCTACAATTTCTATCTCATCCATTACTTTAGGTTCAGATTCTAAGGATTCTTCAAAATAAATTAATTGATGATCCTCTATTCTATACCAACCATGAGCTAAAGCATTTCGGAACTTAATGTCAATTATATTTCTCATCATGTCTTCATTCAGTGTTTTATTTTTATTTAATTTGAAAATTTTAGGAAGTAAAATTCCTAAAGGCTCATTCCCGATAATTTTTTCGTTTTGTTTATCACCATATTTTACACCTTTTAGCATGGTTAAAAGTAAGGTTTCAATATTTGAATAAAAAATTAGAATCTTATAGATTAGCAACGAACCCCAAATTTGCATGAAGTCAAATTGGGTAAGATTGTATGTTTTAACATCGTCTAAAAATTGTTGGAATCTTTTTCTATTTTCATCAAATAATATCAAATCTAATTTATCAGTGGCTTTCCGTACAGCATCAAAATAGAAAATTCGTTTATCTGTCTCCTTTTTTACTAACAAGAAATTAGAATTCAATTTCTGTTCTTTTTTTAAATGAAAGAAAAATTTGTGTAGCATTTCAAAATATTCGTTGTAATCTTTTTTCCCCTCATCACCTAAATCAAGACCAAACAAATCTCTAATCAGTTTGAAATCTAATAATTTGTAGTTTTATCCACAGAATCGAATCCGCTAAGACTAGGTAGCCAATCCATTTTAAATTCCAAAATCCTTTTTGTTATCCATTTTTCTCACTTAATTTGTAAAGTTTGATATCAAGTCCTTGATCTGAGTCTTTATCAACAAATTTTTTGAAAAGATGTAATTCGTGTATGTCTTCATCATCAGGCATTAATCCAAGACCAGTTTTTTTATTATTTACTTTATCTTGTTTTGAAAGATAATCAGTTAACACATCAGACACGATTTTTGCCATATTATCCAAGTCCTTTTGATATTGCCCTTCAATCTTTGAATTTTTGTTAAGATAAAATATTACCTTAAGCGAAAACAATTTGTTCTTGCAGTCTTTTTTTATTTTCTCTAAATCAATTCGTTTGGATATTTTTTCTTTAAGAGCATTTTTTCTATCTATAGTGTTGTTGTTATCTGTAAGCGGCTCGAAATCAGGTATTTTCACATCTAAAAGACTCTTCCTGAAACTAAACTTCATTGTAACATATGGTTGAATCTCCGATTTAACTAATTTCAAAAAAAGAGAATTAGAGATCCATATTGCAATTCATGCAATACCAGACCTCTCCTGCTTTGTCTCTCATTTTCTTGGGATGCTTACATTTTGGTTGTATTTCTTCTAGAATTTTTCCAAGATAACCTGCTTTTCCAAGAGATATCGACCTCATCTTAGCCTCAATTTCACCATCCCCAGAAAAAATTTTGTTTGCTTCTTCTTCGCATTTTCTAAGATTTTCAATCATTTCTATTGCTTTTTTTACAGTCATTGAAGAAAATCAAATTGTTATAAAATAAAGTTAGTATCGAATCCGATCAGACCCGAACCTTGTTTGGTCTTAATTTTGGACCCATCTAGTAATATTACTAAATGTGCGACAAATCCACAGCAAGTAGAACTATAACCTCCGGAAGTAAGAAGAATACTGCGAGTCCAAACATATAGACAATCAAGGGAGGAGGTTTTTCAACATAAACTCCAAGATTATCTGTCAGACTGTTTTTTGTTAAATCATGTTTTTTCTTCCAGCCGGATAAATCTAATTTCTTGGCATTCTTGTTTGTGGGATTATGATCTTCATTTCTCTTCTCTGCCAAAATCACAAATTTTTCATTTCTTCTCTTTCTATGCACTGTGAAGAATGCTAGAATCTTTTTGTATGTGGGTTCATCAAAATCAGAAAATGGCCTTTGCTTAAGTTTGAGCCAATCTTGTGAATTGAGTATGGCATTGTATAGTATAGTGAAAAGCCCTGCAATCATAACGGCACCTAGTGTAACCATGATTGGCATCATCACTAAATCGTCATAATATACTGGCAGGATGACTGCCATTGAGGCCATTGCAAAGATGTCTGCCTGGCCCATCAATCTATAGGCCCATAGCAGTATGGCGATTGCTCCAGTAGTAATCATTGCAAGAATGTCGTAGGAGGTGGTATCCTGCCAGTCAAACAGGTAAAGAAAGACCCCCAATCCCCCCGAAATAATCCAGATATGATCAGGAACCTTTCTTGTTTTTATATCAAAAATAGCTGCTATAGCGAGCATAACAAGAAGAAGAACTATTCGGATGAGCTCTAGTGATATCAAACAAAAACAAGGATTGAATTTAATTAAACTAAAATACTATGCAAAAATCAAAGGCGGAAACTCATGTTCGTTTTGAAAACGAGCTTGGATTTCCGCCCTTTTCTCCATAACACCTAATCCGTCAATAGTTGAATAGAACCACCTTTGAATATTTGTCAAGTCATGATCATAATTTTGCAGCAGAGTAAAAACATGCGGATGGATACTAACTATATTTTTCTGTAATCGTTTTACAATATTTTGATTGGTCAGATGTCGCAGATTTTTCTGCAGGTATCTTTTTGAATACATAGAGCGTTTGGTTGTAGCATTCTCAATCAATTCCATCATTCTAACAACTGGATAAAATCCATTTTTACCTGTTTCATTCATTGTCCTTTGCACGACATAGATATCAGATAACATGCATAACGACAGAAATGAAACATTTAGTATAGAAGATATGGCAAACCACCTGCCTTGCTGTGTTAGGAAATACACTCTATTGCGACTTGGATTTCTTTCACTTGTTTTGATATATCCAATGTTTGGTTTTAACATCAGCCTTATTGTTCGTTTAACAGAATCATTGTTGGTTGGAAGGTTGTCACAGATCTGCTGGCAAGTCAACTGTTTATCTGGATATAAAACAGTGAGAATTTTAGATGTTATAGAATCATGTCTAACGTTTTGTTTTTTCATAAATTTAACACCTCATGGAGCTTCACTCCAAAATAATGTGCACTTGCTTTGCATATTTCGAAATTTTTTGATGAATGATGATAATTCTGTCATGGTATCAAAATTTTTGTGATGTACTGAATCATTTCTGAATGATTTAACTTTACCGTCGTTAGAATTCATTCCAAGATGCTCAGCTACAGAAAACGGCATGGCATAAAGCTTCTTTGATGAAGTTCCACTTATTTTTATGATAGAATCTAATCTGCAGTTTTCATTATTCTCTATTTTTGCCACTCTACCTGTTGATTTATCCACTAGTAATTTGGGACTGCCATCTTTTTCGTTTGGTATTATGATCATGTTTGGGATGCTTTTGAGAACGCTCCTGGTTTCCATGTTTGCATCTTGAGGCTTGATTTTAGCTGGTTTTATGGGCGATTTTGCTGGTTTGGCTCTATTGGTGGGATTGCTTGCCCCTACCTCTGAATCTAAAATCTCCTTGAGGGTGGATTTTGTAGAAAGGACCGATTCAGAATTATTCCGAGTCTTATTTTCTCTGCTTTTTAGAAATGAGAATAAGGTATCCAGCTGTTCAGCCGAAGGCCATACAAACCTTGATTCTGGTATTGATACTATCAGCTGCTTTAGTTTTTCAACTGCCAGCAGTTGCAAATGTTCAGCAGATAATCTACTGATTTTTGTTAAAATGAAAATTGGAATCTGTAATCTGGCAGGAAGAATGTTCTTTCTTTCTGAAAGCTCAAGTATAATTTTACGTAATGATTCAATAGCCTTACCTGAGATCATCAGCGTTGAGACCTTTTCGTATGGAGTTTTTGATATTAGAAGCTGCTGCAATATTTCTTGTTTTGACATATTTGTTTTTTCTTCAAAATAATCAATTACATCAAAGATAGATAATGGATCAATTATTTCATCATTGAATGATTCTCTGACATGCTCTAAAATTATTTCTTCAATGTTTTGATAGTCTTTGATTTCAACATTTGATATGTGTGATAGATTGGCCAGTCTGCATCCCTCAATTACGTTATGGTTGTTTATGGAATACAACTTGTTTTGTAATCTACCAATTTTTACTAGTGGTAACTTTTTAGGATCTTTTCTTGCAATCTCGCAGAATTTTTCCTTTAGTATTTTATTTGGGATGGTGATTCTTGCCGGTAATGATAGGATGTCCTCAAGTTTTACTTGATGGTCACTTGATTGGGTCATTATATTTTGTGCCATCAATTTGCAACACCTGTACACATTATCATTTGCAAGGCAAGCCCAACTGCCTTCTTTGCCCTTGTGTTGGAATCTATGTTGTCAACACCATTTGTTGAATCAAAAACCATCTCATAGTTTTGGCAAGCAAGTCTCTTTAGGGTATTAATTGGTAATGCATCACCAAGCTTCTTTTGAGCTTCAGATATGTGCAAGTTAAGATAGAACTGTTTTTTATCTAGGGTCTGGGCATCATTTGACTCTTCCAGATCATTTGAAGAAAACATCTTGTTTACCTTGTAAATTACGCTTTTTTCTTTTGGTGCCTTTTTTACACCCAATGTCTGCCGTACTATATCTCTGATATTTTCTTCCTGAAACGGGATTTCATTGCGTTTACAAACATAATAGATGGCAAAACAGGCAGCCTTTGCCCTCGTAAATTTGGCGCTTTTGCGAAGTTTTTGGTACAGGCGCCAGCATTGGACCGCTGTAGGCTGATTGAGGTTTAGTTTACTGCAAATATCAGAAAATTGTGATATATCAGAGTGATTGTAGATTCGCAGTTTTTTGCTTATTATATTATAGTTATCTCTGGGACTGCCACCTTTTTCCCTTAACAGGAATAGATTGATGTTGGCAGATTTTGATTTTGGACGTTGTGGATTGATATTTTCATCATAGGACAGATTATAATCATAACCAAAAACTACGCCGCATCTGCTGCAAACTATTTCATAATCATTGATTGTTGTTACCAATCTGGGTTTTGCACAAAAACATTTTTGTGCACAGCAAATGGTTTGCAGCTGTGTCATCATTGTAGTATTAATGTCTAAATCAAGTAATAAGTCGCGCTCACTGCTGTGGTAGGACCGCAGCACTGAGTATCTCTAAAATTAAAATTGTTGATCAGTTTCAGTATATTCTACGTCTTTTAATTTTCTTGTATAAAATTCTCTTCCTTTCTCATTTAAGCTAATACATTCAAACTTTTTTTCATCAAGTTCTCTTGTAATAAATTCCATCATCTCAAGCCAGTCAAGATACATGACAAGTTTGTTGTAACTGAGATTACATTTCATGGCAATGTTTGTCTTTTTTTCCTTTCCGTCATAGTGCAAATATCTTAAAATTCGATTTACAATACTCCAGTCTATCCTTTTTAATTTTCTTTTGCTTGATTCCTGCTGATCCATTTGCACTATCCCGTTACATTTGATTCCCATTTTTGATAAAAGTATGATTCGTTTTATTGATATAAAATATTACGTATGTTTGATCTGCAGACACACGATCAAATCTTTTTCAAGCTGCACAATTACAAAAGAAAACAATAAAGTGATGCAAGTTGCATTATGTGGCATCACTTTGCATCACATTTGTAATCTCAAAAATCATGACAGAGCTTGTTGTTGACTCGTTGTCAACATTTATGTTCAGTGATTGTAAAATGGCACGTACATACAATTGCAAAAACTTTAGCCATTCAGGTCCGAGCTCTGTTTCAAATACTATACGGAAATGGTTTTCGTCTTTCTCACAACGAAACGTAAACCATCCACAGTGTCTTCCGAGTATAGTAAAATATTCGTCCAGTACATTTTGCAGATTATATTCCAGTCCTAGTACAGTAAACATGTCCTTTACCGTTTGAATTGCCTGCCTTGCAACCTCCTCTTTTTGTGAGGGATTTAGTTTCTCAAGAATTAGGAAAAAAAGGGCTTGTGACATTGTTATGCTTGGGAGTGTGTTCATTCTCATATCGCATAGGACGTATTTGTGGAGGATTCTGGCAATTATTGCGTTTAATGAGACGTTTTTTTTGTCTGCTTCATCTTTTAGTACTTTCAGTATGTCATTAGGTACTCTTATTGTTGTTCTGGTAGCACTAACCAGACTATCCGAACCTTCCACACGCAATTTTATCAACGAATCAAACAGGTAAAATGTAATGTGTGTATTGCCTGCACAGCTTTTGTTAATTATATACTGACAAACTCGTGTCGATCAATTTCCTTTTAAATAAATTGAAAATTTACGACTAGAGTCAATCTTTTTGGTTAATACGACATTGTTTAAACCGTTTTCTTTGAACTAAAAGATAAACGTCAATTATCTCATAGATTTTTTCCTCAACTGACAGCCCAGAATCATTTGCTACTCGTGCAAAGTCATGATAATCATTTTCACTTAACTTTATGATAATTTTTCGTAACATTCTACCTCCTGTAGATAAGATCTATGTTGTTTTGATTTTTAATGGCAGGTTATGACATAATCAATCCGATCCATTATACTTGAAAAATTTCATAAAATTATATGATTTGCCTTATTCCATATTGTAATGCAGAGGGCTATGTCTTGGTTTGCTTGTATTATTTTGCTAATAAATATGCCAAAAAGCCATCCTGTCGAATGTTCTTTAGGTTATGTGAAAAGCACGCTAGAACTATTTCAGGAGAAGATATTGTTGTAAAAATTCAGATTCTTAACTAATTTAGCAAAATCACTTGAAACAAAATGGGTAAAATTCGAAAAATTATACACAATTACTATTTTTATTTATCAATGCAGTGGTGTGGGATATGGCAAAAAGGAGAAGAGGATCAAGAAGATCTAGAAGAAAGAGTTCAAGAAAATCATCTAGAAGACGTCCTGCTAGTAAAGCTAAAAGAAGAGCTCAAGGAGTTGCACGTAGAAGAAAAAACGACTGGAAAAAAGCTCTAAACAAGATAAAAAGTGCAAAGAATGCCGTAAGGCAGGCAGAAAAATCTGCCAATAAAAGGAAGACAGAATACAAGATGGCTCTCAGAAAAGCAGGTCGAACCAAATAGAGAGCATCTTTTCTTATTTTTAGAATCTAAAATTGGTACTTTAGAGTAGCCACCGTAGCAGATTAGGTAATCTAGATCTAATTTATCTAAAAGATTCACTCATATCAATGAGTGTTAAGAACAGGGTTAATTTTGGTATTTTTCTTCGTACTTAGTATTACAATATCAACAGTTTATGCAGAAGAAACTGCGATTACCATTACAGGGGAACCAAATCCTATGTATGGTAAAGTTCATCATTATATTATTCAAGTTGAAGGAAAACTTTACAATAATGGAATTTCTCAGGTAGGAATTTTTGTAAAAGATGATCCGAGTAAAAGTGGTCAACAAATTCAGGCTGTATTACATGAGGGAGCAAACCGATTTGGATTAAATTTGTTAGATTATGGCGATTCCATTCTTCCTTATGAAGTAGATAAAACCTACGTAATGGAAATCATTAATCTAAATAATGTAGGAACTTTTGAGTTTACGCCACGTTATCCTGACGATCCAAGAAAACCTACTTTAGAATATGAATATGACGAGATAGAACGTTCTCAGCCATCCCAAGAGGAACTCAAACAGCGTGAAATTGAATGTGAAAAAGAGGTAGATGAAGACAATTCATTGACACTTGCTGAAAAAATAATTCAAAAGAAAAACTGCAAAACATATGGTAATAGATATGGAGAAGTATCAGACTGTCCCTCTTTCTTACTCTGGCTACAGCCCGCTGAGGGACAAGGAACATTCGTTAGTAACATCATTGATTTGGGAACTATTATGCATATTAAAGGAGCAGGTGCGTGTAATACAGATGTTGATTTAAGTTTTCAAAAAAAGGGATTCCCTGAAAAAATGAGATGGTCTGTTCATGCCCCCTCTTCTGGATTTTTTGGTGATCAGTTACTTTTCTCTAAACTTGATGATATAGGAGAATATATCCTTACGGCAAAAAATGTAAAAACCAGAGAAGAAATTTCCTTAAATTTTGCTGTGAGACAGTTAGAGAATCCTAAATTAGATCCTATCCAATCCTCTGAATCACAATCCCTTCAAAAAATCCAGGAATTGGAAGAACGAATAGCACAGTTAGAAGAACAAATTAAACAAAAAGACGCTGTTCTTATGGAGCAACTCAAGGTGATAATGGAATTGGCAAATAAAATCAGGGATACAGTTTTTGAGAAAATAATCCCATCGTTACTTCCAATTTAGAGGAAAATAATACAAAATCAGATCCCGAATTTAACAAAAGAGAAAATTAGTCAGAGATCCAGTAGATTAACCAGAGTGAGAATAATCCATCGAAAATCAACAAAAAACCAGGGGATCGCTTAACTGAGTTGTTTAGCTATTTGTATTGTTGAGCTATCAATTTTCATTAGGTAAAGATTTTAAACAGTACTGCCAAGTAGCATTTGAAATCTCTTGAACGAGAAAAAATCAAGGGATTCGTTATTTGAGAATAATGGACCGGATGGGATTTGAACCCATGACCTTTGCGGAACTTTAATTCTTACGCAGTGTGAGTGCGTCATCCTAGCCACTAGACAACCGGTCCAATGGTTCTAAAAATCTAGAACTTTTTGTGTCT
>Ga0302046_10003292_pt1 | contig 14653 bp, 13 predicted proteins | sample RVTome_11_FD_200261 | JGI IMG/M metagenome (GOLD analysis project Ga0302046, IMG submission 200261) | Soil microbial communities from uranium-contaminated site in the Upper Colorado River Basin, Wyoming, United States - RVT147D111 (version 2) ...
CGACCCAGAGGTGGCGCGAGGGGGTGGTCACGTCGCTCCTGGAACGCCACGACCGGATCCAGCTGCTCACCCACGAGTACCTGTGGAGCGAGGAGGGGCACGGCTTCGACGTCCAGCTCCTGCGCGAGGCGGCGCGCAAGTTCGAGCGCCTCCGGCAGCGGGCGGAGGAGAACATCCTCCGCTACCGCGAGGGGCTGCGGCTGCGGGCGGTGCGCGACCGGGAGCTCCGCGACCGCCTGGACCGGCGATCGTGAGCGAGCTCCTGCTGCGGACGACCTCGGAGGGCGACCTGCCGGCGCTCTCGGAGCTCACCGAGGTCGTCTTCGGCCGCCGGCGCTCGGTCGAGCTGCTCCGCTGGCTGGTGCTCGGCGGCGACACGGGCGTCGCGCTCGAGTCGCGGGTCGCGGTGCGGGACGGCCGCGTGGTCGGACACGCGGGTTTCCTCTCGGGGCGCTACCGCTGGGGCGCGCGGATCGCGGTCGGCGTCCACCCGATCCTCTGGATGGTCGCCCCCGAAGCGCGCGGACAGGCCGGCATGCAGCTCGGCGGCTGGTGCACCGACCGGGGCGACTTCAGCCTGGTGATCGGCGGCACGCCGATGAGCCAGCCGATCCTCGACCGCCGGCGCTTCGTGCGCGGCGGTGTCGCCGTCGAGCTGCGCCTGCCGACCGCCGGCGCCCCGGCCGACGGCGAGTGGGAGCTCGCCCCCTGGGAGGAGACGGACGCCGCAATCGAGCCCCGGGGGGCGGGGCCGGGTAGCGCGCCGCCCGAGCCGCGGCCGCAGGTAGGGGCCGCGGCGGCGACTTCCCGAAAGGACCCGAGGCGGCGGCCGGAGAGGGAAGCGGCCCGTGGACCTTCATCCGGGGCGGCGCCGGTTCGCCACCTTCCCGCCCCTTCCCGTCTGCGCTGGCTCGCCGCCTGCCCGGCGCTCGAAGCGCGCCTCCTGACGCTGCGCCGCGAGGGCCGGAGCATCGGCCCGGTCGTCCTCTTCGTCGACCGGCGGCCGGGCCCGCCCCGCGGGCGCGTCGTCCACCTGCCCGACGTCGAGACGGACCTCGCCGGGGCCCTGCGGTGCGTCCTCGCCGCGCTCGCCGCCGCCGGCTGCGCCAGCGCCTCCTACCTGACGACCGCGCCGGAGCAGTGGGCCGCCGCCGAGAGCCTCGGCGGCGAGCCCTTCTACGAGCGTCCGATTCTCTACCGCGACCAGGCCGGCCTCCAGGCCCCGCCCGGCTGGCACCTCTCCTACCTGGAGGGCGATCTCGCCTACCGGCGACTCTGAGCGTTCAGTCGCCGAGGACGGTGCAGGCGAGGTCCGCGACCTCCGCGAAGTGGTGATCGAAGGTCAGGAGGTGCCCGTCGCGCTCGAGGGTGGCAGCGGCGATCCAGACGTCGTTGATCGGAATCGGGGTTCCGGCCCGGCGAAGGCCGGCGAACAGGCGGCCGTAGCGACGGGCGACCGCCGGGCCCGTCTCGACCACCGCGACGAAGGGCTCCGCCAGGAACGCGGCCAGGCTCGCGCGGTTGGCGCGCGGCCGCGAGCCCAGCTCGAAGCCCGCCTCCAGCTCGCCGAGCACGGTGGCCGGGACGAGGACGATTCCGGCAGCGGCGATGGCGTCCAGCACGGAACCGTGCCCGGTCCTCATCCGCGAGTACGCCGAGGTGTCGAGGACGAGCCGGTGGACCGGCGTCAGCGCCACGCGGGGTCGTCCAGCGGACGCTGGGCGGCGAGGCCGGCCTCGAACTCCAGGCGATCCGCCTCCTCCCAGGTGGCGTAGCGCTCGAGCCGGTGGCGCCGTTCGTCCACGCCGAGACCTTCGGCCAGGATCGCCAGCACGATCGCGTTCATGCTCTCCCCCCGCTCGCGAGCGAGGGCGGAGAGCCGGGCCGCGACCTCCTCCGGCACGCCACGGATGGTGAGCTGTCGCGTCATGCAGGCATGATATCACTGTATAGCAGGCATGCACTCACTGGGCGGGACGAAGCAGGGAGAGCCCCGTGCCCGCGACGGGTGAAGCGACGGGTGACAGGCACTGATCAGGCCGCGCGCGACGGAGCTGGCAGGCGGCCTACGGCGCGCGGCGCAGGTCCCGGAGGTTCAAGCCCAGCTCGAGGTCGGTCCGCAGCGCGAGCAAGGATCGGGCCAGGCGCGCGTCGTCGGCGTGCGCGATCAGCTTGCGGGCCAGCGTGGGCGTCAGCCGGGGCGGCCCGTCGGAGGCCGCGGGCTCGTGGGCGAGGGCGAGAACGGCCTCGAGCGAGCCCCAGGCGGCGAGGAGCTTGGCCGCCGTCTTGGGGCCGACCCCCGGCACGCCCGGGATGGAGTTGCTCGAGTCGCCGGTCAGCGCCAGCAGATCGAGGAGGCGCTCCGCGTCGACGCCGAAGCGCCGCACGACCTCGTCGCCGTCGACAAAGCGCTTGCCGAAGTGGTCGCGCACCTTGACACGGTCGGAGAGCAGCTGCAGGAAGATCCGATCGGTCGAGAGGATGATCGCCTGCCCCCCCGCGGCCGCCACCTTGACCGCCAGGGTGCCGATCACGTCGTCGGCCTCGGTTCCGGGCAGCTCGAAGGAAGGGACGCCGAGCTCGGCGAACGCCTCCCGGAACTCCGGCAGCGCCGCCCCCAGCGCCTCCGGCATCGGCGCGTGCCCCTCCTTGTAGCCGGGGTGGAGGCGGTGGCGCCAGGTCGGCTCGGGCCCCTCGAGGACGACGACGGCGTGGGTCGGCGCGACCTCGCGCTGGGCGCGCTGGAGGGACCGCGCCGAGGAGTCCCGGCCCTCACGCGCCCTCTCCGGCCCGTCCACGCCCGGCTGCGCCGCGTAGACCCGGCGGATCAGGTTCAGCCCGTCGACCAGCAGGAGCCGGATGCCCGGAGCCACGGAGGCAGGGTAGCAGGCGGCGGTCGCGCGGCGTCGTGCTCACGCCCGCCGGGGGCCTCGCGCCGTGGAACGGCGGCAGCTATGGTGCGGCGCGTACCGGTCACCGGTCCACTCCCAGACGCGGTCGGGCCCAACTCTGCCCGGCGCTCGCGCCGATCGCCTGGTACGGAGGCAACGGCGGCGTCGACTACCGCCCGCGAAGCCCGCTCGGGCGTCCTGGTACCATGCGGCCAAAGCACGGCGCCCGAGGGGTCTCGCCGGGGAGCGCTCAGGAGGCTGGGTCGCGCTGGCTTGGATGCGTCTCGACCGAGTCGCGCTCACGCCGACTGGTGACCAAACGGAGGAATCGACGATGCGAACCGCCAGCTCGAGCTGGGTCTTGAGTGGTCCGATGGTCGTAGTCTTGGCGATGGCCGCCACAGGAGCGGTCGGTCAACCGACGGAGGCGCCCAGAGTGACCGGCGAGCTCGCCGGGCGGGTGCAGGGCGTTTCCCCGGGGAGCGTGGAGAGGTTCGTGCCCGCGGCGAGCGCGTGCCCGGCGTTCAGCTGGACGGGTGGCGGCGAGGGCGGTGGCGTGGAGCTCCAGGTACTGCGCGTCGGAGCCCTGGCCCCGGACGCCGCCGAGGAGGAGCGGGCACTCGCCGTGACGCTGCCGCCCGGCGCATCGAGCTGGACGGCACCGGGCGACCGCTGTCTGGCCGCGGGCGAGCGCTACGCCTGGTCCGTGCGGTCGGTCCAGGGCCCGGATGCCCGTGCCGGAGGATGGTCCGAGCCGCTCCTCTTCGAGGTGCCGGCGCTCCCGACCGCGGCGGAGGTCGATATGGCGCTCCGGGTGCTGCGGAGCTACCTGGCGCACGGCGACCTCGACGCGGAAGCCCTCGACCCAACCTCGACGGACGAGGCGCCGTCGGGTGACCGACGGGGGACGGGCTCGGGCGATCAGGTCCAGGGCGGCGGCCCGCTCGTCGCCGTCCGCGGCGAGGTCGCCGACCCGGGCGGCGAGACCTACGGTGTCGTCGGCGTCTCCAACTCGCCCGCCGGCGCCGGCGTGCGGGCCGGGAACAACGACGTCGCAGGGGCCGATCTCGTGCTCGCCGGCGCGCCCGACGCGCGGATGACCGAGGGCGGCTTCTCCCGGACGTCGGCCGCAAATCTCGTCTTCGACTTCGCCAACGCCGGCGCGGGCACGATGACGGTGCGGGAGGGCGGTGAGGACCTCGTCACCACGACCGAGGTCTTCCCACATGTGCTGACCCTCGACGGCTCCGGCTCGACGCTGGACGCCGACGCGCTGGACGGCCTGGACTCGACCGCGTTCCTGGTCGCCGGCGCCGACGACTGGGTCAACGAGAGCGGCGACGCCATGAGCGGGCCGCTCACCATCGACGTCCCGGCGGGCTTCGCCCTGCAGACGGCGGCAGGGGACTCGATCGACGTGGGAGGGGACCTGTTCAAGGCCGGGACCCGGATCCTCCACACCAGCGGGGGCGTCAACGACCTGGGCGTCGGCCCCGGAGCCCTGGACGCCAACGCGGGCGGCAACGCGAACACGGCCGTCGGATCGGGCGCGCTTGACGCCAACGTCGACGGTACCGCCAACACCGCCCTGGGGTCGCACGCCCTGGGCTCGAACGTCTCGTCGGACAGCAACACGGCGGTTGGGACCTCGGCCCTGGGTTCCAATGTGAGCGGCACCGGCAACACCGCGGTGGGCCGTACCGCGATGTTCGGCAACAGCTCGGCCAACGCCAACACTGCCGTCGGAGCCTTTGCTCTCGACGCCGCCAACACCGGCGCGGCCAACGTGGCGGTGGGCTTCGCCACGCTGACGACCAACACCAGCGGCCACGACAACGTCGCCGTCGGAACGGACGCGCTCATCGCCAACACCGACGGCTTCGACAACACGGCGCTCGGCGCCGACGCGCTCGAAGCCAACCAGACCGGCGACTTCAACGTCGCCGTGGGCCGCTTCGCCCTGGGCGCCCAGGTGAGCGGAGACACCAACACGGCCGTGGGCCACGGTGCCCTCGGCAGCCACATGACGGGCTCCTTTAACGTCGCCCTCGGCACCAGCGCCGGCGCCCTGATCACCAGCGGCGACAACAACGTCGCGATTGCCCACCTCGGAGTCAACGGGGATGCCGGCACGATCAGGCTCGGCACCGGCGGCGTTCACACGCGCACCTTCGTCGCCGGCGTCGACGGCGTGACGGTGGCAGGCGGAACGGCGGTGTTCATCCTGCCGGACGGGCAGCTGGGGACCGTCACCTCGTCGCGCCGGTTCAAGGAGGAGATCGCGGAGCTGGAGGGAATCGGGGAGCGGCTGCTGCGGCTCCGGCCAGTCTCGTTCCGCTACACCGAGGAGGCGGCCGGGGAGGGTGAACGGCCGATCGAGTACGGGTTGATCGCCGAGGAGGTGGCGGAGGTCTTTCCGGAGCTCGTCGTCCGCGACGCGGAGGGTCGGCCCCTGACGGTCCGCTATCACCTGCTCGCTACCCTGCTGCTCCACGAGCTGCAGCGCGAGCGCGAGCGGATCGGGCAGGAGATCGACGCGCTTCGGGTGGAGCTCGCTGTCCTCCGGGGGGCAGCGGCGAGGGACGAACCGTCCGCAGGCGGTCGTTTGGCTCCGGGAGAGGTTCGATGACCCAGGAGGAGGGCTCAATGAGAGCTCGTCTCACCCACGCGGCACCGATCGCTCTGGCCGCGCTCTTCGCGGCGCCGTTGCCGGCCCAGACCTGCACCGTCCCCGGCACCCACCCGAGTGTCCAAGCGGCGGTGGACGACGGCGCCTGCACGCTGGTCCAGCTCGCCGGCCAGACCTACGCCGAGTCACCGTTCGTCACCCGAACGGTCGCCCTCGAGGGCGACCCGGGAGGCGGCTCGGTGGTCGAAGGGGCGCTGCGGGCGGCCGGCACCGGGGTCGTTCTCACGGCCGGCTCGCTGGCCGTCGCCAACGGCTGTTTGCGCGGCGGCCTGACCGCCGACCGCGGGGCGCGGATCGACGGGGCCGGCGTCTCCGCCACCGTCTCGGCGACCCTCCCCTGCCCGCCGTCGCCGATCTTCTCGGACGGCTTCGAGAGCGGCGACACCTCGGCCTGGTCGGTGACCGTGCCGTAGGGCGTCCACGGCTCTCTCCGGGGTCTCGGCCGTACCCTCGGCCGGCGGCGGGAGTGGTAGGTTCCTCGGTCGAGAGGAGGAGGCCGATGCGGACGATGGCTCTTTGGGCGTTGATCGGGACCGGGCTCGCCTGGGCGTGCGCGTCGGTGGAGAGCGTCCCGGAGGCGCCGGGCATGCCGCCGGGCGAGAGGGCGGAGGAAGGGGCCGCCTTCTGCCGCGGCAACACGGAGTGCGGCGAGGACGAGCTCTGCCGCAAGGCCGAGGGCGACTGCCTGGGGGCCGGCGGATGCATCGCCCGGCCGGAGATCTGCACCATGGAGTACGCCCCGGTGTGCGGCTGCGACGGGACGACCTACCCCAACGCCTGCAACGCCTGGTCGGCCGGGGTTTCGGTGGCCGCGGCGGGCGAGTGCGCGGACACGGTTCCCTAGGCCACTGCAACCACGCCGCTCGCGGAGTCGACGGCGGTGCGGACCCTGACGGCGAGGTCCTCGAGCAGGAAGGGCTTCTGCAGGAAGTGGACCCCCTCCTCGGTCAGGCCCCGCTGCGCGATCGCGTCCGCCGTGTAGCCGGACATGTAGAGGCACGGGGTGTCGGGACGCAGGGCCCGGAAGCCCTCGACCAGCTGTGCGCCGTTCATCTCGGGCATGATGACGTCGGTGATCAGCAGGTCGATCGCCGTCGCGGCCTCGCCGGCGATGCGCAGCGCCGCGGCCGGCTCGCCGACGGGAAGGACCGAGTAGCCGAGGAGGCGGAGCATCTCGGCGCCGAGCTCCAGGATCGGAGGCTGGTCCTCGACCAGGAGAACGGTCTCGCCGCGGCCTTGCGGGATGGAGCGCTTCCCCTCGTCGGCTGGCCGCTCCTCGGAGGGAGCGCACACCGGCAGGTGGATCCGGAACGTCGCCCCCTCGCCCGGCTCGCTGTAGACGTGGATGAAACCCTGGTTCTGTTGCACGATGCCGTAGACGGTCGCCAGACCCAGACCCGTGCCCTTGCCGGTCGCCTTGGTGGTGAAGTAGGGCTCGAAGATGCGGCTCCGGGTCTCCGGGTCCATGCCGCGACCGTCGTCGGTCACCGCCAGGGTCACGTAGCGGCCGGGCTCCACACCCGCGTGGGCGCGGCAGTAGGCGTCGTCGAGGGTGACGTTGCGGGTCTCGATCGTCATCCGGCCGACGCCGTCGATCGAATCCCGCGCGTTGACGCACAGGTTGGCCAGGATCTGGTCGACCTGGCCGGGATCGATGCGGACGTCCTCGAGGCCGTCCTCCGGTCTCCACGCCAGCTCGATGTCCTCGCCGATCAGTCGCCGCAGCATCCGCAGCATGCCGCCCACTCGATCGTTGAGGCAGACGGGCTTCGGCTGCGCGACCTGACGGCGCGCGAAGGCGAGCAGCTGCCGGGTCAGCTCGGCCGACCTCTCGGCCGCCTGGCGGATCTCGACGAGCCCGTCGTGGACCGGCGTCGAGGGCTCCACCCGGTCGAGCGCCAGCTCGGCATGACCGAGGATCACCGTGAGCATGTTGTTGAAGTCGTGGGCCACACCGCCGGCCAGGCGGCCGATGGACTCCATCTTGCTGCTCTGGCGCAGCTGCTCCTCGAGATCCAGGCGCGCCGTGATGTCGCTCTTGACCGCCACGTAGTGCCGGATGGCGCCGCTCTCGTCACGAACCGGCGAGATGGTGGTGTCCTCGGTGAACGGGGTGCCGTCCTTGCGCCGGTTGCGGATCTGTCCCTGCCAGGTCTTGCCGCTCGAGATGGTGCTCCAGAGATCGTCGTAGAAGGCGGCGTCGTGGTCCCCGCTCTTGACGATGTGGGGATTGCGACCCGCCGCCTCGTCGCGTCCGTAGCCGGTCGTCTGCTCGAAGGCGCGGTTCACGTACTCGATGGTGCCGTCGGCGTCGGTGATGACCACCGTCTCGCCGAGTTGCTCGATCGCCGTCATCAGGAGATCGCGTTCCGCCGAGGCCTCGATGCGCTCGGTGAGGTCGGCGGCGATGCTCATGATCAGCCGCCGGCCGTCGGGCAGCGTGCCGAGCGGCGACGAGCTGAAGTCCCAGAGGCGCCGCGAGCCGTCGCTCCTGGTGACGGTGTGGACGCCCTCGGTCACCCGCCCGCTGGCCTCGAACAGCTCGGCGAACGCCTCGCGGACCACGTCGTGGCCTTCGGCGTTGATCCGCGCGGTCCAGTCGTGGATCGTGCGAACCTCCCCGTCGTCGTAGCCGGTGAGCCTCCTCCAGGTCCGGTTGACGACCAGCACCTCGCCGTCCTCGGCGTGGATCATGATCGGGAACGGGGCGTTCTCCACGGCCCGTTGCTGGCGGGCCTCGCTCTCGCGCAGGGCCAGCTCGGTTTCCCGGGCCGCCGTGACGTCGCGCACGGAGCAGACCAGGGTGCGCTTGCTCCTCTGGGGCAGCGGGCGGATCGTCATCTCGACCTCGAGCTCGCGCCCGTCCTTGGTCCGTTGCCGCGAGACGAGGTGTACGACGCCGTCACCGGCGGCTCGCAGCCGTCTCTCCAGGTCCCGGCGCTCGTCCTCGGGCGCGAGGTCCGTCAGCCGCAGCCCCTCGAGCTCGGAGCGGCTGTACCCGTAGCAGTCGACCGCTGCCTCGTTGACCTCCACGAGCCGACCGTCCGCCGAGGTGATGAGCAAGGGGTCGGGACCGAGCTCGAAGAGAGCGTCGTGCCAGAGGCGCTCGCGCTCGAGGTCGCGGGTGCCGCGACGGACCAGCCAATAGACGAGACCGGAGGTGACGCCGACGTAGAGGAGGCCCTCGAGCGTCTGGATCGGGAGGAGGTCGGTCGAGGAAACCCACTGGTGGGCCAGCCAGCCCGACAGCGTGATCCAGAGCGCCCCGGCGACCGCGTAGAGCAGGGCGATCGGGCGCGCGTCGAGCTTGATGTTCATGTCGTCCCCCCCGGCGAGTCGCGCTCGCCGGCCCGGTGATGACCGAGCTTAGGGCGAGGGGTGGCGGCTCCCGCCGTGTCCGTGGGGGGTTCGGGCAGCACGATCGCCCGGGGAGGAGCCACCCCGCGGGGCAGTGATCCGACACGGGAATCGGTATCCTATTCATCGATCGACCGGGATCGAGGCGCACCCCATGCCGCTCCAGACCACCTCCATCACTCGAGCATCGAGGCGGCGAAGCGGAGGGCGGCAATGAGCGGAGCGGGCGTGACTGTCGAGAGGATCGACGGCGCGGTCTTCTGGCGGGTACGGCTCGCCACGCCGCGGGCCAACATCCTGGACGAGGCGAAGGTCGGTGAGCTGCGTGCGATACAGGCTCGGGCCGGCCGGGACCGGCGTCTCAAGGCCATCCTGCTAGAGGCCGAGGGCGAGCACTTCTCCTTCGGCGCCAGCGTCGAAGAGCACCTGCCCGGCCGCTTCGAGTCGATGATCGCGGCGTTCCACTCGCTGGTGCGCGAGGTGGTGACCGGCGACGTCGTCTGGCTGGCGGCGGTGCACGGCCAGTGCTTGGGCGGCGCGCTCGAGCTGGTCTCGATCTGCCACCGCGTTTTCGCCAGCCCAGACTCCCGGTTCGGGCAGCCGGAGATCGCGCTGGGGGTCTTCCCGCCGGTGGCCTCGGTGGTCCTGGCCGAGCGGGTGGGACGCGGAGCGGCGGAGGGCCTCTGCCTGGGCGGCGAGAGCGTCTCGGGGAAGGAGGCGGCGCGGATGGGACTGGTCGACGAGCTGGCCGAGGACCCCTCCGAAGCGGCCCTGGGCTGGGCGCGCCGCTGCCTCCTGCCGCGCTCGGCAGCCGTGCTGCGGCTGGCGGTGCGGGCCCTCAGGACCCCGCTGGCACGCCGCGTCGTCGAGGACCTGCCCGTGGTCGAGAGGCTCTATCTCGAGGAGCTGATGTCGACCCGCGACGCGGTCGAGGGACTCGAGGCCTTCCTCGAGAAGCGGCCACCCTCCTGGGAGGACTGCTGAGGCCGGAGCTCGAGAAGATCGCCGTCGTCGCAGGGGTCGCTAGCAGCCGGCCAGGAGGAGGCACAGCACCAGGATCGCCAACGGGATTCCGAGGGCGCCGGCGATCGTGCCGAGGCCGAAGCTGACCAGGCCTCGATGGGGCCGGTCGATCTCCGGCGATGCCGGAGCCCCTGACCGCAGCCGCGCGGGGTCGAGACGGTAGCCCCGCCAGGGGACGGTCTGGACCCAGGCGCCCGAGCCGGGCCGGTCGGTCAGTGCCCGGCGGAGCTGGCGCACGGTCTGGTGCAGGCCCGTCCGCCACTCGATCGCCGCCTCTCCCCAGAGCTCGCGACGCAGCTCCTCGTGGGAGACCAGCCTTCCCTCGGCCCGGACGAGTCGCAGCAGGAGCTTGGTGGCCAGCGGACGCAGGGGGACGGGGTTGCCGTCCCGCTCGAGCTCGCCGCTCGCCAGGTCGACGACGAACGGGCCGAAGCGCATCCGCTGCGGTGGGGTCTCACCTAAGGCCATGCTCTCCCTTCAGCCTACGGTGCCCGCGTCCGGGTGTTTCCAGCAGGTTTCGGTCCGGAGTCAGGGAACCGTCAGGGTCTCGACGAAACACGGGGCTCCGGCCATGGTAGACCCTTCCACGGGAGGTATCCATGACGAGGAAGGACGGACTCTGGCTCTCGGTCGCCCTGGTCGTCACCTGGAGAGCGGCGGCCTGGTCTTGGCCCCACCCGGCCGACTCGAGCCCGCTCCCGGTACAGAGGATGCTGGGGCTGCTCGGGCTCTGGTTCGTGGGCTGGGGTCTGTGGACGTGGCGCCGGCGACCGGCGCCGGTGACGAGACTCTTCGCGGCGTACTGCCTGCTCTCCGGGCTCCACTGGGGAGGGCCGGTGGGCGCCGGAGGACCGCAGGCACGGGCCCTGCTGCTCGGCCTGTACCTCCTCCTGAGCGTCACGGCGGCGTGCACCTTCCTCCACCTGGCGCTGGTCGCCGGACGGCGAGCGCTCTCTCCGGTCTCTCGGTGGGTCGTCTACCTGCCGGCGATCGCGGCGACCGGGCTCTTCCTGGCGATCCCGTTGCCGCTCGCGGGAGGACGGTTCGCGGTGGAGCCCATGGCCTACACCATCGCGCCGTCGGTGCTGTGGAGCTTCGCGGGCGGCTTCGTTTGGCTGCGCCGATTCTGGCGCTCCGATCCCCGGACACGCCGCGAGCAGCGCCTTGGATGGGTCGTCGCAGCCTTGCTGGTCGGCTACCTGCCCCACGGCCTGGCGTCGGCCGGACTGCTGCCCCTGGGAGACCTCGAGGGCCTGGCCAACCTCTCCTTCGCGCTGGTTCCCTGGGCCCTCGCCTCGTCACTCGCGCGTCCTCCGGGGCATCCGACCTCCGCGCGGGCTGCGCCCTGATCCAGACGATCGGCGGGCTCCGGAGCTCGAGGGCTGCGGCGTCCCCGGCTCCTTCCTTCCTCGCGGGTCAAGGTGCGTAGGACTCGACGATCGCGTGGTAGGCCGCCGTCACGAAGTCGTCACGCAGGGCGCCGACGCCGGGTGTGCGTGGCTGCGAGGGGACGAAGACGACCACGATCAGGCGCTCGGTCGGGTCCACCAGGTAGAGCGTGCCGGTGCCCCCGTTCCAGCCGTAGGAGCCGACGCTGCCAGGGCCGTCGCCGAGCACGCGGGTGCGCACGGCCATCCCCAGACCCCAGCCCCAGTCGCCGCTGCTCGAGCGGAAGCGGCCCTCGGTGTGGTCGCGGGTCATCAGTCGGACGGTCAACGGGGAGAGCAACCTGGCGCCGTCGAGCTCCCCCTCGCCGAGAAGCATGGCGGCGAAGCGGTGGAAGTCGGTGACGGTGCCGCGCAGGCCGCCGCCCCCCGGCGTGAAGTCCGTCGGTCGCTCCTCCTCGCCTCGGCGCCGGAAGAGCGCGAGGGCCCCATCGGCTCCGACCTGGTAGATCCCGGCGTAGCGGGAGAGCTTCCCGTCCGGGACGCGGAAGGTCGTGTCGTGCATGCCCAGGGGCACGAGGACCCTTTCCCGCAGCAGGTCGTCGAAACGCTCGCCGCTCGCCCTCTCGGCCACCGCCGCCAGCACCTCGTAGGCGGGGCCGTACTCGAAGTCGGAGGCGGGCTGGAACCGGAGCGGCAGGTCGGCCAGACCCGCAGCGAACTCCGACACGGTGCGCGCGGTGTCCCAGAGCCGCTGGACCGCCTCTCCTCCGGGCTCGTACTCCGAGGGCAGACCCGCCTGATGGGTGAGCAGATCGTGGATGGTGACCGGCCGCACGGGCTCGACGAGGCGGGTCTCGCCCGTCCTCGCGTCCGTCTCGCTCACGCGCTGCTCCCGGTACTCGGGCAAGAAGCGGGAGACCGGGTCGCCGAGGCGGAGCCTCCCCTGCTCGGAGAGCATCATCACGGCGACCGCGGTGACGGTCTTGCCGATCGAGGCCATACGGCTGATCGCGTCCGGAGTCATCGGCACGCCGGGCTCCATCTCGCCGAAGGCGCGGTGGAAGACGATCTTCCCGTCGCGGGCGATCAGGCCGACGGCGCTGCCGGCGACTCCGCCCTCGACCGCCGCCTGGAGCAGCGCCCCGGCTCGATCCAGCCCCCCGGCGGACATGCCGACCACCGAGGCCGGGGCGGCGCTCCCGCCTGCCGGAGCGGTGCCGGACGCCGCGACCCACAGGATGGTGGCGAGCCCGACCGCCCGACGTGTCCGGCCGGATCTCGAGATGCCGACGCTCATGCCGCGTGGTACGGCCCGCGCGCCGAGAGGTTGGCCGGCGGAGACGTCGCCCGACCGGGACGGAGGGGATGGCGGGCGGGGCTCAGAGCTCCAGCGCCGCGGCGGCCTTGTCGATCTCGTCGGAGCGCACGTAGAGGATGTAGCCGAAGCCGCCCATGCCGTCGCTGACGCCGCTGGAGGCGTAGACGCTGACGCCGGCTGCGGCGAGCTGCTGGTGGATGCGGGCCAGGGCGCCGAGCTCGTCGTCCCCCTGGATGAGCAGGGCGTGGTCCGGCCCGGTGAGCGGAACGTCGAGCTCCCGGGCGACGGTCAGGAGCAGGTCGCTGTCCTGTGGGAAGAGGACCAGCTGGGTGAACTCGGGTCCCATCGGGATGGCCGAGAAGGCCAGCAGGTTGACCCGTGCTCCGGCCAGCCGAGCGAGCAGGCGGTACCCTTCCTCCGGCTCGGCCCGCAGGGAGACGTAGTAGTAGGCGACTTTGGTGATCTTGGCGGCCATCGCTGGGACCTCCGTTGGAGCGCGCCTCCCCACGGTATCGAGCCCGCCCGCGCGAGTCCACGCCCGCCGGGGCGGCTCGACGGCCAGGCCTCCGAGGTAGCATGCCGCGGAACCGAGCGGATGGGCGGCGCGGGACGGCCCCGGGGGCCGAGGAGGGACGATGAGGGTTCGAGATGCCTTCGTGCTGGTCTGGTCGCTGGCCCTGCCGGGCCTCGCCGTCGCCGGCGACGAGACCGGAGAGGCCGCTGCTCCCGCCGGGCCGCGGCGACTGGCGGTGGACGACATCTTCCGGATCCGCGATGTCGGCGATCCGCGGGTCTCGCCCGACGGGCACTGGATCGCCTACAGGGTCACGACCGAGGACCTCGAGAAGGACGAGAGCTCGACCCGGATCTGGATGGTGCCGAGCGCCGGGGGCGAGGCGATCGCCATGACCGCCGAGGGCGAGTCGTCGTCGCGGCCCCGCTGGAGCCCGGACGGGCTCTATCTCTCGTTCCTGTCGGCGCGCGCGAAGGGCGAGACCCAGGTCTGGCTCCTCTATCGCGGCGGCGGCGAGGCGGTCCGGCTGACCGACACGGCCCAGGGGGTCTCCGCCTACGAGTGGTCGCCGGACGGGACGCGGATGGTCTTGGTGCTGCGCGACCCCAAGCCGGAGCAGCTCGAGGCGAAGGAGAAGGGCGAGGACTACGAGAAGAAGACGCCGAAGCCCTGGGTCATCGACCGGGAGCAGTTCAAGCAGGACTACACGGGCTACCTCGACCGCCGGCGCACGCACCTCTGGATCCTCGACGTCGAGTCGAAGGAGCTCTCGCAGATCACCGGCGGCGATTTCGACGACTCGGAGCCGGCCTGGTCGCCGGACGGCACCCGCATCGCCTTCGTGAGCAACCGCACCGAGGACGCCGACCTCAACTACGACAGCGACGTCTGGGTCGTCTCAGCCGAGCCGCCGGAGGTGCCGGAACCGGCCGAGGACGAAAAGCCGGTCGAGCCCCTCTTCCGCGAGCTCGTGCGCGTCACCTCGAACCCGGGGTCGGACGCCACTCCGCGCTGGAGCCCGGACGGCGCCCTCATCGCGCACACCGCGGTGACCGACGTCGAGGCCATGCTGTACGCCACGCAGCACCTGGCTGTCTCGCCGTCCGGCGGCGGAGACGCGCGGGTCCTGACGGCGGAGCTCGACCGGATGGTCCACGAGCTCGAGTTCGCGCCGGACGGCGAGTCGCTCTTGTTCACCATGGAGGACGAGGGGGAGCAGCCGCTGGCGCGGGTCGCGGTGGCGGGCGGCGAGGTCGAGCGCGTCATCGGCGGCCGGCAGGTCGTCGACGAGTTCTCCGTCGGGCCCGCGGGCGAGGTCGTCGCCACGGTGACCGACCCGCAGTCGCCGCCGGAGGTCTTCCGCTGGGCCGACGGCGAGCTCGAGCAGCGCTCCTTTCTTCACCGGGAGCTCCTCTCCAAGCTCGCCCTCGCAGCGGTGGAGAAGGTCTCGTTCACGAGCGCCCACGGCACCCC
>Ga0302046_10003293_pt1 | contig 14651 bp, 11 predicted proteins | sample RVTome_11_FD_200261 | JGI IMG/M metagenome (GOLD analysis project Ga0302046, IMG submission 200261) | Soil microbial communities from uranium-contaminated site in the Upper Colorado River Basin, Wyoming, United States - RVT147D111 (version 2) ...
GAGCTCGAGCGGGCCGACCAGGCCGTGCAGGACGATCTTCGCCAGCCGCTCTTCGTCGCCGAGCACGAAGAGCGAGTGACGCAGCGGCGGAGCCTGGCCGGGGTCGCCCAGGCCGGAGGGCAGGTGGCAGCTCGCGCAGGTGGCGGCGTAGAGCGCGCGGCCGCGCTCGAAGCGCTGCGCTTCCTCGGGCTCGAGCGGCCGGATCTCGAGCGACTCGAAGCCCGGCCGCCCGGGCCAGGCGACCGCGTCGTGCAGCGACGTCAGGTCGCCGGCCGCGAGCACGCTCGCGAACCCGGCCGGCTCCGCGGCCAGGCGGATCGGCGCGGGCTCGCCCCTCGGGCCCTTCGGGCGACCGGCCAGGACGCCGCGCGCGAGTGCGCCGCGCTGCCAGGCGGGCCGGGCGTCCGCGATCACGGTCAGGAGGCGCTCGATGCGATCGCCGCGGCCCTCGCGCGCGACGGCGCGCGCGAGCAGCTCGAGGAGCTCCGGGCGCCCCGCCTCCTCGGCGTCGGTGCCCTCGGTGTGGAGCAGTCTCTCCAGGGACGACAGCTCGCGACCAGCGAGACCGCTCAGGGCCGCGCCGCGCAGCTCGGCCGTCGGGACGCCGATGTAGCAGAGGAAGAGCAACGCGTCGTCCGCGTGGTCGGTGTTCGCATCCCCCAGCGAGAGCAACGCCTGGTGGAGGTCCCGCTGGTCACCCTGCGCTCCGAGACCGACGACTCGATCCGTCGCCTCCTTCGACCCCGTCGCCATCCAGCGCTCCGCCAGCCGCATGGCCGTGCGCCGCACGCGCGCGTCCCCGTCCGCGAGCGCCGCCAGCACGTCCGCCTCGCGCAGCGCGCCGATTCCATCCAGCACCCACAGCGCGTGCAGGCGACCGAGAGGCGTCGCCTCCGGCAAGCCCTCGCGCAGCACCTCGAGCGCGTCGCGCACGCCGCGCCCCTCCTCCACCAGGATCCTCTGCGCGTTGTCGCGCACCCAGCCGCTGGGATGCGAGAGCGCGGCGACCAGCTCGGTCCAGGACCAGGTGCTCATGCGCACCGGCGCCGCTTCCGGCGCGTCCTCGTGCACCACGCGCCAGATGCGACCGAGGCCGAGCGGCCGCTCCAGCCCGCGCTCCTCGATCTGCCGGCGCAGGAAGCTCGTCACGAACATGCGGTGCTGGAGCACGCCTCGGTACAGGTCGACCACGTAGAGCGCGCCGTCCGGACCGTCCATCAGGTTCACCGGCCGGAAGCGCTCGTCCGTCGAGCTCAGGAACTCGGGCGCGTCGCCGCCCGGCGCCGGCGTCGCCGTCAGGCCGATGCCGTCGGTCTCGAGCAGGCGGTAGCGCTTCACCAGGTTGCCCGCGGGCTCGCACACGAACGCGTTCCCCGCGAAGTCGGCCGGGAAGCCGTGGCCACGGAAAACGAGCGGCGCGCAGGCGGCGGTGAACTTCGCCAGGCGGAAGTCGTCGCGCAGGATCCCCGCCTGGTAGCCGCGGTTCACGCCGGGCGTGATGCGCGAGGGACTCACCGCGAAGTCCTGCGCCAGCCGCACGTTCACGCCCGACGCCGTGCCGTGGTTCGGGTTGCGCACCGCGTAGTGCGACGGATAGAGGTCGCCGCGCAAGGGGTCCGAGTTCGTGTTGTAGAGCGCGCGCCCGACGTCGTCGCGCGTGATGCCCCACTGCCCGCCGCCGGCCGTCGCGCCGCGCTCCCACTCCCCGTCCGCGTCGCGCCGGTAGCGCACCGGCGCGTTCGCGCAGCGGTACCAGTTGTCGAGCGTGTAGAGGAAGCCGTTGATCGCGTGCTCGGGGCTCGCGATGCCGCCCAGGTTCGTGTCGATCAGAGTGCGCTCGTCCGCTCGCCCGTCGCCGTCCGTGTCGCGCGCGAAGAACATCTCCGGCGGCGCGATCACCAGCGCGCCGTCCAGGGCCGGCTGCACCGCGCGCGGGAGCACCAGCCCGTCGAGGAAGACCGTGCGCTCGTCCATGCGCCCGTCGCCGTCCGTGTCCGCCAGCACCGCGATCACGCCGACCGGCGCGTCCTCGTGCGTGCCGTCGACGTCCGGCATGAAGCCACGCATCTCGCACACCCACAGGCGCCCGTCGCCGTCGAACGCGCACGCCACCGGGTCCTCGACCAGCGGCTCGGCCGCGACCAGCTCGACGCGGAAGCCGGGCGCGACGGCGAAGGACGCGAGCGCCTCCTCGGGCGAGAGCGGCGGCGCGGGCGGGACGATCAGGTCGGCCGGCAGGGGCGGCTGCTCCTCGCCGGCGTGGTCGCCCGCCTGACCGGCGGGGACTGCGACCGGCGCGAGCACCAAGGACAGAGCGGGGAAGAGCACGGACGGGTCACTGTGCCTGGCACTCGCGCGGGTTGCCAGGTGGTGTCGGGTGGAGGCCTACGCGCCGTACCGCAGAAACCTACTCCACCTCCGGACACACGATCAGCTCCGCCAGCGCGGCGGAGCCCGTGCAGTGGAACTCGATCCGTCGCGTCGGGCCGCTGTTGGCAGTGATGCGCTCCACGGAGTTGTCGCCGAGCCCCTGGAACGGGAAGACCTCGATCGGCCCCGCGTTCGTGTGCACCTCGATCCAGGCGGACTCGCCGAGGTCGACGTCGAGAGCCGTGGCGCCGCGGAAGAAGGCGTCGGAGGTGTAGTAGAGCATGCGGATCACGCCGCCCCCTGCCTCGTCGTCGGGCACGTCGATCACTCCGTCTCCGTCGAGGTCGGCGCCGTTCTCGGCGATCACCAGGACCTTCCCCAGGGGCCGGTCGTTCCCGACGCCGCTGCCCGGCGTCCGCAGGTCGAAGTCGCCGCCGGTGACTCGCGCCGTGTCGAACAGGATCGGCAGGTCGGGATGTCCCGGCGTATCGTTGAGCGCATCGAAGTAGAACAGCAGGTCGCCGTAGGCCGGCGACGAGGCGTCCATCCTGTGGCCAGCCGGGAGTCCCAGCGGGATGCCCGTCGTCGACGTGTCGGAATCCAGGACGGAGGGGCACGGGTTGAACTGCATCTCCGCGATCCCTGCCGAGCCCGCGAGCTCGATCTCGATGCGCGTGAGCCCGAAGCCGCCGAACTCCCCCTGCACGCTGTTCGCGGGCGTGGCCGCGATGGGGAAGGAGTAGACGAGCCCGTCGAGGTCGAAGAGCCGGATCTCGCCACCGGGCTCGTCCACGTCCACCAGCAGGATGCGTCCGGCGGTCATGGGCTCCTGGAAGTCGAACACCAGCGTCCCTCCGGCCTGCTCCGCGCGCGGGACGTCGACCAGCCCGTCGCCGTTGCCGTCGGCGACGTCGCGCGCTACGACCAGCAGTAGCCCGTGCGCGACGTCGTTCGACCAGCCGGTCCCCGGCGTAACGAGGTTCTCCTCGCCCGGCGCCGGATCGCTCGAGTCGAGCAGGATCGCCGCGTTGGGGTGCGCGGGATCGTGATTCAGGGCGGAGATCGTCAGGAAGTCGCCCCAGGGCTGCGTGGTGCTCACGATCGCGCCCGCGCTCTGCGCAGGCCGCCGAGGCCCCAGTCGAAGTCGAAGCGCTCGCCGATCGGCTCCTCCAGCGTCGACGAGCTCACGTGGACGACCTGGCCGCCCGCGAGGAGGTCGACGCTCGTCGAAAGGTGTCCCGGCTGGCCCCCCGCGAGCGAGCGCGGCAGCGGCGTCGTCACGCTCGCGCCGCCTCGCTCGTCGACCACGAACGTGCCGAGGGGAACGCGCAGCGGCGAGCGGCTCGTCGCGAAGCGGTCGACTTCGGCCCACCAGCTCCCGGCGCCGTCCCAGTCGCACCCGGAGCGGACGCCGGTCGAGCGGCGCGTTGCGCGCCGGGAAGGGACGCGAAGAGCAGCGACGAGGCGAGGACGAGAACGCGGTGTCCGGGACGGAGCATGGGCTACACCCTCGTTGGGGACGAACGGTCGTTCACCTCCCATGCTAGCGACCGACCCCTTGCCGAGGGGGTCCTCCGAGCCCCGCCGAACCTCCTACCAGCGATACAGCGACGACGCCCAGGACAGCCCCGAGCCGAAGGTGCACGAGAGCACCAGCATCCCCCGCTCGAGCCGTCCCTGCCGGACCGCCTCCGCCAGGCCGATGGGGACCGTCGCCGCGGTCGTGTTGCCGAAGTCCTGCACCGTGCAGAACACCTTCTCCATCGGCACGCCCATCAGCTCGGCGTACTCGACGTTCATGCGCATGTTCGTCTGGTGGATGACGTAGAGGTCGACGTCGTCGGGGGTGTAGCCGTGCGCGTTCAACGCCTCGTGCGACACCTGGGGCAGCACCTCGAGGCAGATCACGTACAGCTCCTTGCCGAGCATCTGCGGGTGCGAGGCGGGGTCGTCGATCAGCCGCGGATCGAGGAAGCTGTCGTTCATCGCGCCCGGGTGCTGCCAGAGCAGGTGTCCGAGGCGCGTCCCGTCCGAGTGCAGGTGCGTCGAGAGCACGAAGGACTCCTGCGAGGCGTCCGATTCGTCCTCGACCTCCGTGGCCGACAGGATCGCGGCGCCGGCGCCGTCGCCGAAGAGGGTCGTGACCTTGCGGCCGCGCGGGGTCATGTCGAGCAGCTTCGACTGCATCTCGGCGCCGACGAGCAGGACGTTTCGCGCCTCTCCCGCGCGGATGTAGAGGTCCGCGATCGAGAGCCCGTACAGGAAGCCCGAGCACTGCTGGCGCACGTCGACCGTCGGGATCCCGGGCAGATCGAGCTTCCGTTGCAGGAAGCAACCCGACCCGGGCGCGGCCGCGTCCGGCGACAGCGTGGCGAACACGATCATGTCGACGTCCGACGTGTCGAGCCCCGCCATCGCGAGCGCGTCCTTCGAGGCCTCGTAGGCCAGGTCCGAGGTCGAGACGGCCGGGTCGTCGTTCCAGTAGCGCTTCAGGATCCCGGTGCGGCGCTCGATCGAGCGCGCGCTGATCTCGAGCGGCTCCTCGAGGTCGTCGTTCGTGACGACGCGCGGGGGCACGTAGGAGCCGATCCCGGTGAACTTGGAACGCAGCATGGGGGGTCTCGTCGGCCGGCGGAGCGGATCAGCCCAAGGGGAGCTCGAAGTCCTCCGCCGTGACCGGCGCGCGCCGCCGGAGGCAGTAGGGCAGGTTGTAGAGCACCGAGAGGCCGGCCCGGAAGAGGATCCAGGAAGCGCCCGGCGTCTCGCGGATCGAGCGGCCGATGCCGATCGTCCCGGTCGCGTCCGTGACCGCGCCCTCGGCCTCCCTGCGGCCGCCGCGCAACAATACCCGGGTGACTACCAGGAACGGCAGGCGCAGGAGGTCGCCCAGGGGCGCGTACTTCAGCATCGACAGCCAGGCGTTGCGCGCGTGGTAGAAGAGGCTGCGCTTGCCCATCTGGATTCCGAAAGGGGTCTTGTGGAAGGTCTCGATCTGTGGGTCCTGGAGCACGCGGTAGCCGAGGTTCAAGAGCCGGCAGGTCAGGTCGCGCTCGTTGCCGTAGAGGAAGAGCCGCTCGTCGTAGTAGCCGGCCTCGCGCAGCGCCGCGCGCCGCGCGAGCGAGCCGCAGCCTCGGAAAGTACTCATGTAGCGCCGGCCGGCTGTCTTCGACGCGGCGACGTAGCTCTCGGGCATCCCCGGCTCGAGGATCTCGGTCGAGACGACGGCGGTGGACGCGGGCTCGGCCAGGAGTCGCTCGGTCGCTCGCTCGAGCCAGGTCGGCGGCAGCGTGACGTCGTCGTCGAGGATCGCCACCAGCTCGGTCGTGGCCGAGCTGAAGCCGATGTTGAAGGTCTCGCAGGCGCCATAGGCCGAGTGCGGCATCACGATCAGGCGCACTTCGGGGTACTCCTGGGCGACGACGCGCGCCGTGTCGTCCTTCGAGGCGTTGTCGACCACGACGATCGCCGCGAAGGGCAGCGTCTGGCGCCGCAGGCTGTCGAGGTTCTCGCGCAGCACGTCGACCTTGTTCCAGGTCGAGATCACGGCGGTCGTCTCGGGCCAGCCGCGTGCTAGGGCGGCCGAGCGCTCGGCGCCCTGCACCTGCGACAGGAGGTCGAGCGCGCTGCGCTCGTAGCGCCCGAGGTCGCGCACGGCGAGGTCGACGAAGCCCTCGATGAACTCGACCCCCGGGTCCTCCACGTTGACCGTGCGGGCGCGGTCGCAGGCCTCGCACTTCGCGAGGAGGTCCATGTAGGCGAGCTGCGAGGAGAAGCGCCGGATCGCGGCGCGCTTGCGCTCGTACACGGGCGTCGTGTCGAACAGCACGCCGGCCGTGACCTGCGAGTTCACGCCGAAGAGCAGCACGCGCCGCTCTCCGCCGCCCTCGGCCGCGCCCAGGGCGGACAGGAGCGCGCGCGAGGCCGCGCGGTGGTCCGGGTGGAGCTCCTGCGGCGAGGGTCCGTAGACGAGCTCGGGCTCGAACTCCTCGAGCTCGCGCAGCAGGCTCGCGGTCAGGTCCGCCGCCGCGTCCAGGCCGCCGTCCGGCAGGCCGAGGAAGCGGTGGTCCGTGACGCCCAGCTCCTCCCCCGCCGCGCGGCACTCCGCCTCGCGCTCGGCGCGGATGTCGCGCGAGCGCGCTCCCGGATCGCCGGCGCACCCGTCGGTCAAAACGACCACGCGCACCTGTGCCCCCAGCTCGGCGTGCCAGGCGAGCATGCCGCCGCAGCCGAACACCTCGTCGTCGGGGTGCGGCGCGATCACGAGCACGCGCCGCGGCAGGGAGCGGGGATCGCCGAGCGGCGGATAGAGACCTTTCACCGGAAGTCGCCGGAGGGGGTGGGGGGAGTCCGGTCGAGCAGCGCCCGGTAGAGCTGCTCCAGGTCGCGCGCCGCGTCGTCGACCGTGCGACGGACGCCGGACACCGCCCGGCGGGCGCGTTCCAGGGTATCGGGTCGGAGCAGCACGGAGGAGAAGGCGCTCCGCCAGGCGGCCGGGTCCGCGGCCGGCAGCACGCTGCCTGCCGCGCCCACGCGCTCGGACGGCGCGCCCCGATCGGTGACCCACACCGGGAGTCCGAGGGCGAGAGCCTCGTCGAGGACCAGCCCATAGCTCTCGGCGACGCGCGAGGGGAAGACGGCGAGGTGCGCCCCACCCAGGCCCGCGACGCGCCGGGCGAGCTGCTCGACCGCGTAGCGACCGGCGAAGGTCATCGGCGTCCCGCCGCCCTCGCGCAGGAGCTCGCGATCGAAGCCCGGCTGCAGCTCCTCGCCCAGGAAGAGGAGCTCGACGCCCGCGAGCCCAGCCACCGCGCGCGCCAGGTCGCGCAGACCCTTGACCTCCGTGCGGTGGCCCAGGTGGAGCACGCGCAGCGTCCCCCCCGTGTAGGGCAGCGCCACGGGGCCGGTGGCGGGAAGGATCCGCGCGCACAGGCCGTGGTGGACCTCCGACGTCCGCTCCGGCGGCAGGTCGACGAAGCGCGCCAGGTGGTCGCGATGGCTCGCGCTGGGGACGACCACGTGGGCGGCGCGGGCGAGCTCGGCCGCGTAGGAGCGCTGGCGCTCGCGCAGACCGGCCTCGAGCACCTGCGCGGAGAGGCCCGGCGCGTCGGGGGCGCAGCAGCGGGCGCAGGTCCTGAACTCGCCCGGCTCCGGACAGCGCTCGACCGTCTCGATCGGAACGCGGAAGTAGCGCGGACAGGTGGTGAACAGGTCGTGCAGCGTCACGACGACCGGCGCCGTCTCGCCCAGGGCGCGCACGAGGTTGCCGGCCAGGGTGGACCAGTGGTGCAGGTGCAGGACCGTGCTGCCGCGCGCCTCGCGCTCGACCAGCTCGACGATCCGCGGCCGGGCGAGCTCCAGGTCGTAGCTCTCCCCTGGGAGACGCGGCAGGAAGGCGACCGGGAGGCCGTCGACGGTCTCGCGCAGGACGTCGGCGCCCGCGTGCGGGCGGTCCGTACCGCTGACCACGCGCACCTCGTGGCCCCGCCGGGCGAGCGCGCGTCCCTGGGAGCGCGCCACGAACTCGGTCCCTCCCTCGAAGTGCGGGGCGAAGTGCTGGGTCAGGAGCGTGATGCGCACGGGGCGGAGGGAAAGGAGTTCGACGTCGCGGGCCGGGGAGCGAGCGCCTCCTACCAATCCGCTGGGGCGGACCGTAGTGGCCCCGATAGGATGCCCCCCTCCTCCGGACCAGGCGAACGGTAATGAAGCAGCTCCTCCTCCCCGCCCTCCTCGTGCTCGCGTGCGGCTCCCGAGCCGCCGCCCTCCCGGCCCGGGTCCAGGATCCCGAGGCGACCCCGGCGACCGGGTCGGACCAGGGCGAGGCGCGGGCGGAGGTCACCGACCTGGCCCGGAACCTGACGAAGACCTGGGGCATCGCCGTCTACTCCATCAAGAAGGGCAAGCGCGAGACGGGCGTGTACGTCCAGTCCAACTCGATGGGAGTCATCGAGGAGGCCGACGTCATCCAGTTCATGGACCTGATCAGCTTCCCGCAGATGCAGCAGGAGATGCAGTTCCAGACGATCTGCAACGCGGCCGACGGCTACAGCCTGCGCGGCGTGAAGGGCAAGCTCGCCATGGGCCAGCTCCAGATCGAGTTCACCGATGGACACGCGAAGGGCATGCACGTCGGCCAGACCCCGATCGACATGGAGGTCCCCGTCGACTTCGTCACGGACTTCGCGCTGCTGCGCGGCCTGTGGGTGACCTACGAGCCGGACTGGGAGAAGGAGTTCACCTACCTCGACATCGAGTCCATGCCGAAGGCGGACTGCGTCAAGACCGGCACCATGCGCTGCCTGGGCGAGGAGACGCTCGAGATCGAGGGCGCGAAGTACGAGACCTGGAAGTTCCGCTGGAGCATCCCGGACGAGGCGCCGTCCTTCCTGTGGTACGGGAAGGAGGGCCAGCTCATCCAGCGCTCGAACAGGAAGGAGCTGTGGACGTTCTCCGCGAGCCGCACGGAGAAGCAGACCGCGATCGCCGCCCAGCCCCCCGCCGGACCGGACGGGGGCAAGGGCAGGGGGAAAGGGAAGAAGGACGGGAAGTAGGACCTCGTACGGCGTCAGTCACTTTCCTCCACCCGCAGCGGGTGGAGGAAAGTGACTGACGCCGTACGACAGCTCCGCGTCCTCGCCCGTCGGCGCGCCCAGGGGCCGGAACGCCTCGCCGTGCCGCGCCTCGGGCGCGAGATACATGGCGCGCTGGGCGCTGATCGCCAGGGCCTTCTCCAGGAAGCCCTCGATCTCCTCGAGCTGGCTCACGTGTTCGCACAGCGCGGCGCGCTTCCGCGCGTGGACCTCGCTCACGTCGACGATGCGCGTCGGGACGAGCGGCGTCCACACCTCGTAGCCCCAGGCCTCGCCAGCGTGGCGCGCCAGGGCCAGCCCCAGGCGGACGCCGCGCGCCAGGACGTGGTGGTCGACGTGGTTCTCCCCCACCCAGGGCGCGTAGACGGTCTCCGGCGCGAACTCACGCACCGCGGCGGCCACGCGACGCGCGGCGTCGAGCAGTTCCGCGGGCGAGGGCTCGTGCCCCTCGGGGTAGCCCCAGAACACGTAGTCCGACAGCCCGAGCAGGCCACCCGCGCGCAGCGCCTCGGCGCGCCGGCGCGCCACGTAGGCGCGCGGGTCGTGTCGCTCCTCGGGGTCGCCCCGGCGTCCGTCGAAGGCGATCACCACGCGCACCGGGTCGCCCTGGGCAACGTGCATCGCCAGCGTTCCGCCGCAGCCGATCACGTCGTCGTCGGCGTGCGGGGCGAAGAACAGGACCCGGCCGCGCGGCGGCCGCGAGAGCGTCTCCGGCAGGGGCGCGCGCTCGTTCATCGCGTCGCCAGCGAGAGCAGGCGCTCGCCGTAGGAGTCGATCTCCTCGGCCGTCATCGCGTGCTGGCGCTCGTGCGGGACCTTGGTGAAGCGCCAGTGGCCGAGCGGCTGCAGCGTGTCGAGGTCGACCGCGCGGGCGAAGTAATCCAGCTTGAAGAGCCACTCCCAGGCGTCCGCGGGGCACACCCAGCGATCGCCCTCGCCGAAGATGCCGCCGCAGACGATGAAGGTCGGGTTGACCGAGATCTCGATCAGGTACCTGCAACTCCGCGGAAGCGGGATCTCCACCGGGCGCTCGAACTGCCCCAGGTCGGGCAAGTCCGCGATCGGCCGGCCGAGCTTCTCCTTCGGCCAGCGACGCGCGACCCAGTTGATCGCGTGCACCGCGAAGCGTCCCACCGGACCGTAGAACTTCTCGTAGTAGAGGTCGCGACTGATGTCGTGCCGGCGCTGGGGCTCGTGGCCGAACTCCCCGCCGACCAGCGCCGAGCGCGACCAGTGGTGCAGGATCCGCGCGCCGTTGTGATGGATGACGGTCAGTCCCATCTGACGCAGTGTGCGGAACAGGTCGGTGTCCTCGAAGTAGAGCGGGTAACGCGGGTCCATCACGCGCCCCATGCGCTCGATCACCTCGCGGCGCAGGAAGAGGCAGCATCCGGAGAGCATGTCCGCCTCGGCCGGCTCCGTGGAGCCCCACCACTCGAGCGCCCGTCGCAGGCGATAGGCGGAGTAGCGCCGCGCGAAGAAGGGGTGCATCTGCGCCAGCGTCACGCGCCAGTGCTCCAGCGGCGTCGGCAGCAGGTTGCGCGGCAGGTTGAAGACGCCCAGCGCGTCGATGCAGGTCGCCGGGTCCACGCAGCCGCACTCGGGGTGGTCGAAGACGTAATCGATCAGGGTCTCGACCGAGCCGGGGAGGAAGTGCAGGTCGGGGTTGAGCACGGCCACCGCGTCGCCGGGCCCGCCCTTCGTCCGCTCGAAGGCCAGGTTCATCCCGCGCGCGTAGCCCAGGTTCTCCTGCGCGCGCACCACGTCCACGCCGAGCGTCTCGAGCTCCGCCAGGTAGGCGTCCTGATCCATCGGGGACTGGTTCTCGACGCACACGATCTGGAGCTTCGCGCGCTCGCGGCCCTCGCGCTCCCACTCGCGCACCAGCGAACGCACGCATGCGACCGCATAGGACCCCGTGTTGAAGTTGACGATGAGCGCCGCGAGCCCGACGTCGTGCTTCACTTCGCGCTCTCGCTCGGCTTGGGCGTCCGTTCGGGGGGCTCGAGCTCGACGTTCTCCCAGGCGGACTCGATGCGGAAGAGCCCGACCGCGCGCGTGTTCGTCCGAACGACCAGGTTCTCCGGCATCAGGTACTCCTGGTACTTGTGGACGCCGCCCTCGTCGAGCAGGACGACCGGGATCAGGAACTGGCCCGACAGGAGCTGCACGTTCGGCACCCTGAGCACCAGGCAGCCGCTCGTGCCGCTCAGCGTGTGCCCCGAGAGGTTCGTCCCGGCTCCTCCGCAGGTCGTCATGTCCTGGCGCATGAAGCCGATCCCGACGTGGATCGGCGTCTCCGCCGGGCGCGGGTTCTTCCACCACACGCGGATCTCGAAGGAGTCCCCGGTGGTGATCCGGTAGCACTCCTCGTCGGTCCCCATGCGGTAGATGCGCGCGTCGACGATGCGCGGCAGCTCCTGTTCGGAGCGTCCCTGGACGCGCGGCATGGGGGGGTAGTCGTCCTTGGTCAGCTCCTCCTCGCCGATGTGGTCGCGCTGGAAGGCGGAGTACTCGTTCGTGACCTCCACCGAGTCTCCCAGCGCCTTGCACTCGCCGCGGTTCAGCCAGATCGCCTGGTCGCAGAGCTGGCGCACGTCGTAGAGCGAGTGGCTGCAGAACAGGATCGTCCGGTTGCGCTGCTTGAACTGGTAGATCTTGTCGACGCACTTCTTCTGGAAGTACATGTCGCCGACGGCGAACACCTCGTCGATGATGAGGATCTCCGGGTCGACCGCGATCGCGACGCTGAATCCCAAGCGCAGGCCCATGCCGGAGGAGTAGGTCCGCACCGGCTCGTCGATGTAGTCGCCCAGCTCGGCGAAATCGATGATGCCGTCCATCTTGCGGTCGATCTCGCGCCGCGAGAGACCCATCATCGTGCCGTTCATCACGATGTTGGCGCGGCCGGTGAAGTCCATGTGGAACCCGGCGCCGAGCTCGAGCAGGCTCGCGACGCGCCCGTTCGAGCGATAGCGCCCCACCGTCGGAGCGGTCGTCCCGGCCAGGATCTTGAGCAACGTCGACTTCCCTGCTCCGTTCGCCCCGCACAGGCCGAGCGACGCGCCCGGCTTCAGCCGGAAGTCGATGTCCTTGAGCGCCCAGAACTCCGTGTGCCCCTTCACGCGACCCCAGGTCACGCCCTCGACCACGCGCTTCATCGGCGAGCCGTACATGCGGTAGGCCTTGCCGAGCCCCTCGGCTTCCAGCGCGTACTCGGTCCGCTCGATCACCGCGCTACACCTCGTCCGCGAAGCGGCGCTGGCAGAGGACGAAGAAGGCGAAGCCCAGGACGTAGAAGACGACGGCCCAGACGGAGAAAACGGCCAGGTGTTCACCGACAGCATCGGAGGAGACCGCATAGCCGCCCATGATCTCATCGTTCGGCTCGACGTAGACGTCCCCCATCACGGCACCGCGCCAGGCCTGCACCAGGTGGTACACGGGGTTGAACCACATGACGGGCATGAAGCGCGCGGCGCCCTTCAGGACCTCAGGCACCCAGAAGATGGGCGTCGCGAACATCCACACCGTGGTGAGGGCCGCCACGACCTGCAACGTGTCGCGCAGGAAGACCTGGAGCGTCGAGAGGAACAGCGTCAGACCGTAGATGAAGACCGCCTGGGCGAGGAGCAGCAGCGGGATCCAAGCGAGCCCGATACCAGGCGCGACCCACATGGGCGTGACGAAGCACGCCAGCACGAACATCGCCATCGCGAACAACAGGGTGACCATGCTGACGACCGTCAGGTTCAGCGGCAGGATCTCGGAGGGGAACGCGAGCTTCTTGATCAGGTTCCCGTTGTCGACGATCACGTTCGTCCCGCGGTTCAAGGTCTCGGCGATCGCGGCCCAGACGGTGATTCCGACGAACATGTAGACGCCCATTCCCGAGCGTTGCTCCTCGGGCAGCCCCTCGAGCTTGAAGTCGAGCAGGTGCACGAAGATCGAGTAGTAGACGACGAACAGGAACAGCGGATGGAAGAGCGGCCAGAACCAGCCGAGGACCGTCCCCGAGAAGCGCGTCTCCAACTCCCGCCTCACGCTGGTCGTCACCAGGTCCCAGTGCCTGGCCAGCAGCCCCGGGAAGCCCACCAGCCGCTGCGCGATCTCCTGCCACCTGGGCGGGCGCGCCGTCACCCAACCCGACGCGTCGGTCTGCGCGACCGTGCTGACGTGGCCGGCCCAGCGCCGCTCCTCCTCGACGTCCGCGCTCCCCGCCGAGGCCGGCGGATCGAGAACGGGCGTGGGGAGCGGCTCGGTTGCGGTCACGGTGCGATGCGGCGTGGGAGGGAGCTTCCTCCTTCGACCACGGAAACCGCGAGAGGCAAGCGGGAACCGGTCGAGGAGGATCCGACCAGAAGAAACTACCGGAGGCGCTCCCCGGGTGCCTCGGAACCGTCCTGGATCTCGAGCGCGGGGTCGAGGCTGGAGACCACGTGCCGCAGCAGGATCTCGGCCTGGAGCACGTCGTCTCCGGTCCACTCCCACTCCGCGCGCGTGGGGTCGAGGGGATGGACCAGCGCCTGGTTGACCTGCTTCTGGACGTGCGCGCGGACCCTCCAACGGCCCTGCGACACCGGCTCCATGCGCACCTCGGCGCGGGTGCGGTTGCCAGCGCCGCTGAACGGTTGCAGGCTCGTGCGCCAGCCGGTCACGAACTTGCCCGAGCTCGGGTCTAGGCGGCCGGTCAGGGGGAAATCCATGCGCCCCGCCGCGAGCAGGGCGATCTTCCACAGGACCTGGTCGGAGGGCGCGGAGACCTCCACCTCGCGCCAGCTCCCATCCGGCTCCGACGGCGTGCTCGAGCAGGGAGCGAGGACGAGGAGCGTCGAGAGCAGGGCCAAGGTGCGGGCGAGTCTCATGATCCGGTTTCCTCCAGGGCAGCCTGGTTCTTGTCGCGCAGTACGAAGCGCACGGGCACCTCGGCGAACGGCAGCTCGTCGCGGATGCGGTTCTCGAGATAGCGCAGGTAGTCCTTCCCGATCAGGCGCTTGTCGTTGACGAACAGGACGAAGGTCGGGGGAGCGACCTCGGCCTGGGTCGCATAGTGGACCTTCACGCGATGGCCCTTGGCGCTCGGGGAGCGCGCCGCGAGCGCGCGCGCGAGCACCCGGTTCAGCTCGCCGGTCGGCGTCCGTCCGTTCGCCTGCGCGAAGAGCTCCTTCGCCAGGTCGAGCGTCTGCTGCACGTTGTGCCCGCTCTTGGCCGACAGGAAGGAGATCGGCGCCCAGGCGATGCCCGGGAGCTCCTGGCGCAGGTAGGCGTCGAAGTCGCTCGGCGCGAGCTCCGGGTTCGAGGCCCGGACCAGGTCCCACTTGTTCGCGCCCAGCACGACCGGCCGGTAGTGGTCGACCGCATAGCGCGCGAGCTTCTTCTCCATCACCGACAGCCTCTCCGTCGCGTCGAACAGGACCACGACGACGTCCGCGCGGCGAATCGCCTTGTAGCTGCGCGCGTCGGAGAAGAACTCGACCGCGTCCTCGTGGCTCGACCTCTTGCGCACGCCGGCCGTGTCGATCAGCACGATCGTCTCGCCGTCGCGCTCGACGATCACGTCCAGGGCGTCTCGCGTCGTCCCGGGGATCTCGGAGACGATCGCCCGCTCCTCGCGAGCCAGGGCGTTCACCAGCGTGGACTTGCCCGCGTTGCGCCGGCCGACGACGGCGATCCGCACCGACGGCCGCACGCGCAT
>Ga0302046_10003294_pt1 | contig 14650 bp, 7 predicted proteins | sample RVTome_11_FD_200261 | JGI IMG/M metagenome (GOLD analysis project Ga0302046, IMG submission 200261) | Soil microbial communities from uranium-contaminated site in the Upper Colorado River Basin, Wyoming, United States - RVT147D111 (version 2) ...
GAGCGCGCCGGTCGCGACGTTGAGCGTGCCGCTCACCGGCGCGACGATGGCGTTCAGCGAGCAGGTCGGCACGTCGCCGGCGCTTCCGACGGGCTGCGGCGGACCGAGGAAGAACCGGCACGGTCCCTCCGCTCCCTGGGTCAGGCACTCGACGTCGCTGGCGCACGCGAGCCACGTCCGGTCGGCACAGCGCCGCGACGCGTACGCGGGGCCCCCGTCGTTCGGCAGCGGGCCGAGGAGCGTGCACTCTCCCGCGGGCGGCACGCCGCCGCCGGGACAGCTCAGTGCGAGGGTCAGACGGCCGAGCCAGGGACCCGCGAAGTCGTGGGCGAATCCGGTCCAGCCGAGGTCGAGGCCGACCGGCGCGGCGGTGCCGTCGAGCTCGAGGCGCGGGCCGTCCCAGGGCGGGCCCTCGGCCGGGGGGCAGTCGGCCGGGTAGGGCGTGAGCGCCGGGACGGCGAGCGCGCTCGTGCACTCGGCGTCGAGGGCTGTGACGCAGGTGGCGCACTCGACGACCGCGTCGAAGTCGTCGAGCGGCTGTATGCAGGGCGCCGCGCCGGCGCAGAAGGGGTTGAGGCCGATGGCGGACGGCGCGAGGTCGTCGCCGCCGCCGCACGCGCGGTCGGCGCCGCCGCACGCCTTGCAGATCTTCGCGCGCGCCTTCGACTCGGCCTTGGCGATCCTGGCGGCCGCCTTGCCGTCGCCTGGGTCGGGGCACGGGTTCGTGTGTCGGCCCTTGAGGCGCAGGTCCCAGCACTTCCGGAGCGCGTTCGCGCGCGCGGCCGCGAGCTTGCGCGTCTGCTCACCGAGCACCCGCTGGCAGGCGAGGACGGTCGGGTCGGGATCGGGCGCCGCGGGGTAGCCGGTCGCGATCGTCCGTTCGGTGGCGGCGCGGTCGACGCAGAGGAGGCAGGTGGTGACGTCGTCGCAGTCGCCGACGGCGTCCCAGCAGTCGGCACCGGCGAAGCCGGGACACGTCGCCGGCCAGCCGCTCGTCGCCGGGGGCTCGTCGTCGGGGGTGCCGCAGGTGCGGTCGGGGCCGCCGCAGGCGCGCGCCAGGGTGGTCGCGAGCTTCGACTCGGCCCGGGCGACCTTGTCGGCGGTGGCCGGCTCCGTGCCGCAGTCGGTGGCGGGCGGGAGCGCGCCTCGCAGACGTCGGTCCTCGCACTTCCCGAGCAGCTTGCTGCGCGCCTCGACGAGCTTCAGCGACGCCTTCAGGACGGCGCGCTGGCAGGCGACCGGCTCGGCGCGCGCCGGCGCCGCAAGCGCGAGCGACGAGACCAGCGCGAAAAGCGCGACAACGGCGATCCCGAGATCGACGACGGCGGCGGCACGACCTGGCATCGCGTTTCCTCCCACCCCGAAGGCGTAACCTCGGAGGGAACACGGTAACCTCTTCGGGAACACTCCCGGGCGCGTCAGTCCAGCAGCGCCGTGACGTCGATCGTTGCCCGCCCCAGCCCCGGCAGCCCCTCGATCGTGCTGTAGAAGCTTCCCGTCGGGGGTACGCACGCGAGGCCCGCGAGACCGGGCGCGAAGGTGCCGCCCGCCGGCACGTCGGGCGCGCCGGTCGCGACGACGCTGGCCCCGAGGAGGCCGTCGTCGGGGTAGCAGTCGCGCGCCGTGAAGACGCACGCGTCGCCCGGCGCCGGGCAGTCGCTCGCGGCCGAGCAGCTCCGAAAGGGCTCGGCGGGCTCGCAGGACCCGTCGAACGGACCGGTCGCACACGCGCCCTCGCCGCCGGCCGTCGGCGAGCACGAGCCGCTGGCGCAGGCGTTCGGCTTGGTCGCGACGCCGGGGGCGCCGCAGATCCCGCCGCCGCAGTCCGCCGGCGTGCCGCACGGGGTGCCGAGGAGCCCGGCGGGCGAGAGGCAGCGCAGGCCGCCGCAGATGCCCGGCGTGCCCGGCGGGCTCTCGGGGCAGTCGGCGTGAGTGTGGCACGGCGCCATGCCGGGATGGTTGCAGGTGTCGCACATGCAACGGAGGCCGGTGAAGCCGACCCCCTGGCAGGCGGGGCTGGCGCCCTCGAGAGTGAGCGCCTGTGCGCCGGTGGCGAGCGGCAGGACGACGGTGGTCGCCTCGAAGTGCTCGTCGGGCGGCGGGCAGTCGAGGCTCAAGTCGTCGTCGAAGAGCGCGCTGTGCCCCTGGACCGTGCACGCCATGCCGGCGCGCGGCCCGCTGTCGCAGACCCCGGCGACGCAGCGCGGGCACGGCTGCTCGGCGCCGGTCTCGCCCGGGACGAAGAACTGCAGGTTGAAGGGGCGCAGGCGCAGCGGCAGCGTGAGCGCCACCGCCCCGCTCTCGACGTCGACCGTCCCGGTCACCGGGCCGGTGATCTCGTTCTGGACGCAGCTCGTGAGGCCGCCGCTCGCGACCGGGTGCGGCGGGCCGAGGAGGAAGCGGCACGGCCCGCCCGGGCAGTCCGAGTCCGCGGCGCAGGCGACCCAGGTGGCCTCGGCGCACCGCCGCGTCGCGAAGGCGGCGCCGCCCGCGTTCTCGATCGGTCCGGTGAGGTCGCACGAGCCGCAGGCCGGATCGCCGCCGCCGGTGCAGCCGAAGACCGCGAGCGAGAGCCGCCCGAGCCAGGGCCCGACGACGTCGTGCGCGTTACCGCTCCACCCGAGGTCGAGGTCGAGCGTGTCGCCCTCGCCGTCGAGCTGGAGGCGGGTCGGGCAGGCGCCGGCCGCAGGCGCGCAGGCGGCGGGATAGGGCGCGAGCGCCGGGACGGCGAGCGGGACGACGCAGTCGACGTCGAAGGCCGTGACGCAGCCCGCGCAGTCGGCGAGCGCGTCGAGGTCGCCGACCGCCGCGGCGCAGCCGTCGCCCGCGGGACAGACCTCCGGGAAGCCGATCGCCGCCACCGGCAGATCGTCGCCGCCGCCGCACGCGCGGTCGTCTCCGCCGCAGGCGCGGCAGATCTTGGCGCGCGCCTTGGAGGCCGCGGTGGCGAGCTTGGGCGCAGCCTTGCCGTCGCCGGGCGTGGGGCAGGCGTTGGCGTGCGCGCCCTTGTGGCGCGCGTCCCAGCAGGTGCGAAGCGCCTTGGCGCGGGCGTCGAAGAGGCGCGCCGTCTCCTTCCCGATCGTGCGCTGGCAGCGCGCGACGTCGCTCGCGCCCGCGGGCGCGAGCGCGTCGTAAGCGAGACCGATCGCCTGCGCCGCCGCCTCGCGGTCGACGCACGTCAGGCAGGCGGCGACGTCGTCGCAGCCGGCGATCGCGTTCGCGCAGCCGAGCCCGAGGAAGTCGGGGCAGGAGGCGGGCCAGCCGATCGCCGCCAGGCTCTCGTCGTCGCCGGTGCCGCAGGTGCGGTCGGGACCGCCGCACGCGCGCGCGAGCTTGGTGGCCAGCCGCGACTCGGCGCGCGCGATCTTGCCCGCCGTCTTGGCCTCGGTCGCGCAATCGGTGCCGGCGGCGAGGGCGCCCTTGCGCTTCCTGTCCTCGCACCTCCCGAGCGCCTTCACCCGCACGCTCGCGAGCTTGACGGACTCCTTCAGGATGGTCCGCTGGCAGGCGACCGGGTCCGCGGCCGCGGTAGGCGGGCCGAGGAGCAGCGCGAGCGCGAGCAGCGCCGCGGCGCTGCCGATGGGGGCACGGTCCATCCGGTCATCCTCCTCCCTCCCGTCTAGACGGGTGGAGGATGCCAGTCCACCCGAAGCTCCGCGCGCGGCGGTCGAGCAGCATCGCCGCCGCCGGCGCGCCCGCGGCCGGGAAGGCGGTGCTACAGGCTCCAGCGCACCGGCGCGCCGGGGTCCGGCGTGTACGAGCAGAACGTGCCGGTGCGGATCGCGGCGGCGAGGTGGCGGCCGAAGGCGTCGTCGTTTGCCGCGATCCGCCGGAGCGCCGCCTGGATGGCGCGGGTGGCGCTCACGCGCGCGCGCTCGACCCCCGACGCCGCCCGGCGGTCGCGCCCGCCGAGGCCGACGGCGCGTGCCAGCTCGGCGGCCAGCGCCTGGATCTCGGCGTCGAGGCGCTCGGCGCGGGCGCCGTCGTTGAAGCGGCATGCCTCGTCGAGCTCGGCGCGGAGATCCTCGAGCCGGCGCTTGTAGGCCTGCTTGGCGGCGCCGTCGAGGAGCGGCCCGGCGTCGCCGCGCGCCGGCGCGGTGCCGGGGCCGGCGGCGCCGTTCGCGCCCCGCACGCGCGTCCGGCGACCGATCGCGACCAGATCGGCGGCGAGCAGCTCGCGCCCGGCGTGCGTGATCAGGGTGGCGATGTAGTGCAGGCCGACGCTGTCCTTCAGGCGAAACGCCGGGCCCGCGAGCGCGAGCGTCCAGTAGTCCCCCTCCTTGCGAAAGACGCCGGCGGGCCGCGCCGCCGGCGCGGCGGCCGGCTCCGGGCCCGCGCCGGTGGCGCCGGTGTCGCCGCCGAGCGCGTCGAGGACGCCCGCCAGGCGCCGCATCTCGAGCGCCTCCGCGGTCTGCCGGGCCTCGGCGATCAGCGCCGCGGCGCGCCGGCGATCCTCCGCGCCGCCGCGCGCGAGGGCGAGCCGCGCGGTCTCGTAGCGCGTGTAGGCCGACCAGACCGGCGACTCGATCGCGGCGTGCAGCCGCGCCGCCTCGGCCAGGTGCGCGGCGGCGTCGTCGAGGCGTCCGAGGCTGGTCGCGAGCAGGCCGAGGAAGTAGGGGACGGCGCCGGAGCAGAGCACGCCCATCCCGGCGACGATGATGCGGTGGCGGTAGGGCTCCAGCAGCGCGTAGAGGCGCGCGGCGTGGGGCGCGCCCGGGAGGAGCGCCGAGGTCTGCGCCAGCACGGCGATCGACGCCAGCCACTCGGAGTTCCGCGGCAGCACCCGGAAGTCGTCGGCGGCGAGGGCATCGAGCTCGCGCGCGGCCTCGGCGACCCGGCCGGTGTCGGCGTAGAGGAGGGCGAGCGCGCAGCGCGTGCTCACGAGCGCCGGGAACTGATCGGCGACCGAGCGCATCACCGGCTCGAGCGTCTCGAGCCGGCGCTGCTCCATCGCGATCCCGTAGAGGTGGGCCGCGAACACCTGCGTGGCGTCGGCGCTCACCGCGCGCGCGCCGAGCGCCAGCTCCTCGTGCGCGCCGCGCTCGGCGTCGCCGAGCCGCCCCTCGACGAGGGCGAGCATCGTGCGGAGCGCCGCCGCCCACCACAGGAAGTACGGGTGGCGGAGCTCGGCGGCCTGGCGCGCGAAGGTCTCGACCTCGTGACGCGTGCGCCGAACGTCGCCGAGCGCCAGGTGGACGCCGACGCACCAGCCGCGGCCGACCAGGGCCATCTCGCGGCTGTCGCAGCGCTCGGCCACCGCCATCATCTCGGTCGCGGCGGCGAGCCGGGCCTCGACGTCGTCGGGGCCGGAGAGCGCGACGATGCGGCCGCTCAGGACGTAGGCGAGGGTCGGCGTGTGGTCGAGCCGCCGTGCCATTGCGACCGCCTGCTCGCTGAGCGCGGCCTTGCGGTCCTCCGTCGGTGACCAGTAGAGCGTCACCGCGAGGCGGCTCAAGAGGTGGGCCTGCAGCACGCTGTCGTCGCGGCCGAGCGTCGCAAGCGCCTCCTCGAGCAGGTTGCCGAGGCGGTCGTGGAAGCGCTCGGTCTGCCCGAGACCGAGCGCCGCCTCTCCCAGATGGTCGGCGAGACCGAGGCGGCGGGCGATGCCGGCGGCGCGCAGGAAGGCATCGGCGGCGGCGTGCGGCTCGCCGGCCCGCACCAGCGCCTCGCCGAGCCCGATCTGGAGGGCGCACGCCCGCTCCTCGTCCGCCGGCGTCCAGGTCTCGAGCGTCGCGAGCGCATGGCGGTAGTGGGCGACCGCCTCCTCGTGCGCCAGGATGCCGCTCGCGTAGGCGCCGGCGGCGGCGGCGTAGACGACGGCGCGGCGCGCGGCGTCCTCGCTCGCGGCCTCGGCGAAGTGATGGGCGAGCGCCGCCGCGTGCGGGCCGGGCTCGCCGGCGTGGCAGCGCGCGAGCGCCTCGCCGACCCGGCGGTGGAGCTGGGAGCGCTCGGCGAGCGACAGGTCGTCGTAGAGGGTCTCGCGCACCAGGGCGTGGCTGAAGCGATAGCGCCCCGCGCCGCCCGGCGACTCGAGGAGCACGCGGCTCTCGAGCGCCTCGCCGAGCGCGTCGAGGAGCGCGTTGTGCGGCGCGAGATCCATCTCCTGCAGCACGGCGAGCGAGACCTCGCGGCCGACGACCGCCGCCACTCGCAGGATCTCGCGGCAGGCGGCCGAGTGGCCGCGGAGCCGGCGCGCGATTGCCTCGCGGATGCCGGCCGGGACGGTGGCCGGCAGCGGCGGCGCGTCCCCGCCCTCGCCGCGCTCGCGGGCCATCAGGTGCACGAGCTCGCCGAGGAAGAGCGGGTTGCCCTCGGTGCGCGCGGCCAGCGCCTCGATCGTGCTCGCCGGCGCGCCGGCGCCGAGCGTCAGCTCGACGTAGCGGCGGACCTCGGCCGCCCCGAGGCCGGCGAGCGCGAGCCGCAGGCAGTGGCCGTGGCGGCCGAGCGCGCCGAGCGCGTCGCTGAGCGCGTGCCCGCGCCGGAGCTCGACGTCGCGGTAGGTCGCGATCACGAGCGCCGGCATGTCCGCCAGCTCGGCGACGAGGAACTGCAGCATCAGGAGCGACGGCTTGTCGGCCCAGTGGAGGTCCTCGAGCACGAGCACGAGGCCGCCCGGAGCCGCGACCTGCTTGAGGAAGCCGGTGACGCCGTCGAAGAGGCGAAAGCGCGCCTGCGACGGGTCGAGGCCCGGGGTCTCGACGGGGTCGGGCGCGCCGGCGCCGAGCTCGGGCACGAGCGCGGCGAGCTCCGCCCCCGCGCGCGCGAGCGCGCCCGGCCCGTCCGCCGACTCGCGCACCTGCTCGCGGATGATCTGGATCCAGGGCCAGAAGGCGGGCGCGCCCTCGCCCTCCCAGCAGCGCCCCCAGCGGACGACGGCGTCGCGGGCGCGCGCCTCGGCGGCGAGCTCCTCGGCGACACGCGTCTTGCCGATGCCGGGCTCGCCCGCGAGGAGCACGAGCCGCCCGCGCCCGAGCGCGGCCCGGAGGGTCGCGAGCTCGGTCTCGCGCCCCACGAAGGGACGCTCGATCTCTGGCATCGCGCGAGACATCGTTGTCCTCGGCCGCGCGGCCGCTCCCGGCGCGCACCGCGACACGGCACGGCGGGACGATAGCGCATGCGCTTCGCGGCGGTCCACCGTCGCGCCCGCGCCAGCCTGCATGTCTCACCAGGTTTCGTCGCGAGAGCGTGGAGGCGCCTGTGCCGCAAGGCCGCACGGACCGAGGCGCCCGCAGGCATACTCGCGCAGTATGTCGAGGACGCCGAGGGAGTACGGCCTTGCGGCGCAGGCGCATCCGCGCTCGCAGCAGAAAGCTGGTGAGACCTGCAGGCTAGGCCGGCGGGCGGCTTACTCCCCGCGGCGGGCGGCCTTGCGGCGCGGCTCGCGCTTGCCGCCGCGTGCCGCCACCCGCGGCGCGCTCTTCGCCGCCGGCGCGGCCTCGCCGCGCACCAGGCGCGCGAGGCTCCGGCCGTAGGGCGGACGCGCCACCCCGCGCTCGGTGATGATCGCGGTCACGAGATCGTGGGGCGTCACGTCGAACGCCGGGTTGGCGATCTTGATGCCGGAGGGCGCGATCTGGTGCTCGAAGATGTGCGAGACCTCGCGCGCGTCGCGCTCCTCGATCGGGATCTTCTCGCCGCGCGGGCAGCCGAGGTCGATCGAGGAGGTCGGCGCCGCCACGTAGAACGGGATGCCGTGGCGATGCGCCAGGACCGCCACGGTGTAGGTGCCGATCTTGTTGGCGACGTCGCCGTTGGCCGCCGTGCGGTCGGTGCCGACGACGACGCAGTCGACGGCGCCCGCCTTCATCATGTGCCCGACCATGCTGTCGGTCACGAGCGTCGCCGGGATGCGGTCTTTCTTGAGCTCCCACGCGGTCAGACGCGCGCCCTGGAGATAGGGTCGGGTCTCGGTGCAGAGCACCTGGATGTGCTTGTTGGCCTCCACCGCGGCGCGGATGACGCCGAGGGCGGTGCCGTAGCCGGCGGTCGCGAGCGCGCCGGCGTTGCAGTGCGTGAGCACGGTCGAGCGGTCCTCGAGGAGCGCCGCCCCGTGCCGTCCGAGGGCGCGATTGACGCTCACGTCCTCCTCGTGGATGGCCCGCGCCTCGCGCTCGAGCACCAGGCGCAGCGTCTCGATGTCGCGGGTCTGGTTCTCGCGATAGACCCGCCGCATGCGCTCGATCGCCCAGAAGAGGTTGACGGCCGTCGGCCGCGTGGCCGCGAAGGTGCGGCACATGCGGTCGAACTCGCGGCGGAGCTCGTCGCGGCGCATGGAGCGGACGCCGAGCGCGATGCCCATCGCCGCCGCCACGCCGATGGCGGGGGCGCCGCGAATGACCATGTCTTTGATCGCGCGCGCGACCTCGCGGTAGTTGCTGTAGACGCGGTAGACCTCGCGCGCGGGGAGGAGGCGCTGGTCGATCATCACGACCCGCCCCTTGGTCCACTCGATCGTACGGACGCGTGCTCGTGCTTGTCGTGGCATGGGGGTTTGGGTGTCCTTCCGGGGCTTCACGAGGAATACGCGGGGTCGACTATAGCACGCGCTCGACGGAGCGACAGCGGAAAATCCTCACGCCGCGCGTCCCCGCACCCGGCGTGCGGCGACGTGACGCGCCAGCGCCTCGCGGGTCGGGTAGCGCGGCCGGAAGCCGAGGAGCGCGGCGGCGCGCGTGCCGTCGCCGACGAAGGTGTCGCGCAGGTAGTCGACGTGCGCCCCCGGCACCAACCCGACGCCGAGGGTCCACAGCGCCTGGACGGCGGCGCGCAACGCCGCGTCGGGCATCAGGGCGCGCACGCGCGCGACGAGCTTGACGAGCGTCGAGAGCGGCAGCACCCCGCCGCCGGCGAGATTGCAGGCGCCGTCGCGCTCGCCGTGGGTCGCGAGCCGCACGGCGTCCACCAGGTCCTCGAGGTGAAGGAGCTGCACCAGCGGGTCGGCACCGAGGACGGCGGGCACGGCGAGCGGCGCCAGCATGCGCGCCGCGAGCGTGCGCTCGTCGCCCACGGTCCAGGCGGCGCGCAAGACGGCGGTCGGCAGGCCGGTCCGCCGGCGAAAGGCGGCCACCTCGTGCTCGACGGCGACCTTGTCGGCCACCCACGGGTACTCGGGCCCGCCCCGGAGGGGCGCCTCCTCGTCGAGGTACTGCGGGTTGTCGCGCCGGGCGCCGTAGCTCATCGTCGTCCCGAGGACGACCAGGTTCGCGAGCGTCCCGGCGTGGCGGACGTTGTCGGCGCACGCGCGCAGGAGGGCGCGCGTGCCGATGACCTCGAGCTCGTGCGCGGCCTCGACCTGCTGCACGGGCCGGTCGTGGAAGGCCGCGTGGATCACGGTCTCGACGCGCTCGCGCGCCAGCAACTCGGCCAGGGCGACGTCGGCGAGCGGCGCGGTCAGGTTGACGCCGTAGAACGTCGCCTTGCGGAGCGGGAACGCGGGGGCATGGGTGTCGACGAGCACGAGGCGCGCGACGCGCTCGTCCTCGTCGAGCCGGCGGACCAGGGCCGCGCCCGCCACGCCGTGCACGCCGGTCAGCGCCACGACGCTCGCGCGCCGGCGACCGCGCGTCCTCGCCTGGCGCCGCGCGCTCATGACGCGCGGACGATAGACCCGCGCCGCGCCGACCGCAAGCGCGCCGGCGCGGTTGACGCCCGCCCCGCCCTCTCCTACCCTCCGCCGCGTGGCGGAGGTGCAGCAGAGCTTCTCGACGTCGATCGAGGCGCCGGTCGCGCTCTGCTACGAGGCGATCGCGGACTTCGAGTCGTACCCCTCGTGGTCGGCACCGGTGACGAAGACCGTCGTGCTCGAGCGCTACCCGGACGGCGCTCCACGGCGGGTCGAGTTCCACCTCGACATGAAGCTCAAGACCGTGCGGTACGTGCTCGAGTACGTCTGGGAGCCGCCGTGCCGGCTGACGTGGAAGCTGGTCGAGGGCGATCTCGCCGACGTCGAGGGCAGCTACGTCTTCGCGCCCGCCGGCGACGACCGGACCCAGGCCACGTGCTCGCAGGCCGTGTCGCTCGGCTTCTGGGTTCCGGGCGTGATCCGCCGCCCGCTCGAGCAGAACGCGGTCCGCCAGTCGGTCCTGGAATTCAAGGCCGAAGCCGAGCGCAGGGCGAGACTAGACTAAAGATTAGCCTGCATGTCTCACCAGGTTTCGTCGCGAGAGCGTGGAGGTGGCTGTGCCGCAAGGCCGCACGGACCGAGGCGCCCGCAGGCATACTCGAGCAGTATGTCGAGGACGCCGAGGGAGTACGGCCTTGCGGCGCAGGCGCATCCGCGCTCGTAGCAGAAAGCTGGTGAGACCTGCAGGCTAGCCGCTATGCGGCGTGGCGACGGCGGCGGGGGCGCTCCTCGACCGTCGGGAGCTCGATGCGGGCGGCGCGGCGCGCGGCAAGCCAGGCGCGGGCGGTCGCCAGCGACCAGACCGCGCGCCAGTCGACGTGGCCCGCGAGGAACGCCTTCCACAGGGCCGCGACGCCGGCGGGAGCGAACAACCCCTCCGGATCGCGAGCGAACAACCGATCCTCGACGTAGGGCCGGAGCGTCGTCCGCATCCAGCAGTCGAGCGGCGGCCGCGCCGCCGCGACGTCCTGCGTCGCGGCACGCGGCAACGCCGTGCCGAGGACGCGCAGCAGGGGCGCGCCGCGGTCGCCCGCGCCGCTCGTCACGAGCCACTCGAAGACGCGATGGTCGAGGAGCGGGGCGCGGAGGGCGAGCCCCTGCGCAGCCGCCGTCCCCTCGGCGTCGCGCAGCGCGCCCGCCATGAGCGGGCCGGCGAGATCGATGCGCGCGAGGGCGCGCGCGAGCAGGGCGCTCGCCGAGCGCGGCGGCACGGCGCACGGCGGGCCGAGCGGATGCCGTACCGCGCGATCGAGGTGCTCGATCGGGTCGAAAGCCGCGAGCGCCGTCGCCGCGGCGTCCGGCCGGAGCACGGCCGAGAGCGCGCCCGGAGGCAACGGTCCGTGTGCCGCCAGGTACGCGGCCGCGGCCGAGTCCGGCCGGTCGAGGTAGCCGGCAATGGCAGCGGCGCGCCCGAACGGGCGCAGGCGCGAGGCGGCGCGGGCGCCGGTGCAGGTCGCGCGGCGCGCCGACCCGTAGTGCCCGGCCCGCCAGAGCCACGGCACGGCGCCCCCGCGCGCGCCGCCAAACAGGCCGGGCGCCGCGAGCGACGACAGCCAGACCCGCGCCCCGGACGCGCGCAGCGCACCCGCCCCGAGCCACGTCCACGGCACACCGATCGACGGCTGGTCCGACCCTGCCGCCACGTCGAGGGCCGCCGCGACCATGGAGGACGAGACCGCGTGCCGGTGGTGGTCGACGGCGAACCAGTCGGCGACGGCCGCCGCCGTCGCGCCCGGCGCCGGGCGCCGCAGGAGTCCGCGCCACCGCGCCGGTAGCTCCTCGGCGCGCACCGCGCCGTCGAAGTCGAGCGCGTGCGTGCGCAGGCCACGACCCAGCATCGGCCGGACGAGGGCCAGCAACGCGGCGCCGGCGACTTCCTGACCGAGCAGGAGCCCGATATCCTCCTCGCCCGCAACCGCGGCCTCCACCGCCTCCCGCACCATCCATCCGAGCTGCGCGCCGTCGGCGCCGGAGTCGCCGCTCGGAAGCACCGACGCCTCCTCCCAGTAGCGCTCGCGGCACACCCGCCCGCCGCGGACGCGCACGACCGTGCCCGGCTCGACCGCCCGAACCTCGGCCGCGACCGTGAGCGGCTCGGGCACGTAGCCGAGCGTCAGGAAGGCCCCGAGCGCCGCGGGATCGACGTCGCCGTCCGCCAGCGCGCGCACCTCCGAGGCGAAGGCCACCTCGCCCGCGCGCTCGGCCACGTAGAGCGGCTTGATGCCGAAGCGATCGCGGCCGAGTACCAGCTCGTGCCGCTCCCGGTCCCAGAGCGCGAAGGCGAACGATCCGGCCAGACGCTCCAGGGCGGCGACGCCGTCCTGCTCGTAGAGGTGCAGGATCACCTCGCTGCCGCAGGCGGAGCGGAACTCGTGCCCGGCGGCGATCAGCTCGAGCCTGAGCTCGCGGGCGTTCGACGGCTCACCGTCGGCGACCAGCCACAGGGCGCCGCGCTCGTCGACGAGGGGCTGCAGGACGGACTCGCCGCCCGGCCCGGCGCCGGCGCCGTGGACGAGGGCGACCGAGCCGTCGTAGGCCACCGCCATGCCCCCTGCGATAGGCGCGCGCCCCGCCATGGCGGCGCGCATCCGCTCCAGCGTGTCGATCAGGTCCCGGCGGCTCGCGCCGTCAGCGAGCGGCAGAACACCGGCAATCGCTCCCATCCCCTCTCCCCCTTCCCCGAGACCGTGCACGCACGCAGCGAAGCGGGCGGCCCTTACCGTTCTGCAAAGGCCGGGAGCCTCGCAGGCCGCACAGCGACCCCTGTGTTGCCTGCGTACTGATTCCGACCCGCTTCGATCACCATAAAGCTTGGTAGATCATATACTTATAGTGATCCAGTGACCTCTAGGCGGCCGCTACATACGAGGTCGACAAGAGCCGTCCCGCTACCTGGCACCGGCCTTGCTCGACAACTGCCCGAGGCGCGGCTCTTCCACCTCCCACGACGCTCCTTCCCCTCCACTACCGCTTCCGCGCTTTGGCCAGGGCCGCGCATGAGCAGCGCGGTCCTGGTTCTGAAGCTCCGCACGGGAGCACGCGGGTCCACCGCCGACCCCTCGGGGTCTCGCGAGACTCGATCGTGCTCGGCGCTCCCACCGCCCATCCGACTCGCCCCCACCTCCGGCCGTCCACGCGGCATTCGCGCTCGCCGCTCGTCGGGAAGGCCCGAGCCGCGCGAATGCAATACGCCCCGTATCGCAAAAGTGGGGGTGAGAAGTCAACACTTTTCGCCATCCGGAGACGCTGTCCGACCCGTATCGGAAAGCGTGGCGGCACCCCCGCGAGCTGCCGACGCTTGCCCGGCCAGGGTGCGATCGGGTACGGGGGCACGGTGCGCGCCGTGAGACGCATCATGCGGGCCCGGCCCCGCCTGCTCCTGCTGGTGGCGCTCGCGTTCGCGCTCGAGACCCTGCGCCCGATCGGTCCCGCCCTGATGCACCAGCATCCGGGCGGCGAGCACGATCACATCCACGCGCCGGGCGAGCTCGCGCACGACGCCCGCCGCCACCGGCACGACGCCCCGCCCGGGGGGAGCTCGCGGCGGCACGATGCCGGACCGGCGCTCGCGAACGCCCCCGACTCCGGTGCCCACACGCACCTCCTGAGCCCCTTCCACCACGTCGACCTGCCGGTCCTGGCGCCCTTCGCACCCGACCTGCCGCTCGTTCCCGTTCCCGAGTCGCTCGTCGTCGGAGGGTCGTTCGCGCCCCCGGCGAGCGGCCTCGCGCGCGCCCCGCCCCCCGCGCTCACCTGAGCGACCCCCTCATACCGCGCCCGGCCTCGCGCCGTCGCGCGGCCCGTCGCTAGCCGCCGTCGGACGTCGCGCGCGCGGAGCTCCGCTCCGGCCCGCGCTCGCCCATGACGGCCGTCACCCGGGGAGCACACACACCATGACGAGAGCACACGCCCGACGGCTGTCCGCGGCCTTCCTTCTCTGGCCGCTCACGCTCGCAACCGCGAGCGCGGACGACGAGCGCCGAACGACTACCGAGACCACCGAGCCGACCGCTACCCGCGCCAGCACCGACGAGGCACCGCCGTTCCGCCTCCCCGAGGTGGTCGTCGAGGCCGACCGCCCCTACACCGCCGCCTCCTCGCACACGGTCCGCGAGCGCGACTTCTCCCTGCGTCCCCTGCGGCGGCCCGCCGATCTCCTCGAGGTCGCGCCGGGGCTGATCGTCATGCAGCACGCCGGCGGCGGCAAGGCGAACCAGTACATGCTGCGCGGCTTCGACGCCGACCACGGCACCGACGTCGCCCTCAAGCTCGACGGCGTGCCGCTCAACAACCCCTCGCACGGACACGGACAGGGCTACGCCGACGTCAACTTCCTGATTCCCGAGGTGCTGCGCCTGATCGAGGTCGACAAGGGCCCGTACTTCGTCGAGCACGGCGACTTCGCCACCGCCGGCGCCGTCAACGTGGTCACCAGCCGGCGGGCGCCGGCCAACACCACCGCCTTCCAGGCCGGCCGCTTCGGCATCTACCGCGGCCTGGTCATGGGCGGGGGCCAGCTCGGCGAGGTCGACGGCACGATCGCCGCCGAGGGCTACGGCCAGGACGGGCCCTTCGAGAGCCCCGAGGACTACACCCGCTACAGCCTCTTCAGCCGCGCCGCCTACGACACCGGCGACTGGACGACGGACCTCACCTTCCTCAGCTACCGCGGAACCTGGCACGCCTCGGGCCAGCTCCCGCGCCGCGCCGTCAACGACGGCCGTCTCGACCGCTTCGGCTCCGTCGATTCCACCGAGGGCGGCACCTCGCAGCGCCACCAGCTCCATGCACGCGCCGCCTGGCAGCCGGACGCGCGGCGCGACGTGCGCCTCCTCGCCTACGGCGTCTACTACGACCTCGACCTGTTCTCGAACTTCACCTTCTTCGCAAGCGACCCCGTGAACGGCGACCAGATCGGGCAAAAGGACAAGCGCTGGTACGGCGGCCTGGAGGCCTCGTACGCGCACCGCGCCACGTTCGGCGCGCTCGCGGCCGAGGGGCGCGCCGCGGTAGGCTTGCGTGGCGATC
>Ga0302046_10003295_pt1 | contig 14650 bp, 14 predicted proteins | sample RVTome_11_FD_200261 | JGI IMG/M metagenome (GOLD analysis project Ga0302046, IMG submission 200261) | Soil microbial communities from uranium-contaminated site in the Upper Colorado River Basin, Wyoming, United States - RVT147D111 (version 2) ...
TCACGAGCACGGCTCCGACATCGACGGGGAGTTCGAACTGGATCGGCCTGGCCAACCAGAACTACACAGTGATCAATCCGAAGTACGTGCAGGTGATCACGGCGACGAACAAGTCTGCGTCGAACAGCGCGCAGGAGTTCATCACGTACTCGACGCCGGAGCCGGAGACGTACGCGATGCTGGGGACCGGCCTGCTGGTCCTCGGTTTCCTTTTCGTGCGCCGGCGGCGTCACGCCGCAGCCCTGACCCGCTTCTGATCTCCGGCTCCCGTCTTCGCGGGGCATCGCGCGGCAGGTAGGCCTCACCCGGATGGCCACGGACGCGCGAGCCCTCGAACGTATCGCGGGCGCCGGCTACTTTCTGGCCCTTCTGCTGATCGCCACACCGGCGGTCGACTACGCGACGAACATCACGCCGTGGCGCCCGGCCAGCGTCGACTGGCGCTATGCAGCGGCCGGTCTGCTGTCGGGGTTCCTGCTCACGCCGTTGCTGGGCATGGCGCTGGCATCGCTGCTGGCGGCGACGGGACAGCGACGGGGGCGGTTGGTCGTAGGCGCTGTGAACGTCGTGTGCGCGGCTGGACTGGTGATTCTGATCCCGCTCTACGCTCTGGATTTTCTGCAGGTACGGGCGAGTGTGCCGGCCGCGGATCTGGAGTCGTTCACGCTGGGTGGTGTGAAGGCACTGGCCAAGCACGTCACGGCCGCGATCGCGTTTCTGTGGCTGGGCATCGCGCTGCTGCGCGGGCTGCCGCGCTCGCGCGGACGGGATGCCGTGGCAGACGAGCCATTGCTGGTTCGGCCCAGCCGGCAACGGGCGGCCAGCGACCGCTGAGGGGCAGCCGCGGTCGAGCGCGGTGCGGATTCTCATGCCAAAGCTGATGCGAACACTCGTGTTGACGGGTGCGCGTTCCGTGCAGCGGCACGCGCGCGGCCGTTGGCGCGTCGCGCATGGCGCACGCATTGCCATGGCCATGCTGTGCGCGGGGTGCGCGGTCGACGCAGTGGCGCCGGCGAACGGCGGCCGGGTCGTGTTCCTGAGTCTGGTTCCGGTCGCGATCACGCTGGAATCGGGTGACACGACGCGCCTGGTCGCCGCACCGCGGGATTCGGTGGGCAACATCGTCCCCGTGCGCGCCGCTGTGTCGTGGCGTTCGGATGATTCGCTGGTAGCGCGGGTCGATTCGACTGGCCTGGTCCTCGCCGTGGGCGCAGGCGAAACCCGGATTGCCGCGCGCGTTGCGGGCGTGGAAGGCCGGGCGACGATTCGCGTCGTGCATCCGGAGGTGAGGTCGTCGTACAGCGAAGTGAGCGCCGGTGGTGCCCACACGTGTGCGCTGACGACCTACGGCTCGGTGATGTGCTGGGGTCTGAATACCGAGGGCCAGCTCGGGAATGGCAGCTTCGCGAGCGCGGACCGGCCCGTCACAGTGAGCGGAGAAGTCCGTGCGGTCGCGCTCGGAACGGGAACGCGTCACACCTGCGTCGCCGTGCAGGACGGCGTGCCTCTCTGCTGGGGCTGGAATTCGGTTCAGCAGCTGGGCCAATCGTTCATGGACAAGCGTTCCGCTCTGCCGCAACCGGCCGCGATGGGCGGACGCTTCACGATCATGGGCGGCGGCAGCGGGCATACATGCGCGTTGCGTCAGGACGGCGCTGTCCTGTGCTGGGGATCGGACGCCGTCGGCCAGATCGGCGGCGATGGTGGTAGCGGCGTCGTTCGCGTTGTGGCCGGCGGTCACGCCTTCGTCGACCTTGCCGTCGGCTGGGTGCACAACTGTGCGGTCGACACGGATGGCGAGGCATGGTGCTGGGGCTGGAACGGCTTCGGTCAGCTGGGACCACGGGCGCCTCTTCACGAGTGCGCGGCGAACGTTCCGTGTGCGGAAACGCCCGTGTCCGTGAGTGCGATGGCGCGCTTCCGCACTGTCGCTGCCGGGTTCGGCTTTTCGTGCGCAATCGACGTCTCCGGCGCCGCCTGGTGCTGGGGATCGAATGCCGAAGGCTCGCTCGGCGCCGGCCCGCACGACGACTCCGCATCACCCGTGCGTGTCGCCGGCGGCCACCGTTTCAATGAGATCGACGCCGGCCGCGCCCACACCTGCGCCGTCACCGACACCGGCCAGGTCTGGTGCTGGGGCGCCAATGAATCCGGCCAGCTCGGTGACCTGACCCGCACTCCATCACCGACCCCCGTTCTCGTGCCACCCGGTGCCGCACCCGCCCGCGCCGTGAGCGCCGGCGCAGCGCATACGTGCGCCGTCCTCGCTGACGCCTCCATTCGATGCTGGGGCCACACCGCCGATGGCCGGCTCGGTCCTTTCACGGATTGAAGGCCCGCCGTTTCGCCCGGCCGCCGTTACGATCGGCGGTGCGGCGCCCAGATCCGTTGCCAGCGGGGAGGGTACCAGTGGGGCTGCGTCGCGCGTAGTTTCCGCGCGTCAAGTACGCGTCGGCAGCGCACGGAACCGTCAGTGGGTCGCAGGGCTTTCCTGAACGAGGAAAAGAGAGAAAAGAGAACGCCAGTGCCGGACCGAGGGTGGAGTCGGGCGAGGGGTGGGGGGCCGTCGTGACGGTGCTGTTCGCGACGGTAATCGCAGGCATCGGCGATATGTTACGCTTCGTCGGGCGCTGCACGCTGATGGTCGGGCAGATCATGAAGGTGCTGCCACGGCCCCGGCTGTATGTCACCGCGGCGTTCCAGCAGGCGTACATCATGGGGATCGCGTCACTGCCGCTGGTCCTGTTCATGGCGTTTCTGGGCGGCGCGGTGACGTCGCAGCAGACGGGCGCGCAGTTCACCGGCGGCTTGCCGCTCTGGGTCGTGGGCAGCGTACTGGCGGCGAGTGTTCTGACCGAGCTGGGTCCGCTGCTCACAGGCATCGTCATGATGGCCCGGATCGGCGCCGCGATTGCGGCCGAGCTGGCGTCCATGAAAGTGACCGAGCAGATCGATGCGCTCTACGCGATGGGGCGCGATCCGGTCACCTTCCTCGTCACGCCGCGTGTGGTGGCGGGACTGATCGCGTTTCCGCCGCTGACGGTGCTCGCGGATGCGATGGGCCTTGCCGCCGGATGGGGGGTCGGGCTGCTGTCCGTCGACGGGCTCACTTCGGCCGATGTCGTGTATGGAATGCGCTACTACTTCCGTCCCTGGGCGCTGATCTTCTCGGTGATCAAGGGCGGAGTCTTCGGTCTGGCGATCACGTTCATTGCGTGCTTCGTCGGGCTGGAAGGGCGGGGAGGCGCCGAAGGCGTGGGCCGGGCGACGACGACGGCTGTCGTGCTCACGACCATCGTACTCATGGCGCTCGACGTACTGATGGTGCCGTTGCTCAAGGCGTTCTGATGATGACGGAGCAGGATATGCCGGTCGTGGCTGCATGATCGAGTACCGTAATCTGCACAAGAGCTTCGGCTCGCTGCACGTGCTGCGCGGTGTGGATCTGGTCGTGCCGGAGGGTGAAACTCTCGCGTTGCTCGGGCCGTCCGGATCGGGCAAGAGCGTCCTGCTCAAGCATGCCATTGGACTGCTCGAGCCGGACCAGGGTGACGTGATCGTGGACGGGCTGTCCATGTCGACCGCATCGGCCCGTGAGCTGAAGCGCGTGCGGCGCAATCTGGGGTACGTCTTCCAGAATGCGGCGCTCTTCGACTCGCTGTCGGTAGCGGAGAACCTGTGGCTGGCGCAATGCGATGAGACGTCGACGCGTCCACTGCGTGACTTTTGCGATGACGCGATCGAGCTGCTCGCCCGCGTGAATCTCGAGCCGGACGTCCTGGCCAAGTTCCCGGCCGAGCTGTCGGGCGGCATGCGCAAGCGGGTGGGTGTGGCGCGTGCGATCGCGAGCCGGCCCAACTATCTGCTGTGGGACGAGCCGACGACCGGTCTCGACCCGGTCAATGCGGACAACATCGACCAGCTCATTTTCGACCTGGGCCGCAGCCTGGGCGTGACCAGCATCGTCGTTACGCACGATCTCGACACCGCCTTCGATGTGGGTGACCGGCTCGCCCTGCTGTTCGAGGGTCGTATCCGCGCGGTCGCTACGCCGGCCGAGATCCTGGCGAGCGAGGATCCTGTGGTGAAGCAGTTCGTACGGCGAACGAAAATCATCGAGTCGGCTCTGCACTGAATCGAACGGAAACGATCATGGACCGACGTAAACGCAACATCACGGCAGTGGGGCTGCTCACCGTAGTCGCCACGGTCGTGTTCTTCTGGGGTCTGTACTACCTGCTCGGCAACGAATTCCTGGCCGGCGGCCAGGATCTCGTCGTTGCCCTCGACGACGGCGCAGGGCTGAAGCGCGGTGACCGTGTCTACCTGAACGGCGTGGACGTCGGCACCGTGCAGGACGTCGACCTCGACGTGACCGGCGGCGTCATCGTCAAGATCCGCGTGCGCAGCCAGCTGGCCCTGCCGCGCGACACCCGGGCCACTGTCATGGGCGATGTCTTCGGCGCGCACACCATGGACCTGCAACCGGGCAACGCCATGCTGCGGCTCGAGCCCGGCGACACGATTCGCGGCGAGGCCGTGCCCCAGATCACGAAGCTCGCCGCGGACCTCGGTGAACACGCCCAGGCCGTGCTGCGCGGCGTCGATTCGCTGCTGTCACCGACGGCCGTCGGTGATGTGCACGCGACCGCGTCCATCCTGCCGTCCGGCGTCGCCGAACTGCGCGCGGCCTTCACCGAGCTGCGCCTCGCCGCCGAAGCCATGCGCCGCACCGCCGATGGCGTCGCCGATGCCCGAACCGGCCAAGCCGTCACCAGCGCCGTGAACGAGATCGAGCGCAGCGCGCAAGCCATGACATCCGCCATCGCCACGTTCGACGCGCGCCTGGCCCGGTCGCTCGGATCCTTCGAGTCCGTCCTCGCCAAGATCGATCAGGGCAACGGAACGCTCGGCAAACTCGTCAATGATTCGTCGCTCTACGTCGAGTTCAGCAGCACGCTGCGCGAGATGCGCATGCTGGCCACCGACATACGGGAGCGGCCGGGGAGGTATATCAGTATCAGGATTTTCTAGGGGCTGGGGCTACGGCTATGGCTGGGGTGAAACGGATCGACGGCGTTGCTCGGGCTGGTTTCTCGTGCTCGTGCCGGGGACCGGATCAATAGCGATGCTGGTGCCGGCCAGGAACGAATCATGCCCTCCGGATGGGGGCGGCTGGAACGCCCGTGCGGGCCGGGCGGTAAGGAAACGGGATGACGGCGGATGATGCAGGGGTCATGCTGGCCGCCAACGCCGTCAAAAAAGACCCTGTCGGTGCCGAAACTGTCGTAAGGTATGGAAACCGTGATGAACGCCTGGATCCGGATCGGCTTGCTGACCATTGCCCTCGTCGCCTGGGCGGCGGGTGGCTATGCGCTCGCGGTCATCCGGGCTCGCCGCATGCACGACGGCCGCGGCGACCAGGGAATGATTTCCGTGTGCGTTGCGCTGCTCGGCGTGGGTGCACTCTGCAGTGCAGCCGCCAGCGGATTCGTCGGCATTTTCGCATTCGGTGGTGTCTGCGTGTGGGCGAGTTACATTGCGGCCGCGCAGCGGCTCGGCATGTTCCGGCTGCAGGCGCCCCGCTTCGAGGAAGCGGCATTCGAGGAGCCGCGACCACGCGCCTGATCTGCGAGGCTGCCGGCCTCGCCTGTGACGTGCGGCTGTGCGCTCTCTTGTTCCCGCGTTGAGCCACCGGTAACTTCCCGCGATCATCTGCGGCGCACGTGTGTGTGTCGCTGCCCGTATCCGATCGCGATGACATGCCTGTCGACACCGACCTGATGGAGAAGCTCGTCTCGCTGTGCAAACGGCGAGGCTACGTGTTCCAGTCTTCCGAGATCTACGGCGGCACCGGTTCCGTGTGGGACTACGGTCCGCTCGGCGTCGAGTTGCAGCGCAATGTGAAGGAAGCATGGTGGCGGGCCATGGTCCACACGCGCGACGACATCGAAGGCCTCGATGCGGCGATCCTGATGCATCCGCGCGTATGGGAAGCGAGCGGCCACGTGGCCGGCTTCACCGATCCACTGGTCGAGTGCGGCAACTGCCATCGGCGCTTCCGCGCCGACGCACCGGAGCTGGCGTCCGGACAGTGTCCATCGTGCGGTGTGCGCGACCGCCTCTCGGCGCCGCGGATGTTCAATCTGATGTTCAAGACGTACATGGGCGCAGTCGAGGAGGTCGCCTCGCTCGTCTATCTGCGGCCGGAAACGGCACAGGGCAGCTACGTCAACTTCATGAACGTGCTGAACGCTGCACGCCAGCGCATTCCGTTCGGCGTCGCGCAGATCGGCAAGGCGTTCCGCAACGAGATCACGCCCGGCAACTTCATCTTCCGCACGCGCGAGTTCGAACAGATGGAGATGCAGTTTTTCGTCGAACCGGGCACCGACGACGAATGGTTCGAGTACTGGCGCGCGCAGCGCATGGAATGGGTGCAGGGTCTGGGCATCCGTGCCGAGCGGCTGCGCTTCCACGAACACGGTCCCGATGAGCTGGCGCACTACGCCAAGCGCGCATTCGACATCCAGTACGAGTTCCCCTTCGGCTGGTCGGAATTCGAGGGCATACACAACCGCACGGACTTCGACCTGAGCCGGCACGCGGAGTATTCGGGCAAGAAGCTCGAGTACATCGATCCGGTCGATCGCACGAAGCGATTCGTGCCGTACGTGGTCGAGACCGCTGTCGGTGTCGGCCGCACGGTGCTCGCCGTGCTGGTGGACGCGTACCGCGAGGAACGGCTGGAAGGCGAAACGCGCGTCGTGCTCGCTCTGAGTCCTGGCCTCGCACCCATCAAGGTGGCCGTGTTTCCGCTGGTCAACAAGGATGGCATGCCGGATCGCGCGCAGAAGATCCATGCCGCGCTGCGCTCGGCCGGCATCAATTCGTTCTTCGATGATGGCGGCTCGATCGGCCGGCGCTACCGCCGCCAGGATGAAGCCGGCACGCCATTCGGCATCACGATCGATGGGCAGACGGCCGAAGACGCGACGGTAACGGTGCGGGACCGCGACACGCTGCGCCAGGAGCGCATTGCGGCCGGGCAGGTCGTCGCGTACATCCGCGAACGGATCGACTGAGCGCGGGTGCCCGCCCGCGATCGAGGTGAGCGTGAAGTTCACGGAGTTCGAAGCGCTCGCGCGCCGGGAATGGGAAGAGATCCCGCCGGAGTTCAAGGGAGGCGTCGACGCACTCGTCGTCGAGCGTGAGGCGAAGACGCATCCGAGCCGCGCCGGCATCTACACACTGGGTGAATGCCTGACCGAAACCTGGCCGTCGGATTTCGGCAGTCCTGAGACGATCCGGTCCGCCGTCGTGCTGTACTACGGGTCATTCCGCCGGCTTGCGGATGGCGAGTCCGATTTCGACTGGGGCGCCGAGATCTGGGAGACGCTCACCCACGAGTTGCGCCACCACCTGGAATCGCTGGCGGCCGACGCTTACCTCGAAGATCTGGATGCCGCTGTCGAGGAGAATTTCAAGCGGGCGGACGGCGAGTCGTTCGACCCGTTCTTCTTCCGGTTGGGCGAGCGACTGGGTGATGGCTGGTACCAGCTCGAGGATGCGTTCTTCCTCGAAGTCGACGCGACCGATCGCGATTGCGCCGAGTTCACCTGGAACGGTGTGCGTTACCACGTCGATCTGCCGCACGTCGATGAGGACGTCGTTTTCCTCGACATCGAGTCCGGTATCGACGATCCGCCCACGGAGCTGTGTCTCGTGCTGCTGCGCCAGCGCCGCCTGCGTGCACGCGTGCGCGCCGCCCTCAAGGGAGGCTGGAAGGTCGCCGAAGCCGTGGCCGCAGCCGAGCGCGTATGACGCGCCGCTCGCCGTGCGGCCGACCGGCGTGATGACGGCGCGACTGACACCCTGGGAAGTCGCCTTCGGGCCCGAGCGCTACGGCGCCGAGGTGTTTCCTGCGATCCGGCGTGCGGCGCACGACCTGGGTGCACGTGCAAGCGTTCTCGACGCGTTCATGATGATGGAAGCCGTGCGGCTGCACCTGCACGAGCTGATCGCGGGCGATGTGCCGACGGAGCCGCCCGCCGATGCACTGCTCGAATACGGCGCACTGCTGTTCCACGGTTTCCGCTTCTGGTCGCACGACCGGTCGCTGTACCTGCTGACGGACGATCTCGCGCGCTCACTGTTTGACGCCGCCCTGCCGCTGGGCGAGTGGCAGCTGGCACCACCGGTGCCGGCCGGCTACGTCCAGCTGCCGCGTCATCTGCTCTGGGCGCGTGTCGCCACGGATGTGCCCGCAGAACCGATCGATGGCTTCTTCTGGTCGGTCGCGGGTACCCATGCGGATGACGAAGCACCGTGGCAGCGCCTCGATCTGCTGCTCGCACTCGGCATGCGACCTGACCGGCCCGGTTTCAGCATCATCGATGTGACGACCGCGCTGCCGGCGCCGCCGCCCGGCCACTTCGGTGATGTGAGCGCGCGCGCGGGCGGCGATGATTTCAGCAACATCCTGCCCGGCGGCGAGATGACGGGCCTGTATGGCGTCACGTCGGTGGCCGAAGCATTGAAGCTTGCATCGCGGACGTTCCACCACATTGCGACCCGACCGTGGACGGTAAGCGAGCCGCAGCGGCTGGAGAGCGCTCCAGCGGAGGCATCGTTCGAGATGCCGCCATCGACGCTGCCGGCGCGCACCGTCATTCACGAGGAACGGAGCGACTGATCGCGAATGGCGGGTAGCAGGGCGCACAGCGGAGGCCGGGCGAAGAAGAAGGCGGCGCGTCGTCCGGCGAAGAAGGCACCGGGAGGCAAGGCCGGCGCACGCAAGGCTGCGGGCCGCAAGCCGTCGCCGCGCAAGCGCGCCACTGCGAAGACCGTGGCCGGTCGCGCATGGCAGCGGGAGAATGCGGCCGGGCGGCGCCAGCGTGCGCTCGAAATCCTGCGCCGCTTGCGCGCGGAGTATCCGCAGGCACACACCGCATTGCATCACCGCAATGCCTACGAGCTGCTGGTGGCGACGATTCTTTCCGCTCAGTGCACGGATGAGCGTGTCAATCAGGTGACGCCCGCGCTCTTCGCACGCTATCCTGCGGCCATTGATCTGGCGGGTGCGCGGCCGGAGGAATTGCAGGCGATGATCCGTTCGACGGGGTTCTTCCGCAACAAGGCGAAGAGCCTGCTCGGCATGTCGAATGCCGTGGTGGACCGGTTCGCTGGCCGCATTCCGTCCACCATGGCTGAGCTGGTGACACTGCCGGGCGTCGGCCGCAAGACGGCCAACGTCGTGCTGGGGAATGCCTTCGGCCGGGACGAAGGCGTCGTCGTGGACACGCACGTGGCCCGGCTCGCGCAGCGACTGCGGCTGACCCGGCAGCGTGAGCCAGTGAAGATCGAATCCGACCTGATGAAGCTGTTCCCGCGCAGCGACTGGACCATGCTGGCGCACGTGCTGATCTGGCACGGCCGCGCCCTCTGTCGCGCGCAGCGTCCACGCTGCGAAGCGTGCATCGTCTCCGACCTCTGTCCCGCCTCACGCGTATGAGCCACGACACGCGCAGCGACAGCCGGCTGGCCGGTGAACGCAGCCCGTTCCTGCTGCATGGCGCGACCCAGCCGGTCGACTGGTGGCCGTGGGGCGAGCACGCGTTCAGACTCGCCCGTGACAGTGACCGGCCCCTGCTTCTCGACATCGGCGCCGTCTGGTGTCACTGGTGCCACGTGATGGATCGCGAAAGCTACGAGGACCCGGAAACGGCTGCGCTCATCAACGCGCTGTTCGTGCCGGTGAAGGTTGACCGCGACGAAAAGCCGGATGTGGACGCCCGCTACCAGCGCGCCGTGCAGGTGCTGACCGGGCAGGGTGGCTGGCCACTCACGGCATTCCTGACGCCGGACGGCGACGTCTTCTACGGCGGCACCTACTTTCCGCCCGACGAGCGGCACGGCCGCCCATCGTTCCGTCGCGTGCTGCGCGAAGTCGCACGGATCTGGACGGACGAGCGTACACGCGCGCTCGACGCCGCCAGTGGAATTCGTGGCCGCCTCGAGCAGTACGCTCAGGGTGAGCGCCAGCCGGGCGAGCCCCGTGCTGCACTGCTCCACGAAACATACGAAGAGCTGGCCAATTCCTTTGATTTTCGCTGGGGCGGCTTCGGTCGCGCACCCAAGTTCCCGAATCCGGGCGCGCTCGACCTGCTGCTCGATCACTGGGTCGACGCCGACAGGGAATGGGCACACCGCATTGTCACCGAATCACTGCTCGCCATGGGACGCGGCGGCATCTTCGATCAGCTCGCTGGCGGATTTCACCGCTATGCGACCGACGCACGCTGGATCATTCCGCACTTCGAGAAGATGGCGTACGACAACGGCCCGCTGCTCGCCACGTACGCCGCTGCTCATGCGGCGACCGGTGAACCGTTCTTCGCCCGGGTCGCGAATGACATCGTGGCGCATTACCTGGACATCGCGCCGGACCTGGTCAGGGAAGGCGGCTTTCCGGCATCACAGGATGCAGACTACGGCAACGACAACGATGGCGACTACTGGACATGGACCGACGACGAGCTGCGCGTGGTCCTCGGCCATGGGAACGAGCTGAATCATGCACGACTGCGCTATGGTCTCGACGATGAGGCCGGCGCCATGCACGTCGATCCCGCGCGTCACGTCCTGTTTCTCGCCATGGACGATGCCGCGCTGGCCGGGCGACTCGGTCTGGCCGCGGCGGATGTCGAAACGCTGAACACGCATGTTCGCACGCAGCTCAAGCAGGCCAGGGGCGGACGACCCGCGCCGCTGGTGGATACGACTGTCTATGCGGGCTGGTCCGCACTGCTCGCGGCGGGCCATCTCGCGGCTGCGCGCTGGATGGACGGGCGCGCCGCAGGCGAAACGGCTCTGCGTGCGCTGGACCGGACCTGGAACGAGGGGTTCATCGAAGACAGCGGGATCCTGCACCGTGTGGGCGATCCCGCGTCCGGCACAGTGCTCGAGGATCAGGCGTTCGTGCTGCTCGCATTGCTCGATGCGTTCGAGTACGCCCAGGACGAGCAGTGGCTCGATCGTGCCCGCACGCTGGCGAATGTGATGATCCGTCGATTTCACCGCGAGGATGAGCAGGCGTTCGGTGATCGGCCGGTGGATGCGCCCTCGACCGTGTCCGTGCTGGAGCGGCCGCACATGCCGATTGCGGATTCGCCGACGCCTTCCGGCAACGGTGCAGCCGCGCTTGCGCTGCTTCGCCTCGCCGTGCTCACGGGCGATGAAGCGGCCGCCGTTACGGCGAATGGTGTGCTGCGTTCGTTCGCCGGTTCCGCCGCCCGTCTGCTCGCTTCGGCCGCGACGTGGATGAAGGCGCTTGCGTGGGCCGTACTGCCGGTGACGACAGTGACCGTGGTCGACGACGCACCCGCACGCGACAGTGCATTGCTGGCGGCGGCGCTGCGGACGTATCGCCCGCGCACGGTCGTGCGCCTCATCCGGCCGGCGGCGGCGCAGGACGCCTGGCTGCCGCCGGAAGTGCGTGCCATGGTCGACGGCGCCCACCCGCGCGCGTACATCTGTGCCGGTCGCACCTGTGCCGCTCCGGTACAGGAAGCGGGTGCGCTCGGGGAACTGCTGCGTACCTTCCGCGGCGGTTGAGCGCGGGGCCGCGAGAAACGAAGGACACGACCTGCCCATGCTGCGAGCCGAACTTCTGGAGCCGGGCCGCGTCGAACTGCGCGACGTGCCGGTGCCGGAGCCGGCAGCCGGTGAATTGCTCGTTCGCGTGGAGGTTGCGCTCACCTGCGGCACGGACATCAAGACCTGGCAGCGCGGTCATCCGAAGCTGATCACGCCAGCGCCATTCGGCCACGAATGCGCGGGCACGGTCGCGGCCATCGGCGCCGGCGTGACTGCATTCCGCGAAGGTGATCGCATTGCCTTCGTGCCGACCGCGCCTTGCGGCGAATGTCGTGCCTGCCGGCGCGGCCGCGAGAATCTGTGTCCGCTCGCCATCGCCCGCATTGCACTCGGTGCTTTCGCAGAGTACATCGTGCTGCCCGCGCATCTCGTCCTGCAGAACGTGTTTCCCCGGCCGCCATCGCTGTCCGCCGAACGGGCGGCGGCGCTCGAGCCGCTGGCCTGTGTCGTGCACGGTGCGGGGCGTGTCGACTTCAACCGTGCAGAACACATCGTGCTGCTGGGCGATGGTCCGATTGCATTGCTGTTCGCCAGACTGGCGCGACTGCGCGGCGATGCCGATGTGCTGGTGGCGGGCCGTCACGAGGCGAGGCTCGATGCAGCCCGCTGGCTGGGCGCACGCACGACGGCGCAGCAAGGCGAAGCCCTCATCGATGAGGTGCGCGCCAGCACCGACGCCGGAGCGGACATCGTCGTCGAGTGCGTGGGCCGGCCGGAGACATGGGAACTGGCACAGTCACTGGCGGCGCCCGGCGCCCAGGTGCTGCTGTACGGCGGTTGTGCGGCCGGCACGCGTGCATCGTTCGATACCGGTCGACTGCACTACGAAGAAATGGATCTGAAAGGCGCATTCCACTACACACGTGCGGATGTACGGACGGCGTTCGACCTGCTCGAGCGCGGCGTTGTCGACCCGGCACCACTCATCACACACCGCCGCCCGCTGAGCGGTCTGCACGATGCGCTCGCGCTCGTGCTCGGCCGCGAAGCGATCAAGGTCGCGGTGCTGCCATGACCGGCGGCGCCCTGACCATGCAGGTGGCACGGCTGTACGCGTGGGGGGATGTGCGTGTCGAAGCTGCAGCGGTACCCGAGCCCGGCCCGGGCGAGCTGGTCATGCGCATCGAGGCGTGCGGACTCTGCGGCTCTGATGCGCTCAAATGGTACGTCGAGCGGAAGGCGCCCATCGTCCTGGGCCACGAGCCGGCGGGCCGCGTCGTCGCCACCGGTCATGACGTACGGGCGTTCGCACCCGGTGACCGTGTCTTCGTCCACCATCATGCGCCCTGCGACGGCTGTGCCGAGTGCCGCCGCGGCCTGTGGTCCAACTGCACGACCTGGCGCGCCAACGGCATCGAGCCGGGCGGCTTTGCACAGTATGCACGCGTGGCCGGGCGCAATGTCGCCCGCGACACACTCCATCTGCCCGACGACCTCGATTTCGACACTGCGACGTTCATCGAGCCGCTGGCCTGCTGTCTGCGCGCCGTGCACCGCGCCGGCCGGCTGGCTGCCGGTGATGCCATCTGCATCATCGGACTGGGCGCCATGGGACTGCTCATGGCGCAGGTCGCACGCGCAGGCGGCGCCGCGGTCGTCATGGGCACCGACTTCCTCGCCGAAAGGCGAGCGCTGGCGGAGCGGCTGGGTGCCCACGCCACGTTTGATCCGCGCGCAACCGACGTCGCCGAAGCCGTGCGTGCCGCGACGGACGGCCGCGGCGCCGATGTCGTCATGGTCTGTCCGGGCGACGCGCTCGCCGTACACGCCGGCATTGCGACCGCCGCGCCCGGCGCCCGCGTCGTCTGCTTCACTCCACAATCGCCCGATGACCCGCTGACCATCGATCAGTCCGCACTGTATTTTCGTGAAGTCTCCATCGTGCAGAGCTATTCCTGCGGCCCGGACGAGACGCGCGAGGCGCTGCGACTGCTCGATCGACGCAGGATCGATGTACAGCCGCTCATTACCCACCGCACAGGCCTGGAGGGCGTGGGCGCGGCACTCGAGCGCGCTGCCGGCAAGGCCGACGGGATCAAGACCATCATCCAACCATGGAGAACGCGTGATGCCATCGCGTGAGGATGCCGTTCTTCTGCTCGAGACGTGGGTCGACAACGAGGGCTTGCGCAATCACATGCGCGCAGTCGAGGCCGCAATGCGTTTCTATGCCCGTCGCGCAGGCGAGGACGAGGAGACGTGGGGGCTCGCCGGTCTGCTGCACGATCTCGACTGGGAGAAGCATCCCGACGAGCATCCGCTGCGCGCCGTCGAGCACCTGAGGTCCGCCGGCTGGCCCGAGAACGTGCTGCACGCCATTCTCGCCCACCGCGCCGACTTCACAGGCGTTGCACCGGAAACGGCGCTCGATCGGACTCTCGTCGCCTGCGATGAGCTGACCGGACTCATCAACGCCACGGCACTGGTGCGGCCCAGCGGCATCGATGATCTGACACCGAAATCCGTCAGGAAGAAAATGAAGGATGCGACGTTCGCCCGCGGCGTGAACCGCGACGACATCGCGACAGGCTGTCAGCTGCTCGGGATCGACCTCGACCAGCACATTCACAACGTGATCGAGGCCATGCGGACGATCGGATCCGAGCTCGGCATCACTGGCGCACAGATGAATCGGCCGCCGGCCTGAACGTCGAGCGCCTGCGCGCGCCCGGACGGTGCACGTCCAGCCGGCAGCACCACGCCTCATCGCGCAGAGGCGTGCCGACCGTCAGCCCGTCGCGCTCAGAACCCGGTCGACCCAGCCGTCCACACCGCTCACCAGGCTGATCACGTCCGCCTTGTTCTCGGCACGTGCGACCGATCCCGCAAAGTCGAGCAGCACGCTGCGTACAGCCTCGCGCGAACTCGATGCCGTCCCTGCCGGTGCCGCCGCTGCCGGTGCCGCGTTCTTGCGTGGACGACCCGGCCGACGGCCTGGCGTCGCTGCCGTCTTCGCGCGGCGGGCGCCGCCTCGACGCCCACGCTTGCCTGC
>Ga0302046_10003296_pt1 | contig 14645 bp, 17 predicted proteins | sample RVTome_11_FD_200261 | JGI IMG/M metagenome (GOLD analysis project Ga0302046, IMG submission 200261) | Soil microbial communities from uranium-contaminated site in the Upper Colorado River Basin, Wyoming, United States - RVT147D111 (version 2) ...
TCCTTGTTGCAACGGTCAATGTCGTCGGTACATTGCTTATGATGGTTCTCGAGAAAGCAAAGGAGATTGCGGTGTTGCGTGCCCTTGGGGCCAAACGGTCAACGGTCAGCCGGATCTTTCTTGCCCAGGGAATTCTCATTGGATTCCTCGGAACGGCCCTCGGAACCATCCTTGGGTATGGCTTGTGCTGGATAGAATCGACCTACCGCCTGATTAGCCTTCCATCCGGAATCTACTACATGTCGCATGTTCCGATTGAACCGCACTGGTCGGATGCCGCGGTGGTGTGCGGATCGGCAATGCTGCTCTGTTATCTCTGTTCACTTATCCCGTCCCATCTGGCGGGGAAGCGGGATCCGGTTGAACTCCTCCGGTTTGCCATATGAAGTTCGAACAATCCATGGCGCTTCGGTACCTCATTTCAAAACGGCGAATAACGTTTGTCACAGCAATTTCCTTTATCTCCATCATTGGCGTCACAGTGGGGGTGGCGGCGCTGGTCGTGGTGTTGTCGGTGTTTAACGGGTTTAACGGACTCGTCACTTCGATCCTGGTTGGTTTCGATCCCCATCTCCGGATCGAGCGGAAGGAATTACAGGAAGTAGAATCCTATGAATCTCTTACGAAGGAGTTTCAGACAACGCCGGAGATCCATGGGTACGCTCCCTTTGTTATGGGCAAGGCTCTTGTCGTTTCACGGAGCGTCAACCGGGTGATCAATATTAAGGGGATGGATGAATCAACGATCGATGCTGTTTCCGGATTGAGGGAAACGATTGTGCTGGGCGAGTTGGACTTTCAAGGCAGGAGAGATAATGGAATGGTTATAGGGCTCACGCTTGCGGACCGGCTCGGAGTGGTAAGCGGCGACACGGTTTCCCTCGTTAGCCCCGCCGGATCCGAACCCGCGCTCCTCCAGCGGGGACAGCCGATGATTCACCGCTTTGTAATAACAGGCATCTATGAGTCAAATAACAAGGAGTACGACGCATTGTATGCGTTTGTGAGTCTTAGCGCCGCTCAAAGACTATTTGAGTTGGGGGGGAAGATCCACGGTGTCGAAGCCCGGTTGTCTGACCTTGACGAAGCCGGCGCTGTTTCGTCGGATCTCGCCGAACGCTATGGAGGCTCCTTCAGAATATTGACATGGTATGATCTGCATCGTGAGCTGTATTCTGTGATGGAGATTGAGCGGTGGATGGCGTATGTTATTCTCTGCCTTATCATTGGCGTGGCGTCGTTCAATCTTCTCGGATCTCTCACGATCTCTGTCATTGAGAAAACCCGGGATATTGGGATTCTCAAGGCCATGGGAGCTACCAGACGGTTTGTACAAGGTATCTTCATGTACCAAGGCCTCCTGGTGGGGGTCCTTGGATCGATCGGGGGATTGCTGCTGGGAGTCGTGATTGTGATACTTCAACAGGAGTTTCACTTGATACCCCTTGATCCGACCGTCTATATCATTCCAGCGATACCGGTGCAGATCCGCATCATGGACATTGTCCTCGTTCCCTTCACGGCTATCGGACTCTCCTCTCTGGCGGCAATTTATCCCTCGCGTCGCGCAGGGTCATTGATTCCTGTGGAGGCGATACGATGGGAGTAACGCGTCGCCCGGTTTTTGTTAAAGGGGAAGGTCTTTGGAAGGAATATTCCACAGGAACGAATTTGGTCGTGGAAGTTCTGAAGGGTACTGATATCGAGATCAAGCAGGGGGAAATCGTTGTTGTCATCGGGCCGTCTGGTTCGGGCAAGAGTACGCTCCTCCACGTTTTGGGAGGATTGGATCATCCGACAAAAGGATTGGTCTCAGTGGGCGGACAGAATCTTTTCACGCTCGGGGAAGAACAGCGTTCAACGTTTAGAAATACAAAACTGGGTTTCATTTTTCAGTTTCATCATCTTCTCCCTGAATTTACTGCTCTTGAGAACGTGGCAATGCCCGCACTTGTTAAGGGAGAAAAGATGAAGCAAATCCGCCCGCGGGCGGAGAACCTCTTGCGGGAGGTCGGACTGGAACAGCGCATCATGCACAAGCCGGGTGAGCTTTCGGGGGGCGAGCAACAGCGAGTTGCGGTGGCGCGTGCGTTGATGAATGACCCCGTCCTGGTGCTTGCCGACGAGCCATCAGGCAACCTTGATGAAGAGAATGGGGCGAGACTTCACAAGTTACTGGTGGACCTTGCGAAGCGTAAGGGGTTGACTGTTGTCTTTGCCACACACAATCCTGACTTGACGAAACGCGGAGACAGGATTCTGCGATTACAAGAAGGGAAGCTTGTGGCGGTGCGCCATGCGGCCCACAATTGAGGATGGCTTGACTTTCTGGGAAAAATGAATAGATTTCTTACAAGGTCGTGTCGACAGTAACTCCCCTGACTGTCGGCAGAAAAACGGCCGTGCCCGGCGTTTCCCCAACGCTGGGCTTTTTGTTACCGAGAGAGGAAAGACGAATGTCTAAAGAAACGCAGAAGAAGAAAACCGTCGTGCACTCACTTCCGCTTACGACCCGAAATTACCAGATTCTGGGCCTGGCCCTGTTGTGTATTGTTCTGGGATATATCGCGCTCTCCCAGGAGCCCTGGGATGGAGTGCTTCCCCTGATCGTTGCCCCAATACTCTTATTCCTCGGGTATTGCGTCCTGGTACCTGTTGGCATTCTCTATAGGCGGCGCGATGAACAGCAACCAGCCGAGCCCGGAACCGTAATGAGAAAGGGGGACGCGGAACGGATTTGACCCGAGGAATTGTTTGATGTACATTGCGTCACGAAGCACGTTCGAGCGTGTAGCTCAGGGGTAGAGCATCTGCCTTTTAAGCAGAGGGTCGGTGGTTCGAGCCCACCCACGCTCACCATGCGAAATTGTAAATGGGAAATTGAAAATTGAGCGGCACCCCCTTCAATTTTCCTCTGCCAATCTCTAATTTTCAATGTTAGGCCCGGATGGTGGAACTGGCAGACACACCGTCTTGAGGGGGCGGCGCCCGAAAGGGCATGCGAGTTCAAGTCTCGCTCCGGGCACAATGTCCAACAACAAAAGGAGACCATCGAGGATGAGACGAATACTGTTGGCGGTGTTCAGCATGGCAGTGATGTCTTCGCTCGCCATTGGCCAGGCAGCGCCGGACCAGAACGAGAATGAAGCAAAAAAGCTCTTCAACGAGGGCAATGCGCTTTATAAGGCCGGGAATTATACGGCGGCTATTGAAAAGTGCAAAGCAGCATTGGCCCTGGCCCAGGACTACCGATACCATTATTTGCTGGGATTGAGCTATAAGAACAGCAAGCAATATCCAGACGCTGTTGCTGCGCTGAATGTTTCCATTAGTCTCAACGGGGCGTTTGCCGGGGGACATAACGCAATCGGCGGAGTGTACTTGACCCGGGGTGAATTTGAGGACGCCATCGCTTCATTCAAGGCCGCCCTCAAGGTGAACCCGAAACTCAAGCCGGCCCAAAAGGGAATATCGGAGGCCTACGCGGGGAAAGGGCAAGAGTTGATGAACGAAGGCAAATATGAAAAGGCCGGAGAATTGATTGACGAAGCCCTCTTGCAACATTCCGACAATTCAAAACTCTATCTTCTCGCGGCACGGATCTATAACCGGCTTGAGCAGCCGCAAAAAGCTCTTGACGCCGCCACCGAAGCCCTTAAGCAGAAGAGGGGAAGGTCCAAAGGAGCAGAGTATTTCGAAATTGGAATGGCATATAAGAAAATGAACGAAATTGCGAAAGCGCGCAGGGCGTTTGGAGAGGCTGGCAAAGATCCGAGCTATAGCCGAAACGCCCAGTACGAATTGGAGGGGCTGAGAGGCAAATGAGAGTTTCGTGATGTCGTAAAAAGGAAGGGACGATGGAAGTCGTCCCTTTTTTTTAGCCCGAAAAACTATGACCCGAAAAGAACAACGGGAACAACTCGTCGTGATTCTCAGCGCATTGTATGCATCGGGAAAAGCAAAACGCGTCGAGGCCTTGCTCCGTTCAATTGTTGTCTCCAATCGCATCCGCCGCCTCTTCCTCGAAGAGCTTTTTATTCACCTGTCATTGGTACTTGGATTCCCAACCATGATTGACGGGCTGGAACAATTGTCAAAGGTGTACCCTCGGAATTCGCGTGCCCGTAACAAAGAAAAATCATCGACCGGCTATGGCATCCTCCGAAAAGTGTACGGCGACCAGGCAGGCAAACTATTATCGAACCTTCGTACGTTTCACCCCGAACTATCGGCATGGGTCGTAAGGGATGTTTACGGAAAGATATATGCGAGAAAAGGATTGAGCCTTCGCGAGCGCGAACTCTCGAATGTGGTGGTGCTCTCATTTCAGAATCTCGAGAAGCAGTTACGATCCCATATACGAGGAGCTCGGCGGGCAGGTATGTCGCCTCCGGATCTGCGCAGAGCCCTCATGCTGGCGATGCGTGTGACATCCCACCGGAATCTTCGTGCGATCAAACTTCTCCGTCCGGTTGTGTCTCAAAAGAAGAAGATGTAAGTTCACATGGTAGGGGACTCATGCGAACAAGAGCAGTCATTATTGTCCGGGGCGTGGTTCAAGGGGTGGGTTTTCGCTATTTCATTCACGGAGCCGCTTCGCAAGTCGGGCTTTCCGGGTGGGTAGAAAATCTCGCGAATGGAGATGTCCGGATCGTTGCGGAAGGGGAGCGAGGGCTCATCGAGGATCTTGTGAAATCAACGCGCCGAGGACCCCGGAGCGCACATGTTGCTGGAGTGACAGTTGAATGGGAACAGCCAAAGAATGATTTTCATGCGTTTGAAATCCGGTAATGAAGAATAACTCACCAAGGGTCGGTATTGGGTATGATGTCCATCGATTTGCTCCCGGGCGGAAATTGATCCTTGGAGGCGTGCGCATTCCATCAGACAGCGGTCTGCTCGGACACTCCGACGCGGATGTAGTCCTTCATGCAGTTTGTGATGCCCTGCTCGGGGCGGCGGGTCTTGGCGACATCGGTGTGCATTTCCCGGACACTGAGAGGCGATACAAGAGTATTTCATCACTGACTCTGTTGAAGCACGTCGCAGGGAAGATAAAAAAGAAGAAATACGCGGTCGGGAATATTGATCTCACGCTGGTCCTTGAATCGCCCAAAATCAGGTCGTATGCATCGCGAATGGAGAAGAATATCGCGCGGTGTCTTGGTGTCCCGGCAAATCGCATTTCGGTGAAAGCAACAACCAACGAAGGCCTCGGGTTTGCCGGTCGAAAGGAAGGATGCGCAGCTGTCGCCGTTGCCTGCCTTGTCGCTCTGGAGTGACCTCCTTGGATTCAATCATCGAAACCCTTCTTGCGATGAACCCCTTATGGGTGTACTGCACCGTAGCAGCCATTGCCTACGTGGAGAACCTGCTCCCCCCGTTTCCCAGCGATGTAGCTATCGTGGCCGCAGGATCCCTTATTGGATTCGGAGCGATTGACTTTGGCCCACTCCTCCTTATAACAACCGTTGGAAGTACGCTCGGGTTCGTCACAATGTACCGCATCGGCGATTGGTTCGGTGATAAGATCCTCGAAATGGGAAGAATTCCCTTCATCCCCATTGAGAACGTTCACAAGGTCGAACGATGGTTTCGAAGATACGGATACTGGGTGATCATCGCTAACAGGTTCCTGGCGGGAACAAGGGCCGTTGTCTCGTTTTTTGCGGGAATGTCTGAATTGTCGCTCTGGAAAACTTCCGTCCTGTCGTTCGTAAGCGCTCTGATGTGGAACACAATTCTGATCCTGGCAGGGAAAGCGCTCGGAGACAATTGGTCTAGCGTTGCCTTCTACCTTGAGACATACAGCAAAGGTGTCACGTTAGCTGTTCTCATCATTGCTCTTGTGGTCATTGCGCGTTATCTCTACAAGAATCAACAATCCCAGAAGTCTTCAGGCCTGGAAAAACGATAAGAATCCGTGATGGATTTTTTGAATAGCCTCGATCGTGCGATGTTCTATTTCGTCAACCACGCGATGCAGAACATCCTGTTCGACGTCTCGATGCCGATTCTCACGGATTTGAACAAGCAAAAAATCATTCTCTTCTCTGTCGGAATTCTGTTGATCTGGATGCTTGTCAGGGGAGGCATCACGGGGAGGTCTGCCGCGGTGGTTCTCATCATTACGATTGCTTTCAGCGACCAGTTTAACAGTTCGTGGATCAAACATGTGTTCGAACGTGTTCGTCCTTGTCACGTCGTGGAAGATGTGAATCTTCTTGTGAGCTGCGGGAGCGGATATTCGTTTCCGTCTTCCCACGCCGTTAATAATGCGGCGGGGGCGGTTGTTCTTTCTTATTTTTATCGCAAATGGACGTGGGCATTTGCCGTCCTTGCGGCCCTCGTGGGGTTTTCGAGGGTCTATGTCGGAGTCCACTATCCCTTCGATGTCCTTGCAGGATTTCTGATTGGTGCAGGCTGTGGGGCTCTGGTTCTGGTTGCGTTTGCGCGGTTGCGCCTGTGGTGGATATCCCGAACATCTTCGGGAGGAGATGCACCCGAATGACCACGATTGCTGAAGAATTGAGACAAAAGGAACTTCGGCGTTCCTACCTTCTCCTGGCTGTCTCGTCAGGTGTCCTGTTGGGATTAGCCTTCCCTCCATCTCCGCTGTATTCCTTCGCGTACCTCGGGCTTGTCCCGTTCCTCTTTCTTCTCGTCCGCCTCGATACCATTGGAACCGTGCTTCGCTACAGTTATCTCTCCATGGGGGTATTCCACCTTATTACTCTTTACTGGGTCGGCGGCTTTACTCATATGCGCGATCCGTATCTCATGATCTCCGGCGGACTGCTGCTTATCATCCATCCAATGTTTTACTGGCTTCCGATTCTTGGCGGGTACTTCATTCTGCGCCGATGGGGCGAACGGGCGTTTCTTGTCGCCTTTCCTTTTTTATGGGTCGGGTTCGAGTTCGGCCACTCGCTCGGCGAGATTTCCTTCCCCTGGCTTACTCTGGGAAACAGCCAGGCTTACGACATCAACCGGATTCAGATCGCCGAATTCGTTTCAGTTTACGGATTATCGTTGCTGATTCTCGTTTTCAACGTCCTCTCGTTCTTTGTTATTCGCAATCTGACGGAGAGAACGTGGAAATTGTTTTCTCGACCGTCTCTCGCGACGATCAGTGTGCTTGCGGTTTTATATCTATCACCTCTCGTCTATGGGATCATTCGAAAGGATTCTACAGACTTTGACAGTGGGAAGAAGGTAAACGTGGGGATTGTTCAGCCAAATATCGACCCTTTCGAAAAGTGGGGAGAAGGGTTTGAATCGAAATGGGAATCATACGCAAGGCAGCTCGGGATTCTCTACGAGGAAACCCGAAGGCTTTCTGCCGATTCGCTCGACATTGTTCTTTGGCCGGAGACAGCGATTCCGTTTTATATCCTCCTTCCGCAGAATGCAGAATTCTATAATCAACTCAAACATGAAGTTGATCTTGGGGGCACTCCCGTTTTTACCGGCGTTCCAGACGGCCTTTATCTCGATTCTGCCAGTGCCACCCCGACAGCGAAGTGGATTCCACAGGCTGGAATGTTTTTTGAAGGCTATAACGCGGCAACGTTGTTCATGCCCTACGAAGGGAGCGGGTCCGTGTATCACAAGGTCAATCTTGTGCCGTTTGCAGAGCGTGTGCCGTACGCCGAGACATTGACGTTCCTGATTGAAGCGGTTCGTTGGAGTGTCGGACTTGGCAGCTGGGGCAAGGGAAACGAACGCATCGTATTTTCTCTCCCGACTCGCTCCCGCGACACTGTGTTCTTTTCAGGGATGATTTGTTACGAACTGATTTTCTCCGGCTACGTGAGACAGCTCGTTGTGGATGGGGCGGAGTTCCTTGTTGTCCTTTCCAATGACAGTTGGTGGGGAAATACATCGGGGGCTCGGCAGCTGTCCGCTACGACAATCCTTCGGGCTGTGGAAACGCGTCGCTGGATCGTCCGGTGTGCAAACGGAGGCATATCCGGAATTATTGACCCAACGGGGAGAATGGTCCAGGAAACAGGCATGTTTGAGCCCGCAACCGTAAGCGGAATGGTCAGAGCAAAACAAGAGGAAACGTTCTATGTGCGGCACGGCGATATACTGGGGTGGGGAAGCCTCATCGGAGGACTGTGTGCCGTAGCGGCTGGGTTTGTGATCCCAGGGCGGAAAAAAAAGGTGGCGGATTAATAATGATGATAGACCTGCGAAGTGACACAGTCACCCGGCCGTCGGAAGAGATGCGTATTGCAATGTCCCGCGCAGAGGTTGGGGATGACGTGTTTGGCGAGGACCCGAACGTCAACCGTCTTCAGGAAACAATGGCTGAGCTTCTCGACAAGGAAGCCTCCCTCTTTACGCCATCGGGAGTTATGGCCAATCAGATCGCTATTCGGTGTCACACCCAACCGGGGGACGAGGTTATTGTCGAACGAGAATCGCATATTCTCAATTACGAAACCGGCGCCCCCGCGCTTGTCTCGGGTGTGCAATTGTTCCCGGTTCCAGGTGTGCGAGGCATCCCCGACGTGGCTGCAATTGAAGATGCCATCAGGCAGGACGCGTATTATCTTCCGCGAACATCCCTCATTTGCCTCGAGAATACACATAACCGGGCGGGGGGTACGGTGTTTCCCCTGGAAACAATGAAGCGCATCAGGGAGATTGCATCGGGAAAGCAGATCCGTGTTCACCTTGACGGGGCCAGAATCTGGAATGCGTGGATGGCAAGCGGGATACATCCGCGGTCGTATGCCGCTTTGGCAGATTCGATTTCGGTTTGCTTTTCTAAAGGACTCGGTGCTCCTGTCGGTTCACTGGTTGCCGGGACTCGCTCTTTTATCGATCATGCACGAAAGGCGAGGAAGATTCTGGGGGGCGGAATGCGTCAGGCGGGAATTCTTGCCGCCGCGGCGTTGTATGCCGTTGAACATAACATCGAACGCCTCAAAGAAGATCACGCAAACGCGAGAGTATTTTCCTCTGCTGTGAATGAGGCACTCAAGGGAAAAATCCTTTGCTCAGAAAGCGAAACGAACATCCTTATTTTGGACATTCGCGGAAGCGGGAGGCAATCTTCGGAATTGCTTCAGATTCTTGCCGGCGCCGGAGTATTGCTAACACAGGCTGGTCCCGCTGCTCTGCGGGCGGTGACGCACATGGATGTATCGCGGGCTGATGTGCTCGAGGCCGCAGAACTCATTGGGAAAGCGTTACAGTGACGGAACGCGAACGATTCCAGAAAAAGCTCTTCAGGCACGTAACAGAACTCCGCGTTCGCAACTACGAGGTCGATTGGCAGGGCATCGTCCATAACGCCGTCTACCTGTTGTATTTTGAGGTGGGTCGCGTCGAATACCTTAAACAAATCGGAGCAGCGCTGGACCTCAGCGGCATTCGTGGCCACAGCAAGGTTGTCCTTGTAAGAAATGAAATCGACTACGCGAGCTCTTTGGCATTTGACGAGAATCTTGAGGTGCACACGAGGATATCGACAATCCGCAATTCGAGCTTTTTGATGGAGGGGATGCTGGTCAGGAAGGAATCCGGCCAAGCGGTCTCCACGAACATTGCGCACCATGTCTGGCTCGATCCTGGCACGAATGCCCCGCTGCGTGTCCCCGACACATTCAGAAAACTCGTCCAGGCCTACGAAGGGGCACAATGCTCCATTACCTGGTCTGTGGACGAGACATGACAACCTTCGAGGAGTTCAAGGCCCTGTGCGGTGAAGGGAATGTTGTGCCCGTGTATGAGGTGATGCGGGCGGATACGGAAACCCCTGTTTCGGTCTATCAATCGATCAGAGAAGAAAGTCCTTACTCCTTCCTACTGGAAAGCATTGAGGGTGGAGAACAGATCGCCCGATATTCATTCCTCGGATTCGACCCCTTCATGAAATGTGCGATCAATGGAAACTCCCTTTCAATCGACACATTCCATGATGATGTCAGCGTTTTACCATCTCTGGTCAATCCGTCCGACCCACCCCTGAAATCCCTCAAGACCTTATTCAATCATATCCGGGCCGTAAACATACCCGGCCTTCCGCGCCTCACAGGGGGTGCTGTGGGGTATGTCGGCTACGAATGTGTTTGCCTGGTCGAAGACGTGCCTCCAGCGCCCGGGGATGAGCTTTCCATTCCGGATGCGATCCTGTTGTTCTATGACACGATTTTGGTTTTCGATAATCTGAAACGGCAGATCGTGCTGATCTCGAATGCGTATATTTCTAACCCGGCAATGAGTGACGCCGAATTAAGGCATGAGTTCAGCAAGGCTGTTTCAGGAATTGAGCGTCTCAAAAAACTTCTGCATGCACGTTCGCAACCTGAACAATCCGTCGACCGAATGGTTGGTCCGATACTTCACGGGCTTTCGAGAGAAGAATTTTGTTCGCTCGTTGAAAAGGCGAAACAGTATATAGTCGACGGAGACGTTTTTCAGGTCGTCTTGTCCCGGCGCATCAGGCAAAAAGCCCGCGTTGACTGGTTTGATGTGTACAGGAACCTTCGAATGGTGAATCCCTCTCCTTACATGTATTACCTCCACATGAACGATATGGCCATTATCGGGTCGTCTCCCGAAATGTTGGTGAGGGTGGAGGAGAACGTGGTGCAAACGCGACCCATTGCCGGTACGCGCAGGCGGGGAGGAACCAGGGAAGAGGATATACGGCTTGAAAAAGAGCTGCTCAATGACTCCAAGGAACGAGCGGAACATTTGATGCTGGTCGACCTCGGCCGCAACGATCTTGGGCGGATTTGCGACTTCGGATCCGTGGAGGTAACCCAATTGATGGAAGTTGAGAGATACTCGCACGTGATGCACATTGTTTCCAATATCCGGGGCAACCTTAGGAGCGGGGTTTCGCCTATTGACGCGCTCTTTGCATGCTTTCCGGCCGGAACTCTCACGGGGGCTCCAAAAATCAGGGCGATGGAAATCATCTCGGAATGCGAACCCATGAGGCGTGGAGTCTATGGAGGCGCCGTGGTGTACATTGATTTTACGGGGAATCTCGATTCCTGCATTGCCATACGTACCATCCTGGCAAAAGGAGATGACCTTTTTTTTCAGGCGGGGGCAGGGATCGTGTTCGATTCTGCCCCACAGCGTGAATATGAAGAAACACTGGAAAAGCTTGCGGCAAACCTTCGAGCACTGGAGATGCTGGGACCATGATCCTTGTGATTGACAACTACGATTCCTTCACATACAACCTCGTTCAGTATCTTGGCGAACTTGGGGCGGAGCAAACCATCGTTCGCAACGATGCCATCACGATCGATGAGATCGAACAAATGAACCCGAGTCACATTGTGATTTCTCCGGGGCCGTGCACGCCGAACGAGGCGGGTATTTCGGTGGAGGTCATTCAACGCCTTCATCGGGGGATTCCCATTCTTGGCGTCTGTCTGGGCCACCAGTCGATCGGGCAGGCATTTGGCGGAAAAGTCATCAAGGCCCCCACGATCATGCACGGCAAGACCTCCGCCATTCATCATGATCAGACGCAGTTATTCAAGGGGCTTCCCCGTCCGTTTACCGCAACGCGGTATCACTCTCTCATCGTGGAGCGCGAAAGCCTCCCCAAAACACTCGTCGTGAGCGCATGGACGGAAGATGGTGTCATTATGGGATTACGGCACAACGAGTCTCCAACGTATGGTGTTCAATTTCACCCTGAATCAATAGCAACAGAAGGCGGTAAGATCCTCCTGAAGAATTTTCTTTCCATGCGACATTGATGACTGCCCAGAAGGAACATCCAATGACCAACACAACGAGAAGTTCCCATGACGAGATGCAAGATGCTCAGCTGGAAATGCTCCTGGACGCTCAACAGGATTTTTGGCGTGTCTTCCGGGTTATGGCGGAATTTGTCGACGGATTCTCGCTGATGTCAAAGCAAACACGCCTTGTCTCGATCTTTGGTTCTGCACGAACAAAACCGGGCAGTCAGTATTATGAAATGGCAAGTGAAGTGGCGCGGGAACTTGTTAAGAAAGGATTCAATGTGCTCACGGGGGGCGGACCTGGCATCATGGAGGCGGGCAACAAAGGCTGTCAGGAAGCCGGCGGCGCATCTGTCGGCGTCAACATCGATCTGCCATTTGAGCAGAAATCAAATCCGTACATTGACGAGAGTCGTCTTGCCACCTTCAGGCACTTTTTCGTTCGGAAGGTTATGTTTGTCAAATATGCCCATGGCTTCGTTGTTCTTCCCGGCGGATTCGGAACACTTGATGAATTCTTTGAGGCAATCACGTTGATTCAGACTGGAAAGACGAGACCGTTCCCGGTAATTCTAATGGGGAGGGAGTATTGGAGCGGGCTTCTTCACTGGATGAAAGAAATCATGCTAGTCTCCGGGACGATTCATGAGTCGGATTTGAACCTTTTTTCCACTACGGATAAACCGGCAGAGGCAGCGGAAATGATTGCACAATTCTATGAAAAAAACATGGTTCTAACGAATTTCTGACAAACCGCTTGCATCTTCGGCCTGAAGTTCGTACCTTAATTCACCTTCGAAATAGCCCGCCTTTACGGGCTATTTTTTTTGGATATCGATGAATCTTCTGGAAATACGATCAGCGGTCACACAAACGGTCCTTCCGATTCTTTCTCAGCGTGACGCTTTCCTGGTCGAACTGCAGGTGCGGACGGAGCGCAAGTCCGTCGTTGTCCAACTCTTCATTGACACGGATGACGGCATTACAATCCAGCGATGTGCAGATCTCAGCCGGGAGATGATTGCCGCTTTGGAGAAGGAGCGGACGTTTGGTGACAATGAATACCGGCTTGAAGTTTCATCTCCTGGAATCGACCGGCCGCTGAAGCTGTTGCGGCAGTACCCAAAGAATATTGGCAGACGATTCAAGGTTCGGTTCAGACAAGGGGCCGAAGAGAAAGTGATCGCGGGCTCCCTGGTCGCGGTTCAGGGAGATCAATTGACATTTGAAGATCCTTCCGCGGGCACAACGATTTCGCTCGCGTTCGGCGAAATCGTAGAATCAAGGGAAGTGCTGCCCTGGTAGCAGATTCCCGTCAACTTTGTTTGGAGGTCTAATGAATCACGAAATTGTCGAATCATTTGCCCAAATGGTTCGGGAAAAAGGAATTGACAAAGACATCCTTGTCGGGATTGTCGAGGATATCTTCGGTATGATGGTCCGAAAAAAATACGGACTAACGACACGGTTTGATGTTGTGGTCAATATGGAGAAGGGCGATATCGAGATCTATCTGGAAAAAGATGTCGTCGAAGCCGTGGAAGATCCTGCCGTGCAGATTGATGTCAAGGAAGCACGGCGCAGGAGCGGTGAGGACCTTGATGTGGGGGAGGAATACGTCGAAATTATTCCGCTGGAGACATTCGGGCGGCGTCTGGTAGTCAGTGCAAAGCAAAACCTGAATCAGCGCATCAAGGAAATTGAACGCGAATCGATTTACAACGAATACTCCAGCTCGATCGGGGAGATTGTCGTTGGAGAAATTTATCAGATTCGCAAGGGCAAGGGTGAGATACTGGTCATACACAATAAGAACGAGCTGATCCTCCCGAGAAGCGAGCAGATCTATAAAGAGCGATATAAGAAGGGCGACACGATTCGCGCTCTTGTGAAAGAAGTCCGAAAGGGTGCCAGCAACCCTGTGGTGATTGTTTCACGTGCGGATCCCCAGTTCCTTATGCGATTGTTCGAAATCGAAATTCCCGAAATTTACGACGGCATTATCGAAATCAAACGTATTGCCCGCGAACCCGGCGATCGCGCAAAGGTTGCCGTGCTGTCGCATGATGATCGGATTGACGCCGTTGGCGCGTGTGTTGGAATGAAAGGCGTGCGGATCCATGCCATTGTCCGCGAATTGAACAACGAGAATATTGATGTCATCAATTACTCTGAGGACTCGCTCCAGTTCATCACGAAGGCTTTGTCCCCTGCCAAACTAAAGACCGTTGAGATTGATGCTGAGAACAAGAAGGCATCGGTCCTCGTCGCAGCAGACCAGGTTTCTCTCGCCATTGGAAAAAACGGCCAGAACGTACGTCTCGCGTCCAAGCTCACGGGATTTGACATCCAGCTGATCAAGGAAGGCGGCGAAGAGGAAGATGAATACGACATGGATCTGTCAGAGTTTCGAGAGGAGCTCGGCGATGGCCTCTTCCACAAATTCTTCGATGATAACTACAAAACGGCACGAGATGTACTCGATACCCCGAAGGAAACGCTCATCGAACACCTTGGAATTGAGAGTGAAAAGCTCGACAGCATCATTGAAATGCTGAGGAAAGGGCTCGAGGAGGCGGAGATTGAGGATGAAGAGGACGCGGCTGAAAGCCCGGGTACCGCTGCAACGCAGGAGACGGCAGCGGAAGAGAAAAAAGACAATCCGGAAGTGATTGCTGAAGCCCCAGCTACTGCTTCGACACAGGAGACTCCGGAGACGGCAGAAAAGAAGGACGGTCCGGAACAAGACACTGAATCTGCAGACGTGCAACAGAAAGATAAAGAGTAGTCTCCGAGAGGCATTGAAATAACAAGAATGACGAATGGCTGAACAAACAAAAAAAATAAAAGTCTACAAGCTCGCGACAGAACTGAATCTCTCGAGTGATACGCTCATTGAATTTCTGAATAAGAAAG
>Ga0302046_10003297_pt1 | contig 14645 bp, 15 predicted proteins | sample RVTome_11_FD_200261 | JGI IMG/M metagenome (GOLD analysis project Ga0302046, IMG submission 200261) | Soil microbial communities from uranium-contaminated site in the Upper Colorado River Basin, Wyoming, United States - RVT147D111 (version 2) ...
ACCCTGTAAAGGTGCTTTCTCCGGAGTGACACAGGGTAGATGGCTGCACAAAATCGTCACGAGAGAAGGGTCGGGAACTGGACATGCTCGTCCATAACGGCTGCGGGCATGAACGCGGTATTGTGGGCATGACCCACTCGCCCCTTCCGATCGATGACAATGATGCCGCCCTCCCCCTGTACCCGCTCGTGCAAGATCTCGATAGCCATCCGTGCCGCATCCCCGGGAGCACGATCTCCCCGTAATAAGTCAACGGCCGTCTTGGCCAACACCACACGGATGATAGCCTCCCCGTTCCCCGTGGCAGAGGCTGCGCCCAGGAGTGCATCGGCACACGTTCCACAGCCGATCAATGCGCTGTCGCCCACGCGGCCCATCCTTTTCCCTGGAAGGCCCCCCGTCGAGGTGGCCGCTGCCATGCCGCCCCTTCTATCCATCGCGACCGCGCCGACCGTCCCGAAATCGGAAGATCGCGTCTCCCGCCATCTCGCGCGCTGCCGGTCCGTGATGAGCTCCCCCGGGAGACACTCGTCGATACCGATCTCCCGTGCAAACCGGTTTGCGCCCTCTCCCACGAGCAGCACATGCCGGCCCTCGTCGAGGACACGCCGGGCCAGCCGGATGGGGTTGCGGATATTGCGGACCGCGGCCACCGCCCCGGCACGCAGCATCCCCCCTTCCATGAGCGAGGCATCCATCTCCACCTCGCCCGCGGCGTTGAGGACCGAACCCCGCCCCGCGTTAAAGAGCGGATCATCTTCGAGACAGGTGACTGCCTGCTCGGCGGCATCCAGGGCCGAACCGCCCTGCATCAAACACTCCCACCCTGCGTGGGCCGCCTTCCGGCAACCTTCCCGTCGCTCGGCCCAGTCTTGTTCGGGAACTCGCCCTGCGCCCCCATGGACAATAATCACGGACTTCACGGTCCCTGCCCCTCAGGAGAATCCTCGGATTCGCCTCTCCCACGCTCCGTAACGTGAAGCGGCTTCAAAACTATGTGAGCCCCCCTGATCTCGACCTCCAAGACGTCTCCTACCTGCAACATCAAATTTTTCCGTAACTTAGCGGGAATCGTGATTTGTCCCCGTTCCTTCAATATGACACGGACCACCATCCACCTCCATCTGAAAATCTGAATTACGGAAATTATGACGAATTTTTAGGTTGGGTCAAGCAGGATTTGGCCTTGCCAGCCTTAGGGGGTTGAGCTATTTTTGTGGTGACTCCTGGATGCCTGAAGAACCCGCGCCAGCGGGGCACCAGCAACGGATTCCACGCCTTTGGCATTCTGTGAGACCTTCACACTCCACATAGATGCAGGGCGTTTCTCTCCCTGCACAGATGGAACACGAACACAGATGAAGATGGAAGTCTACCTGAGTGAAAATGCCTTCATCGGCCTCCTCGTCTCGACGATCGAGGTCTACCGCCGGGAGTCCTTCGGGATTCTTCTCGGCCACACCAGCCAAGACCGGGTCTTCGTCGAGTTTGCCGTCCCCTATCAGACCGCCAATCGAAAGTATCGGGAGGTCCACATCGATTGGAAGCGGAGTCAACGGGTGGCCGAGGCGGTCCGAAGCACGACCCGCTGGGAATGTGTCGGGGACTACCACTCCCACGCCAAGTATGGGCCGAGCCGGGCAACCACTCAGCTCTCGAAGGAGGACATGCAGTTCTTCAACAAAGGGACCGTCGGCATCGTAGTGGCGGCCAACGACATCAGCAAGTCCAGACCATGGGGGTATGTCAAGGGCGGGACCCTCTCGGGTTCCGTCAATGGCTACTCCATGCGGATTGCCGCCTACTACAAGGCCAACAATCACATCGAGAAGAGCCACATCATCTGTCCCTACGCCATCGGCTTCATGGAGAAGCGGCAGGACCTGCTTCGGGAGCGAGAGCGCTAGTGCCGGTCCGTCGATTCGCGCCAGCCTGCTCGCGCAGTTCGCTCGCGCCCCTCAGAGCTCGGCACGCCGTTCACATGCGGCTGGCCAAGATGGAGCGGCATTAAGAGATGCCGGGCCGTTCGAGCGGGCCCCGTCCGCGCCTTAAATCGTATCTGGACCATCTCTACCACACGTATGACCTCAGCTACCTGCCCACGTCCGCCCTCAAATTTCCCCGCCGCTACCGTCAATCCGAGGATATCGAGGTCGTGGCATTTATCGCGAGCTGCTTTGCCTACGGCCGGGTGCAAGGGTTTACCCCCCCGATCGATGCCCTGCTCCAGGTATTAGGGCCCCAGCCGTCTCAATTTCTCTTGCACTTCAACCCGCACCGCGATGGCGACCGCCTTCAGGGATTCTTGTACCGCTTTAACACCGCCAGGGACGCTATCTGTCTCCTCTGGTTGCTGCGGCAGGTGCTGGAGCGCTACGGTTCCCTGCATGCCCTCATGCTCTCCGGGTACAGCGACCGGCAGGAAGACACCCGAGCCGCACTGGCCACCCTGATCGACCATCTTCTCGCGCTGGACCCGCGACCGGTCTACCCCAAGGGCCAGCTGTCGAACGGAATGCGGTATCTCCTCCCCAATCCACGGCTGGGAGGCGCATGCAAGCGCCTCCATCTTTTCCTCCGCTGGATGGTCCGGCGCGACCACATTGACTTTGGCCTCTGGCCCGAACTCGAACCGGCAAAGCTGATCATCCCGCTGGATACTCATGTGGCGCAGGTCTCGCAACGGCTTGGGCTCACCCGTTTGAAAAGCCCCGGCCTGGGGATGGCCCTCGACATCACCCGGAACTTGAGGCGTTTCGATGCAGCCGATCCGGTCAAATACGACTTTGCCCTGTGCCGCTTGGGCATGCTTCGCTCCCGTTCACAGTTCACAGTTGACGGTTCACCTTCACGGCAGTAGACCTATTCCATCCGTGAACAGTGAACTGTGAACCGTGAACTATGGTCACGGACGCGGAAACAGGGATGCGCCATACCACAAGGACTGGTCGGGGGAAACCTGCTTGGCGACGGGGACCGAGGCTGGGGGCGCACATGTCCATCGCCGGCGGGGTCGCCAAAGCAGTGCTCCGGGGCTACCAGATTGGTTGTGACACGATCCAGATCTTCACGAAGAACAATCACCAATGGCGAGCCAAGCCGCTCACCGATCGCGAGATCGAGACCTACCACCATCAGCGCGCAACGACGGGGATCTGGCCCGTGGTTGCCCACGACAGCTATCTGATCAACGTCGCCTCCCCCCACCGAGATGTATTTCGGAAATCGCTCGATGCGCTCCGGATCGAAGTGGAACGGGCGGCAGCCCTGGAGATCCCGTACCTGGTCATGCACCCGGGGGCGCACGTCGGGACCGGAGAGGCAGAGGGGATCAAGAGGGTTGTCCATGCGCTCGACCTCATCTGTGATCGCACCACGGGCTTCCCCGTCGGTATCTGTTTGGAGACCACGGCCGGCCAGGGATCCAGCCTCGGCTGGCGTTTCGAGCATCTGGCGGCGATTCGGGAGGGAGTAACACAGTGGGAACGGATCGCGATCTGTATCGACACGTGTCATATCTTCGCGGCGGGGTACGACATCCGACATCGAAAGGCATACGAGCACACCATGCGGCACCTCGACGACGTAATCGGGCTGCAACACCTCAAGTGCATCCACCTGAACGACTCCCAGCGCCAGCTGGGAAGCCGGGTGGACCGGCATGCCCATATCGGCCGGGGTCACATCGGCCTGGCCGGGTTCCGCCATCTTCTGAACGATCCGCGACTGCGTCACGTCCCCATGATTCTCGAGACGCCGAAGGGAAATAACCCCGCGGCGGCAGACCGGCGCAACCTGGCCGTTCTCCGCAGCCTCGTCAGGGGTCAGTGAGGGGAGGGGCGGTCTTATTCCCGCGGGGAGGGAGTCGTGGGGAAGGGGAAGTACATCAGGTCCAGGCCGGGACGCTTCGGGATTTCCCGTTCGTCTTGGTCCTGGGCTCGGGGAAGGTGAAATGCCGACAGCATCTCCTGCCAGCTTTCCGCGGATACCATGAGGGCCTGCTCAAGCTGCGGGATGCTTCGGGCCGGCACGCGATCCATCAATGCTTGCAGGAACGCCTTTTGCCGCTGCCACGACGACTCCGCAATAGTCCTGGCTCGCTCCATTCCCTCCTCGGAAGGATACAAGCCGTTTTCGATGCGATCCAAGACGAGGATGATGCGCTCGCGCGACGATTCAACGACCTGAACAAACTCGATGACCTCGAGGTGCAGTTCCTGCGGAACGGCCGTGGAGACGGTCATCAGGGCGGAGACGTTCCGTGCGATGTGCTGCCTCGTGGCCTCCTTGGCTCCGGCGAGACTCAGCGCTGCAGCCCCCAGAAGGAGGGGGAGACCCAAAACTCCCAGGACACCTCCCAGGGCTGCGCATACCTGCCGACGCCTCATCACACCCTCCACCCTGCCTCCGGGCACGCCCGAAAAGTATCGTAACGAGTCGAGCAATGCCACAGGAAAATCGAGCACTCCTCCGGTCGGGTGCGCACCCATCCCCCCGGTAAAACAGGCCTCATAACACATCACCCCCTTCAATATCAATAGACTACCCAAGAATCTCTCATCCATTGCTTAAATAATTATTGCACCCGGAATGATTATCTGTTATAAGCGTCCCCCAAGGGGGAAGCTCGTGCGAGACTTCAAGTCACGACGGGACATCGACCGGCTCCTGACAGGACAGCGACGGGTGTCCAAGGGTTCCGGTGGAGTCCTGGCGGGGATATCTCTTGCCACATTCTTCTTTTGCGCTGCCCTCGTCGTTTCCCTGCTCCTCCAGGCCGGGCAGGAAACCTCCGAGTCTTCACAAGCGGCACCTGCCTCGCTTGCCGCACCCCCTCCCGCAGCAGAATCCCCGCCGGAACCCACCTCGGATCCCCTCGAACAGGTGATCGAGGGCGTGATCAGGCGCGGGCAAACGTTCACGCAGGCCCTGAGCGCCGAAGGCCTCTCCCGCCGTCTGGCCCACCAGCTCGCTCACGCGCTCCAGTCGCATCTCAACTTTCGACGGATCCCGCCAGGAACGACCTTTCAGGCCACGCTGGATGACGGCGGGGACCTCCTCCGCTTCCTCTACCAGGCCTCCCCGCTTCTCTCCTACGAGGTTATTCCGGAGGACACCGGGTTTCGCGTGGCCAAGCACAAAGTCCCCATCGAACGGCGGGTAGGAAAGGTTGCGGGGACGATCGAATCGTCGCTCTTCGAGAGCATGGACGCCCTCGGAAAAAGGCCCGAGCTCGCCCTGCGGTTTGTCAACATCTTCCTCTGGGATTTCGACTTCAACAGCAACACGCGAGCCGGGGATCAATTCCGGATGCTGGTGGAGAAGGAGTTTATCGGCGAGGACCTCGTCGGCTACGGGAAGGTTCTCATCGCCGAGTACGAGACACGCCGGAAGACCTACACCGCTATCTACTTCGAGACCAGTCCGGGGAAGGGGGACTATTACACGCCCGACGGGAGGTCCGTTCGTAAGACCTTTCTTCGCTCCCCCCTGCGGTTCACCCGCATCAGCTCCGGCTTTTCCCATACCAGGCGCCACCCGATCTTGGGCGGGGTCAGGCCTCACCTCGCCGTCGATTATGCCGCCTCGCACGGGACGCCGGTTTGGGCCGTCGCCGACGGCGTGGTCCTCTCGGCCGGCTGGAATGGTGGCAACGGCAACCAAATCCTGATCAAGCACCGCATGGGCTACCGAACCATGTACAATCACCTGTCCCGGTTCGCCCGGGGAATCCGGAAAGGGGCCCGTGTTCGACAGCAACAGGTGATCGGCTACGTGGGGTCGACCGGGCTCTCGACGGGGCCGCACCTCTGTTACCGCGTCATCAAAGACGGTCGCTTCGTCAACCCCCTCACGCAGCGGTTCATTCCGGGAGACCCGATCCCCAAGGCACAGCGCGCCCGGTTCGAGGAGCGCCGCGACCACCTCCTGCGCAAGCTCCACTCGCCGCCTCCCACCCCGATGACCTAGCAGGACGGCCGGTGGCGGTCAGCTATCGGCCCCCAGCGCATCAGTTGACATCGAAACAGTCCTTGCACCCCTCGACCGGTTCAAATCCGAAGCAGCTCACGACCGGCAAGGGCGGATACTTGCGAAACCGTGGGTCCGCCAGTGCCCGATCACAGAGCGAAAAGATGGAGCCCCGTGTATTCGCGACCTGTCGTGCGTGGATACAGGTTGAACACAGTCCCACGCTCGGGTCGAAGTCTGGCTGCTTCTTCACGACGGACCCCGCTTCACGACTGGTGCTTACACGCGCATGACCCAGGGCGGGAAAGGCCAGGGGGGGCAGCCAGGGGGAGCGCGGGACTGCCGCTATTGCTGAACAATGATCTCATGGCCCAGGCTATACACCGCATAGGGGACCCCGATCGTGAGTGCCCGCCGCTCAACCCGGGTACGGACGACGAATCCCAAGCGCTCGTACCGACCTGGCGCCCCCATAAAATGAGCCAGGAGCACCCGGGTCACGGGGTTCCGTTTGACGGGCACCCGCTCGTCCCCCTCCAACGCCAGCAAAAAGATGTGATGATACCCAAGAGCCGGCTGGCCCACCTGCAGATATTCGATCCCCGCGCTCACCCCCGTTGCGGGTACCCGCAAATCGTTAAAGGTAATCGCCGCCCCGTCATGCCGCAGCGTTCCCAGGTACCGCGACTCCACCGGGGCGGTCGCCGAGGCCACGAACACCAAGAAAAGGACGAAGCCCAGGGCGGAGAAGCCAAGGAACAGATTCGAGAGGCGAAACAAGGGACCACCGGAGTAGAGCGAGAGGGCCCGGCGGAAGAGCACGCAGCTCACCACGAGGGCGATCGTCCCGACGGCGATGAAGAGCTTTCGCAGGTCCGGGCCCGGCCGGAAGACATCCAACTCATACGCAAAGAGACCGGTAAAGGCATACAAGGCCACCAACCCCAGCCCGTGGTACACGGCCCCCATCCGGGAAGCGATCTTGCCCATACGCCACGCGCGGAGGTGAACCGAAAGGCGAAGGAGCGCGGGAAGCTCGAGTGCCCGGTTGCAATGCCGGCAGGTCAGGCCGGTGGGAAGCGCCGCATAGCCACAGTTCCGGCACTGGATAACTGTTCCCTCCCTGATCCCATAGCCGGCCCGCCAGCGACGAACCCACCACACGATCGGCGGGAGCATCCATATGCCGACCAGGAGGAGCAGGGCGACGATGTGCAGAACGCTCGCCACGGGAGCGAGCCGTCCGCCCAACATCGACTGAAGCCCGTCAAAGAAGAGACTAAACACTAACCTCCCCGAAACATCTTTCAGTTGCTCGATTCCCCGTGCAGCCTGGAAGCTACCGGTCTCCTCATGTCAGATCAAAGTCATCCCAGTCACTCACACCCAGGGCAACGAGATAGTATTCGCTTCCGCTGACCCTGGCGAGAATCTTCCGTTTGGCCTGCTTCACGTAGGCAACCTTGGCGCCTACGCCGGGTATGCTGTTAAATGCTTCGAGCTTTGCCTCGAAGTCCGCGTCAAAATCCTTTTCCGATTCGAAAGTGACGTGAAATGCCCTGGCCAGCAAGATGGAATCCACGATGTTATTGCCCCCGATGGCCCCGCTGCGATCCACCTTCCGGTCGTCCCCATGCACATACTGGTACAGCCTGGCGAAATAGCCGAGCGGGATATACTCGAATTGCGTGTTCTTGCCGAAGGCCAGCGTCACCTGGCGCATGAGCGAATAGTCGATGTCGAGGCCGAAGTTTCCAGGAAGACTCGGAAAAGGACCGACCCCGGCACCGAAGCTCTCCTTGCGCTTTATCACCAGCGATTGTTGCGTTGCGGCGAGCTTCTGCGAGAGCACGATGCGGTCATCGGCGTCAAGGCCAAGATGTTCTTTGTGCTTTTCCATCGCGTCACGAACAATCCCCGGCTTGGACAGGTGCAACGGGACGGGGTAGTGTTGCCCCAACCCAAACAGGCCATCGCGCAACTCCTGGACCACAGATCCCAAGAGACTGCGCCCGCCTCCCTCGCTGCTGGCTTCGTGGAGCACCTTGAGAAAATAGAGCTTGCCGAACCGGGGAACTGCCTTTCGTGAAAAATAGTAATCGTGTATGGGCATGCTTTTCCCCCTCCGCCTTCACTCTGCCCTCGCCCCTTTTTCTTCGCGGGCCCGGCCGGCACCCTCGGGACGCTGCACCGGCGCCTCGGGCCGCCGAACCAAAAGAACCGGTGTCGTGGTGCCTCGGATTACCGATTCGGCAACACTCCCCAGAATCAGCCGGCCCAGACCACTGCGACCGTGCGTGCCCATCACGATCAGATCCACGTGGTACAAGCGGGCAGCCTCGACGATAGATTCCGCCGGGTGACCGTACCATACCGACGTCTGGACGTCCCGGATTCCCTTGCGACGCATCCGCTCCGCCACCGATTCCAGATATTCCTCGGCCTCCCCCACGACCTTGACTTGTGCTTCCGTCGGGTCTGCGCCAGGGAAGGTGTGCGCCTCCGCGGCGCGCAGCAACAGAAGCTTCGGCTTCTGTATCATCGCTGTCAGCTTGAGCGCCATGGTCAAAGCTGTCTCCGCCAGCTCCGAACCATCCAACGGGACGAGCAACGTCTCGCGTTTCATCAGCCTCCCCCCCGTTCATCCGCCCCGCGAAATCGATATCCGGACCAGCGGGTCATCTCAGGTCCAGCGACCCTGGGGGACGGTCACCCACCCTCCGAAGGCCTCGCGGGCCTCCCGGTGGAACGCCTCCGCGTTTCCCTCATAGCGTGGAGAAAAGTGAAACAGGACGAGCCGCCGGACCGCCGCCTCCCGGGCGATCAGCCCTGCCTGTCTGGCGGTGAGGTGACAGCGCCGCGTCGCCAACACCGCATCCCGATCCAGATAGGCCGCCTCGCAGTACAGCACGTCGGCACCCTTGGCCAGGGCCACGATGCGTGCAACATTGTCGGGACAGTGACGCGCATCGGTGACATAGGCCAGTTTCTGACCCGGGGTGATATTGATAATCGCGGCCTTCAGTTTTCCCAGCGAGAAGTGTCTCGCCGCTCCACCCGGCCACCGTACCTCTATCGGCGTATCGTCGCTCGCGCCTCTCCGGATCTGTTCCTTGAGACCGGTGAGCCAAGGTCCCACGGGCAACTGCAGGCCCGCCAGACGCTCCGGATCAATATTGACGTGAAACGGCTCTTCGAGAGCAAAGGCGAGGCAGGGGACGTGATGATCGAGGATCGCCGTTCGGACGCGGAAGCCCGGCTCTTCCAGCAGGTCGCCCGCAAACACGTGGGGCGGCAGGTCGCGCCGCCGGAACGCATCGGCGCAGGCAAAACGCGCGCCCCGGGTGGTGTCGCGATCCACCTCGTAAACCTCGAGGCTCAAGGGGTATCCCTGAACCAGGTTCCACGTGTAGCCCTTGAGCTTGCCCTCGACGTTCTCAACGATGCCCGCAGGCCCATATAGGCTCAAGGTGCGGTCCCGGCCGAGGATGGTCCGCAGCAAGTGATCGAAACCGACAAAGTGATCCAGGTGGGTATGCGACACGAAGACGTCGCTCACCCGCAGGAGCTCGCCAGGTGGCAGGCCGGTGAGGGATCCCAGATCGAACAGGAGCGCACGTCGGGCCCAGCGAATCCGGATGTAGAGGGCCGGGTCCCCCCACGGGCCGTTGACCAATTGCGGCTGAAAGGTGGGCTTCATGGTTGCAGCAGCGCAAACCCGCTGCGAGCCACCGGCACGTTAGCACCCGTCGGCCACCAGCAACCACACCGTCTCGGATTGGTCACTTCGGATTTCCGACGGCAAGGCAGGTTCATCGCTTCAACATCCACAATGCGGGCACTGGCCGCTGACGGCGAATTTCGTCGGTCACCGGGTGGTGCGCGCTAGCTGGGCCAGCCGACGTATTGACCATCCTCCCAGAGCTCGACCATCCGCTTGACAATGGCCAGGCGATCCTCAAAGCGCTCACTCTGGGAGAGAGCCTGATCGTGGGGCCACACGTCCTCCAGGAAAGGACGGGCGTCTTCGGGAATCCCATAGTAGGCTTCCCGAAGCTGCTCGACAGTTTGGTGATTGATTTCCTGAAGATTCGAGGCGGGGACGATGAGGGGTTGGGGGTTGTCGTACAGGCTCTGCCAGTGCACGCAATCGCGGAGGTTGACCCCAATGAGTTCCCGGCCGATGCGGGCAAACTCCATGAACCAGCCGATGGTCCGCTCGCACACCGGGCACCCGAGGCATTCGTCCGATTCGACGACCGGATGGTACGCCTCGGCTCGCAAAGGTCCCCCCGGGAGAATCCAGCGGACCGATCGATAGTGGCGGAAGCGCGCGTTGTTGACGGTCAACTCAGGCATGGCCGGGAAACTCTCCTCATGCCGGATCCGTCGTCACAGATGATCCGGCCAAGCACGATGGAGGTACTTTACCAAAAGAGAAGGTGCGCCTGCAAACGTTCCGCGGGGTCACCGCGACGGGCATCGGCCATGCTCCGGTGGAGGTTGCAGCATACCCCCATGCCTCTTTCAATGACGCTCCTGCTCTGCAGGATCGCCCGAGAGATATCCCAGGGAGACCGTCGGATAGGGGGAGAGGGTGATCGGGAGGAGGGGCAGAGACATGGACCATGGGAAAATGCGGCCCGCAATCAGCGCTAGGGTTGCAGGCGGGTGCGTACCTCGGCGGCGATTCGCTGCCAGGTGCGCGACATGCGATCGGCAGGCAGCATAGCCTCGATGAGAAAGCAGGTTTTGCTTTCCGCGGCCTGGTCCAGGGCCTCACGGAACTGCCGCCGCGTTTCCACCCGAATCCCATCCCCACCGAGCGACCGGGTGATCGCGACATAGTCCAGGGACGGCAGAGTGAAATAGTCCTTGGGACCGCCAATGGCCCGCAACGTGCCGTAGCAGCGATTATTCCAGAGGACCACGATGGGGTTGAGGCCAAGCCGCACCGCCGTGGCGATCTCCATTCCCGTCATGAGAAACCCGCCATCACCGACAAAGGCGATGACTCGCCGCTCTGGCATGGCCAAGCATGCCGCGATGGCCGCAGGCACCCCAAATCCCATGCTGTTGTAGTATCCGGGCCCGAGGAAGTGATCGGTCCGGAGGTCAATGCTGGCGTACAGGCAGTCACCCACATCCGACACGACGATATACCGGTCCGGCTGGAGAAACCGGTTCATCTCCTCGATGACGGTGAACGGCTCCAGTCGCACCCCCGGCCGTCCCTTGGGTCTTTCCGGCTGCACGTCAGCGCGCAGGGCATGGGGCCGCACCTCCTCGGAGGCGAGAAGATAATCGATCATGTCCACCACGCTCACGCCGGGGTAGCGGTGATAGCTCACGACGACTTCTTCGGAAGATGCGGAGATGAGCTTGGCGCGGTCGATCTTGGCGGTAAACAGACCCGTGTTCACATCGGTGAGGAAGGCGCCCAGCATCAGGACACAATCGGCTTTCTCGATCGCTTCCCGGGCGGTATCCGAACCGACCTGGCCCATGTAGAGGCCCACGAAGTGTGGGTGATTTTCCGGAAAGACCGTTTTGCCCTCGACGGAGGTGACCACGGCAAGGTTCAGTTTCTCGACGAGCGCGATCAGCTTTTCCCGCAAGTCAAAGCGCTGGATCTCGACCCCGGCATAGACGACCGGTCGCAGGCTTCGGTTGAGCCGATCAACCACCTCGCCCATCGCCTCTGCCACGGCGGCCTGGTCGGGTGGATTCTCCCGCGTCAGGCTCCCGGAGCCACCACCAGCCACGTCTACCATGTCCCTGGGCACCTCCACGTATCCCGGACGCTTTCGCTCAAGGACCGTCGCCAATACGCGATCGATCTCTGCGAGCGCCGTGGCCGGATCGTGCAGCACCGCCACACTCGCGGTGACCTCGCGATAGACGTTCACCTGGGACTCGAAGGTCTTGACCCGGTGATGGAACAGGGCGTCCATGTCCCGGTCCTTGATCTCGGGTGCCCCGCTCACCACCAAGACAGGCGATCGCTCGGCAAACGCTTGCGCAATGGGATTGACCATGTTAAGCCCACCGGCACCGAAGGTGACCAGCGCCGACCCGAGGCCCCGAAGCCTGGCATAAGCATCGGCAGCGAAACCGGCGGAGGGTTCATGGGTCACCACAACCGGCTGAAGACCTGCAGCCTCCTGGGCCGACCAAAGGGGGATCGCGAAGTCTCCGGGAATCCCGAAGGTATGATCAACCCCTCTGGCCTTGATCTGGCGAAAAAGATATTCTCCGATCTTCACTGGGTCTTCTTCCCCATGTAGGGCCGGGCCAGCAGCAAGCTGGCCAGCGTCATCCCATCCCGAATGCGATGGCTTGCGATCCTTCGATACACCTCGGGAACCGGCACCTCGATGACCTGGATGAATTCCCGATCTTCCAGGCAACGCGTGCCAGGGGTCAGCTCGGTGGCAAGATAAACATAACACACTTCGTCACTCATTCCGGAGTACGGGTGAAAGCGCCCGAGGCGTTTCCATCGGCGGGCCCGGTACCCCGTCTCCTCCAAAAGCTCCGCCTTGCCTGTTGCGAGCGGTGATTTCCCTTGGGTGTTCCCGCCCGGAAGCTCATACGAGAAGGATTTGGTGGGATATCGGTACTGCTCGAGGAGGACGATCCGTCCCTTTGCGGTCACCGGGATAACCATGACGGATGGAGGAATGGTAACGTAGAAATAATCAATGACGTGGCCGGTCGGCAGCCGGATCTCTTCCTGGGCAATCCGGTAGAAGGGACAGGAAAAGGCGATGGAGCGTTTCAGTAATTGCCACGTCTTCAGCGGATACGGCCGCTTCATCCGTCACCCAGTGCCGTTACAACGTGTTACGCCCAATGTGGGCGGCCTGCCTTCCTGCAAGGGTCGTGATCGCGTGCCGTGAGAACGGAGCACAAATCGCGGGAACGGCACTAATGCAACCGCCTTTATTGAAGTTGAACAGATTCTATATGGATCAGAGCCGTTGTCCAGCGGGCCGAGAGGGCTCCCGGAGCGGCCATGGCCGGAGCAGCGGGGGCCCCGCCGAGGGCTCGCGCCGGATGAAAGCCGGAACTGACCGGAGGGAATTCCGGAAGGTTCATCCCAGCGAGCCCCGCAAGGGTCGCTGCGAGAGGCCCCTGACGCGGAGGGAGACCCGAGGACCTTACGTTCAAGAATGTAGCGTTACGTAACACGTTCGTATTAGATCCGGAATTCGATGATGTCCCCGTCCTGCACGAGGTACTCCCGGTGGACCCGCTGTCCCTCGAATTTGCCAGACCCCCAGACCCGGGCATACTTGAGCTTTGCGGCAAAGTCCTTGTGAACCGCCTCGGCCGCCTGCAAGAGTGTACTCCCTCTGGGGAGCACCACCGGATTGGAAATTGCCGCCGCCTTGCCGGGGGGCTTGGTGTAGACCCTAAGCACCTCCAGGGCGTCGTAAAGCCGGTGACACATCTCTTTCAACCCGGTCCCCGCGACGGCCGAAACGCTCAGCAGGGGGAACCGTCCCCCGACGTGTTCCTGGAGAAGCAAGAACCGGTCCGCCGCCCGGGGGAGGTCTGCCTTGTTCCCCACCATGAGGGTCCGCTTATAGACCTGTCCCGGTCCCGCAACTTCGTGCCGCTCGGCACCGCGCCCCAGCATGATCTTGGCCTCCCCGAGGATGTTTTCGGTGGCGGCCACCTGTTCCAGCAGATCGTCGGATCCCAGGTCCACGACCCAGAGAATCAGGTCGGCGTTCCGAATAATGCCCAGGACCCATCCCTCGACCAGCTCGGGCGAAACAGGCGGCAGATCCACCAGTTGAATCTTGACATTTTCAAACTCAATCATCCCGGGGAGCGGCTTTTGGGTGGTAAAGGGGTAGGCCGCCACGTCCGACTTGGCGTTTGTGAGCGAGCACAGCAGGGCGGATTTCCCCGCATTCGGCGCCCCCACCAGCACCACCTGGCCGATCCCCTCCCGGTCCACGAAAACCCCGGATCCTCGCTTGGTGGCCGGGCGCCTCTCGAGTTCGGTCTTCAGTTTGGATAGCCGCCGCCTCAGATCCGCCTGCAGCTTCTCGGTCCCCTTATGCTTGGGGATCAGGGCCAGCATCTCTTCCAGCCCCCGGATCTTTTGCGGGTGATCCTTGGCCTGGCGATACCGCCTTTCAGCCTCGAGATATTGAGGGGTGAGATTGGCCGGCATGTCGGCTTCCTCCGGCTCTCGGCGATCAGCCGTCCCCTGTCAGCAGCACATTGCGGGGACGGTGGCATGTTGGAATGCTGGACCTCGGCGACGATCTGCAATCGGCTGAACCTCGGAGCGTTCCCGCCTCCTCGCCCCTCATCCCTGACTGCTGACCCATGGCTGCCGACTCCTTGTTGCGGGCTGCCGGCAGCTGGCTGCTACCATATCGCCCCGTTGAAGGCGTTCAAGATACACGAGCAGGATCGAAAGGGCCGCAGGCGTCACCCCGGAGATGCGGGAGGCCTGGCCTATCGAGGTCGGGCGAATGGTCGAAAGCCTTTCCCGCACCTCATTGGAGAGCCCGGGGATCGACCGGTAATCAAGATTCTCGGGGATCCGCCTCGCCTCCAGACGTTTGAACTTGTCCACCTCCTGGAGCTGCCGCTCGATATAGCCCTGATACTTGACCTGGACCTCCACCTGATGGGTTACGTCCGGATCT
>Ga0302046_10003298_pt1 | contig 14645 bp, 12 predicted proteins | sample RVTome_11_FD_200261 | JGI IMG/M metagenome (GOLD analysis project Ga0302046, IMG submission 200261) | Soil microbial communities from uranium-contaminated site in the Upper Colorado River Basin, Wyoming, United States - RVT147D111 (version 2) ...
CCGGAAATCGTCCGCCGCTCGCAGCTCGCCCCGCCGGCGCTCGCGAGAATCCCGGCGAGCCGAGGCGGGGCGCTCGCGCGGCGAGTAGTCCGTACCTCGCCACGACATCTGTCACGCGGCTCAAAACGACAGCCTGCCCCGCCGCAACGAGAACGCGCTGGCGGAACTCGCCGCGGAACCCTCGCTCCAGACGATTTCCCGCTCCCCCGCTGCGCCCCTGACGCCCCCGCAGCCCCGTCGCCGTGAGCTGCCGCTTGCGCAGGCGGCGTCAGCCTGCCATGCCGCCCGGGGCTTGGGGCATCTGCGACAGCTTCAGGCTTCGAATCGCCGGGCAAGGAAGTCTCTGTTCGGCCGATGTTCTGGATTCCGTGGAACGGTGATTGCCTCGCCGTCGAACTCCGTAAGGGCCACCCGCCCGAATCGATCCCCGGGGACGATCCACTCTGACTCCACCTTGATTACGTAGTCGGCGCTGATTCGCAGGATGTCCCGGTCGTAGGCGGCGTGGTGGAGGCTGCACAGCGAGAGGCCGTTGCGGACGAAACCGGAGCCCGCCGTGGCGGCCGCCGTCGTGGATCAGGCGGAACAGCGCCAGGAGCTGGGCCCACGCGCCGAAGCGGGCGTCCATCGTGTCCGGGTACCGCGACGCGTCCTCGCGGAGCCGCTCGAAGAGGCCCGACACGCTGTAGTGCTTCTGATAGACGTCGCCCGCCGGCATCAGACCGCGGTCCTCGGCGTAGAGCACGAACACGAGGCGCATCAGCGTGGAGAGCAGGCCGCCGTAGACCTCCTGCGGGCTCCCGCGCAGGGCCTCCGCCAGCAGCGTGCCCGAGGTATCGTCATTCGCCCGCTGGAACCCGCGGAGCAGTTCCCAGAGCGCCTCCAGCACCTGGCCAGCCAGCTTCGTCGAGACGACGTTCTGGTACTTGCGGCTCTCCTGCAGCAGCGCGGGCAGCCGCTGCGCGTCGGGCAGCACGTCGGTGACCCGGTCCACGCCGAGCAGGGCGTCGAGCGCGCCGACCATCGGCCGGCCGAGCGTCTCGAGCAGATGCCGGAACCGGAACGTGAGGTGGCCCGACGACTCCCTTTGCGGCGCGTACAGCAGCCGCAGGTGCGTGTGGTTGAAGAGGAGGCCAACGGGCACTCCGGTCTCGCGCAGCAGCCGCTCCAGACGCGCGTGCGGCGAGGCGCGCCAGCCCTCCTTCTGGTCGGGCAGCGGCCGGTCGAGCTCTGCGCCGGTCTGGACGATCGAGATCAGCGCCAGGTCCGGGATCGCGTAGGTGGGCGAGAGCGTGTCGCCGTGCTCGGGCAGGGCGACGCTGTCGGAACGAAAACCCTCACGAGGTCCCTACTCGCGTCGATCGCGGCCCGACTTCGCTCGATCAATTCGTGGGATACGGCCTCTGCCAGCAGAGTGTCCAGATCGCGGAGGCTGAGGATCTGTGGAAACGACCTTCGGAGCGTTGGATGAAGGTCAAGGAGGCTACCAACGTCCGCAGCCCCAAGGGTGGTCACGGTCGTTCCAGGCATGGCGTCGGCAAGAAGCGCAGCGATCGCCTCTCGGGTGGAAACTTCGAGAGGTGCATTCGTAACCAAGGCGTAGTGCGCAGGCGTCTCCCAGCTGCTCAACAGGCTCGATCGCCGCTTCCTGATTCGGCCGGCCTCTTTGCGAACGGCCGCGATCAATGCCGGGACGGGGTCACTCCCCTTGGCGTTCGCGTTCTCGACGAACTTGACCTGAAAGACGAATGGACCGTGTGTCGCGACCTTGGCGGGGAAGGCCAACTCACCATCGAAATAGGCATCGCGTCCATGGTCTCCGCGGGGTGAAGACCAGGATTCGACCCCGAGCCCGAGGTCGGCCTTGAGGATGGACTGAACCAGCCATTCAAACTGGTACCATCCGAGATCATCAAGATGGTATCGAAGCATCAGGCTAAGAATCCAGCCACGTGACCGGCTCGCTCGGGCTCTGGTTCTCGTGCGAACTCCGCCGGGGCGTGCAGTCGCTGGCATCTCTTGAGCGATCCGTGCGGAAGGTCGGAGCTTGGCCGATTCTCGAGATGCCAGATGTGTAGGCAGGATCGAGAGGGTCCGCTCGCGAGGCTGGCCACGGGTGCCGGGTTGCGGTCGCGTACGCAAGGCCGAGCTCGCGGCGACTGTGGGCGCTGGGGCGGAGCCTGGCGCCTCTGGGAGCAGGAACGCGGCCGGAGCGACTCTTCCCGCGCGTGTTCCGGCCATGTGTTCGAGTTGTGGGCGTCAGCTCGGACGTTTTGAGCCAGCGGCACATGTCGCAGCGCGTCAGCTCCTACACGCGCGGCGGGCGCCCCGCTTTCGCTCGCGCCAGCGAGCGTGGCCGGGGCGGGTCGGGAGCGGAGGACGGGTTCCCGGCCGCAGCGTCCGCGACCGCGGCCCGGCACCCGTGGCCAGCCCCGGTGGGCTGTCGTCACTGGACGCACAGGGCCTGCTCGGTGAACCTGCACAGGTTGTTGGTCAGGCGCATCTGCTCCACGCTGCTGCATCTGGCGTCGAGGAGGCTCGGGCTGCACACGACGACGGCCAGGGCCCTGGCTCTGGAGATGGCGACGTTCAGGGCGTTGCGGTTGAAGAGGAACTCGAGGCCGCGGGGCACGTCTTCGCCGCTCGACGAGGCCATCGAGAAGAACAGGACCGGGGCTTCCCTGCCCTGGAACTTGTGGACCGTCCCCGCCTCCACGCCCTCCGGCAGCGCGTCGCGCAGTCTGGCCACCTGCATGTTGTAAGGCGCCACCACCAGGATGTCCTGCGGCGTGAGCGGGCGGGTGTTGCCTTCCTGGTCCGTGAACGTGCCGCCGTCGAGGAGCGTCCGCACGTGGGCCGCGATCGCCTCGGCCTCCTCCGTGGACTGCTGCGCGTTGCCCGTGTGCGTCACCGGGACGTAACGCAGGCCCGCGCCCGACAGGCCGCGCGAGTCGATCTGCTGGCGCTCCAGGCCCTCGGCGCTCCCGAGGCGGCCGTCGTAGGCCAGCTCCGAGACGAAGCGGCAGATGTCCGGGTGCATGCGCCAGGTGCGCTCCTGGAAGATGCCGTGGTCCTCGGGCACCGTCTGGTGGTCGCCCAGCAGATGTTCGAGTGACGAGACGCCCGCGCCCTCCGGGTGCGTGCCCTGGCGGATCTGCGGGAGCTGCTGCGGGTCGCCCAGCAGCACCAGGTTGCGGGCGCACGTGCCCATCGCCACCGTGTCCGCCAAGGACAACTGCCCCGCCTCGTCGATGAAAAGGTAGTCCAGCGAGCTATCCATGCCCTGACGCGCGAAGAGCCAGGACGTGCCCGCGACGAGGGTAACCGAACCCGCTTCGCAGTCCTCGTTCTTTGTCGTATCACCGATGAGCTGGCCGCCGAGGAAGTCGTCCTCGTCGGTGTTCTTCTTGAGCCCCGTGAACTGCAGTCCTTCCGCCCGCGCGACGCGCTCCACTTCCGCCAGCAGGTTGTTGATCGCCTTGTGGCTCAAGGCCGCCACGCCCACGCGCTTGCGATCTGGACCAGCACTGCGGATCAGGTGCGTGATGAGGCGCGCGCCCGTGTACGTCTTGCCCGAGCCCGGCGGGCCCTGGATGAAGAGATAGCTGTTGTCCAGGCCCGCCACCAGCTCGCGCTGATCCTCCAGGTCCATCGTCTGCAGCGTCGAGCCCCGCAGGCGCGTTGAAATGCGGGGTACGTCACGCGCCAGCAGCGCTCTCGTGGCCGCGTACCTGTCGTCGTCGTTGATGAGCGCGTCCGCCACACGGCCGATCGCCTCGCGCTGCACGCGGTCGTCGAGCGGCTTGCCCGCCGAGATCGCGCGCGGGAGCGGAACGTCCGCCAGGCCCGGGCCGCGCTTCAAGCGGACTCTGCGCGCGCGGTCGTCCACCTCCACGATCCTGCCCGCGCTGACGCCGCGGATCGGATCCTCGACGTCCTGCCCCGCCCTGAGCTTGTGCTCCTGCTCCGGGAAGACCAGCGTGTGGACCAGCGACTTCTTGTCGTGCTCCGGGGGCACCGGCACCGGCTCGAGCAGCGCGATCGCCTCCGTGTCCTCCAGCAACTGGTCGAGCGACTTCTTGCGCCGGTCGAAGAACGCCCACCACGCCGGCTTGCCCTCGCGGCGGTGGTAGCCCACCAGGTCCGCCAGCAGCCGCGCCTCCGGCGTGTCCCTCTCACCTCGGTCACCCAGCGCCAGCAGCGCCTCGCGGCGGCGGGCCGTCTCCGCGTCCTCCGCGTCGCGCCGCTCGTTCTCCCGCGGCGCCTCCACCGCCTTCCACGGCAGCGTGACGCCGTCGCGCAGCTCCACCTCTCCGCGGCGCTCGAGCAGCCAGTCGCGCAGGCGGAGCGTCGAGACGCAGTCCTCCTCGTTGTAGGCCACGATCGCCTCGAGGATCGCCGGGGCCTGTTCCACCCGCCAGCGCTCGAACGCCAGGATCGAGTCGTCGCCCGCCGTCACCGCCCCCTGCCCCGCCTCCGGCATGAAGAAGGTGCGCACCTTCTTGATCGAGTAGCTGCTGTGCGACAGGCGCAGCGACTGGCGCACCACCTGGTAGAGGTCCACGAAGACCTCGCGGCGCAGCAGCTCGTCGAGCGCGTCCTCGCGCGTGGCGTAGTCGGCCACCAGACGCTTGAGCGCGCCCACCTCGTAGGAGCCGTAGTGGTAGACGTGCAGGTCCGGCCAGATCGCCAGCCGCGCGTGCACCAGGTCGATGAAGTCCTGGAGCGCCTCCTGCTCGCGGGCGCGCTCGCGGCCCGGCTCCACCGCGCGGAACGCGTGGAAGGCCGGCGCATCGGCGTCCACCGTGAGGACGCCCCACAGGTACTCCAGGCCCCGGGCCGGCTCGAAGAGCGGGTCGCCCTCGATGTCGAAGAACACGTCGCCCGCCGAGGGCCGCGGCAGCAGGCGGAAGCCCGTCGTGTCGTCCGCCGGCAGCAGCTCGTAGCGGTGGACGCCCGTGCGCGCGTAGGCCGTCTGCAGCTCCGCCTGGTGCTGCAGGCGCGCCAGCGTCGAGGACCCGATGCCGATCCGGGTCGTCGGGTTGACCGCGGCCAGTTGCGCGATCGTGTAGATGCCCGCCTGCCGCAGGCGCTCCACCTGCTCGCGGCCGATGCCCGCCACGCGGCTCGGGTGGTCGTCGTCTTCCCACTGCCGATCGCACCGCGCGCGGTAGTCGCAGAAGCCGCAGTGCGCGTTCGGATACGGGTACGTCTCCAGGGGCTGCGCCATCGCGTCGAGGAAGCGGCCGCGGATCGTGCGGTAGTAGGCGTCGAAGTCGCGGTAGCGCAGGCGGTCGATCCGGCCCGTGCCCAGCACCACCACCATGTCGCGGGGCTCGAGGCCCTGTACGTGGCCGAGCTGCTCCGTGTAGTAGCAGAGCTGGAGGACGAAGTAGGGCCTGGTGCGGCGCGCGAGCTTCGTGTCCCACGCCTCGTAGTGCCAGCCGCCGAAGGCCGAGCGACGCTGCGCAGAGGCCGAGCGGTCAACTACCTTCGCGCCATCCACCCTTACGAGAAAGTCGCTGATGCCGTGCCAGTCGCCGTCGGCGAACACGCCCTGGTAGATGACGTCCACGCCCTCGCGCATCGCGGCGATCGTGCGGGCCGCGTCGGCCTCCCAGTCGCGATGCCGGCCCGTCGAGTTCTCGGGCTCGGCGCCCAGCGTGTCGATGTTGACGACCTGCCGCCCTTCCTCCACGAAGCGCTGCAGCCAGGCGCGCTCGTGCTCCTGGCCCTTCCTGGCGAGCAGGTCCGCGTGGGCGTCCCTGGGACCACGGGGCGTGTCTGGATCGCGCTCCAGGTCCAGGCGGATCAGGTGCGCGCACTCGAGGTAGTGGTTCAGGTCGCTCGGGGAGAAGATCAGGCGGTCGGCGGTCCGCTGCATCGTGTGTGGAGGCGGCTCCCGGCGGACCCTCAGCGGGCCCGCAGCAGATGCGCCAGCATCGCATGACGGTGGGCGCGCTGGCGATCGGTCAGCGGAGGTCGCGAACGATCGTGTGCAATCGCCGTGGGCCGGCCGTCGTCCCTGGACGCGGACTGGTCGAGCCGGGCGGGCTGCCGGTCCGCGCGTGGCGCGCGACAGCACGCAAAGCAGAGCGCCCCCGGGGGGTGCGTCGTGGTGCAGGCCATCTCGATCCTCCACCAGAATGGTCGCGGAGGGGTGGGACAGCCCAGGTCATTCGCTCGAGCTTCGCCCCCGCCTTCCAGATGTCTGCCTCCCGGCCGACTCCGCTTCACGTGACGGCACGCTCCGTTCGGGGCCGGGGACTTTTTCGTGCAACGGGACGCAGAAACAGGTTGAAGCCTGAGGGCGTTCGCCCCGACAATCTGGGACGTCCGCGTACGCTCAGTCAGAGAGGATCAGCCATGTCGATCACCCGCCTCTCGTCCACGGTCGTCCTCACGCTGGCGCTGGCCGTGGCGCTCGGAACGACCGCTTCGGGGAACCATTCCTGGGGGCCGTATCACTGGGCGCGCCAGCAGAGCGAGTTCACGCTGACCGTCGTCAACAGCACGACCAACGGCTGGGGTTCCTACGTCGCGAACGCGCTGTCGGACTGGTCGCAGTCGCGCGTCGTGGACCTGGTGCCGGTCGCCGGATCCACGTCCAGTCGGGACCGCCGGCAGTGCCGGCCGCCCGCCGGCCAGGTGCGCATCTGCAACCTGGAGTACGGCTACAACGGATGGCTGGGGATTGCCGGCATCTCGGTCGATCAGGACGGGCACATCCTGTACGGCTACACCAAGCTCAACGACTCGTACTTCAACTCGGGCTTCTACAACAACGGGGCGTGGAAGCAGAGCGTCACGTGCCAGGAGCTGGGCCACGACCTCGGACTCGACCACCAGGACGAGGACTTCAACAACGAGACGCTCGAGACCTGCATGGACTACCAGAATCCGCCCTGGCAGTTCCCCAACGCGCACGACTACGCGCAGCTCGAGACGATCTACGGGCATCTGGACGACTACGACTCGTACGAGACTGCGGGGGCTGGCGGGGATCCGGGTGGCGGCGAGGAGGGCGGCGGCACCTGCAACGCCCCTCCCGGCAAGGGCTGCAACAAGGGGACCGTCGGCCAGAGCAACGAGCCGTACGGCTGGGGGATCTCGCTCGGCCGCCGCGGTCCCCACGAGACCTTCATCCGGATCGAGCCGGACGGGACCCGGCACATCACCCACGTCACCTGGGCCGAAATCCAGTAAAAACGGCCTTCGGAGGATTCCGCTGGCTTTTCTGGGCCGTCCCTGCCACACTGGTTGACGGGAAACGGTCCCTCCTGCCTACGCCAGTGAAACGACGTCGTTTCAGACGACCCTTTCTGACACTCTCAGATCTCACGACGAGCGAGTCGGGCTCCGGCCCTCGAGCTTTAGCTGTGTGGCGAGTGTGCGACGCCGGTAGGAACCACTCGGCACGTTGACACGGGCTTGACGGCCCCTTCGCTCAAAGGACTAGCAATGGCTTCTGCAGTTGGCACTATCAAGCGCATGACGGACAAGGGCTTCGGCTTCATCGCCGCACCCGACGGCCTCGAATACTTCTTTCACCAGTCGGCGTGCACCAAGACGCCGTTCGACTCGCTGCGCGAGGGCGACCAGGTGAACTTCACCATCGGCCAGGGCCCCAAGGGGCCACGCGCGGAAAACGTCGAGCCCGCCAATTAGACACTCCGTCGCGCGTGCCGGCAGTCGCGGTGGCTGCTGGCACGCCGCCGGAGCCCAGGCTCGGCCCACGTCGAGACTGACGCCTCGATGGCCGCGACCTCGCCCTTCGCCTCCGCCACGTTGCACGCCGCGCTGATTCGGGGAGGCGCGGAAACCTCCGAGGGGCTCACCGAGACCTGCCTGGCCCGCATCCGGCAGTACAACCCCACGCTGCACGCCATCGTGACCGGCAACGAGGCCGGTGCGCAGGCCGACGCCCGCGCGCGCGACGCCGAACAGGCACGGGGGAAGACGGCAGGGCCGCTGCACGGCGTGCCGGTGACCGTCAAGGAGTCGTACAACCTCACGGGCTTCCCCACCACGGTCAATTTCAAGCCGCTCCGGAACAGCGTGGCCACGGCCGACGCCTTCGTCGTGGCGCGGCTCAGGGCGGCCGGCGCCGTCATCCTCGGCAAGACCAACATCCCCACGATGTTGAGCGACTTCCAGAGCTTCGGGCCGCTCTACCCCACCGCCGCCAATCCCTACGACACCACACGCACGCCGGGCGGCAGCACGGGGGGCGGGGCCGCCGCGCTGGCCGCCGGTCTCACCTCGCTCGAGTTCGGCAGCGACATCGGCGGCTCGATCCGTCTGCCCGCGCACTTCTGCGGTCTGTTCGGCCTGAAGCCCACGGAGAACGCCGCCAGGCACGGCGAGGGACACGTGCCGCCGGCGCCGGGTGCCCGTGGCGGGGTCGTGCACATGGCCAGCATGGGCCCGCTCGCCCGCACGATGGCCGACATCGAGCTGGCGTGGACGGTGATGAACGAGCCGACCTGGCACTACCTGCGCCACCTGCCGCAACGGCCGCCGACCGATCGCCTGCTCGGCGACTACCGGATCGGGTGGTTCACCCAGGCCGGCCCGATCGACGCCGGGGACGACACGAAGGCCATCCTGCGCGAGTTCGTGGGACGGCTGGCCGGCGCCGGCGTCGCCTGTGAGGAGCGCCGGTTCGAGGACACGTGGTGGAACGCCGCGTACGACGTCTGGGGCACCATCTTCGGCACGATGATGGGACAGGATGTCCCCTGGATCGCGCGACAGGTCATGAAGCGTCAGTTCGTCGCCATGAGTCGGGGGGCGCGCATGCAGGGGATGGCGGCGCTGCGACGGGCGCTCGGCATGAACCTCGTGGACTTCTCGCGGGCGCTCGGCCGGCGACTGGCCCTCATCGAGGACCTGTACCGCCGGTTCGACGGCATCGACTTCCTGGTGAGCCCCGTGGCGGCCGGGCCGGCGTTTCCGCACAACCCGACGCACGAGCCGATCGCGTTCGAGGACCGGTCCGAGGCGTACGCGGACTACGTGGCGCCCTTCACGGTGGCCTACAACGCCTGCGGCAACCCGGTGCTCGTGGTGCCTGCCGGGCGCTCGCCCAGGGGGCTCCCGATCGGCCTGCAGATCGCGGCACCGCACTACACCGAGCCCGAGCTGATCCGCTTCGGCACCCTCGTCGAGGAGCTGGGGGCGGCGACGTTCATACCGCCCGCCGGGTACTGAGCCCGGCGAGCGGCGGTGGATGGATGGCGCGCCGGCTCAGCAGAGGGCCGGCGCCTCCAGGCAGCCGGCGGGCTCGCGCGCGAAGAGACACGAGACCGCACACGGGACCTCCGCACCCGACTGCACGCGTACGCTGGCTGCCGCCGCGCCTGCTGCAGCGGTCGATGCCGGGCCCGCTGCCCGCGCGGCCGGGTCGCGGATGCCGGCACGGTCGAGCCACACGTGGCGCACGCCGAGTGCGGCGGCCGGCGCGATGTCGTGGTACGGGCTCGCGGCCACGTGCACCCAGTCCTCCAGCCCGACGCGCGCCAGGCGCTCGAAGGCCCGGAAGTGCCAGGGGGCCGGCTTGTAGCCGCGGATGCGTTCGGCCGAGACCACCAGGTCGAACGACTCCCCGAGCATCGCCCGCGAAACGGCAAACAGGTCCTCGTCGCCGTTGGTCAGCACGGCCAGGCGATAACCCTCGCGTCGCAGCGCCGCGAGCATCGCCGCCGTGTCGTCGAACGGGCGCATCGAGGCCCAGGCCTCGGGCAGCGCGCGCGCAGCCGCGGGGGGAACCGCCACCGCGCACTCCTCGCCCGCGCGCTCGAGTGCCGTGATCAGCACGTCGCGGTACGCCCGGAGCGGTACCTCTCGCTCGAGCGCTCGCGCATGGCGCTGATGCGCGCGGATGAGCGCGGGCGTGCGCTCCCCTGCCATCGGGCGCAGCACGACCTCGAGCCCGGCGTTCCAGTCCACGAGCGTCCCGTGATTGCCGAACGTGACCCACCGTGTTGCTGTCGGGGCCGACACTGTCGTCCTCCTTTCCTCTCGTCGCGTTTCCGTCCCCGGAAAAGCAAAAGGGCCATCACCCTGTCTGGATGATGGCCCTTCGCTGAGCTCGGGAGTGGCTGTGGTGCTACATCATCCGGTGGTGCCTGGCGGTGCCTGCTGGAGACGGCAGTCCGCGCACGTGACCCACACGCCGATCGTCGCGTGCGCCGGCGCGCCGCACGTCTGCATGGCGGCCGCACGGGCACTCTGGGCGGAAGCGGGCTTCAGGAACAGGCGCTGCACGGATGTCTCCGGAAGAGACTCCATCATAGCGCGAAACCGGCACGTTCTACGAGGCTAGAATGAGCCCATGGACGGGAGCCACGAGGCGATACCTACGCTCGTGCGGAGGAACTGCGCAAGGAGGATGGCTGTGCGTACGTGGCTGATCGGGTTGGTGGTGGTGCTCGTCGCGGGGCCGGTCGTGGAGGCGCAGGCCCAGGGTCGGGGTCGCGGCCGGGGTGGCGGCGCCCCGGTGGGGACGATCGAGATGCTGCGGCCCGGGCTCTACCTCGTTCCGGGCGGCGGGGCGAACTCGCTGGCACGTGTGACCGACGAGGGGGTCATCCTCGTGGACTCGAAGATGCCGAGCGAGGAGAACTACGAGGGGCTGCTGGCGCAGATCCGCAGCGTGACGGATCGGCCTGTGCGGTCCGTGATCGTCACGCATCATCACGCGGACCACACGGGTAACAACGCGGCGTTCCTCGCGGCGGGCGCCCAGGTGATCGGCCACGCGCAGCTCGCGGCCAATCTCGACACCTACACGTTCGAGCCCCGCCCGGCGAAGCCCGATGTGACCTATTCCGACGAGTACACCGTGCGACTGGGCGGCGCGGAGGTGCGCGTCCTGCACCTGGGACGGGCGCACACCGGCGGCGACAGCGTGGTGTTCTTTCCGGACCTGGGCGTGGTGGCCACGAGCGACGCCGTGATGACCGTGGCGCCGGGGCCGCTGGTCGACTACGCTGGCGGAGGCAGCGCCACGGACTGGCTGCGGGTGCTCGACGCGATGCTGGCGCTCGATTTCCAGACGGCCGTGCCCGGCGCGGGCACGCCGCTGACGCGCGCCGACGTGCAGGTGTTCCGGGCGCAGCTCGCCACGGTGATCGATCGCGCGCGTGCGCTCGTCCGGAAGGGCGTGCCGGCCGACCAGTTGCTGTCGCAGATCGACACGAGCGACATCGGCTGGTCGATACGCGTGCCCGACGTCGAGGCGTTCAGGGCCGAGCTCGTCGACTGACGCGCTGACAGATCCGTAAGGGGGTCGGGCGTCGCGCGCGACGCCCGACCCCCATACGGATCTGTCAGCGCCATCATTCGCGGCAGACGTAGTTGCGGGCGTCTTCGGGATCGCCGCTGCCGGTGTAGTGCGCGTACTCGGGGTACGAGCAGAGCGGGCGGCTGCGACCGGGGAACGCGCGGCCCTCGGAGACGACGGCGTCGGGCACGACGCCGTTCTCCACCCAGTCCACGACCGCCGTCAGCAGATCGAAGCGGTCGAGCGCCGTCGAGCCTCCGCTGCAGTGCCCCATCCCGGGCGCGAGATACAGACGGCTCCACTCGCGCACGGCCGCGGAGCCGCCGTTGGCCTCCGTCATCCGCTCGTAGTAGTCCACCGTGTCGAGCGCCGAGAACCACGGGTCGCTCACGCCGTGGAAGAACAGCAGCTTGCCGCCGCGGCTCGAGAAGGTGTTCAGGTTCGTCCAGGTGCCCGTGTCGGCGAGGATCGAGGCCGGATTGGCAGCGGCCCTGGCGGCGCGCGCATCCACCTCCATCTCGGTGGCCTGGCCCCCTCCGCCCATGACCAGGCCGCCGTGCAGCAGCCCGGGAATGCCCTGCGTGTCGGCGATACCGGTGTCGTAGAGGAAGCCGGGATAGACCTGGTTGCCCTGCGAGTCCTTCGGGCCGGCGAAGCCATCCGCGACCGCATCGGCCTGCGCGGCCGAGAGGCAGCCGTCCTGCTTCGCCCCGCCGCAGACGAGCGTCCGCGGATCGAAGCCGCAGGAGCGCATGTTGAACACCATGCCGTCCTCGACACCATCGAGCCCGTCGCAGGCGTTCAGAAAACCGTCGATGACGGCACGCCTGTCGGCCTCGGAGAGCGCCTCGTTCGTGACCGGCTGGCCCTGGTCGTTGTGCGGCGCCACCTGGTTGAGCATCGTCGCCACCCAGGCGTCACCGATGCCGGAAAAGCCGGTGCGCATGGCCGGTGCGCCCGCGATCACCCCGTCGAAGTACGTCGGGTAGCGCTGCGCCATCAGCATGGCCTCGCGTCCACCCGTCGAGCAACCGGCGAAGTACGAGTGATCGGCCGGACGCGCGTAGTGCTGCGCGATGATCTGCCTGGCGAGCACGGCCACGCGTCCCACGGCCTGGTAGGCGAAGTCGAGACTGGCCTGCTGCTCGGCCTGAAAACGCCCGTCGAAGGCGCCCTGCCCCTGGTGGCCGGTGTCGGTGCTGGCCACGGCGAATCCGCGCGCAAGGGCGGTCATGTCGCCGGAGGCGACGGCACCGATGGGCGCCTGCACCGAGCCGTTCAGGCCACCGCCGCCCTGGAACAGGAAGCGCCCGTTCCACTCGCCGGGGAGTGCCAGCGCGAAGCCGATCCCGTACTCATTGCCGTCGCCGCCCGTGCGACGGTCGAGCATGCCGTCGAGGCGGCAGTACGCGGGGAGCGGAGCGCCCTCCGGGATCCACTCCGCGCCGGTGATCTCGAGGTCGAGGCCGGGGATCTGCAGCGTGCGCAGGCTCTCGCAGGCGCTCGCGTCGCGTGTGGTCTGGGCGCCGGCCAGGGACGCCACCGTCAGCAGAAGAGTGGCGGTCAGCATGAAGCATCGGAACAGCATGGCGGTATCCCCTGAATGACGCCCGACCCCATTACGGTTTCGTAAGGGGGTCGGGCGTCACTTCGTTCTCGCGGGCGAACATGCCCCACACCGAAAGGAACAGGGCGGCGACGACGGGCCCGGCGACGAAGCCGGACAGGCCGAACACGGTCAGGCCGCCGAGCGTCGAGAGCAGCACGAGGTAGTCGGGCATCAGGGTCTCGCGGCCGACCAGGATGGGACGCAGGATGTTGTCGGCCGTGCCGACGAGCAACGTGCCGCCGCCGGCGAGCACGATCCCCTTCACGATCGATCCGGTGGCGATCAGGTAGATCGCCCACGGCCCCCAGATGAGCGCGGGGCCGGCCAGAGGCACCAGCGAGGCCATCGTCATGACCACGCCCCAGAGAACCGGGGCGTTGATCCCCAGGATCGCGAACAGCAGCCCGCCGAGCGCGCCCTGGACGGCGCCCACGACGAGCGTGCCCTTGAGCGTGGCGCGCGTCACGCTGGCGAACCGCGAAAAGAGCGCCCGCTGTCGCGAGGCGCCCAGCGGAATGGCCTTGACGATCGCCGCCAGCACGACCTCGCCGTCGCGGAGGAAGAAGAACAGCAGGTAGATCATCAGCGCGGTCTTGGCGATCGCGTTGAGCACGTTCTGCCCCACGACCACGGCCTGCGACGCCAGAAGCTGCGCCGCCGTGCTTGCGGCGTTGGCGGCGCCGCTCAGCAGCTCCGGGAGCTCGATGCCGACGCGGATGGCGAGGTCCTCCACCATCGGCTGGAGGCTCGCGAGGTATCCCGGCAGGTCCAGCTCGCCGCCGGTCGCCATCTGCGCGCGAATCAGGCCGTACAGGTTGAGCGCTTCCCTGGAGACGGCCACGCCGATGAGCGCGAGCGGTGTGAACACGAGCAGGATGATGATGAGCGTCGTGGCCAGCGCGGCGCGCCCCTTGCCGCGCAGCCGCGGATCGAGATACCGGAAGACGGGATGGAACAGGATCGCCATCACCGACGCCCAGAACAGCGGCTGCAGGAAGTCGAGCGTCAGCCAGAAGAAGGCCACCGTCACGGCGCCGAGCAGGGCCAGGAACCAGGCGTGCTGCGTGCGCTCGGGGCTCGGTGCGGTCATGGATATCGAGTCTTCGGCGTCAGGTGTAGTACTGCTTGTACATGCCGCGACGGAAGAGCCACCCGCCGAGCGGCCCGCCCCACTGCAGCACGTAGTACATGTAGCCGAGGTCCATCAGCTCGATCAGGTTCCCGTCCATGTCCTTGGCGAAGAAGAACGAGTGGCCGCGCGGGGACCGCTCGGGCCGGCTCACGCATTCCACGCCCTTCGCGACGAGGTAATCGTACCAGCGCGACAGATTGCGGACGTTGAAGGAGACGTGGGTCAATCCCACGCCGTTCCAGGGGACCGTCCGCGGCGGGAGCTGCGGCGCGAAGGCGAAAATCTCCAGCACGCCGCCGCCGGGCACGCGGATCCAGCCGATCTTGCACGACGGGGCCTCCCCCTCCACGCCGAAAAAGCTCCGCACGCGCTCGGGCGGCGTATCGGCCACGCCCACGAGCGGGCAGCCGAAGATCTCCCAGTAGAAGCGGACGGCCTCGTTGAAGTCGGACACCGTGATGCCGACGTGGCTGAACGACCGGGCTTTCACGACCCTCCTCTCGTGCAGGCGCGACGGACCGCGCGCGCACGGCTCCTACAGCCTACCAGCTTGCGCGGATGTGCTCCGCCACCCGCAGCGCCTGGGCGACGATCGTCAGTCCCGGGTTGACCGCCGC
>Ga0302046_10003299_pt1 | contig 14644 bp, 17 predicted proteins | sample RVTome_11_FD_200261 | JGI IMG/M metagenome (GOLD analysis project Ga0302046, IMG submission 200261) | Soil microbial communities from uranium-contaminated site in the Upper Colorado River Basin, Wyoming, United States - RVT147D111 (version 2) ...
GGGCAGCTCGACGCGGTCGAGCAGGGGCGCCCAGACGAACTTGAGCGAATACGCGAGCCCAACCCACGAGATGAAGCCGATTGCCGAGAGCTCGGTGCCTTCCTCGCGCAGCCACGCACCGAGCGTGTTACCCGTTAGAAGGAACGGGAGCCCGGCCGAGAAACCGAGCGCGAGCATCGCGAGCACACGCGGCTCGCGTAAGGAAGCGAGGACGTCGCGCCAACCGTGCTGCGCGCGCGGCTTTGCGGCCACCGAACCCGTGTCAGCGGCTGCTTCGGCCATGTCGTGACCGCGCGCTCTGGGCGTCAGGTTCATGCCCGCGCAGCTTCGCCTGTGGCCCGCGACGCGTCCACTCCCGGCGACTCGTAGTCGATGATCAGCGGCGCGTGATCCGAGAATCGTCGCGCCTTGTAGATCGAGGCGCGCACCGGCCGCGGCCCGCCGGCGCTCACGACTTGATAGTCGATGCGCCAGCCCGTGTTGTTGACCCACGCCTGGCCCCGATTCGACCACCAAGTGTACTGGTGCGGGTCTTGGTTCACCGCGCGAAAGGCATCGACGAAACCGCGCCCCGTGAACAGCGACTCGAGCCAGGCACGTTCGGGCGGCGTGAAGCCCGGATAGTCCTGGTTCTGGCGCCAGTTCTTCACGTCGATGTTCTTGTGCGCCATGTTGAAGTCCCCGCAGAAGACGAACGGCAGACCCACTTCGGCGAGCGCCGCGATCCGCCGGTCGAACGCGGCGAGAAAGCGGAACTTGGCTTCCTGTCGCGCGGGGCTCGAGGAACCCGAGGGGAAGTACGCACTGACCACCGCGACGCGCTGAAACCGCGCTTCGAGATACCGGCCCTCGCGATCGAACTCGTCGACGCCGATGCCGCGCACGACTGTCGTCGGCTCGGCCCGCGAGTAGATGGCCACACCGCTATAGCCCGGCCGCTGGGCGCTGGCGGAGATGCGATGAAACCCGCGAGCCCGAAACGCCGCGCCGACGAGTTGCTCGTCGTTTGCCCGGAGCTCTTGAATGCAGAGCACGTCGGCGCGCTGTCGTACGAACCACGGGAAGAAGCCCTTGCGCGCGGCGCTGCGCAAGCCGTTCGCGTTGAAGGTGACGACTCGCAATAAATCCGGCCGGTGTGAAAACGAAAACGATATGATACCCAACCGTTCGAGTCGAATGCCCATGAACGCTTACAAGACCGAATTTCTCGAGCTCGCGCTCGAGCTCGGGGTACTGCGGTTCGGCGAGTTCACGCTGAAGTCCGGGCGCGTGAGCCCCTACTTCTTCAACGCCGGGCTCTTCAACAGCGGCTACGCCGCGGCCAAGCTTGGGCGCTGCTACTCCGCCGCCATCGCCGCGCTCGATTTCGAGTTCGACATGCTGTTCGGGCCGGCCTACAAAGGCATCCCCCTCGTGGTGCTCGCCTCTGCGGCCCTCGCGAGCCACCACGACGAGGACTATCCGTTCGCGTTCAACCGCAAGGAGCCGAAGGATCACGGCGAGGGCGGATCGATCATCGGTGCGCCGCTCGCAGGCAGGGTCCTCATCGTCGACGACGTCATTACGGCCGGAACCGCCGTGCGCGAGGTGCTCGATCTGGTGCGTGGCGCCGGAGCCACGCCGGCCGGCGTTCTCGTGGCGCTGGACCGCGAAGAGGTGGCGCCGAAGGCACGTGTCTCCGCGGTGCGACAGCTCGAGGAGGAGCTTCGGGTTCCGATTCGGAGTATCGTGACGCTCACGGACCTCATCGACCATCTCGAGGAAGATAAGGAATACGAACAGTACCTGCCTGCCGTGCGCGCCTACCGAAACCGCTACGGGGTGCCACGCGACGCTTGAGAGCCAGGTCAGACTGAGAGCCATTTGGCAAAATCAGCTTCCGACCGGGCCTAGAATGCGGTGAGTTTGGTATACGTAGCTGCTGGTTGCTGTCATCGGGTTGACATAACTTGCGCACTCGATTCGCCGTTACATTGTTCCTGATCGCGGCCTTCGTGCTGCCGTCGGAGAGTAGCGCCCAGCAGCGCCAGGAAGGCTCACGCCTTTACCGTTGGGTCGACAAGAACGGCGTCACCCAGTTCGGCGACAGCATCCCCCCCGAGTATGCGAACGCGGATCGCGACGTCTTGAACCGCCAAGGCGTGCGCATCGGCTTCGAGGAAGGCGAGATCACACCCGAGGAACGCGCCGTCCTCGACCAGCGTCAGGCCGCCGAGGACCAGCGGCGTCAAGCCCAGCTCGCGGTCGCGCGCCGCGACCGCATGTTGACCCAAGCCTATTCCTCGGTTTCCGACATCGAAAACTTGCGCGATCGGCGGCTCGAGCTGCTCGAATCGCAGATCAAGGTCACCGAGCTCTACCTGGGCAACCTGCGCAAGCGCCTCGTGGCGCTCCAGGAAGAGGCGGCCGCCTTCAAGCCCTACACGACGCGGCCGGACGCGCCGCAGCTCCCCGAGAACCTCGCGCTCGACATCTCGCGCACGGCCGGCTCGATCAACGTCTACGAAACGACGCTGTCGCGCACGCGCGCCGACCAACGAGCGCTGCGCGTCTCGTTCGACAACGACATCGCGCGCTTCAAAGAGCTCAAAGGCGGCTGACGCTTCAGCCGCGGCCCGTGTGGCCGAACCCGCCGCTGCCGCGCTCGCTCGCGGCGAAGCTCTCCACGACGTCGAACTCCACCTGCACGACGGGCACGACGACGAGCTGCGCGACGCGCTCGCCGGGCTCGATGCGAAACACCTGCCCGCCGCGGTTCCAGCAAGAAATCATGAGCTCGCCCTGATAATCGGAGTCGATGAGCCCGACGAGATTGCCGAGCACGATGCCGTGCTTGTGGCCGAGGCCCGAGCGCGGAATGATCACGGCGGCCAGCTTCGGGTCCGCGATATGAATCGCAAGCCCGGTCGGGATGAGCTTGGTCTCGCCGGGCGCCAAGTCGAGCGGAGCCTCGAGGCAGGCGCGTAGATCGAGGCCGGCGGAGCCCGCGGTTGCGCGCTTCGGCAGAGGAATGTCCTTGCCGATTCGCGGATTCAGGATCTTGAGCTCGATGCGCCGGGTAGTATTCGTCACGCGAGGACCTTGGGACGGAAAATGCTTTCGTCAGCCGACGCGCGACGACGGCTTCGCGGTGCGCACAACGCGGTAGCGCTCGGCGATGAGATCGACGAGCCGGCGCGCGAGCAGCGGCTTGCTGCCTTCGCCGAGCGCTTGCTCGCCACCGCCGGGCCAATAGACCGTGAGCGTGTTCGTCTCGCGGTCGAAGCCGCAGTCCTTACCCACGCGATTCGCGGCGATCATGTCGATACGCTTGCGCTCGAGCTTGTCGCGCGCATGCGCGTCGACATCGTTTGTCTCGGCCGCGAAGCCCACGGTGAACGGCGCGCGCGGCAACGCGGCCACGCTCGCGAGCGTGTCCGGCGAGCGCACGAGCTTGAGGTCGAGCTCCGGGGCATTGCGTTTGATTTTCTGCTCGGCGGCCGCGTGCGGCCGGTAGTCGGACACGGCGGCACAGCCGATGAAGATGTCGGCGCCCGCGATCTCGTCGTGCACCGTGCGATACATTTCCTCGGCCGTCTCGACGTCGATGCGCCGCACCGCGGCCGGCGTCGGCAGAGTGACCGGGCCCGTGACGAGCACGACCTCTGCGCCCGCTTCGCGAGCCGCGGTCGCGACCGCGAAGCCCATCTTGCCGGAGCTGCGGTTCGTGACGTAGCGCACGGGATCGATCGGCTCGCGCGTCGGACCTGCGGTCATGACGACCTTGAGGCCCACGAACGGCCGCGCCGCGAGCCGGCCCGACGCGTCGAGCAGCGCAGCCGCGATCTCGCCCGGCTCGAGCATGCGGCCCGGGCCCGTCTCGCCGCAGGCCTGGTCGCCCGTCGCCGGCCCGAGCAAGCGCACGCCGCGTGCTTCGAGCGTGGCGCGATTCGCTTGCACGGCGGCGTTGGCCCACATGGCCTGGTTCATCGCGGGCGCGAGCACGAGGGGTGCTGTCGTCGCGAGACAGAGCGTCGACAGCAAATCCGGGGCGACACCGGCCGCCAGCGTGGCCATGAAATGCGCCGTCGCGGGCGCCACGACGACGACGTCGGCCCAGCGCGCGAGCTCGATGTGGCCCATCGCGGCCTCGGCGGCCTGGTCGAAAAGATCGTCGCGAACGCGGCGGCCCGACACGGCCTGGAACGTCAGCGGGCCGACGAACTCGCGTGCGCCGCGAGTCATGACGACCTGCACCTCGCAGCCGCGCTCGACGAGTCGGCGTACGAGCTCGGGCGCCTTGTAGGCTGCGATGCCGCCTGTCACGCCGAGCAGGACACGCGGCGCCGTGGCTCGTTCGGTGGTTGCCATGGGGTCTCCGGCGCCGAGCTTACTCTCGGATCTCTTGGGCTTTCCACTGGCGATTCACGCTTTTCTTATGTCTCCGCGGACTAATCGGCAGTGCCCGGGCCCCGCCGTTGGGCCACGATTCGCCTTAGGTCGTACATAAGGGGAAGGAAGTGGGGAGCGGTGCCTGGCCCGTCTCGGAACGGCCGCGCGAGAGGTTGCTCGCGGCGGGCCCGCACGCGCTATCCGACGGCGAGCTATTGGCCGTGCTGCTCGGCACCGGCACGCGCGGTCAGAACGCCGCCGAGCTCGCTCGCGGGCTGCTCGGCCAATGGGGCAGCCTGCCTGCCCTTCTTGGGCTGACCCCGGCCGAGCTCGCGCGAGCGAAGGGCCTAGGTCCCGCGCGCGCGGCGCGCCTGGTCGCCGCGCTCGAGCTCGGCCGCCGCTATCTCGCAGCGCCCGTGGCGCCGCGGCACCCGCTCGGCGCGCCGGCCGATGCCGCGCGATTTCTCAAAGCCCGGCTGCTCGACCTGCCCCACGAGGTTTTCTGTTGCCTGTTCCTCGACACGCGCCACCGGCTCATTCGCTACGAGGAGCTGTTTCGCGGCACGATCGACGGCGCCACGGTTTACCCGCGCGAAGTCGTCAAACGCGCGTTGCAACACAACGCCTCGGCGGTGATCCTTGGGCATAATCACCCCTCGGGTGTCGCGGAGCCGAGCGAAGCCGACCGCCACATCACGCTCAAGCTGGCCAAGGCCTTGGCGCTCGTGGAGATCAGGCTCTTGGACCACGTCGTCGTGAGCCGCGGCGGCCATGTTTCCCTCGCGGAGCGAGGCCTCGTTTGAGGGCCGCAAATTGCTCCTGCATTTGCGGCACTCCCGCCATCCCTGGCGGTCGCCGCTGCCTTGCCCGGCCACGGGCTCAGCGGGTATAGTCCCCGCCCCTTCGAGGGCTTTCAGGAATTCCGCCATGTCCAGGGTCTGCCAAGTCACCGGCAAAGGGCCGATGGTCGGCAACAAGGTCTCGCACGCGAACAACAAGACGAAGCGTCGTTTCCTGCCGAATCTTCACTCGCAGCGCTTTTGGCTCGAGACCGAGAAGCGGTTCGTGCGGCTGCGCGTTTCGCGCCAGGGCCTAAGAATCATCGACAAGCGCGGCATCGAGCAGGTCGTCGCGGAGCTGCGCGCCAAGGGCGAGCACATCTAAAACAGAGTGAAATAGATCATGCGCGACAAAATTCGATTGACGTCGTCGGCCGGCACGGGCCACTACTACACCACGACGAAGAACCGCCGGCTGCACCCCGAGAAGATGGAGGTCAAGAAATACGACCCCGTCGTGCGCAAGCACGTCATCTACAAGGAAGCCAAGATCAAGTAGCGTCGAACGCGCTACGCAGTCACGCGGAAATTCCGTTCAGACGAGCGCGGGCTCGCGCATTGCGCGGAACGACTTGAGATAGGCGACGAATTCCTGCAGGCCTTGAATGCCGCTCTGCTCGGCGCGCACGCACCACTCGCGAAACTCGGCGAGCAGCCGCTCGTTGCTCGTGTGCGCGCCTTCCCAAAGCTGCTTGAGCTCGTTGCGGAAGTCGAGCACGGTCTTGAAACGCGGATGACGCGCGGCGAGATCCGCCAAACGCGCACGCGACGACTCGTCGAGCATGTGGGGCTGCCAAGCGAGATGCCGCCGCGTCGCCCGCACCAACGAGTTGGCGTTGTCGCCGAAACTCTCGAGCTCGCGCCGCAGCACCGGCAACGTGACGTTCAACGTGTAGTGCCGCAGCACGTGCATGCGGTTGACGATGATCGCACGCAGCTCGTCGAGCTCCGTGTTGGCGCGCGAAGTGGCTTCGAGCTCGGGCATGCTCGCGACGCGACGGATCTTGGCTAACCCGAGCGCGACGAGCACCTTCAAGTGCAGCCAGCCCATGTCGACCTCGTGCGGACGCATCGAGAAGCGCGCCGACGTCGGGAACGCGTGGTGGTTGTTGTGAAGCTCCTCGCCGGCCACGAGTAAGCCGAGCGGCCACAGGTTCGTCGATGCGTCGTCGGTCTCGAAGTTGCGGTAACCCTTCGCGTGGCAGAGGCCGTTGACGATGCCGGCCGCCATGAACGGCATGTTCGACAGTTGCAGCGCGATCATGATGATGCCCGGCACGCCGAACAGCACGAGGTTGGCGACGACGAGCAACGCGATGCCGTAATAACTGCGCGTCGGATGGTGATAGAGCTGGTTCTCGAGCCAGTCGTTGGGCGTTCCCTTCGCGTACTTCTCGAGCGTCTCGCGATCGCGCGCGGCGCCGCGGTAGAGCTCGGCGCCCTCGAGCAGCACCTTCTTCAAGCCATAGATCCGCGGGCTGTGCGGGTCGCCTTCGCGCTCGCAGAGCGCGTGGTGCTTGCGGTGCACGGCGACCCACTCGCGCGTCGAGGACCCCGTGTTGAGCCAGAGCCAGAACCGGCACACGTGCCGAACGACGGGGTGCAGATCCACGGACCGGTGCGCCTGGTCGCGGTGGTAGTAGAGGGTCACGGCCATCATCGTGGCGTGGCACCACAGCAGGGTGACGATCACGTAACCCCAAAAGCCGAGGTTCAACAGGCCGTACTGGTACTCGAGAAGCAAATTCACGTGTGCTCGACCCTCGAAGGTTAATGGCCGTGCTGGACAGCGCTGGCCTTGAGATACCTCGCAATATAGCCGATCGGACGAGGCTACTCCAAGGAAGGCCCGCCAAGCGTGCGCTGGATCACGGATGATCCCGCTTTGGCGGCGCCGATCGCGCGGCGTAAGCTCGCGCGATGCCCGAGCTTCCCGAGGTCGAGACCACGCGCCGGGGCCTGGCGCCATACGTCGTCGGCCGTGCGATCTCGCGCGTCGAGGTACGCGAGCCGCGGCTGCGCTGGCCCGTGGCGCGGCGGTTGCCACGGGCGCTCGCCGACGCGCGCGTCGATAGCCTCGAGCGCCGAGGCAAGTACCTTCTGTTCGGCACCGGCGCTGGTACGCTGCTCGTGCACCTCGGCATGTCGGGCAGCCTGCGCTACCTGCCCACGACCGTCGCGCCGGGCCTTCACGATCACATCGACGTGCACTTCGCGGGCGGCGGCTCGCTGCGCTTCAACGATCCGCGCCGCTTCGGCAGCTTCGTGCTCACGGCGACGCCGCACCATCACCCATTGCTCAAGGAGCTCGGGCCCGAGCCGCTCGGCCCCGAGTTCACCGCCGACTATCTCTGGCGCGCGAGCCGCGGGCGGCGCGTCGCGATCAAGCAGCACCTCATGAACGGCCACGTCGTCGTCGGCGTCGGCAACATCTACGCGAACGAGGCGTTGTTTCGCGCGGGCGTCCACCCGCTGCGCGCTGCGGGCCGCATCGCGCAGGCGCGCTTCGAACCTCTCGTCGCCGCGGTTCGCGCCGTGCTGCTCGACGCCATCGACGACGGCGGCACGACGCTGCGCAACTTCGTCGGCGGCGACGGCCAGCCCGGCTACTTTCGCACCTCACTGCTCGTCTACGAGCGCGACGACGAGCCCTGCCGCACCTGCTGCACTCCAATCGAGCGCCGCGTCGTCGGCGCGCGCGCCACCTACTACTGTCCACGCTGCCAGCGCTGAGAGGTGCCTCTCAGTCGGCGAGGGCGACGCCCTCGCGGCGGGGGTCGACGCCGCCGGTGAGGACGCGGCCGCGGCGCGTGTACTCGACGGTGATCGCGTGGAGGCCGCTGTTCATGTTCGTGACGGCGACGCGATGGCCCAGAGCTTCGAGCGCCGCTTCGTGCGCCGCGACCGGCGTGCCTTGCTCGAGCTCCACGGGGCCGTCCTCGGCGAGGAAGTGCGGCGCGGCCACCGCCTGCTGCGCGTCGAGTTGCCAGTCGACGACACCGACGATGCTCTGCGCGACGAAACCGATGATGCGCGTACCGCCGGGCGAGCCGACGACGAGCCGCAAGCGGCCGTCAGCGTCCAAGACCATCGTGGGGGACATACTCGACAGCGGCCGCTTGCCGCCCTGGACGCGGTTCGCGACCGGCCGGCCACCGATCTCGGGCACGTAGTCGAAGTCGGTGAGCTGATTGTTGAGGATGAAGCCGCCGACCATGAGCTGACTGCCGAATGCGCCTTGCACGCTCGTCGTCATCGCCACGGCGTCGCCGAAGGCGTCGACGATCGAGAAGTGGCTCGTCGAGGGGCGCTCCGCGCCTGCGCCCGGAGCGAACTCCCAAGCTGCGGCGGGCAGCGGATCGCCTGCGGCCACGGTCGGCATCGCCTTGGCGGGGTCGATGAGTCCGGCGCGCGCACGCAAGTAGCCAGGCTCGAGCAGCGCGGCGACGGGCGCGGCGACGAAGCTCGGATCCGCGAGATAGAGGTTGCGATCCGCGAACGCGAGCCGATTCGCCTCGGCGAACAGGTGGATGGCGCGCACGGGCTCGGCCGCGAAATCGGGCAGCTCGAAGTGCGAGAGCATGCCGAGCACCTGCTGCGTCGTAACGCCGCCCGACGAGGGCAACTGCGGCCCGCACACGCGCCACGTGCGATAGGCCGTGCAGAGCGGCGCCGAGACGTGGGCCTCGTACTCGGCGAGATCCTCGAGCGTCATGCGCCCCGGGCGCACGTTGTTGTCGCGCACCTCGGCAGCGATCGCCACAGCGAGGTCGCCCGTGTGCATGGCGTCGGCGCCCTCGGCCGCGAGCAGTCGCAGCGCGGCCGCGTACTCCGGGTTCTTCAAGTTGAATCCGACCGGATGCGGCTCGCCCGCGGCATCGAAAAAGTGGCGGCGGAAATCGTCGCCGCGCGCGAAGCGCTTGAACCCGTCGAGCAGCGAATGAAGGCGCGGCGACACCTCGAAGCCGTTCTCGGCGAGCACGATCGCGGGCGCAAAAAGCTCTGGCCAGGGCAGCCGGCCGTGCTCGCGGTGCGCGAGCTCGAGCATGCGCAGAACGCCGGGCACGCCGACGGAGAGGCCGCCGACGCCGGAGTTCGCAAACGACTCGGCGCGGCCGTTCGCATTCAGGAACATGTCGGGAGTCGCAGCGGCCGGCGCCGTCTCGCGGCCCTCGTAAGCCCTGATGTCGCCGGCCCGGGCCAGGTCGGGCGCGTCGTAGACGAGCATGAACGCGCCGCCGCCGACACCTGACGATTGCGGCTCGACGAGCGTGAGCACGAGCTGAACGGCGATGGCCGCGTCGACGGCGCTGCCGCCGGCGCGCAGGATGGCGCGCCCGGCCTCGGCCGCATGCGGATTCGCAGCGACGACGAGCTGAGTCGTTGCACGCGCGGGCGGTTGCGCGGCGGCGGTGCCGAGCGCCAGCGTCAGCAGAGCGGCGACGCCGAGAACAAAAGCAGCCAGTCGCCGGCGCACGGCTAGCGCTTCCCGAATCGTTGCTTCAAACGCTCGGCGACGAACGGGTGGACGAACGCGCCGATGTCGCCGCCGAACTCGGCGATCTCGCGCACGAGGCTCGAGGAAATGAACGTGTGGTGCTCGGACGGCGTGAGGAAGATCGTCTCGACGCCTTCCGCGAGGTGGCGGTTCATCGTCGCGAGCTGGAATTCATACTCGAAGTCCGAGACGGCGCGTAACCCCCGAATGATGGCTTTGAAGCCGTTGGCGCGCGCGAAAGTGACGGTGAGGCCCGTGTAGCCAGTGACCGACACCTCGGGCAGGTCACGCAATACCTCGCGCGCGAGCTCGACGCGCTCCTCGAGCGGAAACACCGGCGTTTTCTTCGGGTTCTCGGCCACGGCGACGACGACCTGGTCGAAGAGCCGCACGCAGCGGCGGATGAGCTCCTCGTGCCCGCGCGTGATCGGATCGAAGGTGCCGGGATACAGCGCGCCGATTTTCACGTGGCTTTGATCTCGCTCGTGGAAGTCGCCGGCATTGTAGCCTTCGGTAGCCCGGCGTTCATACGGCCGGGGCGAACGTCAGGAGACCGTACTCGACGGCGCCGGCGCGGCTGCGCTTGACCCACTCGCCGCCCGCAACGGCCGGCAGGCCCGTCGCGCGCGGCCGCTCGACGTAGACGAACGCGCCCGGCGCGAGCCACTGCGGCAAGAGCGCGAGTAACGGCTCGACGGGCAACGCGTACGGCGGGTCGAGGAACGCCACATCGAAACGCGCGCTCGGGGGCTCTCGCAAGAACGCGAGCGCGTCGCGGCGCACGATGCGCGGCGCTACGCCGAAGCGTTGCGCCGTTGCGCCGAGCTGTCCGGCCAGCACGCCATCCTGCTCGACGAACCACGCTTCGGCCGCGCCGCGCGACAACGCCTCGAAGCCGAGCGCGCCGGTGCCCGCACAAAGGTCGAGACAGCGCGCACCCACGACGACGTCGCGCAGCCAGTTGAACAACGTCTCGCGCACGCGGTCCGGTGTGGGCCGCACGGCCGTCTCCGCGGCGACCTCGATGCGGCGGCCGCGCCACTCGCCCGCGATGATTCGGACCTGGCCCTGCACACGCCCAGGCTTGCGCTTTACCATGTGCGTCACACTAGCAGATGCATCCCAAGCCCAAGTTTTCCCGAATGGCCATAGATCAGACCGCAGTCGAAGGCGGGTTCTTCGCGAAGCTCAAAGCACGCTTGAACCGCGGCACGGCGTGGCTCAAGACCGAGATCTCGAGCGTGGGCTCGCGGCCGCTCGACGAGAGCACGATCGAGGAGCTCGAGACTCGGCTATTGACGGCCGATGTCGGCGTTGAGGCGACGAACTGGCTGCTCGCCGAGATGCGCGCCGCGAGCAAGCGCAACCCCGGCACGCCGGCCGTCGACTTGCTGCGGCAAACGGCGCGCGAGCTGCTCGCAACCGTCGAGGCGCCGCTCGCAATCGAGAGCAAGCATCGGCCGTTCGTGATCCTCGCCGTGGGCGTCAACGGCACTGGGAAGACGACGACCGTCGGCAAGCTCGCGCACCGCTTCAAGTCGCGCGGCTACGAGGTGCTGCTCGCCGCGGCCGACACGTTCCGGGCCGCGGCCACCGAGCAGCTCGAGGAGTGGGGGCGGCGCGCCGACGTTCCCGTCGTGGCGCAGGATCCCGGTGCGGACCCGGCCGCGGTCGTGCACGACGCGCTGCTCGCGGCGCGCGCGCGCGACGTCGACGTCGTGCTCGCCGACACGGCAGGGCGGCTGCACACCGCCGCGGGTCTCATGGACGAGCTCGACAAGATCAAGCGCGTCGTGCGCCGCTTCGACGCGACCGCGCCGCACGAGATCCTGCTCGTGCTCGACGCGAGCCAGGGTCAGAACGCGCTTACGCAAGCGCGCCGGTTCCACGAACGTCTCGGACTCACGGGCGTGGCCATCACGAAGCTCGACGGCAGCGCGAAGGGCGGCATCCTGCTCGCGATCGCGCGCGAGCTCAGAGTACCGATCAGGCTCGTGGCCGTCGGCGAAGGCGTCGAGGATCTCGACGATTTCCGCGCCGGCGATTTCGTCCGCGCGTTGCTCGGCGACTCCCCGTCATGATCCGCTTCGACAACGTCTCGAAGCGATACCCGAACGGCCGCGACGCGCTTTCCGGCGTCTCGTTCGAGATGGAACGCGGCGACTTCGTGTTCTTGACTGGGCCCTCGGGCGCCGGCAAGAGCACGCTGCTCAAGCTCATCGCGCTCATCGAGCGTCCGACGCGCGGCACCGTGCTCGTCAACAATCAGAACCTCGCGCGCATCTCGCGGCGCAGAATTCCGGCGTTCCGGCAGCGGCTCGGGGTCGTGTTCCAGGATCACAAGCTGCTCTATGACCGCAGCGTGTTCGACAACGTGGCCCTGCCCCTCGTGATCGCCGGGGCGAGCCGTCGCGAGACCGAGAAACGCGTGCGCGCCGCGCTCGATCAGGTGGGGCTGCGCGGCCGCGAGTCGCACGCGCCAATCACGTTGTCGACAGGGGAGCAGCAACGCGTCGGCATCGCGCGAGCCGTGGCGCCGCGGCCCGACGTGCTGATCGCCGACGAACCGACCGGTAACTTGGATCCCGATCTCTCGCTCGAGATCATGGAGCTCTTCACGCGCTTCAACGAGGTCGGCGTCACGCTGCTGATCGCGACGCACGACCTCGAGCTCATCGAGCGCCTGCCCCACCGCCGCCTCAGACTGGTCGGCGGGCAGATGTCGGACGACAAGAACCGCCGGCGCGCTTGAGCCGTGGAAGCGTTGCGACACTACTTGAGGCTCCATCGCGACAACTGCGTCGACGCAGTCGTGCGACTCGTCCGGCAGCCTTTCGCCAGCTCGCTGACCATCCTCGTGATTGCGATCGCCCTCGCACTGCCAGCGGGCCTGCGCGTCGCCGTCAACAACGCCGACGCACTCAGCGAGTCGTGGCAGGGAGCCGCCGATTTCACCGTGTACTTGAAGCTCGACGTGACCACGGACGCGGCTCGGCGGACCGCGCGAACGATCGAGGCTCGCGACGACGTGGCGGGCGTCACGCTCGTCGACCGCGATGCCGCTCTCGCGGAGTTCCGCGCGAAGTCCGGTTTCGGCGAGGCCCTCGACGCGCTGAACACCAATCCCCTGCCCCATGCGCTCGTCGTCCGCCCCGAGAGCGGCGTGGCTGCCGACGTCGAGGCGTTGGCGAGCGCCGTCGGCAAGCTACCCGAAGCGGACGTCGTGCAGGTGGACACGGCATGGGTCGCGCGGCTGCGCGCGATGCTCGCGCTCGCCGGCCGGCTCGTGGATTTCGCGACCGTGCTGCTCGGCCTCGCCGTCGCGATCGTCGTGGGCAACACGATCAGGCTCGAGATCAACAACCGCAGCGTGGAGATCGAGGTCACCAAGCTGGTCGGCGGCACTGACGGCTTCATTCGCCGGCCGTTCCTCTACCTCGGGCTCTGCTACGGCTTGGCCGGCGCGCTCGTCGCAACGCTCGTCGTCACCCTCGGGCTCCTGTTGCTCGACTCGCCCGTCCGGGCCGTGGCCGCCCTCTACGGCAGCAGCTTCGCGCTGCGCGGACTATCGCCTGTCGAGATGGGCGTCCTCCTGGCTGGCGGGGGCCTCCTGGGTTGGGCCGGGGCCGGCCTCGCAGCAGCCCGGCGCCTGCGAGCCATAGAGCCCAAGTAGGCCGTCACAGGAACGGCGAGTCCCTTTAGCACTCTAAGGCGCCGAGTGCTAAAATGGCCGTGCGAAGGAGGAATAGGACCATGACTACGACTGCACTAGCCGCCCGGCCCGAGCTCGTTCTCGGCGGCCCGCTTGGCACCCTGGACCACTACATTCAGGCGGCCTACTCGATCCCGGTGCTGTCCGCCGAGGAGGAGTTCGAGCTCGCGACCCGCCTCCGGGAGACCGACGACCTCGATGCGGCCCGGCGCCTCGTCCTGTCTCACCTGCGTTTCGTCGTCCACGTAGCCCGCGGCTATGCGGGTTATGGCCTACAGCTCGGCGATCTCATCCAGGAAGGCAACGTCGGCCTCATGAAGGCCGTGAAGCGTTTCGACCCCAACGTGGGCGTGCGCCTCGTCTCGTTCGCCGTGCACTGGATCCGCGCCGAGATCCACGAGTTCGTGCTGCGCAACTGGAAGCTCGTGCGCGTGGCCACGACCAAGGCGCAACGGAAGCTCTTCTTCAACCTGCGCAAAGCCAAGAAGCACTTGGGCTGGCTCAGCAAGGCCGAGACCGAGGCCGTCGCCGCAGACCTCGGCGTCACGACGCGCGAGGTCACGGAGATGGAGAAGCGCCTCTCCGGGCGCGATCTCTCGTTCGACCCGTATCCCGAGGACGACGAGAATTTCGCGCCGGCGACCTACCTGCCGAGCCCGAACAGCGACCCTGCGCAGGCGGTCGAGCGCGACGATAGCGACACCGATGCCCACGATCGGCTTGCAGCCGCGCTCGCGCAGCTCGATGAGCGGAGTCGCGACATCCTGGCCCGCCGCTGGCTGGCCGAGAACAAGGCCACGCTCCACGAGCTCGCCGCCGAGTACGGCGTGTCGGCCGAGCGCATTCGCCAGGTCGAAGCCAACGCCATGGCCAAGCTAAAGAAGCGGCTGGCTGCGGCCTAGCAGCAAATGCAGGAGCAATTTGCTGCGCTGTCGACTGTCGCTAGCTAGCCGAGCGTCAGCGGCACGAGCGTGAGCTCGACGCGACGGTTCTGCTGGCGGCCAGTGTCCGTGTCGTTGCTCGCCACAGGCCGACCTTCGCCCATCCCGACCGTGATGACGCGGTCGGCCAAGACGCTGCGCGTGCCGAGGTAGGCGGCGACGGCGCCCGCGCGGCGCTCGGACAGCTGCTGGTTGTAAGCGTCCGTGCCCGTGCTGTCGGTGTGACCGGCGACCTCGATGACGGTCTGGTTGAACTCGTTGACCACGAGGCTCACGGAGTTCA
>Ga0302046_10003300_pt1 | contig 14643 bp, 15 predicted proteins | sample RVTome_11_FD_200261 | JGI IMG/M metagenome (GOLD analysis project Ga0302046, IMG submission 200261) | Soil microbial communities from uranium-contaminated site in the Upper Colorado River Basin, Wyoming, United States - RVT147D111 (version 2) ...
GGTGGCCCTCCGAGGTCTCGATCTCCACCTCGACCGTGGGGTTGCCGCGCGAATCGAGGATCTCGCGCCCGTGCACGCGGGCGACGGCGAGCTGTGTCATGGCTGCTGCTTCTCCGGGCCGATGGGCGGCGCGAGATTAGCATGGCGCGCCGGCGCGCCCGGAGCGCGCGGCACCACCAGCGGCGCCCCGTCGGGCCCCGCCACCACCGTCACGGGCAGACCGAAGGCCTGCTCGACCCGCTCGGCCGTGAGCACCTCGCCGGGCGCGCCCACAGCCAGCACGCGCCCCGCGGCGAGCAGCGCCAGGCGATCGCAGGCGCGCGCCGCCAGGGCCAGGTCGTGGGAGACCACCAGCGCCGCACAGCCGTCGCGCGCCGCGTGCTCGCGCGCGAGCGAGAGCACGTGGGCCCGGTGGCGCAGGTCGAGGAAGGCCGTGGCCTCGTCCAGCAGCAGCACGGGCGCGTCCTGGGCGAGCGCGCGCGCCACCACCACGAGCTGCCGCTCGCCGCCCGAGAGCGAGAGCACCGAACGCTCGGCCAGCTGCGCGATGCCCACGCGCTCGAGCGCCGCGCGCACCCGCGCGAGGTCGTCGCGCGACTCGAAGCCGAGCGGTCCCAGGTGCGGCGAGCGTCCCATCAGCACGATCTCGAAGGCGCGGAAGGCGAACGGGATGGCCGTGTCCTGGGGCACCACCGCCACGCGTCGGGCCAGCTCGCGCCGGCCGAGCGAGGCGAGCTCGTCGCCGCCCACGCGCAGGTGGCCGGCGTCGGGACGCAACGCACCGCTGGCCAGGCGCAGCAGGCTGGTCTTGCCGGCGCCGTTGCGGCCGAGCAGGCCCAGCACCTCGCCCGCGCGCAGCTCGAGGTCGATCCCGGCGAGGATCGGCGCGCCGCCGCGCGCGAGCGTCACCCCGGCGAACTCGAGCACGGGCTGCGCGGCGAGCGCGCCAGGCCTTCCCGCGAGGCTGGCGCTCACGGCGCGTACACGCTGCGGTGGTGGCGGCGCAGCAGGACCAGGAAGAGCGGGCCGCCGAGCAGCGCCGTGATCGCGCCGACCGGGAGCTCGCGCCCGGGCAGCAACGTGCGCGCGGCCGTGTCGCACAGCACCAGGAACGCCGCGCCGCCCAGGGCCGAGGCCGGCACCAGCAGCCGGTGGTCGGGCCCGAGCACGAGCCGCAAGAGGTGCGGGATGATCAGGCCCACGAAGCCCACCAGACCCGAGACCGAGACCGCGGCGCCCACCATCAGCGAGGTGGCGAGCAGCAACACGCGCTTGTGCCGCTCCACTTCGACGCCGAGCTGGCCGGCCTGCTCCTCGCCGAGCGCGAGCAGGTTCAGCCCGCGCGCGAGCGGCAGGGCGCAGGCCAGGCCGACCGCCAGGAACAGGCCCACCCAGAGCGCCAGACGGATCTCGCCGCCCGAGAGGTTCCCGATCAGCCACAGGAAGATGCTCGCGCCCTCGGCGAGCCCGGCCAGGGACGCGATGAACACGATCGCCGCCGAGGCGAAGGCGTTGAACACGACCCCCGTCAGCAGCAGGGCCGTGGTCGAGACGCTCCCACCGAGGCCCGTGACGGCGAACAGCAGCACCGTCGCCCCCACGGCGCCGGCGAAGGCCGCCGGCGGCACCGCCGACTGCCCGAGCCCTACCGCCGCGCCGAAGGCCAGCACCAGGATCCCGCCCAGGGCCGCGCCGCCCGAGATGCCGAGGATGAAAGGATCGGCCAGCGGGTTGCGCAGCAGCGCCTGGAAGAGCACGCCCGACACGGCCAGCGACGCCCCGACGCCCGCCGCCAGCACCACGCGCGGCAGCCTGATGCGCAGCACGATGTCCGCAGCGGCGCCCGCGCCGCCCCCGCCCAGGACCTCCCATACCTCGGAGGGCGCGAGCCCGCTCGGGCCCGACGCCAGCCCGAGCGCCGCCACCACCGCGAGCAGGCCGGAGAGCGAGAGCAGCACGGCGGCCCAACGGCCCGGCGAGAGCGCCCTCATCGGCCGCCCAGCAGGTCGCGGCCGTGGACGCTGCGCGAGAGCAGGCGCAGCGCGTCGTCGAGATCGGGGCCCGGCAGCGTGGCGATCCCGACCGGCAGCCGCACCACCCGGCCCTGGACCACCGCGGGCAGCGATGCGAAGCGCGCCCAGTGCGCGGCCGGCGGATCGGCGTCGTGGCTCGAGTCGAGGATCACCTCGGGCGCCTGGGCCACCAGCCACTCGAGCGAGACGCGCGGGTAGGGCTCCGGGAAGCTCCCGGCCACGTTCTGCGCGCCAACGCTGGTGAGCATCTCGTCGATGAAGTTGGCCCCGCCCACCACGAACAGGGGATCGCGCTGGAGGATCAGCACCGCGCGCGGCCGCGGCAGCCCCGCCGCCGCGCCCTCGAGCCCGGCGCGCACGCGGCCGATCTCGGCCACGCGGGCGCGCGCCTCGGCCTCGCGCCCGACGATCCGACCGAGCCGCTCGATGGAGGCCAGCACCTCGTCGAAGCGAACCGGGTCGAAGCGCTCCACGCGCACGCCCAGGCCGTCCAGCCGCGCGTGGAAGTCGCGCTGCTCGGCCGCGGGCACGAACACCACGAGGTCCGGCGAGAGCGCCACCAGGGCCTCAAGGCTCGGGTTGTACAGGCCTCCCACCGTGGGGAGCGCCGCGAGGTCGGGGTTCTGGCGCTTCGACCAGACGTCCACACCCACCAGCCGGTCGGCGGCGCCGAGCGCCACCAGCATGGCGGTGAGCGAGGGGTTCAGCGAGACCACGCGCCGCGCCACGGCCGCGTCTGCGTCGGCGCCGCTGGCGACGGGGCCGGCCGCCAGCGCGGCGAGCGCCACGCAAGGGACGAAGCTGCGCCACCGGACCGCAAGCCGGCGAAGCCGGCGCGCAGCGAGCCGCAGGCGAGCGAAGTCAGAGCTGGCAGCGAGCCGCAGGCGAGCGAAGTCGAACATGGCGCCCGATGATACCCGCGGGATGCCGGGGGCCCCGCCCCCGGCATCCGCGGGCCGCGCTACTGGACCTGCGCGGTGGTCTTCCCGTTCACGACCAGGAAGGGCCGGATCTGCTCGAGCAGCGAGCTGCCGATGCCCTTCACCTCCACGAGCTCCTCGACGCTCTTGAAGCCGCCGCGCGCCTTGCGCGCCTCGACGATCGCCCGCGCGCGCGCCTCTCCCACGCCGGGCAGGAGCTGGAGCTCCTCGGAGCTGGCCGTGTTCACGTTCACCACGCCCGAGAGCGCGCCGGCGGCCAGGGCCGGCTGCGCGGCTGCACCCACCGCCAGGGCCAGCAGCAGCGCCAGCCAGGCTCTTCCGAGCCCGGCCAGCAGGTTTCGATCTCGCATCGGTTCGTTCTCCCCGGGACCCGCAGGGGGAGGCATCCGGTGGGCCAGCCGACCGATCTAGCGGTCGCGGCCCACCGCGTACTCGCCGGCCGCCAGCAGGGCGCGCTTGCCGGGGCTGTCGGGGAAGGGCTCGATGCTCGCGACGGCGCTCTTCACCAGCTCGCGCGCGCGCCGCACGGTGTCCTCGACGCCGCGGTAGCGCTCCACGAGCGCGAGCACCGGCGCGAGGTCCACGCTGCCGAGCGCCGCCTCGCGCTCCTCGGGCACCGCCTCGCCGTGGGCCGAGGCCCGGGCCAGGGCCTTCAGCACCGACGCCACCTGGTCGCGTTCGGCCGGCGTGGTGCGCTTGAGCGTCAGCAGGAGCGGCAGCGTCACCTTGCCCTCGCGCAGGTCGTCCCACGGGCGCTTGCCGAGCTCGTCCTCCCCGCCCGCGTAGTCGAGCGCGTCGTCGCGGAGCTGGAAGGCCAGGCCGATCTGGCGTCCGAAGTCCGAGAGCCGCCGCCGCTCGGCCCGCGTCACCGCGCCCAGGATCGCGCCGGCCTCGGCCGCCGCGGCCAGCAGCGCCGCGCTCTTGCGCTCGATCACGTCGAAGTAGGTGCTCTCGGTGACGTCGGGGTCGAAGGCGCGCGCGAGCTGGAGCAGCTCGCCCTCGGCCATGCGCCGGATCGTGTCGGAGAAGAGCCATTGGATCTCGGGGTCGCCGTCCTCGACGATCATCGACGAAGCCCGGGCGTACAGGTAGTCGCCCACCAGCACGGCGCGGCGGTTGCCGAACACCGCGTGGGCGGCGGGCCGGCCCCGGCGCAGCTCCGAGAGATCCACCACGTCGTCGTGCAGCAGGGTGGCCGTGTGGAGCAGCTCGACGCTGGCGGCGATCTGGACGCAACGCGGCCCGGTGTAGCCACACATCTCCGCCGCGAAGAAGAGCAATGCGGGCCGGATGCGCTTGCCGCCGGAGGACACCACGTGCTCGCCGACCAGGGCCACGGCCTCGCTCTGGGAGGCGAGCTGCTCGCGCATGGCCCGCTCCACCTGCTCGAGGCCCGGCTGGATGCGCTCGAGGGCCAGGGCGATGGGAGTCGACAGGTCGCTGGAGGAGGGCGACATCGCGCGCCAGCCTAGCCGGCGGGCTCCGGGCTGTCAAAGGTCGCGAGCGCTAAAAAGCGCGTGAAAACAGTAGGTTAACGGCCCTTCACCGCACCGGTGGACGGGCCGTCACGGCCCCTCCCGTCAACCCGCCAGCCGCACCCGGTTGACGGCCCCGACGCCGGGCCCGTAGCCTCGCGCCGCCCCGAACGATTCCGCCCCGGAGGACCCGTGCACGACGCCCGCTACCCGCTCTCCCAGCCGTCCGACCTCGTGCGCACGGCCGCGCTCGCCGAGCGCGCCCTGCGCGACGAGCCGCCGAGCCCGGCCGAAGCCGCCTGGATCCTCGACGGGCCCGACGTGCCGCTGCTCCCGCTACTGCACGCGGCCTTCGTCCCGCGCGAGCGCCACTTCGGCCGCAAGGTGATGGTGCACGTGCTGAACAACGTGCAGAACGGCCTGTGCCCCGAGGACTGCGGCTACTGCTCCCAGTCGCGCGACTCGGGCGCCGCCATCCGCAAGTACCCCATGAAGTCCGACGACGCGATCCTGGCCGAGGCCGAGGCCGCCGCCCGCGCCGGCGCCACGCGCTACTGCATGGTGCTCTCGGGCCGCGGCCCCACCGTGGAGCGCACGCGCAAGCTCGCTGGCCTGGTGCGCGAGATCAAGGCGCGCTGGCCCATCGAGGTGTGCCTCTCGGCCGGCCTGCTGGAGGAGGAGCACGCGCGCATCCTGGCCGAGGCCGGGCTCGACCGCCTGAACCACAACCTCAACACCAGCGAGTCGCACTACGCCGAGATCTGCTCCACCCACACCTATGCAGACCGGGTGCGCACGCTCCAGGCGGCCAAGAAGGCCGGCATCGAGCCGTGCAGCGGCCTGATCATGGGCATGGGCGAGACCAGCGACGACCTGATCGAGGTGGCCTTCCGGCTGCGCGAGCTCGAAGTGCCCTCGATCCCGTTGAACTTCCTGATCCCCATCGACGGCAATCCGGTGCAGCGCGACGGCTCGCTCACGCCCGAGCGCTGCCTGCGCGCGCTGGCGCTCCTGCGGCTGGTGAATCCGCGCGCCGAGATCCGCGCCGCCGGCGGCCGCGAAGGGCACCTGCGCGCGCTGGGCGCGCTGCTGCTCTGGCCCGCCAACTCGCTCTTCGTGGAGGGCTACCTGACCACGCGCGGCGACGCCGTGGCCGAGACCTACCGCATGGTGCGCGACGCCGGCTTCGAGGTGGGCGGCAACCCGGTATGGGAGGCCGAGGAATCCGCGGCGCGCGAACGCGGCGAGTTCCGCCTCACGGGCGGCGCCGGCCAGATCCTGAAGCCCGACGTCGCGAGCCCCGGCGGGCGTAGCGTGGGCCGCGCAGAGGGGCGATGACGGTCGAGGACCTTGCACGGGAGACGCTCGGCGCCATCCGCGCGCGCGGCACGCACCGGCGCATGCGCGTGCTCGACGGCGCCCAGGCGCCGCGCATGCGCGTGGACGGTCGCGAGGTGTGGCTGTTCGCGGGCAGCAACTACCTGGATCTGGCGGGCCACCCCGAGGTGGTGGAGGCCGCGGCGCGCGCCGCGCGCGAGCTCGGCTGCGCCGCGGGCGGCTCGCGCCTGATCAACGGGAACCTGGCCATCCACGAGGCCCTCGAGGCCGAGCTGGCGGACTTCCTCGGCTGCGAGGCCGCGCTCGCCTTCAGCACCGGCTACATGGCCAATGCCGGCGTGATCCCGGCGCTCGTGGGTCGCGACGATCTGGTCGTCTCCGACGCCCTGTGCCACGCGAGCATCATCGATGGCTGCCGGCTCTCGCGCGCCGAGATCCGCGTCTTCCCCCACAGCGACCCGGCCGGCCTCGAAGCGCTGCTGCGCGAGCACGCGCCCCGCCACCGGCGCACGCTGCTGGTGCTGGACGGCGTGTACAGCATGGACGGCGACCTGGCGCCCCTGCCCGCCCTGCTCGAGTGCGCGCGCCGCCACGGCGCCATGACCCTGCTCGACGATGCCCACGGTACGGGCGCGCTCGGAAAGCTCGGGCGCGGCAGCGCCGAGCTGCTCGGCGTGGCCGACCAGGTCGACGTGTTCGTGGGCACGCTCGGCAAGGCCCTGGGCTCCTTCGGCGCCTTCGTGGCCGGGAGCCACGCCCTGCGCGAGCTGCTGGTGAACACCGCGCGCAGCTTCATCTTCTCGTGCGCGCTGGCGCCGCCCCAGGTGGCCGCCGCGCGGGCGGCGCTCGCGCTGGTGGCGCGCGAACCCTGGCGCCGCGAGCGCCTCCAGGCCAACGCGAGCCGCCTGCGCCAGCGCCTGGCCGCCCACGGCCTGTCCACCCATCCCTCGGCGACCCAGATCGTGCCCGTGGTGATCGGGGACAACGCGCGCACCATGGCCGTCTGCGAGCGGCTACTCGCGCGCGGCTTCTACGCCCAGGGCATCCGGCATCCCTCGGTGCCCGAGGGCAGCGCCCGCCTGCGACTCACGCCCATGGCCACCCACGAGCCCGCCGAGCTCGACGCCCTCGCCGACACCATCGCCGAGACCCTCGCCGGGATCCCGTGACCCGTCCCCGACCCGCCACCCCCGCAAGCGGCGCGCAGCGAGGCGAAGCCGAGCGAAGTCGACAGCGAGGCTTCTTCGTCACGGGGACCGACACCGGCGTCGGCAAGACCGTGGTGGCGTGCGCGCTGGTGCGCGAGCTGCGGCGCGCGGGCTGGGACGTGGGCGTCATGAAGCCGGCCGAGACGGGCGTGGGCCCGGCCGGCCCGCTCGACGCCAAGGCACTGCGCGACGCCGCGGGCGTGAGCGATCCACTCGACGAGATCTGTCCGGTGCAGCTCGCCCTGCCCGCCGCACCCTCGGTGGCGGCCGCCCACGAGGGCCGGGAGCTGGACCTCGCGCGCATCCTCGCCTGTTTCCACGCCCTGGCCGCGCGCCACGCGTGCATGGTGGTGGAGGGCGCGGGCGGCCTGCTCGTTCCGCTCACGGAGCGCTTCACCATGGCCGACCTGGCCTGCGAGCTCGGCCTCGACGTGGTGCTGGTGGCTCGGGCCGCGCTCGGCACCGTCAACCACACGCTGCTCACCGTGGAGGCGCTGGCCCACCGCGGCCTGCGCTGCGCGGGCGTGGTGATCTCCCACGCCGGCGGGCCGCTGAGCTCCGCCGACGCCCGCAACCTCCAGGCACTACGCGCCGCCCTGGGCAAACGCCTGGTCGGTGAGATCCTGCCGCTGGCCGAGGGCGCCGCGCCCGAGGACGGCTGGCTCGCGCCCGCCTGGATCGCGCGCAGCCTCGGGCCTGCGGTCTCCGCCTAGAAGCGGACCTCGGTCGACAGGTAGAAGTAGTCCGCATCGCCCCTGGACGGGACGCCGGCCACCCGGTCGAGGTAGGAGCCCTTGAACCAGTGGTCGTAGCCCGCGTCGAGCGTGAGCCAGGGCGCGGGGCTCCACTGGACGCCGAGCTCCACGTCGGTGCCGAGCCTTCGCCCCGCGCGCCCCGTGGCGTCGCGCAGCCCGGTGCCGGCGAACGCGTCGCGCGCGTGCGCGAGCTCCCAGTAGCGCGCCTTCACACGCACGGTGAGATCCGGGCGCGGTGCGACGGCGAGCCGGATCCCGGGCGAGAACAGGTTGGAGCGCCGGAAGGGGCCGAAGAGCCCGGTGGGCATCAGGTCGCCGCGGCGCCCGCCGAACAGCGGATCGAAGCCGTGGCTCTCCTCGCCGTCGGGGTCCGCGGTGCCCGAGGCGTAATCCACCAGGGCGGCGAGGCGAGGCCGCCAGGAACACGCGAGCGTGTAGCCGAGCTCGGCGTGGCCGGCGAAGGCACGGTGGTCGAGGCCGTGGCGCTCGCCGAGCTGCCCGATCAGCTCGAGCTCGCCGTCGAGCCGTCCGGGCCCGGGCGGGCGCAGGCCCCGCGCGCCGATCGTGTGGTAGTCGCGGCCGCTGCGGCGGTCGCGCAGGCCGAGGTAGTAGCCGTCCAGGCCCAGCCCGGGGATGCGCTCGTCCTCGAACGCCACTCCCCAGAAGCGCTGCTGCGAGCTGCTCTCGTCGTCGAAGGACCCGGGCTCGATCGCCACCGGGCGCGTGGCGAAGGCGCGCACGCGCCAACGCCCCGTGCCGCTCGCGATGCGGAGGTGCACGCCGTCGAAGGCGTTCGTGGTGTTGCGGAAGACGCTGCGCACGAGGACGCGCCGGGAGCCGTGGTCGAGCGTCAGCCTGCCGACGTGCGCGTCGGCGCGGAGGCCGCTCCCGCCGAGGTCGCGCGCCGTCGCCGAGACGAAGAGCTGGAGGACGTCGAGGTGGTCGACGGCGCCCGTCGTGAAGTCGCGCGACGCGACGTTCTGGACCCGGGCGTCCTGGAGCTCGGCGAGCCAGCGGAGCGGTCCCGGACCGTCCACGCCGATCCGCAGGCGCGTGCGGAGCACGTACAGCGTTTGCGTGTCTGGCTCGCCCGGCCGGAAGGGCTCCTCGAGGCGCTCGAAGCGCGTGCGCTGCTCGAAGGCCAGGTCGAGCCAGACCGGCAGCCCGAGGGCGTCGTGGAGCTTGCGGTCCCACGCGGTGGGCCCCCGGTGGAGCACCGCGTCGGCCGTCTCGGGCGTTCGCGGGGGCGCGGTGGGCTCCGCGCGCGCGTCGGCCGCCGCGCACAGCAGGAGCGCCGTGAGCGGCAGGACGTGCATGGCCTCGGCCTTCCTTCGCCGAGAGCCCGCGCGTCTAGCCGGCAAGCGCTTCGGCGATCTCGCGCTGGATGGCTTCGGCGGCGGCGTGCGGGTCGCGAGCATCGCGGATCGGGCGGCCCACCACGAGATAGTCGGCGCCGCCGCGCAGCGCCTGGGTCGGCGTGACGACGCGCTTCTGGTCGCCCACCTCGCGGTTCTCCACCGGGCGGATGCCCGGCGTCACCACCACGAGCTTGCCCTGGGTCTCGTCCTTCAGGCGCTTGGCCTCGAGGCCCGAGGACACCACGCCGTCGCAGCCGAGCGCCAGCGCCCGGCGCGCCCGCGAGAGCACCAGCGCCTCCACGTCGCAGTCGAAGCCCAGGTCGTCCAGATCGCCGCGGTCGAGGCTCGTGAGCGCCGTGACCGAGAGCACCTGGAGAGCGCCGCCCTTGTTGGCCACCGCCGCCTCGAGCATCGCGTCGTTGCCGTGGACGGTGACGAAGTGCGCCCCGGAGCGCGCCACCTGCTGGACCGCACGGCCCACCGTGGCGGGGATGTCGAAGAGCTTCAGGTCCGCGAAGACCCTCTTGCCGCGCGAGAGCAGCTCCTCCAGGAGCCGCTGGTGGTCGCCGGCCAGGAAGAGCTCGAGGCCCACCTTGTAGAAGAGCACCGCCTCGGCCAGCTCGTCCACCAGCTCCAGGGCTTCGGCGTGGCTCGGCACGTCGAGCGGGAAGATCAGGCGCTCGCGGCTCGGGATCGCGCGCGTCATGGCGGCCAGCTTAGCGCGACCAGGCGCGGCGCCCGGCGAGCCAGGTCTCGGCCGGAGCGCCGTCGCGCTCGAGCACCACGAGGTCGGCGCGTGCGCCGGGCCGGAGCGTGCCGCGCTCGGACTCGACGCCCAGCAGACGCGCCGGAGCCAGGGTCGCGGCCGCCACCGCGGCGAGCCGGGTCAGCGCGCCGAAGGCGGTCGCGTTGCGCACGGCCTCGGCCATGGCCAGCCGGCTCCCGGCGAGCGTCCCGTCGGGCAGCCGCCAGACCGGCCCGTCGGCCGAGAGCGCGGCGCCGCCCAGGGCGCCCGTGCCGGGCTCGTGCGGGTCGATCCGGTCGGTGATCAGCAGCAGCCGCTCGCCCTTGGCGCGGGCGGCGGCGCGCACCGCGGCCGGATGGACGTGGATGCCGTCGCAGATCAGGTCGCAGCTCACGCGGTCGTCGCCCAGCACCGCACCGATGGCCCCGGGCTCCCGGTGATGGAAGCTGCCCATGGCGTTGTAGAGATGGGTGGCGTGACGCACGCCGCGCTCGAAGCCTCGGCTGGCCGTCTCGGCGTCCGCCTTGGTGTGGCCCAGGGCCGGGAGCACGTCGCGGCGCACCAGCTCGTCCACCAGCGCCGCGGCCCCCGGCACCTCGGGCGCCAGGGTCACCATCCGCACCAGGCCCGCCCCGCGATCCAGGACCTCCCGGCCCTCGGCCGCGTCGTAGCCCCGGATGGCCTGGCGGGGCTGAGCGCCCGGCGCGTCGGCGCTGATCCAGGGCCCCTCGAGATGGATCCCGAGGACCGAGGCGCCCGCATCCGATGGGAGCTCGGAGACCGCTTTGGCCAGGCCTTCGACGCGCTGGGCGAGCTCCCGGCGGTCGAGCGCGATGGTGGTGGCCAGGAACGCCGTCCCTCCATGACGCATGATTGACGCGGAATCCTGACGCAATGACGCGCCCGGCTCCGAGAGCGCGTCGAAGACGGTGGCGCCATGGAAGTGGATGTCGATGAAGCCGGGTGCCAGCGCACGGCCGGCCAGCTCCACCGGCTGCGCGTCGGGAGGCGCCGGCTGCCCAGGCACCAGCAACGCCTCGATCCGCTCTCCGGCCACCAGCAAGGACCAGCCTTGGAGCTCGCCCCGCTCGGGGTCCAGGAACGTGCCGCCACGGAAAACGCTCCGACTCACGGCCGCCACCTTAGCCCTTCTGCCTCAAGCCGGTGCCGAGTGTGGTCGATACCCCACGGGTCATGGCGCGCCCCCTCGGTCAAGACATCGACGAGGACCTCCAGCTCCTCGAGGCCAAGCTGAAGGTCCTCAAGCTCGCCTATGAGCAGTACTTCCTCGGCAATCGCCCCCGCGAGCCCCAGGTCGAGCGCGCCGAGGTCCAGAAGATGGTGGCCTACTGGTCGAACCTCCCGATCCGCAACACCGCCGCCCGATTCCGCTTCAACACGCTGTGCGCGCGCTACTTCACCTTCCGCCGCCAGTGGGACGAGAAGTGCCGGCAGATCGAGGCGGGGACCTTCGCGCCGCACCTGTTCAAGGCGCGACTGAACGAGCCCGGCCGCGGCGCGCACGCGCCGGCGCGCACGGCTCCGCCGACGCCCGCCGACGACCTGTTCGAGGCCTACGTCGAAGCCCGCCGCGCCTGCGGCGAGGACGTGAGCGGGCTCTCGCGCCAACAGCTCGACCTCCTGCTCGCGCGGCAGGAGGCCGCCATCAAGTCCAAGTACGGCTGCGCCGCGGTGAAGTTCCGCGTCGTGGTCGAGAACGGAAGGACCAAGCTCAAGGCCCAGCCCGTGAAGGCAGCCTGACCGCAGCCCCCAACCCCTCGCGACCGGAGTTTCCCCCATGAAGATCGCCCTCTCCGCCCTCGGCACCCGCGGCGACGTCCAGCCCATGCTCGCGCTCGGGCTCGCCCTGCGCCGCCGGGGCCACGCCGTGCGCATGTGCGCGCCGCCCGACTTCCAGGACCGCGTGATCGACGTGGGCCTGCCCTTCTGCCCCGTCGGCCACGACGTGCACGAGATGATGACCGTGACCTGCCGCGACGTGGTGCGCAAGCCGCTGGCGCCCATGCGCGTGATGGACGAGATGATCCGCCTCCAGTTCGACGACCTGCTCAAGGCCTGCGAGGGCGCCGACGTGCTGGTGGGTGCGGGCATCCAGGCGGCGGCGCCGTCCATCGCCGCGGCCCTCGAGATCCCCTACCTGTACACGGCCTACTGCCCCGTGGTGCTGCGCTCCCGCCAGCACCCGGCGCCGCTGGTCGCCAACCAGCAGCTCTCGGGGGCGACCAACCTGCTCTCGTGGTGGGCGTGCGAGCGCTTCTTCGACTTCGCGCTGCTGAGCAGCCTGAACCGCGAGCGCCGGAAGCTCGGCCTGGGCGAGATCCGCAGGATCTACGACCACCTGTTCAAGAGCCGGCCCACGCTGCTGGCCACCGACCCGATCCTGGTGCCCGCGCCCGCGGACGCGCGCGACGATGTGGTCGTCACCGGCTTCTGGTACTTCGAGGACGAGGCCGAGCTCGAGCCCCTCGACGCCGACCTGCTCGCCTTCCTGGCTGCGGGCGCACCGCCCGTCTACGTGGGCTTCGGCAGCATGCCGAGCGAGGATCCCGAACGCCTGACGCGCCAGATCGTGGCGGCGGTGAAGGCCTCGGGGCAGCGCGCGATCCTGCACCGGGGCTGGGCGGGCCTGGGCGACATGGACCTGCCCGAGGAGATCTTCCTGGTGGGCTCGGTCTCGCACCCGAAGCTCTTCCCACGCGTGGCGGCGGTGGTGCACCACGGGGGCGCAGGCACCACGGCCAACGCCCTGCGCGCCGGCGTGCCCCAGGTCGTGGTTCCCCACATCCTGGACCAGTTCTACTGGGCGGATCACGTGCGTCAGCTCGGCGTGGGCCTGGCCGCGCCGGCCATGCGCAAGCTCGACCCCGCGCGCCTGGGCCGCGCCATCCGCACCGCCGCCCAGAGCGCCGGCCTGCGCGACCGCGCGCGGGAGACGGCCGTTCAGGTCGACGTACGCTCCGGCCTCGAGCGCGCCGTGGCCGCCATCGAGCGCAGCGAGGCCCAGCCGAGCGAAGTCAGCGAGCCCTAGCCCCGTCCAGCAGACCCGCGAAGCCCGAGGGCGCGTGGGGGCCGATGATCAGCTGCTCGAGCACGCCGATGCCCTCGCGTTCGCCCATCGTCGCCTTCACGAGCTGCTGTACGTGGATGTGACGCGGGTCGAGCGGATCGAGCTCGGCGAGCTTCCAGGCGTCGGCCGCGACCGCCTGCTCACCCTTCCACATGCCGTGCCCCCAGTCGGGCGAGAGGTAGCCGAGGCCGAGCATCTGGAACGTGAGCAGGGGCTCGAGCCTGATCTCGGGCTCGGGCGGATCGCCGTGGCAGCGGATGCGCGCGGCGCGCGCGCGGCGCGTGCCGGGCTCGAACTCGATGCGGTGCTCGAAGCCCGCGAGCGTCTCGACCCCCGCCGGCTCGCCGGGGCTCGCATCCACCTGGGAGGCCCAGCAAGGCGCCACGGCCGCGTGCTCGTGCCAGGCGCGCCCATCGGCCTCCTGGAAGGCCGACACCAGGATGCAGCGGTCTTCGAACTGGAGCGGCGCCCACACCCAGTAGAGCTGGGGCGGCGGCCCCGGCGGGCCGGCGGCCGGCCGCTCGCCCACGGGCCGGACGCCCCAGGAACGGTCCCGGCAGCCGAGCACCTCGTCGTCGTCCACGGCGAGCCGGCGGCCCGCCACGCGCAGCTCTCCGCTCCAGCTCCCGAACTGGGTGAAGCGCGTGGAGTCCATGAAGATCCGCCCCTCGTGCTGGCGCGTGACGCGCGGCTCCTCGATCGGGTCCGTGCGCGCCGTGAAGCGCAGCTCGGCCGAGAGGTCCGACTCGTTCCCGTCGATGCGCAGCGTGAGCACCCGCATGGGGTCCTCCACCTCCACGCGGATCGGGCCGACCACGGTCTCGGTGCGCTCGCCCGGCGCCAGGCGCGAGGCGCGCACCACGTGCTGGCGGCCGTCGCGCACCACGCTGAAGGCGGCGTCCATGACGCGCCGGTTGGGGTAGACCCCGAGCGCCGCGCCGAAGAACAGGTCGCCCGCGCGCGAGTAGCCGTTGAAGAAGTAGCGGTCGTAACAGTTCGGGTCCGAGCTCGCGGCGTGGGCCACGGGCAGCGGCGTCTGGTGGATCGGGTAGTCGTCGAGCCGGTTCAGCATGGTTCTAGCCTCGCGAGATCTCGGCCAGGAGCGATGGCTTGAGCGGCGCCACGTCGCGGATGGCCTGGGAGACGAGATAGCCGCGCAGCGCGCCCTCGGCGGCGGCGCGCGCGGCGGGGGAATGGCCCGGGCAGGCGGCGAGCGCCTCGCGGACCAGGCCGCGCAGGGCGGCGGCCCGCTCTTCCGGGCTGCCGGCGGTGTCGGCCCCGGCGGCCGCCAGCGCCGCCTCGAGGCTCGCCGCGCCCGCCGCGTCGCCTGCCGCGTGCAGGGCCGCCGCCACGGCCGAGAGCGCCTGGCTCGCCGCCACGGCGTCGGCCTCGAGGAGCGCGCAGCGCGTCTCGATGCGGTCGCGCAGGTTGTTCAGCACGTCGACCACGGCAAAGAGCTGGCCGCGCGCGAAGGGGCTGCCCAGGTCGGGCAGCACGCGCTCGCGCAACGTGCGCATGGCGCCGTCGATGAGCTTCTCGGGGGGGATCATGGTGCGACTCCGGGCAGCCACCCGCGCGTCACCGCGAGCAGCGCGTGCAGGAACGGGAGCTGGTGGTCGAAGATCGCCATGCGCAGGTCCGAGGTGCGGCCGTCGAGGAACGCGCGGATCCCGGTCAGCATGATGGCGATCATCTTGACGAC
>Ga0302046_10003301_pt1 | contig 14634 bp, 12 predicted proteins | sample RVTome_11_FD_200261 | JGI IMG/M metagenome (GOLD analysis project Ga0302046, IMG submission 200261) | Soil microbial communities from uranium-contaminated site in the Upper Colorado River Basin, Wyoming, United States - RVT147D111 (version 2) ...
AACATGGCGCCGACCGCCGGACAGGCCGACGTCACCTTCGGTGGCGCCGATGCCGTGGGTGCTGACGTGGAGCGTTTCGACATTCAGGACCAACTCTTCCGCACGGGTCTCGCGACGGACAACCGCATCTCCGTGTCAGGGGGCTCGGGCAACACGACCTACTTCTTCTCCGGGAGCTACCTCAACGAAGAAGGCATCATGGAGTCCAACGACTACGAGCGCTTCAGCGGCCGAGCCAATGTTGCGCATCAGGTGTCGGATAGATTGGACTTGCGGGTGAACGCGAGCTACACACGCTCGCTCGCGCACTTCATTCCCGAGGGCGAACAAACGCAGGGCGTGCTGACCAGCGTCGTCTTCACGCCAACCGTCGTCAATCCGGCGTTCGATCCCGACCTCGGCCGGTATCCGTACAACCCGGTTCTGGGCGCCAATCCCCTGGATGTGCTGGCGAACTGGGAGGCCCCTGAAGAAGTCGTGCGATTTATGGGAAGCGTGGAAACGTCGTTCTATCCGGTCGACAACGTGACGGTCCGCTATCTGGCCGGCCTGGACGACTACCGGCAGGAGTCATCCTATTTCCAACCTCCGCAGTCGACGTCCGCAAGTTTCACCGGATCCGTTCAAAATCCGGTCAGGATCTCGCGGCTGTTCAACAACGATCTCACGGTGACGCATGAGGCCGAGGCGACGCCATCGATTGGGCTGACATCGACGGTCGGTTTGCGCTATACGGAAGATCGTACGGAGGTGATCAGAGCGGCCGCCGAGGGCTTGCCGCCCGGCGGAACGCTGGTCGGCGGCGCGACGCAGTTCGCCTCGCAGGGCGTCACGGAGTTTCACACGGTGAGCGGTTTCGCTGAAGAGCGGGTGAGCGTTCAGGACCGGCTCTATATCACCGGTGGAATCAACCTCGATGCCTCGTCCGCGTTCGGGCCGGACGAACGCCTGCAGGCGTTTCCGCGAGTGAGTCTGTCGTATCTGCTTGGCGAGACCGACTTCTGGCAGAATACATTTGGAACCACCGTAAGCTCTTTCCGGGCACGCGCTGCCTATGGGCAGACCGGCGGGCAGCCGCCCGGCATCTACGCCCGCTTCGACAACTACATCAATGTGGCCTACAGCGGCCGTGCGGGCCTGGTAGCGAGCACGTTGGACGGGAATGATGCGTTGAAGCCCGAACGGCAGCGTGAGTTCGAGCTGGGGTTCGACGCGGGGCTGTTCGACGACCGTGCCAACGTCGAGTTCACCTACTACGACAAGAAGACGACGGATCTCGTCCTGTCGGTTCCGCAGGCGCCGAGCAGGGGAGTGCAGAGCCGGTTCGAGAACATCGGCGAGTTGACGAATCGCGGGTGGGAATTGGCGCTGAGCACGGTCAATATCGACGAGGCGGGTTTCAGCTGGCGCAGCCGCCTCCAGGTGGCCGCCAACCGCAACGAGGTCACGCAGCTCGTGACGAGCGCGGACACGCTGGTTGTCGACTACCTGAACGCCGTCATCGAGAACCAACCAATCGGGGTTTTCTTCGGAGGCACGTACGCCCGCAATTCGGACGGCAGCATCTTCTATGATGATGCGGGCTTGCCGGTTCGAGCGGTAGATACGCTCCCAGATGGCACGACCGCGTTTGCGAGGAGAATCATCGGCGATCCCAACCCCGGTCTCGTCGCGAGTCTCAGCAACAACTTCGGCATTGGTAGACATGTCGACATCAGCGTCTTGTTGGACGGCCGCTTCGGCAATGACGTGGCAAACTTTACGCGCCGCATCACCGAATACTTCGGTTCGGACGCGGTCATCGAACGGGAGATAAGCGGCGATACGGCCTCGGGCACGTTTGCCCTCAATCCCAACGGGCGCATTCAGATCTATGAGGAGTACATCGAGGACGGCAGTTTCGTGAAGCTACGAGAGGTCGCGGTGAGTTTTCTCCTCGACCAGCCGTTCATTCGAAGAATTCTGGGTATGGAGAGCGCCCGCCTGCGCTTGGCCGGCCGCAATCTCCTCACCTGGACCGACTATTCCGGGCTCGATCCCGAGATCAACCTCTTCTCGGCGAGTACGGTTTCGCGCGGCGTGGACTTCGCCAACATCCCGCTCCCTCGCACGTTCACCTTTGGGGTCACCCTCACGTTTTGAGGGAGGAGGAATCGACCATGCGTACGAACGTGAAGCGCACATTGACGTCGACCGTCGGGGCTGTCGCCCTGCTGCTTAGCGCCGGCTGCGAGCTGGATCTACAGAATCCCAATGCCCCGACGGAAGAAGAAGTGGTGACGAGCATTGACGGCGCGGTCGCCTTGGCCGTCGGCATGCAGGATCAGTTTGCCTCGAGCGTCGATGATTTTCTCGTGACGTCATCACTCATTACCGACGAGTGGGGGACGCAGACGCTGGCGCTGGTCTCATACCGGTCGCTGGTGGACGGTGAGAGCTTCGATCCCAGTTTCCTCGTGGTCGAGGCCCCATGGGCGGCGAGCTACGAGACCATCAAGTCCGCCAATACGCTATTGGGTGCCGTACCGGAACTGGAGCTGGGCGTCGGACTGCGGACCGGCATTCTCGCCACGGCCAAGTTGTTCAAGGCGATGGCGTTCGGAGTTCTAATCCAGAACTATGAGCAGGTGCCCATCGACGTGAGCGTGGAGGGACCCGTTCCCGAAGGGCGGGCCGTCGTGCTCGACACGATTCTGGGATTGCTCGAATCGGCTCGGAGCGATCTGGCGGGTGTGACGGACGATGACCTCACCGTGTTTCGCCAACGTGTACTTGGCACCGGGTTTGATCTCCGCAATACCATCGACGCGATGCTGGCGCGGTACTATCTGATCGGCGAGCAGTACGCCGAAGCTCTGGCTGCGTCCGAACGCGTCGCGCTCGACGCCATCTCCGTGTTCACCTATGCTGCCCCGGATCGCAATCCCGTAGAGAACCTGGCGTTCCAGCTTCGCTACGTAGCTGCGCTCGAGAGTTTCGCGACGGCCGCCGAGGCGGGGGATCAGCGCGTCGGCTATTGGGTGGACGCAACCGCGACGCCGTTCACGGGGAACCCGGATTCGCTCTTGCTGCCGATTGCCAAGTTCTCAGGGCCAACGGAAGCATTTCCGGTGTACCTGCCGGACGAGATGCGCCTCATCATGGCCGAGGCGTATACGCAAATGGGGATGTTCACCGAAGCGCGCGATGCGATCAACGCGGTCCGTACGCAATCCAGTTCGTCCCTGGATGAACCGGTCGCGACCCTGGGTGCTCTCGACGCCACCGATCTCCCGGACGGTGATACGGACGCGTTTTTGGCACAGATCGCCTACGAGCGGCGGTACGAGCTGTACATGCAGGGCCTGAGGTGGGAAGACGTGCGGCGGTTGGGCGAAGCCATCACCACTACGCCGGTCATGGACTTCCTCCCGATCCCGCAACAGGAGTGCGATACAAACCCGTCCAATCCGTGCGGATGAGTCTCGCATGAGATGGCCCGGAGGAGTTCGTGGGCTCCGCGGTACGTGCCGTGCGGCGCGCGGCCACAGCCAGACCCGCCGCCGGTGGAGCGAGTTCAGTCAGGACGTACGCCGGAAGCTCGGCGCGCAGCAGCTGGCGCCACGGCTTTACCACCGAGCCATCCTAGACCGCTCATCAGCACAGCCAGAGCCGGCCAGAGGAGCGCCCGAACGAGACCGGCTTCAGGAATGGAAGCGGGAAAGAGCCACAGGACCCAGGGCACTGCCGGCGCGCTGAGGGCGATGGCCAAGGGAGCAGGGGCAACGCCGCCAACCGCGACGCCGATTGCGCCGGCGCCCGCGTAACAGAGTAAGAAGAAGAGCAGCAGCGGCCAAGATCCATTGAAGATCGCCGCGAAGCTCAGGAAGAACAGTACGGCCCCTCCTAGAACGGCGCCTGTATAGGTGAGGCCAGCTCGGAGGGGTGAACTCAAGGTGGGCTCCTGGCGACAGGGTCAGGTACTGTGCACTCATGCGACATCAGGCGCACGTCACGCCGCGGCGTTCACATCCCAAGCGCGCCGGCGCTCAGGTACATCTACTCGAGAATCTTGCGGAAGAACTGCAAGCGTATGGTTGGCTCGAAACCGAGCGCCGCATGAGCTTGAAGGCTCGCTATGTTGTCCAGTTCGACATCCGAACCGAGCTCCATGAATCCTTGCTTGCGGCACCACTGCTCAACGGCTGCAACGAGCTTGCGTCCGACCCCTGCTCCACGCAGATCGGGGGCGACCCACCAGCCTTCGATGTAGGGGACGGGTTCCGAACCACATCCCTCGGCCCATGGTCGAAGAGAGACGGAGATGAACCCGCCCAAGCCATCGGTCGCTCGCTCCCATACGAAGACGGTCTCACCACTGAAATCATAGGGTCCGTCCTCACCGAGGAGAGCGGCCATCATGCCTTGGACCTCAGTCAACTCGCCGGACGTCATCGATCGGACAGTCATAGGGGCGTCTTATTCTCTCACACACCGCACCGAAAACGCCCTCTGCTTCTCGCCGTCGCTATGACGATAGAGGGATTGCCCGCCTCGGCCAAAGTTGTAGAACCATGCGGTGGCTGAATCGCTTGCGGATGCCGTCCAATAGAATCCATGAGCTTCCAGCCTGGCGTACCGGCTATTATCGGGAGCGCGGCCGCCACCCAGCAGACCATCAAAGCCCGAGCCGCCTCCGATCAAGAGGGCCTGGTACGCCGCGTTGCCGCTGTCGTCCGAATCGTCATGGACTCCGCCATAGTGCTTCACCATTTGTCGCCATTCGTCGTTCGTCGGTAATCTCCACCCATTCCCCAGTGACTGACATCCCGTCTGCGCCGATTCCCACGTATACAGTCGGCCATATCGACGGCAATGCACTTCGGTATCGTCATAGCAGTAGGAGCGGCCAGTGGTGATGCCCAGATTGACCGTCAACCACGATTTGCCATCCGGCATGAGCCTGGACGAATGACTTGCGTCGAGCAGCTTTTGGTCATTGGCGAAACGGTGGGTCGAACAGGAGACGCCGACACAGCCGACTACAAGACTCAGCATGATTCCCGAGACGCGCATTCGAATCGGCTTTATCATCTCGCCTCACCTCCGGTGATGCATGTGCCGTCCAACGGACCGCGCATGATTTGCTAGCGACTCCATCCAGCGCCTTCGCAAGCCAGGCGCTAATGCCATGACGAATCGGCTTATTACCATCGAGGTGACTGATCGCATACTCGCCGTCCAACGATCTGGCGATCAGAGGCGGCCGCGAAGGGGCCGTCCGTCTGCATCGCCTTGTTCGACCGCACCATCTTTGCTCGAGGCCCCCTGGAGCACCATCAGAACTCCTGTGATCAGGAACCACGCCAAGCATCCGATTGATGCGATCTCAACCAAGACACCCGCCGCAGAGCCATCGCTCAGAATGGACACGATGAAGACCCCGCAGGCTAGAGCTCCGATGGCGCTGAGGATCCCAAGGATCGTCAGCCACCTAGGCAAGGTGGAGGAATGCCATCCGGCGGCGCTGAATCCGCCGATCAGAAGTCCCCAGGCGACGATTTCTCCGGTGAAAAGAATCCGCGTCAGATAGAAGACCAGCCAGAACAGCTTGGGATCCTCGGACAACTGATGAAAGTCCATGAATGCCAGTATCTCGATACCATTTGTGACGATTCCGTTCGTCACATGGAGCGCAGCGCCTAGAAGGCCGAGCACCCCCCAACCCGTCGAACGTGCACTCAACGGGCGACAGGTTCTCAGGAACAGGGCTGCTGCAAAGAGGGCTATGCATGCGAAAGCGACGTACCGGAGGCCATGAACGAGCGCCCAGGTGCTTGCTTCCTCCGATAGGTAAGTCTTCAACTGATCCAGCGTCGGATCGTCCGGCGGGAACTTCTTGAGAACGCCGTTGGCGACGATGTGAATCAGGAACGCGGCCAGCATTGCTGAGCCACCCAGCCGAATGAAGCGATCGTGGTCCCTGCTCACGTGCACAACTTGGCTCTCACGCATGTGCGTTCATCTCCGGTCGATCTAACGACCGGCCCTTCACTGAGGTCCGCCGCCTTGGGACCGTGCTTCGTCTGCGACTGGATCGGTGGCCGTCAAGTGCAAGCGCTGTTGGGCGGCATGCTCGCCTCACTGTCCGACTGTTTCGTCAGCCGTCTCCACCGGCCTTGGCGAGTGTATTTCGAGAAAGGCCTTCCACTCTCCCTGCTCGTTTTTGCGCCACAGGGTGACGTATCTGCCGGGCATGGTAGCATGGCCCTCGCGGTCGACCCATTCGTGCGTTCCAATGATGTACCCAAGATCACCTGACTCGGAGGCGACGATTTCGATGGGCTCAGTCCGGGGGGCCAGCCCCAGTTCCTGTCGATTACGACGCACGTATTCCCGAACCGCATCGATCCCCCGCACGGCAGGCTCCGACACGGGATAGATCACCATGTCGTCCGTCCAAAAGGAGAAGAGTCGCTCCACGTCACCTTCGGCGATCGCCTGTGCCGCTGATTCACGGGTATCACGCAGGGTCTGGCTGTGATCCACGTGGTCGATCTCGCCCTCGCAGCTGATCGATGCGAAGAGGATGAATCCGACTATCAACGATTGAGGATGCTTGTGCATATGGTCCTCCTTTGAAGCGGTGGCGCCTCGTCTTGTCCGCCCAACGGCCCGCGCCGGTGCGAGGCTCATCGTACGGAGCGCTTCCATCAGTGTCAGTACGTCGTCAAAGCTCCAGGACCGTGTCGAGGCCCCGATGCACGCCGATGAGCTGATTGACGCGTCGAATGGCCAGGAGCGCGCCGTCGACGTAGGGCCGAGCGCTGGTGCCCGAGTCGTGCCGAATCGACAGCCGCTGATCCGGCATCCCGAAGATGATCTCGGCACCGATGACGAAGCCAGGCAGGCGAACCGAATGCACCTGCGACCCGGCCACGGTCGCTCCCCGTGCCTCCGGTGGGCCCACGGTCTCGCCGATGGGCACCGGCGCGGTCGGCGTGCGCACGCGGGCGAGACGGCTCGCCAGCTCACGCACGGTCCCGCTTGGCGCATCGGTCTTGTCCTCGTGCGCATAGTCGAGAATCTCCCAGTGCGGAATGAGCTGGGCGGCCATTTCCGCGAAACGCTGCAGAAGCACCACGGTGAGGGCAAAGTTTCCGCAGGCCAAGACCCCGCGCTTCAGCCGCTGCGCCATGCCATCGAGCTCGGCGTAATCCTGGTCCGTGAGGCCCGAAGTGCCGACCACCACGTGAGCGCCATGGTCGAGCGCCTTACGGATGTTGTCCTTGGCGGTATCCGGCTTGGTGTACTCGACGAAGACGTCGCAGCTCGTGGAGAGGGCCTCCTCCGCCGACGCGTACACCTGGCACGTGAGGCGCGGCTCCTGGAGGATGGCGCCGAGCCGGCTGCCGGCGTGCCGCCGCCCAACAGCTGACACGAGCGTCAGGTCAGTGGTTGCGGCGATGACACGTGCGAGTTCGGAGCCCGCCCAGCCCGTCGCACCTGCGAGACATACTCGAATCATGGCTTTTCCTAGTCGGCATAGTGTGCGCTGCGAGCCAGGCCAGCATCTTCACGCCGGCGCTGCGCTACGAACTGTCGCCAGCTGCTGCGCGCGTGCATTGACCGCTCGACCGCTTGACACACCGTTAGGCGGACGCTCATTGCGGAGTTGCAGGCGCACGGTGCTGCCGTGCTATTCCCTGCTGGCCCTGTTCCGCCGCAGTACGATTGAACCCGACCTTGGACACTCGGAATTCCCGAGCCGCGTGATCAGCGAAGCGAGGCTAAGAGTTCGGCTACCAGAGAAACGTCCGGCTGCACATCGCCTCGGTTACTCCATAGGATCACGATTCGCCCCGAGTCCATAAGACGATAGTACAGCGCGGTGCCTCCGCAGCCGCTACCGCCGTGAAGCACGGCAAGCTCTGGTTCCCCAGGGGCTGCAGCTAGACCAAACCCGTAACCGTGCGGGAACAGGTGCGGCGGAATTGGACGGCGTGCTTCGTTCGGCAGGGAGTGCGGTGTAAAGGCGAGTTGCCATGTGTCCGGCGTCAGCAAGTCCGGAGACCCCAACGCTCTGACAAACCTGAGCATGTCGTCGAGGGTCGTCACGATCCCGGACTGTCCCGCGTGCACTACCTCCAACGGTGCCACCCCGTCACCGTCGGACAGGTATTGGCGAGCAATGCGGGGATCCTCAAGACTTGCTACCCATCGAGTCGCCGTCATGCCGAGTGGATCGAGGATGCGCTCGCGTAGCACGTCGTCATAGGGCGTATCCGTCACCACCTCAATGATCTGGCCCAACAACGCGTAACCGGTGTTTGAATAAGAGAAACCGGTTCCCGGCGGAAACTCCAGCGGCAGCGACGCCACGCTCGTCAGCAGGGCTTGCCTCGAGAGCGTGCGATCGTCGCAATCAGGATAAATGGGAGTAGAGCTGAGAAAGTAGTCAGGGATGCCGGACCGATGGCTGAGGAGCTGATGGATCGTGACCGCACCCCAATCGGCAGACGGAAGCGATGTAAGATACTCGGTCAACGTCCCATCGAGTTCGATGATCCCGTCCTCCACCAGCTGCAGGATGAGTATCGCATTGAAGGACTTCGTGATGGAATGAACCGGATAAAGCGTGTCGTGCCGATTAGGAACCTCCTCCTCCTTGTTGGCCAGTCCGAACGCGGCCTCATACACCACTACGTCGGAGTCCGCAACCAACAGGCCGCCATACAGCCTCCCGGATTCGAAGTACTCACGGGCGAGTGCATCAAGCCGCTCGGCGGGAGTCTGCGCTGCCGCGGATGAGGACATCAGAAAGGCGGCGAATAGAGAATGGCCCGCCGCACGGAGGTAACGACTCTTCTCATCTCTGCGCCCGTGAGTCACAACGTACCCTTCGCTCAGTGAGTGTTCTTGCGCCGACACCGTGAAGACATTGCCGCCGCGAGCATGCATGTCCACTGAATGGCGTATGTAACCGACATCATCTCAGTGCGCATAAAGTACCGCTCATCATTTGCAAGCGACTCCAGTCCTCGTCATATGCTCCATTCTCCCGCATCTCTCACAAGTGGACACCGTGCTCAGGATTGCCCGAGGCATGGGCCCCGATGCCGTTCTGGAGTCCCGCTAGGAACGCCCGCGCTTCGCGGCGGCTCCGCAGGTGGATCATGCGCGCATGCGGTGCTGCTCGCACCATCTGCAGTACGCGAGGCAGCGAGCGCCACTTATACATCGCTACATAGCGCAGGAACTGTAGATCCGGAGGGTGCTCGGCGCAGCCGTGTGCGAGATCCGGGCGCATCCTCCTGCGCTGAAGCCAACCACGCGTGATTATTCCCAAGAGGCAGACGATCGTCGGCGGATCAAGCAAGATCACCGCGTCTGCTCGCGGAAGTCGCAGATGCAAAGTGCGGGAATAGTTTCCGTCCATGATCCACCGGTCCCCTGCCGCGAGCTCGACAACCTTGCGGTCCCAATCATCCTGCGAAGGTTCCACCCATCCCGGGCGCCAGTATTCCCGATCGAGATGTATGATGGGGAGATGCAGGATCTGGCCCAGTGCTACGGCGAGGGTTGTTTTGCCGGCACCTCCCGCCCCAAGTACTAGCCAGCGCCTGGGTACGGCCTTCGACACTTGCCCGTGGACTCCATGCATTGCGCGTCGCGATCACCTTGGTCCTATACGCTGCTGATGTCTGCCACACACGTGCGATTCCGAAAACGGCTGGCTCAGGAAGCTCTGCACAAGTCGGCGGTGGGTCGCGGGTGATGCGGCCGCTACCGCGGCGCGTACCGGTCCGCCATCTCTGGTCTTCCCCAAGCGCGGTACAGTGCAACGACCGCTTCCACGGCGTCCCGTGTCGCATCGTCGTCCGCGCCGTAGCGGTCGCGCATGGTGTCGAACGCGTTGGTGAGGAGCGGTTCGGCGTCTTCGAACCGCTCCAAATCGTTCAAGCACCTCCCAAGCGCCAGTTCCACCTCCGCAATTCGCCAGTCAGTAGCATCGAACTCGGTCCGTCTGATCTCCAACGCCCGCGTCAACGTCGCCTCGGCGGCGGAAGGGTCGCCGCGCCGGCGTTGCAGGTCTCCGAGTCGCAACAGCGTGGTCGCCGTGTTGGCGTGGCGTTCGCCGAACACCGCTTCACTCAGCTCAAGGGACCGGGACAGGGCGCTGTCGGCCGCGGCGAAGCGGCCCAACTCGACCAGCGTGTGACCCAGGTTGCGGTAGGCCGTGACAAAGTTGGGGTGGTCGTCCGGGAACGTTTTGCCCCACTGGGCAATGGCGTCCCGAAAATAGCCCTCAGCCTCTTCGTACGCACCACGTTCGAGCCGCTGCCATCCGAGATTGTGCAACGTATTGGCGATATCCGGGTGCTCTTCATTGAGCAATTCTCGGCGCATCGACAGCGCCTCGCGGTCGAGCGCCTCGGCGGCATCGTAGTCGCCGAGTGCGACCTTGGCGAGCGAGAGATTGTGGAGGGAGATCGCAACGCGCGGGTGCCGGCCGTGCAGCGTGCGATTGATGGCCAGCGCCTCCTCGAGCATCGGCTCCGCGTCCGCGTACTCGCCCTTCTCCCGCAACAGATTGCCGAGATTGTTGAGCGTGACCATCACGCTCGGATGGTCGTTGCCTACCACGTGACGCCGAATCTCCAACACGCGACGGTTGACCGTTTCGGCCTCGTCGAGCCGACCCTGATAGGAGTACAGGGCGCCCAGATTGTTGATGATGGTGGCGGCGCCGTCGTAGAGCTCGAGCTGCTCATCCGTGACGGTCGACGGGTCGAGGCGCTCCACCGCGCCATCGGCCAGTATCGTTTCTGCCCATTCGCTCGCGTCCAGCAGCAGCGGCTCCGCGCGATCGTAGTGCCCCTGCGTAAAGAGGAGCCAGCCATACACTGACTTCGTGTCGACGACTTCTTCGCTGTTCTCGCCAAACAGCTCACGTCGCATCTCCATGCTCCGCACCAGCAGCGATTCCGCCTCCGCGAATTCCCCGCGTTCCAGCTGAACGATGCCCTGGCTGTGGAGCACCGCGGCCAGCTCGGCGGTCGCGCGACCGTCAGCAAGATCCTCTCGGAGCGTGCGCGCCTCGCTGAGAAACGTCAGCGCTTGATCGAGCTGCCCCATGTTGTTGTAGACGCGACTCATCGTCTCCAACATCGTCGCCCGGATCTCGGGCTGATCGACCAACTCCGAGTCGATGCGCGCGGCACCGCGTTCTAAGACCTCGCGTGCCGTGATCTCCTGTCCCAGGTTCTCCTGCGGGTCGGACACGAGGAAGAGGTCGACGAGGAAATCCGTGACCTGCTCGGCGTTCTCGCGTTCCAGTGCCGCGGTATCTCGTTCCCGGGCGATGCGCTGTGCCTGCACCGCCATGGTGATGGCAAAACCGGCGAGGAGCACCACCACCACCGCCGCCGCCGCGACGCCGACCCGATGCCGGCGGACGAATTTGCCCGCTCGATAGCGCCACGTATCTCGCTGCGCGCGCACCGGGAGACCCACGGAGTAGTGCCTGAGATCTTCGGCCAACATCTCCACGGACGCATAGCGGCGGTCCGGCTCCTTGCGCAGGGCCATGAGGACAATGGTATCGAGATCGCCGGCGAGCGTCCGCCGCAAGCGGTCGGGCACCGTCTTGCGGCGCCGACAGATCTCATCCGTCGTGATGGCGACCGGCGTGCCGTCGTCGCTGATGTGTTCAGCCTGCTTGCTGACGGCGGTACTGGGCCGGATCGGATCGGTCTCGGTGATGACCTGTTCGATGTCGCGCGTGCCGTAGCTCTTGAACTCGTAGGGCAGCCGACCGGTCAACAGTTCGTACAGGACGACGCCCAGGGCGTACACGTCGCTTGCGACCGTGATCGTCCCGCCACGCACCTGCTCGGGGCTCGCGTACGTGGGCGTCATGAGCCGCATATCGGTGCGGGTCTCCGCGACCGTATGCGGCGACGTTTCCGGGTCCAGCAGCTTGGCGATGCCGAAGTCCAGGAGCTTGGGGACGCCGTCGGCCGTCACCAGGATGTTCGGCGGCTTCAAGTCTCGATGGACGATCAGATTGCGGTGCGCGTGCTGTACCGCGCCGCAGATGGAACGAAACAGCGCCACCCGCTCGCCAACACTCAGCTGATGAGCATCGCAATACTCGTCGATCGGGAGGCCGTCGACGTGCTCCATGACGACGTATGGCACACCGTCCTCGGTCGTGCCGCCGTCCAGCAGCTTTGCAATGTTGGGGTGACTGAGATCGGCGAGGATCTGCCGCTCGCTCCGGAACCGCTGGAGCATCTCACGACTGCGGAGGGCTCTGTCCGCGGCCTTGATCGCCACGAAGGCCTGGTACACGTCGTCGAAGCGACGGGCGAGGAAGACCGTCCCCATGCCTCCCCGACCCAGCTCGCGGACGATCTCGTAGGGGCCGATACGCTTCCCCGCAGCCCACGCCGCCGTCGCCACGACGGCATCCGCGCCACTTTGCACCGCGCGCCCGATGAAATCACTCGCGTCCTCACTCGCATAGACGAGCGATTCGACCTGACGCCGGAGCGTCGGGTCCGATCCGCATTCCCGTTCCAGATACGCCGCGCGCTCGGCGGCCGGAAGATCCGCCGCGGCGTCGAACAGTTTCTGGAGGCGCTGCCAATGCGAGTTGTCCATCTTCATCCTGATCCAGTCTTGTCGTCGGATCCAACATACGGGTGCAGGGATGATTCGGGGAGGATGCGGGCATCCAGTGACATAGTGCATGTCCGTGGTCGCGCCCCATGACCTCCTGCGGTTCAGCCGCGAGCCGCGCCTCCGCATTAGTGCGAATCCGCATTGTCCCTTCGCACGCGGCTCGGCGGCGGCGTGTTAGGCGGCCTGCTGCGCTGAGTCCGCCGCGGGCGCAACCAGAGAACGTCTGCACCGTAGACCACGAGTAATCCTACGGTGTAGGCCAGTAGATCAAAGGGGTCAAAGCGACCACGAGTTATCACGAAGGGGGTGCCGGCGAAATCGTAGCGTTGCATCCACTCCCAGAGGTAGCAGCCGCCGAGCACCGTGCTGAACGCCGTGAGAGACCGGAGCCGTAGCCGACCCTGGCGCACCATCACGTAAAGATACGGCGGAGCGAAGAGATCGGCACCGTAGTCGGTCAAGAGACCAGCATTGACTCGGAACATCTGCAGGCCGCCGATCCCGACGAAGACTGCGACGAAGTAGATGTTGAGCAAGATGGCATACCGACGGGGCATTGTGCTCAATGGCTCGGTAACCTCCTTGCGCAGGGTCAGTTGACCAGAGTCGCCTTCACTCGCTTCGATACCCGGAAGTACGGGATCCAGATGGTGGCGCCGATGACGCCTCGCACGAGTTGCTTGCCCGTCTCTATCGCAAACACTTCGGCTCCCGCACCGAGCTCAATGATCAGAAGAACCACGACTGCGTCATCACAACGTACGACGCCAGTGGCCAGCCCGTCAAACAGGAGCGTGTCTCCAACGATCCCACGCGCCTCCGCGCCTACTTCGCGGGACCGCATCGGACGGTGGTCGAGTCCACCATGTAACCTGCGGCTCGCCGGTTGAGCCAATGTCCACCTAACGCCGTGTGGATCAGCTGCGAGCCCCGCCAGCGCCTTCACAGCTGCTTGATCAGCTCGAATGCTGCATCCACCTGTTGGGAAGCGCTCCAAACCGTCACTGTCCGGGTAAGCGTCGACTCCGCGCCTGACCACGCTACGGCGTTCGACCACACCCGTGTGGAGGAACTGGGGAATAGCATCAAACTCGTAACGGCACTCTCATAACGTGTGGTACGGAGAACGGAGTCTTGAGACCGCTGTCTGTTCGGGCTACTTGTCTAGCAGAGATGCGTCGCCGCCTACGCTGCAGCAGCAAGCCCTTCTTAGGTTGTGGCCGGCAGTTCCAACCATTGGCGGTGCTAGACGGTCTATCTCCTTGCCAACTCGAATCGCACGGAGGCGACAAGGTGATTTCTAGAAAGGCGATCCTGTGTGCCGTACTCGTCGGCCTCGTACCCGGTGGTGTTGCTGGCCAGGTAACCGGAGCGGAGGAGCGGGGATGGTCCACGCCTCGTCTGAGCGCGTTGCACGCATTCACCGATTCGATAGGCACCGCCGCGTTTCTCCTCGTGACAGATGGGACCGTCATTGCTTCCTGGGGAGAGACGAGCACTCCATTCCGGGTCCACTCGATTCGAAAGAGCCTTCTTTCCGCCCTGTTTGGCATCGCCATCGAGCGCGGAGAGGTCGATACGACAGCGACGCTTGCGGAGCTGGGCATCAACGATCGAGAACTCCTCACACCGGACGAGAGGTCTGCGACCGTGCTGCAGCTCCTCCAGTCACGATCGGGAGTGTACCACCCGGCCGCCTCGGAGACGGGGGAGGCTCGAGCGACACGACCGGCGCGGGGGAACTTCGAGCCAGGGCGTCACTGGTACTACAACAACTGGGACTTCAACGCGCTTGGCACGATCTACTCCAGCGCCCGCGGGCAGACTATCGGTGACGCCTTTCGAGACTACATCGCCCGTCCCGTTGGAATGGAGGACTACAACGAGGACCGGGACTTCCGCTACCAGCTGGAGCCGCACTTCTCTTGGCATTTGGCCTACAAGTTCCGACTTTCGGCGCGCGAC
>Ga0302046_10003302_pt1 | contig 14633 bp, 9 predicted proteins | sample RVTome_11_FD_200261 | JGI IMG/M metagenome (GOLD analysis project Ga0302046, IMG submission 200261) | Soil microbial communities from uranium-contaminated site in the Upper Colorado River Basin, Wyoming, United States - RVT147D111 (version 2) ...
CGGTCCTTGTAGGGGCCGGCGGCGCCGAACGCGCCGCTGTGGCAGTAGATCAGCTTCGGGTTCGCCGCCATCAGCGTGGCGGCGTCGAGGCCGAGCTTCTCGACCAGGCCGGGGCGCAGGTTCTGCACCACCACGTCGGCCTTCCCGACGAGGTAGCGGCGCAGCCGGTCGAGCTGGGCTTTATCCGTGAAATCAACGACGACGGATTTCTTGTTCGCGTTCAGCACGAGGAAGAAGGAGCGGGTGCCGTCCTGCACCGAGGGCGGGCCCCACTGCCGGCAGTCGTCGCCGACCTCCGGCCGCTCGACCTTGATCACTTCGGCGCCGAGGGTGGCAAGGATCCAGGTGCCGTAGGGCGCGGCGACGCTGGTGCCGAGCTCGACCACGCGGACGCCCGCGAGCGGCTGATGTGCGGACACGATTCCTCCTGAGGCAGGTTACCGCCCGTGTTAGCCGGGAGGACGGGGCGGCGTCAAATTTCCCTCGAAGCGGCGTGCGAACTCATGCTTCGACAAGCTCAGCATGAGGCAAAAATATTTGCATTCGCAGTACCGTATACCTCATCCTGGGCCTGTCGAAGGATGAGTACGCGCCGGCTCCGCCGGTTCTGGGAGGGCAACTACCAGCGCCTCGACACGTTGCTCGAGGAAATGAAGGCACAGGATCAAAACGGAGAGCAGGGATGACAAAGCTGACCGCTGCCACGCCGTCCGACCGCGAGATCGTCGTCCAGCGAACCTTCGACGCGCCACGCCGGCTCGTCTTCCAGGCCTTCACCACGCCCGACCTGGTGAAGCGCTGGCTCTACGGGCCGGAGGAATGGCCGCTGATGAAGGTCGAGATCGACTTTCGCGTCGGCGGAAAATGCCGCTACGTCTGGCGCCACAAGGAGCACGGCGACATGGCGATGGGCGGCACTTACCGGGAGATCGTGCCGCCGGAACGCACCGTCCACACCGAGCTGTTCGACCAGGACTGGACCGGCGGCGAGACGGTGGTCACCACGCTGTTCGAGGAACGCGACGGGTGGACGACGGTGACGAGCACGGTGCTCTATTCGTCCAAGGAGGCACGCGACAACGCCCTCAAGACGCCGATGCTCGAAGGCTGGGGCCAGTGCTACGACCGGCTGGACGGTTTGCTTGCGACGGGATGGTGAGGGCGGCACTGGAGCTGATACCGACAGGAAGAGTCGTGGGTGCGCGGATCAAGTCCGCGCACGACGACTGCATTTAAATTCAACATTTTGCCGTCGTGGCCGGACTTGATCCGGCCACCCACGAATCTGCGGTAGCTGTTACCACTCAAGTCGGTTCGCTATTTCGTCAGCCACTCGTACACCCCGTTCCAGTCCGCTGGCGGCGGCGCGTCGCGGAAGGCGGCGATGCGGGCGCGGTGCAGCGCGTAGAGCGCGGCCGGCGCGCCGGGCAGCGCCGCGCAGTCGGCGGCGAGGCGCTCGGCGGCGTCCCAGTCGCGCGCGCGGTAGGCGGCGAGCATGTAGGCGTTGGTCTCGCCGAGCTTCGTGAATCCGGCGCTTTCGGCCAGCGTGCGGTCGCCGAGCAGGCCGTAGATCGTCACTGCCTCGGTCTTGCCCTTGACCGCGATGCGGTCGAGCTCGAGCAGGGCAAACGCGTTATGAACCCGCGCCGCCGTCGTCTCGCCGAGCACCACGGTGACGCCGTATTCGGTCGAGTAGGTCTCGAGCCGCGCGGCAAGGTTCACGGCATCGCCCAGCACCGAGTAGTCGAAGCGCCTCGCCGTCCCCATGTTGCCGACCACGCATTCGCCGGTGTTGAGGCCGACGCCGACCCGGAGCGGCGTATGCGCCGTGCCTGCTGAGTCCGATTCCGCCGCGCGCTCGGCGTTCAGCCGGTCGAGCGCTCGCAGCATGTCGAGCGCGGCGGCGCAGGCGTGCGCCTCATGGTCCGGCACGTCCATCGGCGCGTTCCAGAACGCCATCACGCAATCGCCCATGTATTTGTCGATCGTCCCGTCATGCGCCAGGATCGCGTCGCTGAGCGGCGTCAGCAGGCGGTTGATCAGCGTCGTCAGCCGCTGCGGGTCGCGCTTGTAGGATTCCGAGATCGCCGTGAAGTTGCGCACGTCGCAGAACAGGAAGGTCATGTTCTTGGTCTCGCCGCCGAGCTTGAGCTGCTCGGGATGGCCGGCGAGCTGCTCGACCAGGGCGGGCGAGAGATACTGGCCGAAGGCGCTGCGCACCTGGCGCTTCTCCGCCGCGTCGCGCGTGTAGTTGCTGAAGGCGAGCACTGCATAGAGCGCCACCATCGTCCCGACCGGGAAGATTGGGTCTGCTAGTAGGAGACGCTCGCGATAGAGATACCAGGACAGCCCGATGACGCCGACCAGGCCGGCGGCGAGGCCGACGAGCGTCCAGAACGGCCCGAGGCGCGGGATCAGGACGGTCAGCACCAGCCCGGCAAGCAGCGTCAGGAACAGCTCGGCGCTGTTGATGTAGTTGGGGTAGCGCAGGAAGAAGTGGCGCTTGTCGACCGAGGCCAGCGCCTGACTTAGCGCCGCCTGCTGCGCCTGTCCTTCGGCAAGGAGCGCCTTTGCCTTCGCCTGCACCGCGGCGGCATAGGCGGCCTCGGCGGCGAAGATCGATTCCAGGATATTTGCATGCACCTCGACCCCGGGCATGCGGTTGACGACCGGCGTGTCGCGCAGGTCCTTCAGTCCCGCTGCCGAGGTGCCGATCAGCGCGAGCTTGCCGGCGAGCCGCTCCGCCGGTACGCGGCCGTCCAGCACGTCCGAGGCGGAGACGTAGAGCCGCCCGGTGTTATGCGGCGTGTTGAACAGGTCCGGCCGCGCGAAATGTACCCAGATGCGGCCGTTCGCGTCGGTCGGCACGGTGAAGCCGCCGCCCATTTCACGGCGCAGCTGGATCTGCACCGCCTGCATGCCGGCCGCGTCGCGCCGGGTGATCATCGTGTTGGTGCCGGCGGCAACGCGCAGCATCTCGAGCGTGAGCGTCGGGCGGATGTCCTGGTCGATCCGCGCCAGCAGCGGCACGCGCCGCACCTTGCCGTCGATCTCGGTGCCGATCGAGAAGATGCCGTGGCCCGCCGCCGCGTCCTCCAGCTCCGGCACGTTCGGCAGCAGGCTGACGTAGCGCAAGAGGAAGGGACGGGGGTCGCCGCCGGCCTCGGCGCGGAAGGGCGACGGGATTTCGGTCGACCCGTGCCCCGCCGGAAGCCCGGTCTGCAGGCCGACCTGCCCCAGCACCGTCGGGGTCTTCGCCATCGCCGCGGCCATCGCCGCCTCGTTGCTGGGCAGCGCGCGCAGCGCCTGGCGTGCAGCGTCGTCCAGGCTGTCGTAGCTGTCCGCCACTGCGCCGGGCGAGAGCCGGTCGTATTCCGAGAACACCACGTCGAAGCCGACGACCGGGACGCCGGCCTTGCCGAGCGCCTCGATCAGCCGGCCGACCAGGGTGCGCGGCCACGGCCACTGCCCGTAGGCGGCGAGGCTCTTCTCGTCGATGTCGACGATCGCCACCGGCTGGATGTCGGTCGGACGCGGCGCCAGCCGCTGGTAGAGGTCGAAGGTGCGGACGCGCGCGCCTTCGAGCCAGGCCGGGTCGGCGATGCGGATCGAGAAGGCGGCCAGCAGCAGCGACAGCGCGACCATGGTCCCGGTGGTCGGCGTCAGCCGCCGCCAAAAGGCGCGGCCCGCAAAAAAGGGGACGGAGCCCTTTTTTCGAAAAATGGGCTCCGTCCCCTTTTTTGTCGGTTGTCTCTCGGTATCGGGCATCGCTCTCAGGTCTCGGATCGCGGCCGGCCCATTGCATCTGAGTCCCCCTTTCAAAATTTCCCTCTCCGCCCCTGGGGGCGGAGAGGGCAGGGTGAGGTGGGGGACTGTGGCGCTCGGCACGCCGGGTAGGGAGTGGGCTCCAGCGCCCCACCTCACCCGGCGCACTCCGTGCGCCACCCTCTCCGCCCCTCCGGCGGAGAGGGCCCTATTGCGGCACCTCATCCCGCCCGCTCAAATGCGACTGGCCGGCACGGCCAATGTCGCACGCCACCCTTTACACTGTCTTAATGTTTCATCAACCATACGATCGATAGGATAAGGTCCCCCTGGCCCAACGACCGATCGAGCCGATGCCCGTGACGACAGAAGAGGTTCGGGACGCCCCGAAGCGAGCCTGGTTGCGGGACGCGTTGAGCGGCGCGCGCGGCGCGCTCCGGGATGCGCTGCTGGTCTCGCTGTTCGTCAACCTGCTGGCGCTCGCGGCCCCGGTCTTCGTGCTGCAGGTCTACGACCGCGTCGTCTTCCACGCCGGGCTCAGCACACTGCAGGGGCTGGTCATCGGCATGGCCGTCGCCATCCTGTTCGACTACGTGCTGCGCCAGGCGCGAAGCCGCATCTTCCAGTCGGTCGCCGTCCGTCTCGACGTCGCAGTCGGCCGGTCGCTCTACGAAAAAATTCTCGGCCTGCCGCTGCGGGTGCTGGAGAGCCGCCCCGCGGCCTACTGGCAGGCGCTGTTCCGCGACGCCGAAGTCGTGCGCAACGCGCTGGCCGGCCCGTCCGCGGCGCTGCTGACCGATCTGCCCTTCGCCGTGCTGTTCCTGATCCTGATCTTCGTGCTGGCGACGCCGGTCGCCTGGGTCTTCGTGCTGCTGCTGCCGCTGTTCGTGCTGCTCGCCTGGCGCTCGGGCAAGGCGATGCGGGAGAGCGCGGCGCGCGAGCGCGAATCGACCCTGTCGCGCGACGCGCTGCTGAGCGAGCTGGTCGCCGCGCGCGCGACGGTGAAGGCGCTGGCGCTGGGCGATGCCCTCCGCCCGCGCTGGGAGGACCGCCATGCCGCGGCGATCGAGCTGTCGCGCGACCGCGGGCAGGCGACCGACGGCCACCAGGTGCTCGCCAACGCGCTGACGCTGCTGACCACGGTCGCGGTGACCGCGGTCGGCGCGCTCGCCATTCTCGACCAGAGCATGACGATCGGCGCGCTGATCGCCGCCAACATGCTGGGCAGCCGCCTGATCGCGCCGTTCACCCAACTCGTCGGCCAGTGGCGCATGCTCAGCACGCTCCGTCAGGCGGTGGCGCGGCTCGACGCGGTCTTCGCCCTCGACCACGAGCGGACGGAGGCGGCGGTCAGCCTCGGCCGGCCCAAGGGGCTGATCCGGCTGGAGACGGTGAAATTCGCCTATGACGGCCGCAGCGCGCCCGTGCTCGACGGCATCGACGGACGGATCGGTCCGGGCGGGCTGCATGCCGTGATCGGCCGCAACGGCTGCGGCAAGAGCACGCTACTGAAGCTGATCGCGGGGCTGTACCGTCCGCAGGACGGCCGCGTATTGCTCGACGACGCCGACCTCAACCAGTTCACGCGGCGCGAGCTGGCGGGCCGCATCGCCTACCTGCCGCAGGAGTGCATGCTGTTCACCGGCACGATCCGCGACAACATCGCCATCGCCGAGCCCACGGCTACCGACGAACAGGTGATCGCAGCGGCGGAGCGCGCGCTCGTCCATCAATGGATCATCGACCAGCCGGACGGCTACGCGACGCCGATCGGCGAGGCCGGCGGCCGGATGTCGGGCGGGCTGCGCCAGCGCATCGCGCTCGCGCGCACCTTCCTGGGATCGCCGCCGGTGCTGCTGCTCGACGAGCCGACCGGCGACCTCGACAACGACGCCGAGCGCGACCTCGCCCACACGCTGCGCGACATGGCGCGCGACAGCACCATCATTGCCGTGACGCACAGCCCGGCGCTGCTCGGCGTCTGCGACAGCATTCTGGTGCTGGAAGCCGGGCGGGTGGCGATGGCCGGGCCGGTAGGCGAGGTGATGAAGCGCCTGCAGCGAAGGCCCGATGTGGTGCAGCCGCTGCGCAGCGGGACGCCGGCATGACCGCCGGCAACGAATTCCTCGAGCGCGTGCTCGGCGCGGAAGCGCCGCGGAACCGGCTCGACGCGCTGCTGACGGCGAGCCGCCGGCCGGCCTTCCGTACCCTCGCCTGGCTGGTGATAGGCGTCGTCGCCGCGTTCTTTGCCTGGGCCGCCGTGGCGCAGCTCGACGAGGTATCGACCGCGGGCGGCGAGGTCATCCCGAGCGCCAAGGTCAAGGTCGTCCAGCATCTCGAAGGCGGCATCATCGAGCAGCTCGACGTCGTCGAGGGCGCGGCGGTCAAGGAAGGGCAGGTGCTGCTGCAGCTCGCGCTCGGCGGCGCCCGGGCAAGCCGCGAGGAGCTGCAGGTCCAGCTCGATTCCCTGGTGCTGACCCGCGCCCGCCTCAAGGCGGAGATCGACGGCGCGGCGCTCGCCTTCCCGAAGGACGTCGCGGCGCGGCGGCCGGAGATCGTGCTCGCCGAGACCTCGGCTTTCGAGGCGCGGCTGGCGGAGATGCGCGGCCGCCTCGGCGTCGCCCGGCAGAAGGTCAACCAGCGCGAGCTCGAGATCAAGGAGCTGCAGGCGCGGCAGCACGGCGTCGAGGCCAATCTCCGGCTCGGCCGCGAGCGGCTCCGCCTTTCCGGCGAGTTGCTCAAGAGCGGGCTCACGCCGCGCATGGAGCATCTCGAGATCCAGCGCGAGATCGAGAGCCTGAGCGGCGAGTCGAAGGTGCTGGAGCAGGCGGTGCCGCGCGCGAAGGCGGCGCTCGCCGAGAGCCGCGCCTTTGAGGACGAGGAGCGCGAAGGCTTCCGGCGGCGCGCCGGGGAGGAGCTGAGCAAGACCGAGCTGCAGATCGCGCGCATCCAGGAATCGCTCGGCGAGGCGTCCGACCGCGTGCGGCGCACCGAGATTCGCAGCCCGATCGACGGCATCGTCAAGAACATGCGCTTCCACACCATCGGCGGCGTGGTGCGGCCGGGCGAACCGGTCCTGGAGATCGTGCCGGTCGGCGACGCGCTGGTGATCGAGGCGCGGCTGAGCCCGGTCGACCGCGGCTACGTGCAGGCGGGCCAGAAGGCGGTGGTGAAGATCTCGACCTACGATTTCGTGCGTTACGGCGGGCTCGACGGCACGGTCGAGCGCATCGCCGCCGACACCAACACCGACCCTGCGAGCGGCCAGCCCTTCTACGTGGTGATCGTGCGCACGGCGAAGACCTACCTCGGCGATGTCCAGGGCGAGCTGCCGATCACGCCCGGCATGCAGGCGACCGTCGACATCCACACCGGCAGCCGCTCGGTCCTCAATTATCTCGTCAAGCCGGTCCTCAAGCTCCGTCACGAGGCGTTTCGGGAGCGGTGAGGGAAACTCCAAAAATCCCTCTCCGCCCCGGGGGGCGGAGAGGGCTGGGTGAGGTGGGGGATTTCCGAGTTCGGCAGGCCAAATAACGAGTGGGCATCGGCGCCCCACATCACCCGCGCACTTTGTGCGCACCCTCTCCGCCCCGCCGGCGGAGAGGGTCTCATCGCGCTGCTCGTCCGCTCAATTCGCCGGCTCGACCTCCCGCTGGATTGTTTCGCCGAGCGACTTTTCGGCTTCCTGCAAGTCGTAGTCGCCTTGCAGCCGGTTCCACAGCGCGGCGCCGGTGCCGAAGTACCGCCCGAGCCGCAGCGCCGTCTCGGGCGTGATACCGCGCCGGCCCGCGACGATCTCCGTGATACGGTTCGCCGGCACGCGCAGCTTGAGGGCAAGCGCGTGGGCGCTCATGTCGCGGGCTGCGAGCTCTTCGGCGAGAATCTCGCCGGGGTGTATACGAATCATTTGGTACCTCAACGGTCATTTACTATCTCGACTACATGGGCGTCGCAAGGCGAGCCGGCAGCGTCGGGGCCGACTGTTGCCGCGATACAATCCGATCTTGATCCTTTCGTTACACGCGTCGCGTCCGATTGACCGTTTCCGAATTGACCGGTAAGACTCGGGGTGCCTCAAGGGGGAGAGGAGTAGCAACAATAATCCGCCTCCCGGTTTGCACGCACCGTGCGGGACAGAGGGTGACGATCGGAGTGGGACTCGCGCTGGCGCTCGCCTGCGGGGCGGCGCCGTTGCGCGCCGAGCCGCTGACCGATGCGCTCGCGTCGCTCCGCACGACGCATCCGCAGATTCGCGCCGCCGAGAAGCTGGTCGAAGCCGGCAAGGCGCGCGAGAGCGAAGCGTTCGGCGGTTTCCTGCCGCGCGCCGAGCTGCTCGGCGAGACCGGGCCGGAGAAGGTCGAGAACCAGGCGCCGCGCAACAACGGCCAGGATTTCGAGGACCGCCGCGACACGGCGCGGCTCACCGTCACGCAGAACCTGTTCAACGGCTTCGGCGACAGCGCGCGGCTGCGCGCCGCCGGCAACAACCGCGAGGTGCTGTCGGCCACGCTGGAGGCGACCAGGCAGGCGGTCTACCTGGAAGGCATCGGCGCCTACGTCAACGTGCTGCGCGAGCAGATGCTGATCAACGTGGCGATCCTCAACGAGCGCAACATCCAGAACCAGCTCCGTCTCGAGGACGAGCGCGTGCAGCGCGGCGCCGGCATCACGGTCGACGTGCTCCAGGCCAAATCGCGGCTGCAGATCGCGCGCGAGCGGCGCGTCGCCTTCGAGGGAAGGCTGCGCGCGGCGGCGGCGCGCTACCAGCAGGTATATGACAAGCCGCCGGCGCTCGGCGCGCTGGAGGACGCCCGGCCGCGGCGCGACCTGGTGCCGCCGTCGCTCGACGACGCGCTCACCCTCGGCCGCGCCAACAACCCGACCGGGCGGATCAGCGAGTTCACCGCGCGCGCGAACGACGACCGTCGCGATGTGGAGAAGTCGGAGTACTACCCGTCGCTCGACATCGTCGGCGCCGCCGAATACGAGGACAACACCAGCGGCGTCGAAGGCAGCCGCGAGATCTATTCGCTGTTCCTGCGCAGCCGCTGGGAGTTCTTCTCCGGGCTGAAGTCGCGCGCGCGGGTCGACGCCGCCAGCCGCACCTACGAGGCGAGCAAGAGCACGCATGTCTTCACAATCCGCAAGGTGGACGAGGAGGTGCGCATCGCCTGGGAGAACCTGCAGACCCAGCAGCAGCGGGTCGAGCTGCTCGAGAATGCCGTGAGCATCGCCGAGGAAGTGCTGCGCGCCCGCCGCCAGCTCCGCGAGGCGGGCAAGGAGACGGCGCTCAACGTGCTCGATGCCGAGGGCGAGGTCTTCAACGCGCAGATCAACCGCATCGAAGCCGAATACGACGCCCGCCTTGCCCTCTACCGCGTCATCTTCGCCACCGGCCAGCTCAACGAGAAGACGCTGGGACTGCCGGAGGGGTGAGAGACGGCGGGGTTGGCGCGCACTCATCCTTCGACAGGCTCAGGATGAGGTCTACATATTTGATCTGACACCACTATTGCCCTCATGCTGAGCCTGTCGAAGCATGAGTAGGCGCCGCTGCCGCCTAACCTCCGCCAGCCTTCGCTTCCGGCGGCGGCAGCAGCTCGAACATCATCAAGAGCGTGCGCTGGAAGCCGGAGAAGTTGTTGTCGGAGACGAGGTAGAGCAGCGTCTCGCCGTTCTCGCCGCGGCGGGCGGCGATGCCTTCCATGTTATCGACCGTCACCGGCGGGATCATCACCGCGAGCTCTTCGCCGCGCAGCGTGGCGCCCGGCCGGATCGTCTTGGCCTGGACGAGCACGATCCGCGCCCGCACGCCTTCGGCAGGGCTGAAGCTGCGCTCCAGCACGACGAGGTTGCAGTCCGGCAGCGTCGCCGCGCCGGTCGGCTTGAAGCTGCCGGTCGTGGTGTAGCTCAGCGGCTTCCATTGCTTGCCGTCGAACACCCAGGCCTTGGCCGCGCCGGGCCCGCGCGGCGCGTCTTCCGAGATCGCCAGCAGGCGGCGGTCGCAGAGCCGCGTCAGCCCCTCGATGCCGCCGTTGAGCGGCTGCTGCGCGATGTCGTCAGGGCCCTTCAGCTCGACCGGCACGACGTCCATCGGGTCCTCGTTCGGGCGCGCGCGATAGTGCCAGATCCGGTGCTGGCGCTCGAAGGCGACGTAGTAGCCGCCGCTGGCGTCCGGCGCGATCGATTCGGCGTCGCGCCAGTTGCCCGGGCGGCTGTAGCCGGCGATGCGCTGGATCGGCTTCATCACGCCCTCGGCGACGCCGCTGAGGTCGCCCTTGTCGTAGAGCAGCTTCATGCCGACCCAGCGGCCGTTGTCGCTCATCGCCACCATGCGCGCGCCGTCCGCCGAGACGTCGAGGCCAGACAGTCCGCCGAACAGGATGTTGCTCGAGGTCAGCTCGAGCCCGCCGCGGTAGCGCAGCCGGCCGATCTGGGCATGCAGCGGGTCGCCGGCGGTGAGCGGCAGCGCCTTGGCGTCGAGCGGCAGGGCATTCGGCTCGGCGCTGGTCCCCGACGGCGCCGCACAGGCGACCGTAAGGACCAGGGCGGCGAGCGCCAATGCGTTAAAAAGTCGGTATTTCATGGGTTAGGCAAGACTTCGATCAGCGACCGGAACGACGCCGGCAGTGTCGCATTTTTACCATTATCGCCAAGCATATAGCACTAAATTTACAGGATTGGGGCAAATAAAACTTTAATATTCGTTCGATATTACTATCTCATGACGGCAGTGCCGCCGCGGCGGCGCGCATTATTTCGCGGCATCGCGCCGCCTTGGCGGCGCGATGGGCGCACGAGGGAAATGGGCCGAATGCCGGGTATCGTCGGATGGATCGCGGGTGTCTATGCCGCGCTGCTGCTGTTGCTGTTCCTGGCGCAGCGGTCCCTGATATACCACCCTTCGAAGATCGTGCCGGAGCCGGCCAAGTACGGCGCCTCGGACATGCAGGTCGTGCGCATCGCGACGGCGGACGGTTTCAGCCTGCACTGCTGGTGGCGCGCGCCCAGCCGCAGTGACCGCACGACCTTCCTCTATTTCCACGGCAACGCCGGCAATGTCGGCGACCGCGCCTTCAAGGTGCGCCACTACCTCGACGCCGGGTACGGCGTGCTGCTGGTCGGCTATCGCTATAACGCGGATGCCGGCGGGAGCCCGAGCGAGGCGGGGCTCTACGCGGACGGCCAGGCCGCCTACGAGTTCGTCCGCGGCCAGAACGTCCCGGCCGCGCGCATCGTCGCCTACGGCGAGTCGCTCGGCTCCGGCATCGCGACCCACATCGCCACGACCAACGACGTCGGCGCCGTCGTCCTCGAGGCGCCCTACACCAGCATCGGCGACGTGGCGCAGACGCATTACTGGTACGTGCCGGCGCGCTGGCTGTTGCGCGACCGCTTCGACTCGCTGGAGCGGGTCGGCCGCATCAAGGTGCCGATCCTGGTGCTGCACGGCGAGGGCGACGTCGTGATTCCGGCGAAGTTCGGGCGGACGCTGTTCGCAGCGGCGCGCGAGCCCAAGGAGGCGCATTTCGTCCCCGGCGGCGGCCATGCCGACCTCTACGACTTCGGCGTCGACAGCGTCATCCTCGACTTCCTGCGCCGCCACATCGCCGTCGAAGCGGCGGCGGATTGAGGGCGGTGGCGTCCCCATAGACAAGGGACAGAACGAATTTTGCAGGCTATGGATTGGGACAGGCGTCGTGCGTGCTTCGACAAGCTCAGCATGAGGCTTATCTCATTGCCATGAAGACCCTACCTCATCCTGAGCTTGTCGAAGGACGCACGGCATTCGTGCAGCGCCCGCCCGCCACACGCCGTTGTCGCGCGCGCAGCGCCGCGATAGATTGGGCGCAACGATAAATCATTGAGATTGCACGGCGAGCGCCTGCTTGATGCTCAAGCGTCTGTTCCTTTGCCTGCTGCTGCTGTGGCTGCCGGCCGGTCTCGCGTCGGCGGCCGAGCCGGCAAAGGGTGTCGACGAGACGGCCGCCGCCGCAGGCCCGGCCGAGCTGGAGCGCCTGGTCAAGACGCTGGAAGACGAAGCGCAGCGCAAGGCGCTGATCGGCGACCTGAAGGCGCTGATCGCCGCGCAGAAGCGCGTGGAGGGGGCGCCCTCGGCGGGCACGCGGCTGCTCGAGGTGCTGTCGGGCAAGATCGAATTCGCCGGCGCGCAGCTCGGCCATGCGGCGGAGGCGGTGCTCAACCTGCCGCGTCTCGCCACCTGGCTGCAGGAAGGCTTGGCGAGCCCGGAGCGGCGCGCCGCGTGGCTGATCGTCGTCGCCAAGCTCTCGCTCATCCTCGCTGCAGGGCTGATCGCCCAGCATCTCGCGCAGTGGCTGCTGCGCCGGCCCTATGCCTCGATCGAGGCGCAGAGGACGGCGTCGCCCGCGACGCGCGTGCTGCTCGCCCTCCTGCGCACCCTGCTCGATCTCGTCGGCGTCGCCGCCTTCGTCGCGGCCACCTATGGGACGATGACGCTGACCGATCCGGTGCACCACGCACGGGTCGTGGCGCTCGCCGTGATCAATGCGATCGTCGTGTCGCGCGTCGTCCTGTCCGTCGCCAAGCTGGTCTTCGCGCCGAACGTCGCCGACATGCGGCTGCTGCCGATGGGCGACGAGACCGCGAATTACGGCTTCCTCTGGGTGCGGCGGCTGACGCTGCTCGCGGTCTACGGCTTCTTCGCCATCGAGGCGGTGTCGGCGCTCGGCGTCACGCCGGGCGGGCACGCGCTGCTGATGAAGACGCTCGGCCTGGTGATCTGCCTGCTGCTGATCATTCTCGTCCTGCAGAACCGCCATCCCGTCGCGCACGAGATCCGCGGCGACGCCGGGCCGCTGCTCGGCCAGTTCCGCCGGCGGCTGGCTGATGTGTGGCATCTGCTGGTGATCACCTATCTGGCGACGATCTACGGCGTCTGGGCGCTCGAGGTGCCGGGCGGCTTCGAATTCATCCTGCGGGCGACGCTGCTCAGCCTCATCATCATCGTCATCGCCCAGGGCGTCGTGCTGGTCGCCGCCCGCGTCATCCGCCGCGGCTTCTCGCTGACCGCGGACCAGCGGCTGCGCTTCCCGGGGCTGGAGGCGCGGGCGAACCGCTATCTGCCGGTTCTGGTCGTCATCATGCAGGCCTTTATCTACGGCCTTGCCGCGCTCGCCTTCCTGCAGACCTGGGGCCTCAACGTCGTCGACTGGCTGTCGAGTCCGCTTGGCGCGGCGATCGTCAGCCGGATCGCGCGGATTGTCATGATCGTGGCAATCGCGCTGATCGTGTGGGAAGTGGTCAGCGCGCTGATCGAGCGCTACCTCGCGGCAACCGACCGCGACGGCCACGTCATCCAGCGCGGACAGCGGATTCAGACGCTGCTGCCGCTGCTGCGCAACGTCGTGCTGATCCTTATCGCCGTGATGGTGACGCTCACCGTGCTGTCGGAAATGGGCGTGGACACCGCTCCGCTGATTGCCGGCGCCGGCATTCTCGGCCTCGCCATCGGCTTCGGCGCGCAGACCTTCGTCAAGGACGTGATCACCGGCTTCTTCATCCTGGTCGAGGATGCGGTCGCGGTCGGCGACCTGGTCGAGGTCGGCGGCCACAGCGGCAAGGTCGAGGCGATGTCGATCCGCTCGATCCAGCTCCGCGACCTGCGTGGCAACGTGCACCGCGTGCCGTTCAGCGAAGTGACCTCCACCGTCAACCGCAGCAAGGTCTACTCCTTCGCCTTCTTCGACATCGGCGTCGCCTACCGCGAGGACGTCGACCGCTGCATGAACGTCATTCGCGAGGTCGGCGAGGAGATGCGCAAGGACGCGGCCTTCGCGGCCGACATACTGGCCGAGATCGAGCTAATGGGCGTTCAGAGCTTCGACGATTCCGCCGTCGTCATCCGCGCGCGCATCAAGGTCAGGCCGGGCAAGCAGCTCTCCGTGCAGCGCGGCTTCAACCGCCTGCTGAAGAAGCGCTTCGACGCCGAGGGCATCGAGATCCCGTTCCCGCACCGCACGATCTATTTCGGCGTCGACGCCCGCGGCGAGGCGCCGCCCGCGCATATTCGCATCGAGGACCCGGCGCGCGCCGCGCCCAAGGTCGTGGAGGCGCCGCCGGCGCAGCTCGTCAAGCCGCCCGAGGGCGAACAGTCGGATTTCGAAGAAGTGGTGACGCCCGAGGGCGGCGAGCCGGAGAAGACGGAGCGGGGATAGCGACACCTCCACCCGCTCGCTCGCGCTCGCGACCTCGCCCGCAAGGGGGGAGGTTTGTGACGGTGTTGGCGGCTCGCCCGACGGATTGGGACGTGCGTGGTGCGTGCTTCGACAAGCTCAGCATGAGGCTTTTCTCAATGCCACAAAGACTTTACCTCATCCTGAGCTTGTCGAAGGACGCACGGCATTCGTGCAGCGCGGCTACATGCGATAGCCCTCCCCCTTGACGGGGGAGGTCGGCGCGAAGCGCCGGGCCTTCGCCACGCCGAAGTGGCTTCGGCCACGCAGGCGGGTGGGGGTGACGCACGGATCGATCAGGAGCGCCTCAAACCTGTCCCGCCCGCGCCATCCGCCGCCGCTGCAGCGCGAACCAGGCGACGGCCGTCAGCGCGATCAGCATGGCCGGCGCGATGCCGGCATTTACCGCGGCCCAGCCGAGCGTGTTCTGCAGCAAGCCGGAGCCGAAGGCGCCGAGCACCGAGCTGGAGAACACGATGAAGTCGTTCATCGCCTGCGTCTTGTTGCGTTCCTCGGGCGTGTAGGCGTCGGTCAGCAGCGTGCTGCCGCCGACGAACATGAAGTTCCAGCCGAGGCCGAGCAGCGCCAGGCCGACCCAGAAATTGGCAAAGGCGATGCCGCTGATATTGGCGACCAGGCAGCCGGCGGTCAGCA
>Ga0302046_10003303_pt1 | contig 14631 bp, 8 predicted proteins | sample RVTome_11_FD_200261 | JGI IMG/M metagenome (GOLD analysis project Ga0302046, IMG submission 200261) | Soil microbial communities from uranium-contaminated site in the Upper Colorado River Basin, Wyoming, United States - RVT147D111 (version 2) ...
TTTCGTCTTCGATCTAAACATTGTCGGCACGATTCTGCCCAGCCAGGTCTTTGGCCGGCCCATGGTCGAGCAGGGATCGGGCGTGATCCTGAACGTCTCGTCGATGAGTGCCTTTCAACCGCTGACGCGTATCGTCGGCTACTCGGCGGCCAAGGCGGGTATTAACAACTTCACCCAATGGCTGGCCGTCCACATGGCTCAGGAATACTCAGCCAACATTCGAGTCAACGCCATCGCGCCCGGTTTCTTCCAGACCGAACAAAACCGCTTTCTCCTGTTCGACCGCGACACCGGCCAGTTGACTCCGCGCGGCCAGAGCATCATCGACCACACCCCCATGGGGCGGTTCGGCGAACCCCAGGATCTGATGGGTACGTTGTTATGGCTCCTCTCGCCCGCGTCGGCCTTTATCACGGGCATCGTCGTGCCCATTGACGGCGGCTTTTCGGCTTTTAGTGGAGTGTAGGGCACATTAGCAAAAACGAAAGGATCTCCCAATGATCAGCACTGGCCACCCCAACAAAATTCTGACCGAAGCCGAAATTCGCGGCTTGATGTCGCAGGCGTTAGCCCAGGCCGGCCTGGACGGCAAACGGGTGCTGATCATTATCCCTGACAGCACCCGAACTGCGCCGATGCCACTGATGTTCCGTCTCTTTTATGAGTTTCTGGGCGAGACGACTGCGGCCCTGGACTATCTCATCGCGCTGGGCACGCATCGGGCCATGAGCGAAGAAGCCATCAACGCCATGCTCGGGCTCACCCCGGCCGAGCGAGCCGGAACCTATGGCCGGGTCAATATCTTCAACCATCGCTGGGATCTGCCGGAGACGTTTGCCAACCTGGGCCGGATCAGCGAGACAGAGATCGAGGAGATTACCGGCGGCCTGATGCGCCAGGCGGTCGACATCCGGCTCAATAAAATGGTTTTTGATTACGATCAGATCATCATCTGCGGCCCGACCTTCCCGCACGAGGTGGTCGGTTTTTCCGGCGGCAACAAATATTTCTTCCCCGGCATCGGCGGCTCAGAGGTGATCAACTTCTCCCACTGGCTGGGCGCCGTTATCACCAGTTACGACGTCATCGGTGCCAAGTATACACCTATCCGGCGGATTATCGACAAGGCTGCTTCCTTGATCGACAAGCCCAAATTGTGCTTCAGCATGGTGGTCAGAAGCGAAAGTAAAACGGGCGACCTGGCCGGGCTTTACATTGGCCCGCCCGAAGAAGCCTATGAAGCCGCCGCCGACCTATCGGCCCGGGTCCACATCAAGTGGGTGGATCGACCTTTCCGGCGGGTGCTGGCCGTCATGCCGAAACAGTACGACGACATCTGGACAGCGGCCAAAGGCATGTACAAAACCGAGCCGGCCATTGCCGCCGGTGGTGAGGTCATCATCTACGCGCCCCACATCGACGAGATCAGCTATACCCATGGCCACCAGTTGGATGAGGTCGGCTACCACGTCCGCGATTACTTCCTGAAGCAGTGGGACAAATTCAAGCATTACCCCGGCGGCGTGCTGGCGCACAGCACCCACCTGCGTGGCATCGGCGCCTATGATGCCGGAACAGGCGTCGAGGCCCCTCGCATCCAGGTCACCCTGGCGACCGGCATCGCCGAGACGCGCTGCCGCCGCGTCTGCCTGGGTTATCAGGACCCGGCCGGCATCGATCTCGAACAGTGGCAGGGACGCGAGGCCGAAGGCATCCTGCTCATCCCCAAGGCCGGCGAACTGCTGTACCGGCTGAAACCAAATGGAGTATAGATCTTTCCTGCCTGGCTCCATTGCCGGTCAGCTAAATGCTGACAAGCTGAAATGCTGACAAGCTGACCGGCTACATTCCTAATGAGCAAATCACCCACCCTGACCACCAGCCCGTCCTCCGCTCCCCAAATTGGCAGCCGCCGTCTGGCCATCGTCTTGTATGTGACCATCGGTTTCTTGTATTGGACCTCGATGTACTTATATGTACCCACTTTGCCGGTCTACGTCGAGGGCAAAATCAACAACCTGGCCATGGTCGGGGTGGTGCTGTCGATGTACGGTCTGTGGCAGGCCGTGCTGCGGCTGCCGCTGGGGATCGCGGCCGATTGGCTCGGCTGGCGCAAACCCTTTATCCTGAGCGGTTTGATCCTGGCCGCCCTGGGAGCCGCCATGCTGGGCCTGGCTGACAGCCCGGGTAGTTTGATCGTCGCGCGGGCCGTGACCGGCCTGGCCGCGGCGGCCTGGGTGCCGATGGTGGTTGCCTTCAACAGTCTGTTCCCGCCTCGGGAAGCTGTGCGGGCGACCGCCATGATCTCGCTGGTCAGTTCGGGGAGCCAGGTGCTGGCCACCAGCGTGACCGGGTCTCTCAATCAATGGGGCGGGTATAGCCTGGCCTTTTTCCTGGCAGCTGGTATCGCCTGCTTGGGGGCCCTGTTGGTCTGGCCCGCGCCCGAACGCCGCCGCCCTACCCGCCGTCCATCCTGGCAGGGGACGGGTCGATTGATCACGCGGCAAGACGTGCTGCTGCCATCCTTGCTGGCCGCCATGAGCCGGTATGTCAATTGGGCGACGATGTTCGCCTTTATCCCCATTCTGGCCAATCAGTTGGGTGGGACCGATGTGACGCAGAGTATGCTCGTCACTCTGTATTTGGGGGTCACCCTGCTGGGCATTTTGGGCGCGACAGCGATTGCCAACCGGATCGGGGCGACGTGGCTGGTCTATACCAGCTTTGGGCTGCTGGCGATTGGGGTGGGCGAGGCGGCGCTGGCCCCCTCTTTGCCGGTGCTGTTTTTCAGCCCGATTTGTCTGGGCCTGGCCCAGGGCGTGCTCAATCCGGTCTTGATGGGCATGAGCATTCAATATGTGGCCGATGCCGAGCGCACCACGGCCATGGGGCTGCACCAGTCGGTCCATGCCATCGGCATGTTTGCCGGTCCCTGGTTCAGCGGCATTCTGGCCGAGGCGCTCGGTCTACGGTCCATGCTTGGGGTCACGGCTGTAGCCTGTTTGATGTTGAGCTATGCTATGGCGACCCGGTTAACCGGATCTCGTCAGCCAGAACGTTCTGATTGAGTCTTGTGCGTTTGCCAAGCGTAGCCTGCGCGGCCAATTGGCGTTGTGTAGGCGTCAAGTTAGTTTGGTCCAGCGAGCGTATACTGTCAACTGTCCACCATAAATTTTTTAATCTCTTCTCCTCCTTTTTGGAAAAGCCGGGCTTGGGCAAAGCTCGGCTTTTTCAATTTTATGCCGCCATCTCGATAAATTTGACAATCTGAAACGAGCGGCCATAATCTTAAGGTAGTTCCAGGAAATGAACTACTTCTTTCCCCGGAAAACCATAACCTGGACAAGGCCGCTTCGCTTATAGGCCAGAACCAAACTAAAATTAACCATGAAGAACATGAAGGGTATGAAGTTTTTTAAATCTTCATTCTTCATGCTCTTCATGCCCTTCATGGTTGAACATTTTCTTGCCCAAAATGCAAGAATTTGCTTGAGTAGACATTAAGAACCCTATCGCAATGAGGTTACCATGACTAACAATTACGGCTTTGAACTTCTTCAAACGCAAGACGTTCCCGAAATAAACTCGACGGCCCGGCTGTATCGCCACAGCCAGACCGGGGCCCGGCTTCTTTCGGTCGAGAATAATGATGAGAACAAGGTCTTTGGTATCACATTTCGCACCCCGCCAACCGACTCAACCGGCTTGCCGCATATCATGGAACATTCGGTGCTGTGCGGCTCGCGTAAGTATCCGGTCAAGGAGCCCTTTGTCGAGTTGGTCAAAGGCTCGCTCAAGACCTTTCTGAACGCCTTCACCTTTCCCGACAAAACCTGCTACCCGGTGGCCAGCCAAAATGTCCAGGATTTTTACAACCTGATCGATGTGTACTTCGATGCCGTTTTTCATCCCCGGCTCACGCCTTACGTCTTACAGCAAGAGGGTTGGCACTATGAGTTGGAAAACATCGACGATCCGCTCAGTTACAAAGGTGTTGTCTTCAATGAAATGAAAGGCGCTTACGCCTCGCCCGACAGTGTGCTGGGCCGCTATATCCAGCAGTCACTCTTTCCCGGTAACGCTTATGGCGTCGACTCCGGCGGCGACCCCAAAGACATCCCCAACCTTACCTTTGAACAGTTCCAGGCATTTCACCGGCGTTATTATCACCCGGCCAATGCCTATATCTATTTTTATGGCGATGATGATCCGACCGAGCGCCTGCGCCTGACTCACAACTATCTTAAAGAGTTCAGCCCACTAGTGGTCGACTCGGTGGTTGCCGTCCAGGCCCCGTTTGCCCAACCGAAACAGCAGACCCATGCCTACGCCGTCGATCAGGATGAAACCAACGGCCACCAGGCGTTCGTCACGGTCAACTGGCTGCTGGCCGAAACCCTGGACCCGCAACTCAGCTTGAGCCTGGCCATGCTGGCCTACATTCTCACGGGCACACCGGCTTCGCCCCTGCGCAAGGCCCTGATCGATTCCGGTCTCGGCGAGGATATCACCGGCGGCGGGCTGGACAGCCACCTGCGCCAGATGACTTTCTCGACCGGCTTAAAGGGCGCGGCCACCGGCAGCGCCGCTCAAATCGAGACCCTGATCCTGGATACTCTGCGTAACCTGGCCGGTCAGGGCATCGAGCCGGATATGATCGAGGCCGCCGTCAACACCACCGAGTTTAGCCTGCGCGAGAACAACACCGGCTCCTTTCCCCGGGGTTTGCTGCTGATGCTGCGGGCGCTGACGACCTGGCTGTACGATGGCGATCCCGTGGCCCGGCTCGGCTTTGAAGCGCCACTGGCCGCGATCAAAGAACGACTGGCCGCCGGCGAGACCTATTTCGAAGGCTTGATCGACCAATACTTGCTGCAAAATCAACACCGCACGACCGTCATCCTGGCCCCCGACCCAACCCTGCGCCAGCGCGATGACGCCGCCGAAAAAGAACGCCTGGCCCAGGCCCGCGCCGCCCTGAGCGACACCGATCTCGAAGCCATCATCGAAAACACCCACGAACTCAAGCGCCGGCAAGAGACCCCGGATTCGCCTGAAGCCCTGGCTAAAATTCCGCGCCTGGCGCTGGACGACCTCGATCTGGAAAACAAGCTCATCCCGCTGGAACGACTCGAAGAAAACGAGAGCCAGGTCCTTTATCACGATCTCTTTACCAATGGCATCACCTACCTGGATGTTGGGTTTGACCTGCACCGGCTGCCTCAGGAGCTGCTGCCCTATGTGCCGCTCTTCGGCCAGGCCCTGCTAAAAATCGGCACCGAAACCGAAGACTTTGTCAAGCTGTCGCAGCGGATTGGGCGTAAGACGGGCGGCATCTGGACCTCGTCCTTTACCTCGGCCCTCACAGACTCGGCTGCGAGCACCGCCTGGTTATTCCTGCGTGGGAAAGCCACCATGGACCAGGTCGATGATTTGCTGGCACTGCTGCGCGACATGCTGCTGACGGTCAACCTGGACAATCAAGAGCGCTTCAAGCAGATGGTTCTGGAAGCCAAGGCTCGCAAAGAGGCCGGCCTGATTCCGGGCGGCCATGGCGTGATCGACACCCGGTTACGTGCCCATTTCAACGAGGCCGACTGGGCCGATGAGCAGATGAGCGGCATCAGCTACCTGTTCTTCTTACGCAATCTGGCCAAACAGGTCGATGCGGCCTGGCCCTCGGTTTTGGAAAAACTGGAGTTGGTGCGCCGGATATTGGTCAACCGGCCGGCCATGGTCAGTAACGTGACCCTGGATCAGGCCAACTGGCAGCAGTTCCGGCCCAAACTGGCCGACTTCCTGGCCGATTTGCCGGCGACTCCGGTTGAGGCCGGCGCCTGGTCGGTCGAGCCGCTGCCGGCCAATGAAGGGTTGACTATTCCGGCTCAGGTGAATTACGTAGGCAAGGGAACCAACCTCTATGAGCTCGGCTACCGGCCTCACGGCTCGATTTCGGTCATCAGCAACCAACTGCGGACGGCCTGGCTGTGGGAACGGGTGCGAGTGCAGGGCGGCGCGTACGGCGCTTTCTGCACCTTCGATTATCATTCCGGGATTTGGACCTACCGTTCCTACCGTGATCCGAACCTGTTGGATACGCTCGATGTCTACGACCGGACTGCCCACTTCTTGCGTGAGCTCGATTTGAGCGAGGATGAACTGACCAAAAGCATCATCGGCGCCATCGGCCAGCTCGATGCCTATCAACTGCCGGATGCCAAGGGCTACAGTTCGCTGCTGCGCACCCTGGCCGGCATCACCGACGAGATTCGCCAGCAGCGGCGCGACGAAATCCTGGCTACCACGCCGGCCCATTTCAAGGCCTTGGCCGCGGTCCTCGAAGGCGTCAGCCGCGAGGGCCAGGTGGTTGTACTCGGTTCACAAGAAGCCATCGAGACCGCCAACAACGCCCGCGATGGCTGGCTGGACGTGGTGAAGGTGTTGTAGTCAGGAGTTTACATGACCTCTTCCAATTCCTCCAGCCAACCCCGCACATAGCTGGCGCTGGGTGAGCCGGTTTCCTCGAAGAGGGTCAGGGCATGGGTCAGGTAGTGGCGGGCACGCTCGATCTGGCCCAGGTCACGGTAGGCCAGACCCAGGTTGCCCAGACTGTTGCCCTGGCTGTGTTTATCACCGGTCTCGCGAGCCGTGACCAGGGCTTTCTCGAAGTGTCTGATCGCCCAGCGGGCGTGCCCCATGGTCCGATAAGTATCGCCGATGTTGCTCAACCAGGCTCCTTCACTGGGCCGGCCCAATTGCCAGGCCGTGATCAAGCCAATCTCATTGGCGATGACCCGCTCGGCCCAGAAGCCCTGCCGGTCCAAATAATCTTCCAGGGAAGCAGCCAGACCATAGGCTGCTTCCCAATCTTCCCACTGAAGACACGTGTCCAAAACGCGCATAAAGTGCGGCCGATCCCGGTCGAGCCGGGCATATCCTTCAGCGCCTAACATCGTTTCCTCCCAGATCATGGCCACAAATGTCGCGGCCAGCCGATGGATGGCGCGGGTCGGTGGCGTCAGATGGTCCTGGGCATAGGCATGCACCAACGGATGGGTGACCTCATAGCGCTGCCCCACTTGTTGAATCAGACCACTTCGCTCTAACTCGGCCAGCGCCTGGCCGAAGTCAGGATCAGGCTCGACCGATTTCTGAAAGATCTTCCGAATGGCCGCCAGTAACCCTTGCCCGGTTTCCAGCGTCAACGCCCCGATCACGATGGTTGGGTCAAACGGAACCGGAGTCAGTAAGCCCACCACGGCCATGGCTCGTTGGGCCATTTCGCTGAGTTGAGCCGCGGTGTATGCCAGCAACAAAGGGACACTCTGCTGCTGTCGCTGAGCCTTGTCCAATCCGGGCAACGGGGTGGTTTCCAGCCAGGTTAGGTAGTCGGCGGCCGATTCGCGCCGGGCCACCATCGCCTGACCGGCCAGTCGCAGCGCCAGCGGCAGTCCGCCGACCAGTTCGCAGATCCGCTGGCCAACTTGCTCATCGCCAACTCGTGTTCGGCCCCATGCTTGCAGCAGTTGCACGGCCTGGTCTGAAGACAGCGCCGTCACCTCCTGGCGGACGTCGGCCGCCTCCAGAACCGCATCACTCAGGACCAACAGGCCACTCTGTCCCCGGATGACCAGCAGGCCCGGCAAGTCATCGGCCTGCTCGGCATCATGCAGCACGATCAGGACTCGCTGCTCAGTCAGGGCTCGCTCGGCCGCCTCGTAGGCAGTCGGGATGGACTCTTGCCCAAAGAGACGGGCGATTCGCTCCAGAGCGATATCGACGCGGGGTTGGTTATAGAAGCTGTGGTCAATGATGCCGTCGGGGAAGGCGTCAGGGAGGTCCTGGCCGGGCGCTAACTGCCATAAGGCTTCGGTGGCCAGGGCGCTTTTGCCGATCCCGACCGGCCCGTGCAGGTTGACGATTCGACCGGGTTGCAGGCTGTTTAACAGCTCTGCTAATTCCGTTTCGCGACCGGTAAAATGTTCAGTGCGCGGCGGGAGTTGGAGCGGGGGGGGAAGGACTGCGGCCGGGGAGCCGGCTTGAGTCTCAATTTGATCCAGCAGCCTTTGGGCCGCCGCCAGGAGGGCCGGATCCTGATGGGCTTTAGCAGCCTCAACCTCTTCCTTCAACACTTCGCGACGTCCGGATGAACCGGGCTTCTGCTCGAGAAGCCCAAGCGCCTCGACCACCTCACTATCATGCCCAAACTTTCGGCTCAAGGCCAGCTTGAGCGCCTGATATGCTTCGGCAGTAGCCTGGTCCCCGACCTGCTCGGGGTTCAGGTCCGCACCTGCGCCCGCACCCGCACCTGCGGCGGCAGCCAGGGCAGCCAGAATCGCCGTAGTGATGGGATCCATTCGTTTCTCCTTAGTCAGTACACATCCGGCCGGCTGCCGGTTCAATGGACTTTGAAGCAGTGTAAGGTCAGTATATCATATCTGAAACGGGGTGACAATCGCTGATATCAAGTAGGGGCAGGTCTTGGACCCGCCTCTCCCAATCTATCAAACTGTGAGAAACCGGGTCTTTCTGTGGACTGAATGAGGTGCTTAAGAAACAGGCTGAGCCCGTTCAACCCTGCCCCGGCTTGAATTCCGACAACCAGTCGCGCACCATATCGGCGCTGGGCGAGTTGATTTCCTCAAATATGGCCAGCGCCTGTTCGAGGTACGTCCGAGTTTTATCGAACAGGCCCAGGTCACGATAGGCCAGGCCCAGTTTGCCCAGGCTGTTACCTTCGCTACGCCGGTCGCCAACCTCACGCGCGATGTCGAGGGCTTGCTGATAATACTCGATGGCCTTATCGGCCTGTCCCATTTCGCTATAAGCCAGGCCCAGATTGCCCAGCCAGGCGCCTTCGTTGTGCCGGCGTTCCAGCTTCCGGGCTGCGGTCAGGCCGGTTTCGTTGGCGATGACTCGCTCGATGCGGTAGCCGCGCAGATCCAGGTAATCCTCGATAGCCGTGGCCAGGCCATAAGCTGCTTGCCAGTTGCCCTGGTCCACACAGGTCGCCATCAATTGCATCAAATGGGGCCGTTCGGTGTCAAGGGTGGCATATCCATCGATGCCCAATAAGATCTGCTCGCCGATGAGCGTGGTGCAGTAAGCAACCAGACGTGCCATCACTTTGTTTGAAGGGGTTAGATGCTGGCGGGCATAGGCGTGCAGCAGGGCCTGGCTAATTTCATAACGGTGTCCAATTGGCCGGAGCAGGCCATATCTGACCAACTCATCGAGCACAACGCGCTCTTGGGGTATCTCGATCTCAGGCGCATCCTCATCCTCGGGTTCGGGCTTGAAGACCCTCAGAATGGTGGCCCAGATGCCGTGATGAACGCCCAGTTCCAAGGCCTCGGCCACAACCTCGGGCCGGAACGGAGCCAGAGCCAGGGTCCCGGCGATAGCCATGGCCTGCTTGGCGGTTTCGCTGACCTGGGACAGGCTATAGGCCAGGAGGAGGGGGATGCTCTCAGGCCCGCGCCGGACCTCGTCGAGCGTCGCCAACGGTGTGTCTTGCAGCCAGGCCAGGTAGGCCGGGGTCTCTTCGGGGCTGACTGATAAATAGCTGCCAATAAGCCGCAGCGCCAGGGGCATGCACCCGACGACCTCACAGATTTGCCGCGCCGTCGACCAATCCAGGCTGGCGGCGCTGCCCCAGGCCTGTAACAGGCTCACCGCTTCACTGAGGGGCAGCGGCTTTAACTCGACCGGTTGGGGCGTAATCTTGGGACAGCGGTGGCCCGTGATAAGCAGGCAACTGCTGCGCTGGGTCGTCAACACCTCCGGCCAGGCCTCGAGCTGCTCAACTCCTTCCAGGACCAATAACATCCGACGCCCGTCCAGGGCTCGTTTGACCGCCTCTTCCGGGGTGGGCCACAACTCTTCGCCGCAAGCCCGAACGATGTGCTCAAAGACCAGATCGAGCCGGGGCCGATTGTAGAAATTATAATGGATAATGCCATCGGGGAACTGGTGGGGTGGCCCTGCCCCAGGGGCCAGTGTCCAGATGGCTTCGGCCACCAGCGCGCTTTTGCCAACGCCGCTCGATCCGCATAAGCTGATCACCCGGCCCGGTTGCAGCGCGGTTAGCAGTTGAGCCAATTCAGCCCGGCGGCCCGTAAAGTATTCGACGCGTGGAGGCCGCTGCAGCGGCATTTGGCCGGAATAGTCGGGCCAGGCCACCTTGACCGCCGGACTCCGGCCGTCAACTGGGGCGGCTTCATCCATCCCTCTCGCATGCATGGGTAGTTCGCCGCCTGTTTCTTCCCTGATTTTATCGATTAGAGCCTCGACAATACCCATTATCTCAATGTCTTGATCGGCGCGGGTGGCAACCACTTCTTCGATGAGCACCTGTCTGCGGCCCGTCGAGTTTGGTTTTTTCTCCAGGCTCTCAATGGCTTGTCTGAATTCGCTGTCGGCGCCATACTTGTTGTCGAGAATTAATTTGAGGGTGTCGTACATGCGAGCGATGACCTGGGGCTTGCCATCGGTCGCACCGGCGCACAAAGCGGCAATAATGGCTATTGAGACGGGGTCCATGAGTTCCTCACTATGAAGTAATCGGAAGTAATCGTGGTAATCTGGTCACTCTGCTGCTTAATCTAACATAAATTAGTTTGAACTCAATGTGAAAACTGTTAGAGAATAATTATAATTATGAAAAAAGGTGTTAGAAATGTAATGATCCTTAAAAGTTATTATTCGTGTTTCTGACCATCAGGCCAGGTGGCTTCTTCAAGCGTGGTGGCCTCGCTTAACTGCTCGTCTGTTACCTGGGCCCCGCTCAGGTTGGTTCCCTTGAGGCTGGCTTGACTGAGGTTGGCCCGCCGCAAATCGGCTGCGGTGAGATCGGCTTGCTGCAAGTCCGCCCCGCTCAAGTTGGCCAGCATCAGCTTCGCTTGAGGCATAATGGCAAAAACCAGGCTCGATTCCCGTAGATCGGCGGCGCTCAGATTGGTCTGGCTTAGTTTGGCTCCGGTCAGTTTGGCCCGAACCATTTTGGCCCCGGTCAAATCGGCCCCGCTCAGGTCAGAACGATGCAGATTGGCCTCACTCAAGTCGGCCCCACTCAGGTTGGCTTCATTTAAGTCGGCGCTGATTAGATTGGCCTTGTAGAGATTGGCTATCTGCAAATCGGCCCCGGTTAAATTGGCCTTGTGCAGGTTGGTCCCGCTCAGGTCTGCGCCGCTCAGATTGGTCCCGGTCAGCATCGCGTCCGAAAGCGTGGTCCGGCTGAGGTCAAAGCCGTTGAGGTCGGCTTCACTCAACTCGGCCCGGCTCAGGTCCGGTCGAAGCTGAGGGTGTTGCAGACGCCAGCGGTTCCAGGCCGTCCTGCCCTGATCGAGGATGTCGATATGCTGCTGGTTGGCCATTTGGTGGCTACCCCTCTAAAGTATTGGGTTAGTTGCCTGACGCCATCCGCCCCAAATCGGCGCACCGAACGGTGCATTTTCCAGACATTGGTGGGCGCGTCATCGCCATGATCTTGATCTTCGGGCGTGTTCCAGGTTCCATCAAATGATAGCACCAGGCGCTTGGTCATCGGGTTCCTCCTGGTCTATGGTCAAGCCAAATCGCTTGGATCGTTTATGATGTCAGCAGGGTGTTAGATCAAATAGAAGTAATGGCAATGGTGAATGAGAATGCGAATTCGAAGTACGGGACGTTAGAAAAAAGTATAGCATGGCTGAGCCAGACTGACAACCCTTTATCAAAATAGGTAACGACTCAGCCCTATCACTGCGAGGAGCGTTGTTGGCGACGAAGCAGTCCCCAACCTCGCCGCAGATTGCTTCGTCGCTTGGCTCCTCGCAATGACAAGAGCAAGCTGAGTAGTTACCAAATCGAAAAGAGGCAGGTCCAAGACCTGCCCCTTCCTGGCTCACTAGATTAAACAAACCCAACCGGTTGTCGCTATTTCCTTTCCCCAACATTCTGACAATTCCACTGACAGGTCCAGTCGGCGTTAATGACGATCTCATCGGGATAGACGACTTCGACTTTGATGCTTTCAGATAGCCGGGTAAATGTCTCACACTGCGAATCGAAATCGGCCTCGCCGGCGGGACATTCATAGCGCACGGCGGTCAGCCACCACCAACCGGCCCCGGCCTCTGGATCAGGGACCACAATCTCCCACGCTCCGGCTTCAGCTCTGGGCTGCCGGCGGTTGGGGCCGCCGGGAGCTGACAGGATGCTTATCGAGCCGTTATCCGCCTGTACGCTAACGCCATCGACCGGATTGCCGGCCCCATCCACCATCCGACCCTGGAATCGAATCACCCCATCGCCCTCAGCCACATACCAGGCCTGGGGCGTAAATTGGAAGCCGGGCGACTCGTTTTGAATGGGGACAGCCAGCGTTGTTTGCGGCTGTTTTTCGGCGACAGGCAGAGGCGCCTTTTGGACGGCGGATAATTCGCCTTTGCCGTTCACTACATAGATTGTATCGCCGACCACGGCCGGGGTGGTGTAGATGTGGCTGTCGGTACCGTAGCGGGCCAGTTCGACCCCGGTCCGGGCATCGACCTCATAGAGATATCCGTCGCCGCTGCCGATGTAGACCACGCCATCGACCACTGTGGGCGAGGAGCGCGTTTGCTTACCCATCTTGAAACGCCATAGCTCATCACCACTCGCCGCATCGACGGCGTGGAGATAACTATCATAACTGCCAAAATAGATCACGCCGCCGGCCAGGGTTGCCGAGGTGCGGACGGCATTGTAGAGCAGGCTGTAACGCCGGATCTCCCGGCCGGTGCCGGCATCCAGGACGTACAGATTTTCATCGTGACTGCCCACATAGACGAGGCCGGCCACTTCAACCGCCGGGGTTGAGAGCCAGTTGCCGGCTTCAAAGCGCCACTTTTCTCGACCGGTCTCTCGCTCCAGGGCATACAGGTGATGATCGTGACTGGCGACATAGAGCGTGGTCTCGGTCGCCGCCGGGGCCGGTGAAATGGCGCTGCCGGCCTCAAAACGCCATTGTTCCCGGCCTGTCCGGGCCTCGAGCGCGTAGAGAAGCCCCTCATCCGTGCCGGCATAGACCGTATCGCCGGCCACGATGGGTTCGCTTGAAAATGGATCGACCGAGTTGAAGCGCCAGACTTCCAGCCCGGTCTGGCTGTCCAGCCCAACCAGGCTGCCATTATCACTGGCCGCGTAAAGCAAGCCGGCAGCGACGGTTGGGGACAGATTTATCCCGCCCCCCATTTTGAAATGCCAGCGTTCCTGGCCGGTTTGGGGATCGAGCGCATACAGATAACCGGCATTACTCCCCGCATAGAGCAAGCCATTGGCTGCCACCGGGTCGGAACTGATGCCGCCGTCACCCCGAAACTGCCAGCGCGGCGCCAGGCCGTGGGGAGCAACACCCTGGTCAATGGGCAGATAGCTCAATATGCGAGCCAGCAAGTCAACAACGTTCTGGCGTACTTGAAGCTCGGGCCGGGCAACGAATGCTGCCAGACCAAAGACAATCAGCAGGCCGGTCAGGGTGGCCATGACCACCTTGTTCCTAAAAAGATGACCGGGGGACTGCCACGATCTGACCCGGCCGGGGGTGAAGAGTTGTTTGATCAGACCGATCGGGCCGGGTATTTCGGCCGTGGTAGTGGGTGTCGGATCGATCCGGCTCAGCAGGCGGCGGCGCAGCGAGCGGCGAATTTGGCTCCGGTGGCTAAAGTCGGTGGTGGCCAGGGTGCGGGCCAGGTCGAGCATGTCATCATACTCAGGCGCGGCTGGTTTGGGGTCGGTCACCCCGGCTTCATGCAGCAGAACGTCCACATCGTTGCTAAAGCGATCCGCTAAATCTCGTTTGTTCATCGCTCCACTCCTTGCACTTTGAGTTCGGCCCGCAGCCGGCGCACGGCCCGGTACAGGATGATACCCACGTTGTTCTCAGTCAGGCCGGTCAATTCGGCGATGCGCCGGTTGGTCAAGCCGCCGGCAAATTTGAGGCCGATCAAATCCCGCTCCCGGCTGCTCAGTTGAGCTACGGCGGTCAGCAGTTGATCGTGTAGTTCCGCATCGGCTACCGTCTCATCGGGCTGAGGTCCGCCGCTGAGCCAATCACTCACCGCTTCCAGCGACCACCACTGCCGGCGCTGTTGAGCCCGGAGATGGTCATTGATGGCATTGCGGGCGATCGCAAATAACCAGGCCGAAAAGGGGGCTTTATCCGGTCGATAACGCCCGATGTTGGCCAGCGCTCGCTCAAAAACCTGCGCGGTCAGATCATCCGTGGTATCGGCCTCCTGGATACGGTAACGAATATAGTTATAAATCCGCGAAAAATAATGATCGTAAAGCGTGGCAAAGGCGGCGGCGTCGACTTTGGCTTGCGCCACCAGGGCCAACTCATTGGATAACGCGGCGGTCATTTCGGTCATGCAGCCAGCTCCAGTGGTGGATCGAAGGTTGCCATATCTAACGGAAACTCGGTCATAATCATTAATACGTTGGTACTCAAAAAGTATTACAAATAATCGGGCAGAAGAGACCCTGAAGGTTTTGAAAACCTTTAGGGTCTGGTTTGGCATGATACCCATCGTATTGTCAAAAGCGTGTTAGCGCAACATGAAGTGTTCGCTTTCTGATATCAATCCAATGAAACAGTTTCGTAAAATA
>Ga0302046_10003304_pt1 | contig 14628 bp, 13 predicted proteins | sample RVTome_11_FD_200261 | JGI IMG/M metagenome (GOLD analysis project Ga0302046, IMG submission 200261) | Soil microbial communities from uranium-contaminated site in the Upper Colorado River Basin, Wyoming, United States - RVT147D111 (version 2) ...
ATATGAGGGAGCCGTCGCGGATGCCCGTTATGAAGAGCCATCCGTTCTGCATCTCGACGATGACATTGGACACCGGCCCGGCGCCAAAGCGTCCCGCAGACCCATAGGCGAGACCAATCATCCCGGAAGAGACGGCGGAGAGACGATCTGCAGACTCCCGGTCTACGCCTCGGGATTTGGCCAGGGCCAGCCCGTCCGAAGACACCACTACGGCCTGTTTGACACCAGGGACGTTGGCGATCAGTCGTTCCAGCAGCCAGTCGAGGTTCGGTGCCTCCGTAGGGTGCCTCGGCTCGGGTGGGCCGTTGACCTCGGCCGTTCCCGCGTTCATCACTCCTCGTCCCTCTCCTCCTCGGCAGCCTGTCGCCCCTGATCGAAGGCCGACAGCGCCGAACGTATCTCTGCCGTGCCTTCACCCACTGCCTTGGCCGCAGCCTCATGCTCGGAGAGCGTGCTCCCCGGCGTCCTGACGGTGAGGGGGTTGGCGGGCTCGGACGGCTCGACCATATCCGACGTGGTGAGGTCGATGACCTCCTCACTGGCGCCAGACGGGCTCATCACCGGCAGTTCGGGACGCTTCGGCGCGTACTTCCCGGCGTAACGGAAGGCGGTGCGGGACGCGGCAGGCTGTAACTCGCCATGGTCGCGCTCGGCATTCCCGGAACCGTCCAACCGGGTCCGGGGGATGGTGACCTGAGACGTGGTCCCCGGAGCCCCCGGGATCAACTCCACTGATAGGCCGTGCCGGTCAGCGAGCTTGGCGACGACACGGAGCCCGAGAGTCTTCTCGACGGCGAATCCCAGCGCGGGTGGCTTGGCGAGGATGCGGTTCAGCTGTCCGATCCGATCGTCGGTCATACCGAGACCGCGGTCGCTGACGGTCAGCTGGTATCCGCCGAAGTTGAACAGACCAGTCACTCTCACCGGCTCGTTGGGAGGTGAGAACTGGATGGCGTTGTCGATCAGTTCGGCGAGGAGGTGGGCGATGTCGGTCGCTGCGCCTCCAGCAAGCCGCGCCGGCTCGAGGGCGAGCACTTCGACCCGTTGGTACTCGTCGACCTCGGATACGGCGGCTCGCACCACATCCACCATCTCGGTCGACTTGGACCAGAGTCTCGGCGACTCGGCCCCGGCGAGGATCAGAAGGCTCTCAGCGTTGCGTCGCATGCGGGCAGCCAGGTGGTCGACCTTGAAGAAGCCGCCGAGCGTGACAGGGTCCTCCTCGCGGGCTTCCAGCTCGTCGAGAATCGCCAGCTGTCGATCCACGAGGGTGGTGTTACGCCGGGCGAGAGTGACGAGGACGCTGGAGACGCTGCTGCGGAGGTTGAAGACGTGCCGGGTTGCGGCGTCGGCGACGGTGGCCCGCAGGTGCTCGAGGGAGCGGGCCATGGCACCGATCTCGTCGTCGATCCCGGTGTCGAGACCCAGCGGTCGGATGGCTTGTATGTCGGGGTCTATGGTGCCCCGGACGTCGAGGAGATTGACCACCTCGCGGTCGGCGATGCGGATCGCCGCGTCTGAGACTGCCGTCACGCGTCTCGAAGCGGACCGACCGACCCGATATATGGCGATGGGCGTGACGATGGTCGCGACCACCACCACCCCGCCGACGATCCAGGCCCACACGTCGGCTGGGGCGAATCGCGTGACAGATTCACCTGTGATCAGGCCCCATATGTAGAGGGCACCGACCAGCAGGGTCACCACCACCATCGGCATGACGGTCAGGGCGAGCCGTGCAGCAATGCCCCGTCGCCGGGTCCCAGCCCCGGACCGGACAGCCTCACCATTCATTGGGAACGACGTTACCCAGACGCCCTCCCTTCTCCTGGCATCTCCGCGCGTAAGAAGTCGGATGGTCGGCGTCTTCTCACTGGTCGAGCACCCACCTACGCGGAGTTGTTGGCCACCAGCCGGTAGGCATAGAGAAAGGCACCGGCGTTCCATGTCTGCGATGGTGCGCCGAGTGGCTCTCCGGTCTGCCCGTGAAGCCACTCGGAGAACCTCCAACCGCCGGCGGCGTTGGCCTCGGCGGTCCTGTGGAGCAGCTCTAAGGCCCTCCCTGCCTCACCAGTCCGCGCCGCGGCCGCAGCATGGAGCGCACCCACGTACGGCCACACTGCTGCGTTGTGGTAGGCGTGCGGCGGGTTGCGCCATCTCGGGTCGAGACGTTCCTCGATGCGCTGGTCGAGCATGGGGTCACCAGCAGCGATCGGCTCGGGCCAGGTTTTCGATGGATAGGGACGATCGACACCAGTCTCGTGAAGGAAGTCGAGGATCGAGGCGGCACGTTGCCGTTCCGCCACACCTGCCAGGATCGCAACCAGGTTGGCGAGGACGTCGCAGCGATCGACGAATGCGGAGTGGATGACATGAGAGACGTAATGCTTGCGAGGCATTGCAGCAAGATGGCGATGGCTTTCGACGATGGCGGTGTGAAGGAGCCCATCGGAATGCAGGTTGAGAAAGTCTCGGCCCGGTTCTGGCCAGAAGAGGAGGTTGATCCGGTTCGCCAAGTCCTCTAATTGGATCGGCGGCTCGTCTCCAACCGCCTGTGCGATGACCCCTGCCGACCGGACAGCCCAGGCATAGAGGGCGTTGAGGTGGAGAGTCCGACCCGAACGCGTCAGGGAAGAGTCCATCCAGTCCGTCGAGGGAGCCGCGGAAACCATGCCCGTGCCCGTTATATCTCGGGCCGCCAGCCAGCCGATCGCCCTGGTGATGGTGGGCCACACCATGGCGGCCCATTTCGCATCGCCCGTGCGCTGAAACAGGGCCTCACTCGCGATCACGAACCAGGCATTGGTGTCGACGACCCCGCCCTCACCCCAGTCCCGTTTGCCGGCGTCGTCCCAGATGACAGCGGGGACGTGCCCGTTTTCCGACGTTGCCCGAGTGATGGTGTTCAGCGTCGAGTTACAGGCCTCGAGAGCTACGCCGTCCTCGGTCGCGGTCGCTCCCAGGACCGCCACCGCCGCATCGCGCACCCAGAGCGCGTCGTAGTGATCGAAGTCAGGCGAGGCTGCAAACCCCCAGGGGCGCGCAGCACGCCGCAGCAAGTCGAGGGACTGCTCGTTGGCTTCTTGTGACAGCGGCGACGTCAAGCACTCAGTCTGACATCACGCCTGGCTCTGGTGGTCCGTCTGGCCCGGTGGGCCGACGACGACGCAGAAGCACCGCCCCACCGATTGCGCAGGCCGCCAGCCCGCCACCCACTGCGACCAGGACCACTCCCTCGCCGTGGGCGGATTCGACGATCTCGATGACCTCGGAGGATTCCGTCTCAGCCTTGGTGTATCCCCCGGCATCGAGCGCTGACACCGCCTCGTCGTACTCGGCAGCGACGTCGTCATCGATCAGCCCGAACCACTCGAAGAAACCGTGCTCGGCGTCGATGGCGGCCTTGGCCCGAATCACGGCATCAGCCGCATCCTCGATCTGGGAGGCCAGCGCCGATGGCTCATCGAGGTCCTCTTCGGCCAGCTCGAACCCCTCCTCGAGGTCGGTCGGCAAGTCAAGACCCAGAGCATCGAATGAGCTCTCGATGCGCCCGACTCGATCGAGAAAGTCGTCGGCACGACCAAGGAGCTCGACCGCCCGCCCGAAGTCCCAGTCGGCCATCGGCCTGCGAATGGCATACGGGAGCTTCCATGCTTCGGCTTTTGCCTCCACTGCGTCGTAGATGGCTCGCGCCTCCTCTCGGTCCATGAGATCCCTGTCCGTCACATAGGTTGCGAACAGGTCTGACGCGACGGTGGAGCCACCAACCTCCTCCAGCAGGTCGAGGAATCGGTACCACGTGTCTACGCCCGGGGCGAGCTCGGGTTCCGGCTCACCCACGTACGCGATCAGGTCGTTCGCCGCTGCCTTCAGGACCTCGGCCATTAACTGGATGCCGATGTCCTCGGTGAGCTCCTGGACGACCCAGAAGGACGTCTCGTACCCATACGTCTCGTACTCGTCAAGCTCGTCGATATCGTCGATCTCCAGCGCACCATCGACCGTCCAAGCGTTGAGATACGGAATCGCCGGGTGGGCAGGCGGTGCGCCTCTGGGTCGGAAGTCAGACTCATCGATGAGACCTGCACCTGCTGCGGCCCGTATGGAGAATTCCTCGGCGAGACCTTCGGTGATCCACCGTCGCTCGAACAGATCGCCATTGATCCAGACATGGCTGACCTCGTGGAGGACCAGCGCGGCGTCCACCCACTCTCCTATCTCGATCTTGTTCTCATCCACGAGGTACCAGCCGCCATAACCGGAGCGGGTCACCTCGGCGGACTCCGATAGGACGAGAGGCGTGTCGGCCACCCATTCCAGCCCGATGAGGTCGAGGAGGAACGGGAGGCCGGTTTCCAGGGCGCCGGACACCTGTTGTTTCCAGAAGTCGTCACCCGGCCAAGAGCGGAGGACGAGCTCGATACCCTCGACTTGCAGGTCGAGTGACTCGAGCCTGTTGTCGTCAGTCCCCGTCACGTGGACGAAGAAGCCGTCGACGTCCTGAATGTCCACGGCCGAATACGTCGTCGTTGGCCCGCTCTCTCCCGAGAGAACCAGGCTGTCTCCCTCGAAGGTGACCTCCCAGCCGAGGGGCACCACCACGTGGACATCCACTTTGCCCGGGTCGCCCCAAGCTGTCACCGGGATAGAGAAGTATGCGGGGTTGACCCTGAACAGAGACTCGGTTCGCGGCTGATGGCCATCGACTCCATAGACCACACGAACTTCCATCTGCTGGTGGTAGAACAGCCGACGTCCCAGTGAGATCGACAACCGGACGAGGCCTTCGGCATCATCCTCCGGAGACGGGGCAGTCACCTCGAAGGAGAGATTGCGCGATCCCGACGTCGCCACGATTCCCGTCGCCTCCTCCGGCACGAACAGCTCGATCTGGTCGTAGTAGAACTGAGTGACGACGCCCCCCGAAGTCTCGTCCGGAGTGTTGTTCACCAGAGTCAAGTCGGTCACGAACACTGCCTGGCCGTTGGCAGTGTCGGCTATATAGGTCAGCTCATTCTCGATTCCGAGGTCGGCCCGTGCCGGGAGCGAGATAGCGATGACAATGAAGAGGACAGCGAGGAGGAGGCTTCTCAGACGTTGGACTCGGCCCTGGGCGCCCTCCATGAGGTCACCGTATCGTCGACCTGGTGACTATTGGCGAATCGTCGGGGCAGGCTGAGCGCCTCAGGCTCCGAACTTGGCGATCATCGCATAGAGAGCGAAGAGGAGCACGGCCATTTCGATCAGCGATGCCCTGGAGAATGCACCGACAGCGGGACGCATGTCCTCACCCTTGTCGGCCGCGTCGAGCAGACGCTCCTCGGTCTTCGACGCAACCAGTGGCTGGAAAGCTGCCGAGAAGGCAAAGGCCGACAGACCGATGATCACGAACCCGTCGCCCCAATTCCAAGCATCCTCGGTGAGGACCAGGACGATGCCGGTGAGCAGTGTCAGCCCGGCCGAAGGCCCGAAGTAGCTACCGGCCTTCTCGGCGACGGCCCGCAATGCCGGACCACCTCCTTCGGTGTTGGCGATACGGCCAAACGCCCAAGTGCCGAATATCCCGCCGCCGATCCAGGTGGCAGCGGAGAGTATGTGTAGGAACAGCAGACCATCACGCATGGCGGCCAAGCTACCGCACTGCTAGATCAGGTAGATGGTTCAGCGATCGACCAGCTCCACAGGACGCACGGTGAACGTCAGGACGCGGTCGCCACGGATGAGCTCGATCTCGAACTCGGAGTCGATACGGTCACCGGTCATCAGCGCCTGCAGGTCCTTGGCCTCCCTGAGGGGCTCACGATCGCCATTGATGACGATGTCCCCCGGGCGGATCCCCGCACGGGCGGCGGGGCTATCGCCAACGACCTCGACAACCTCGATGCCATGATCCCGGTCGAGTTGGCGGCTCAGTCTCGGCGGCAGGGGCCGCGACCCACCTGCGATCCCCAGATAGGCCCTTCTCACCCGGCCGTACTGGATGAGGGCGCCGATGATGCGTTTGGTGACCTCGTCGATCGGTACGGCCAGCCCGAGACCCTGGCCAACCATCGGCCCCACCAGGGCGGTGTTGATTCCGATCACACGTCCTCGGGAGTCGGCCAGGGCGCCCCCGGAATTGCCCGGGTGGAGTGCGGCATCGGTCTGGATGACGTTCTCCACGAGTCGGCTGGCGCGAGAGTTCCCCGCCATGATCGAACGGCCAAGGGCGCTCACCACCCCAGCCGTCACCGATCCTGAGAACCCGAGGGGATTCCCGACCGCCACCACCAACTGCCCGACGATCAGCCCGGAGGCATCACCAAGGATCGCGGGCTGTGCTTCGCCATCGCTGAGCTTGAGGACCGCGAGGTCGGACAGCGAGTCTCGTCCCACCACGTCGAACCCAGTCTCCCACCCGTCGACGAAGGTGGCTCCACCGGACTGTGAGCCCTCGACGACGTGGGCGGAGGTGAGCATGAACCCGTCAATCGAGACGACCACACCAGAGCCCGCCCCATCCTGAACGCCTCCACGACCCGCCTTTCGCACCGCCAGTGCCACGACTGAGGGGAGGAGTTTCTCCGCGACACCTGTCACGACACGCGAGTAGGCATCGAGGGCCTCGCCCTCAGAAGGCCTCTCGAAGCTGATCGGGATGATCTGATCGGACGGCTGCGTCATTCCGGGATTATCGCCCGGGAAGCCCCCTAATTGCCCCGACCTGGTAACCCGGCAGCCCCCAGCCGCATCTGCATGGCGTCTTCATTCGAGATTCACATTCGAACCGGAGCATGGTCGGTGTCTCGACATGAAAGGAGCATGAATCATGAGACGTGCATGGGGCGCCTTCGTCGTTGCCATCCTCGCCCTCGCGGCCCTTGGCATCGGCGGATACAGCGTCTATCAGGCGGGCTACCGACAAGGTCTGCTGGAGAATGCAGCCGACATCGCCGTTCCCGCATGGGGCTTCTATCCCCCGTTTGGCCTGTTCTTCGGCTTCATCTTCCTGTTGTTCCTCTTCGGGTTCATCAGTCGGATGTTCTTCTGGCGTGGTTGGCGCGGTGGCCACGACCGGCACAGAGAGTGGAGTCACGAACCTGAGTCCCCGATGGAGAAGCGACTGGCCGAGTGGCACCAAAAGGCGCACGAGCCGGGCCGGGTATATCGCTCGGACCCGAGTGACACGACCTGAGTGCGGCACTCCGAGCGAGAATGGCGTGGCATGCCCAGCGTTCTCGTAGTCGAAGATGAGATCAGGATCGCCCGCCTCGTCAAGGACTACTTGCATGAGGCGGGCTTCGCCGTTCTCACCGCCAGAACTGGAAAGGCAGGTTTGGCTTTGGTGCGCTCGGAGAAGCCAGATCTCGTGATCCTCGACATCGGCCTGCCCGAGATGGATGGCTATGACGTGACCAGGTCGATGCGCGCCACCTCGACCACCCCAATCATCATGCTCACCGCCCGCAACGCCGAAACCGATCGAATCGTCGGACTCGAGTTGGGTGCAGACGACTATGTGGTCAAGCCCTTCTCCCCGCGGGAACTGGTGGCGCGAGTCAAGGCAGTCTTGAGACGAACCAGCGGGGGGATGCCCGTAGAAGTGATAAGGGCGCGAGACCTGGTGATCGACCTTTCCCGCCGCACGGTCTCTCGTGACGGCACCACCATCGATCTGACCACCTCTGAATTCGAGCTGCTCAGGTTCATGGCTACACAGCCCGGTCGGGTCTTCACCAGGGGGCAGCTTCTCGACCTGACCCGAGGTGAGGTGATCGATGGGCAGGAGCGCTCCATCGATGCCCACATCAAGAACATGAGGCGCAAGCTGGAGCCCGGACCCGGGAGGCCTCGCTACATCACAACGGTCTACGGAGTGGGATACAGGTTCGAGGATGCCTGAAGGACCATCTCATTGGCGTGGCGATTGGGTGGGGCCTCCGCGAGGGTGGGGACCGGGGCGGAACATGTTTCGCCGGGTCGTCGGCTTCGTCTTCTTCCTGATACTCGTCGGAGTGGCGGGGGGCGCGCTCATCGCCACCGGGCTGACAGCCGTGGATGGCGCGGAGCGATGGGCCGTGGTCGGGATCGTCGTCCTCGGCTTCGTGGCATTCGGATTGGGGGCGAGAAGGATGTTTCGTCGCACCTGGGCCCCGGTCGGCGAGTTGATCGACGCGACCACGCGGCTAGGAGACGGCCAATTGGATGTCCGCCTGAAGTCGAGGCGGCCAGGGCCTTTTGTCGCGGTCAACGCGTCCTTCAATCGAATGGCCCAACGCCTGGCGGATGAGGACGAGCGTCGGCGCAAACTGCTCGCCGACATCGGCCATGAGCTGAGAACCCCGATGACGGTGATCAGGGGACAGATCGAGGCGGTGATCGACGGGCTGCATCCCCCTGAGCGCCTGGCCGATGTCCTCGATGAGGTTGATCTCATGGATCGGCTTCTCGACGACTTGAGGGTGCTCGCCCTGGCCGAGGCAGGGCGGCTCGAGCTGCAGATCGAGTCGGTGGATCTCACCCAACTGGTGACCGATGTCCTTGACTCATTCCATGCCCGTGCCAATGCCCAGGGGGTGTCGCTCGCCATGGAGCGAGAGTCGGAGATCGACGAGATCGCAGCAGACCCATATCGTCTGCATCAGGTCTTCTCCAATCTCGTGTCCAACGCTCTCGACCAGATGCCCGACGGTGGCAGCGTCCAGGTGAGGATGGCGGCGTGGCCAGACCGCGTGACGGTGTCGATTCGGGACAGCGGTCCTGGAATCGACGACGACAGTTTGGAGGGGATCTTCCAACGTTTCGAGAAGGCGGGTGACTCGAAGGGCACCGGTCTCGGACTGTCCATATCCAGAGACCTCGTCGAGGCTCACGGCGGGACGCTCACCGCCGGCAATCACCCCGAGGGCGGCGCCGCGTTCATCGTCGAGCTGCCCAGGCAGATAGCGTCACCCCCATGAGGATCATCGTTGCCCTCCTGGTGATCGCGCTCATCGCCGTACTGCTCGCAGTCGGCGGACCCTCGCTTCCGGAAGGCAACTTCCTAAGGGGCCTCGGTGAGTCGATCCGCGGAGTGGGCGATGCCATCGGCCGCGGCTTCGGTGGCGGTTACGGGGAGCTGACACCCTGATGCTTGTCGCCCAACGAAGGCCCAGCTAAACGCGCCGATTGCGGGCGGTGTCGGCTACGGGCGTTATCGGACGGTCCGCTGGAACCAGATGCAGGCCTTCCGGCTACTTCTTGATCTCGTAGCGCACATGTACCACGCCGTGGCCAGCGGTCGTCCGCCGGTCCGAGGTTTGCCGTCATGTCTCTTTAGTCGCTTGGTCGCCTGAGAAATCACCCGCTCGCGCCGACGTGAAATGGAATGATGCCGGGCATGAGTTTTCGGGAGCAGGGGGTCGAACCAGCGGACGGGTTCACGGGGAACGGTTTCAAGGTTCGACCGCTCGTGCCCTCAGATGTGGAACTCGACCACGCAGCCGTGATGTCGAGTCGCGAGTTCCTGTACCACTGGGAGCAGGAGCCTCCCTATCCGCCCGAGGACTTCTCGGTCGAGGACAACCTCGAGGATCTCGAGCAGATGGACAGCGAACACCGCAATGGGACCCGTTACACATATACGGTCTTGAACGCTGACGAGACGCAGGTCCTTGGCTGCATCTACCTCCTGCCCAACGACGACCGCATGTACCGGACGGCCGAGGTGACATCCCACGACGGCACCGACCTGGCGTCCGTCGACGCTACGGTCGCGTTCTGGGTTCGCGTCTCTACATGGGAGGACGGTTTCGAGCGGGCCTTGCTCGGGGCGGTTCTCGATTGGCTGCGAGACGATTGGTCGCTCGAGCGACCGGTGATCGTGACCAACGAGAAGCTCGACCACCAGATCGCGACGATCGAATCGCTGGGCCTGACCCGGCGCTTCGACTACGACCGCGAAAAGGACATGTACACGTCCTACGCCTACGCCTGACGCCGTATCCCCAAGCTGGATGGGCGAAATGAGCGGCAGGAGTCTCGCCCAATCCCGAGTTTGTGGTATTCAGATCGAATGTCTTCGGAGGACCTGATTGTTCGTCTGATGGGATGGGATCTCTTCGCAGGACAGCTGCCAGCCGCAGGCTGGTCACGGATTGCGCTAGTCGGCGGAGGCGTACCTCCTAGCACCGGGATAGGCTGCGATTGACCTGGTGCTGGACAGGCGTGGCTTACCCGAATGGAGATCGGCATGTTGCCTATAACCCGCAAACACCTTGCTGAGCCCGAAGAGAATTTGCCCTTCAAGCATGGGCAGTCGGTCCTGGTGCGCCTCGGCGACGAGGAGGTGTGGCGTTCCGATCTGGAACCCGGGTGGAACTGGGACGAGGATCTGGAGCCCTACGCGGAGGGGGCAACGAGTTGCCCGCTCACCCACCGCGAGCTGGTGATCTCAGGAACCATCCGATATCTCATGGATGACGGCACCGAGGTGGTGGCCAGCGACGGGGACGCGCTGTTCATCCCACCGGGTCATCGGGCCTGGGTTGTGGGAGATGAGAACTGTGTCATCATCGACTGGCAGACGGAGCCAAGCTTCTGACACCACGTTGCTGACCTATGCCTGCCGATCCCGAGCGACCTTCAATCGCGCGGCGGATCCTCCTAGATCCGTTGATATCAAGCGCTCACTGAGAGACCAGTCGCTCTTGCTGAGGAATGGGGGTGTGCGACTCCCACAACCAATCACCGACTGGAGTGGTGGATGCCAATCGAGCACATAGGCCTAGGGGTTCCGGATGTCGACGCCGCCAAGGTGTACTTCGACCAGCTCATGCCAATGGTCGGATTCCAGCCTTGCTTTGGCAACGGGTACTGCCCGGATGACTTTCAAGGCACCCAGCTCTACTTGTACGCGGCACGGGAGGCAGTGGACTACTCGACACCATGTCGGACTGCAGCATGTGGCGTTCCTCGTTCCCACGCGAGCCGAGGTGCATCGTGTCCACGAATGGGCTCAGGATCGCGGAGATGAGATCGTCCGTGCACCCAAGCCATTCCCTCAATATGGCCCTCACTGCTACGCCACCTTCTTTCTCGATCCCCACGGCTTCATGATCGAGGTGGTCTCCCACGCCCCCGAGAGCCCGAGCTAGCCGTCTTGCTGCAATCCGGATTCGGAGGTCCAACTCAAGCACTCAATAAGTAGTGCGCTACCTGACACGCGCCTTGGATGTAGACCCCGAGCCCGGTGAGACGTGATGAAAGGGGTTACCGACGGGACGAGTACGCAACCAGCTATCAGGCGACAACCACGGTCTTGGCATTGAGAAACTCGCGCATCCCCAGATCCGAGAGCTCGCGGCCGTAGCCGGACATCTTGATCCCTCCGAAGGGCAGCCTGGGGTCGGACGCCACGAAGGCGTTCACGAAGCAGGCCCCTGCCTGTAGCCGATCCCGCGCCACTTGCTCACCCAGTTCGACGTCAGAGGTGAAGATTGCCGCTCCCAGGCCGAAGTCGGTGTCATTGGCGACGTGAACCGCCTCATCCACGTCGTCCACCGAGATGATGGCGGCCACCGGGCCGAACGTCTCTTCGTGATAGACGGCCATGCCTGCGGTCACGTTCGTCAGCAGAGTCGGTGGGTAGAAAGCGCCGTTGCCGTCGGGCAGGGTTCCACCGAGGGCCAGCGTCGCGCCGGCGTCGACGGAGCGAACCACTTGATCGTGCAACTCGTCTCTCAAATCGGCTCTTGCCATCGGCCCCAGCGTCGTTGTGCTTTCCCGAGGATCCCCCATGACGGCCCTGGCGAGACCTTCGGTGAACCTCTCGGCGAACTCCTCGACAACGGGAGCCTCGACGATGAACCTCTTCGCGGCAATACAGGATTGTCCGCCGTTGATGAGCCTCGACGTCGAACAGGTCGCCGCGGCCATCTCTATGTCGGCGTCGGCCAGCACGATGTATGGGTCGGAGCCCCCGAGCTCGAGCACGGTCTTCTTCAATAGCGAGCCTGCCTTGGAGGCCACGGCGCGACCTGCGGGGTCCGAGCCGGTAAGGGTGGCGGCGACTACTGCAGGATGCTCGAGGACCTCTTCCACCCTGGATGAAGGAAGCACCAGTGATCGGAAGAGACCGTCCGGGAACCCAGCGTCAACGGTTAGCCGATCGATCCACAGAGAGCAACCGGTGACATTGGAAGCGTGCTTGAGGAGCCCGGCATTGCCCGCCATCAGTGCCGGCGCCAGAAACCTGTAGACCTGCCAGAAAGGGAAGTTCCAGGGCATCACCGCAAGCACCACCCCCAAGGGACGGAAAGCCAGGTAGCTCTTGGACCGATCGGCCTCGATCGCCTGATCGGCGAGGATCCGCTCGGCGTTGTCCGCATAGTGACGACAGACCCAAGCGCATTTGTCGACCTCGCCAAGCCCCTGGGAAACTGGTTTGCCCATCTCATCGGCCATCAGCTCAGCAAGCTCGTCACGATTCTGGTCGAGGAGGCGGGCCATCTCTCTCATCGGCACTGCTCGCTCCGCGAAGGCCGTGTTCTCCCAGTCACGTTGAAGGCGACTGGCCGTCTCGATGTGTGCCGCCAACTCGTCGGGCTCGGTCTCGGGGTACTCGGCGATCAAACGACCGTCGAAGGGGCTAACCGAGGTGATCAAGTGGATGCCTTTCTGTTCGAGTGCCGGATGCCACAGCATATGGTTTGGGGGTGAGCCTTCTCATCGGGACCACTACCGGCTTGCTCCGTCTTGGAGAACCTGAGCCGTTGTTTGGCGGCTCCCGAGTAAACCACGTGGCACGCGCAGAGGATGGCTGGTGGGCGGTCGACGGCAAGGCCCGGGTCCACAACGACGGTGCGGTCGTGGCGACGATGCCGGAGGGAACCACACCGCTCTGCATCCAGCCGACGCGGGAGACCATCTGGATAGGAGCGAACCAGGCTCGGCTGTTCGGGTTCGAGGATGGTGTGGTCGCCGAGGACGAGTTCTTCGCCGACGCTCCCGGTCGCGACACGTGGTACACCCCGTGGGGCGCTCCGGCGGACGTGCGATCGATGACTCTCGATGCCGATCACACGCTCTATGTCAATGTCCACGTGGGAGGAGTGCTCAGGTACGACAACACCGGTGTGATCCCGACCCTGGAGGTCGGGGCCGATGCCCATCAGGTGGCGGCACATCCGACACGACAGGGAGCAGTCTTCGCCGCCACTGCATACGGGCTGGCGCAAACCAGCAACGGCCATGACTATCAGACGAGGAGCTCCGGGCTCCACGCGAGCTATTGCCGCGCCGTGGCCGTCACCGAAGACATGGTGATCGTGTCGGCTTCGACAGGCCCATCGACGACCCGAGGCCGGCTCTACCGAACCGGGTTGTGGGAAGGTGGCTTCGAGCCACTCGGATCAGGGTTACCAGACTGGTTCGACGACAACGTGGACTCTCACTGTGTGCTGGCCACGGGCGGAGACCTGTATGTCGGCTTTGGCGACACCATCTGGCAATCCGACGATGCCGGCGACACATGGCAGGAGATCGCAGGGCAATTGCCCCGCATCACCTGTCTGGCGTGACCGGAGATCATCGGTTACGGATCGCCGGTCGGGCACCGTCCAGTTCCCACTCCGGTCGGGGGACTAGTCAGTTTGTGTCTTTTGTTCGCCACCGTGGGTGGCGACATGGCGTCGGAAACCCGATCTCTTAGTCTGCCCCACGATGAGCCCAGACCGAGCTGGGCCCGTGACGTTGTCTGGGCGCCCGTCTGGTTGGGTGCCCAAAGGCCGGAATTCCGGTTAGTGGGTCCATACGGGCGCCCAGACAACACCCCCGAGGCCATCGGGTTCTCATTTTTAGTCCGGATCGAGCCTATCGGGTTTATGTGATCCCGAGCGAGCATTTGCGAACCCAGGGTTCCAGACACCGCTGAGCGGTGTGTGGAACCCTGGGTTCGCTGGAGTCGGGGCCGTTACGTGCGATTGGCTGTATACAGGCAATCGTTGATAGACGCACGGTTGTATGTTAATCTTGGCACAAGATGGGCAAGTACGACGTAGCACCCACACCGGCTGCAGGGCTTATCCGCCTGGCACGCAGCAAGGGGGGATTGACTCAAGCTGAATTGGCAAGTCACGCTGGGATCAGCCAACAAGTGGTCTCTGCTTACGAGACCGGAAGACGGGACCCGACCTACTCGATGCTCGAAAAGCTGATCGCCGCCGCTGGGTATGAGATGAGGATCCACCTCGAGCCCATAGATCGACACGATGACTCAATCGAGCTCTACCTCCAAACGTTGCCTCCACACCTCCGCGTGGATCTTGAGCGATCGAGATCGAAACGGGCCGAGGAGGCGCGCCTTCGACGAATTCGGGGCACTTGATGCCGGCTCCAGGAGTCGACGCCGCTCGAATGGTTCGGACATTGACGGCTCATGGTGTCCAATTCGTTGTCATTGGCGGGTTTGCCGTCGAACTGTGGGACGTCGCGGTACAACCCACCGTCGACGTGGACATCACGCCGGAGATGTCCGAGTCGAACCTCTCGAGATTGGCGGCCGCACTAAACGAGCTCGAAGCAGGGATTCGAGTCGGAGCCGACACAGTCGAGGTCCCCGGGGGTCTCTCACCCGAACTCATTGGCCAGATGTCGGTCTTGAATCTGAAT
>Ga0302046_10003305_pt1 | contig 14624 bp, 13 predicted proteins | sample RVTome_11_FD_200261 | JGI IMG/M metagenome (GOLD analysis project Ga0302046, IMG submission 200261) | Soil microbial communities from uranium-contaminated site in the Upper Colorado River Basin, Wyoming, United States - RVT147D111 (version 2) ...
CGCGAAGCCGGTGACCTGTTCGCCGAACATCTCGCCGTCGACGCGCCAGCACAGGGACGTGTAGTAGACGGCGCCGAGCGCCTCGCCCTCGCGCCACGGCGCGTGGACGTGAAAGCCCGGCGCCATGAGGTCACCCGACAGGCGCAGGAAGATCCGCTCCCCGTCGGACTCCTCCCAGTCGACCTGCGGGCCACTGAGGAACCGGAACGAAGGCCGGCCGGGAAACGGGCTGCCCTCGTACCGGTCGCCGTCGTCCGTCACACCGCGCGTGACCGTCCCACCGTGGGCGGCGCGGAACGACTCGGACATCACGCGCATGGCCCCGTCGACGTTCCTCTGGATGAGGACGCCGCGGGTCGTGCGTCCCTGGACGTTGCGGTGCAGCGCGTAGGTCGTGCCCGACTCGGGAGCCGTCACGACCGCGTACGGCCATGAGCCCTCCAGGGTCAGGCCGAAGTAACTGGCGCGGTGCGATCCGTCCTCCCACACCGGGTCGAACGCGCCGGCGAGCACCTGGCCCGCGAAGTCGCCCCGGCGGGGCAGGTGCTTGTACCGATCCACGAGCCCTCCGATCCGGGACACGAACAAACAGGTATATCATTCAACTGTATCGGCGGGAGCCACGGGATGGACCTCGGACTTGCTGGCGCAGCCTGCCTGGTCACGGGCGCCAGCGAGGGCATGGGCCGTGCCTCGGCGCTGTCACTGGCCGCAGAGGGCGCGCGCGTGGCCATCGCCGCACGCACCGCCGAGACCCTCGCCGAGACGGCCTCGGCCTGCCGCGATGCTGGTGCCAAGGCCGTCGTGCAGATCGTGGGCGACCTCACCGACCCTGATCATGCCGCTGCGGCGATCCAGCATGCCGTTGCAGCCTTCGGGGGCCTCGGCGTCATCGTGAACACGGTCGGGCTGTGCGAGCCCGAGCCGGACGGGATCCTGGCCACCGACGACGAGGCGTGGGCGCGCGCATACGAGGGCGTGCTGATGGTCGACGTGCGCCTGTGCCGGCTGGCAATCCCGCACCTGCAGGCGAATGGCGGTGGAGCGATCGTCAACGTCGCGGCGATGTCGGTTCGTCACCACCTGCCGATGCTGTCGCACTACTCGTCGCTCAAGGCAGCCCTCGCGCACTTCACCAAGAACTGCGCCCGAGAGTTCGCACCTGACCACATCCGCAGCAACGCCGTCATGCCCGGGCTGATCGCCTCCGAGGGCGTCGTGCGCCGGCTGTCCGAGCGACAGGCCGAGCTCGGCATCGACGACCAGGAGATGTTCGAGCGCATCAATGCCAAGTACCACGACGTGACCTGGTGGGACCGGTTCGGACGGCCCGAGGAGATCGGCGACGTCGTCGCCTTTCTCGCCTCGCCGCGTGCGTCCTATGTCAACGGCGCGATGGTCAACGTCGACGGCGGCTCGATCTTCTGATGGCCACCACCGACCACGACGCCCGCACCGGGGCCCGTATCACGCCCGAGGAGATCGCGGCCATGCGCGCCCGAATCGGGTATGCGGCCGGCCACACCTACGAGTTCAACAAGGTCGCCACCCACGACGCCATCCGCCATTTCGCCAACGGCATCGGCGACGACAACCCGCTGTGGTGCGACCCCTCCTACGGGCCGACGACCCGCTGGGGCACGACGATCGCCTTCCCGCTGATGTACATGACCATGGGCGAGGACCAGTCCCCGCCGCTGCCCGACGACGTCAAGGCGGCAACGAAGGGCGCCCTGTCCGGCGTGCACCTGTTCCACGCCGGCACCGAGGTCGAGTGGGCGCAGCCGATCCGCGTCGACGACCGGCTCACGTACACCGGGATCCTCGCCGACGTCGAGCTGAAGGAATCCGAGTTCGCCGGCACGTCGCTCATCGAGCACCGCCACCTGGACTGGACCAACCAGGACGGCCACCACGCCGTCCACCAGCACGAGTGGTTCATCCGCACAGAGCGCCGCGAGTCCGCCAAGCGCAACAAGCACGAGGGACTCGAGGAGGCGCAGTACACCGACGAGGAGCTGGCGAGGATCGACGCCGCCTACGCCGCCGAACAGCCTCGAGGCGCCGAGCCGTTGTGGGCCGAGGATGTGCACCCGGGCGACCAGATCCCGGGCGTGGTCAAGGGCCCGCTGACGGTCACTGACATCATCTCGATGCACATGGGCTGGGGCTGGGGCGGCTACGCCTTCGGGCCCAGTCGGCTCGGGTGGCGGCACCGGCAGAGGATGCCGCGATTCTGGACCAAGGACCGCCGCGGTGCCTGGGACGTCGTGCAGCGCCTCCACTGGGAACAGGACTGGGCCAACGAGATCGGCCTGCCCATGCGCTACGACTACGGGTTCATGCGCACGGCCTGGATGATCCACGCGATCACCGACTGGATGGGCGACGACGCGTTCCTGTGGCGGTTCTGGAACAAGCTCACGCGCTTCAACTTCATCGGCGACACCAGCTGGGTCACCGGGACGGTCGTCGATGTCGTGAAGGTCGACGACCACCACACCGCCGAGCTCGAGCTGACCATCACCGACCAGCGCGACGAGGTCACCACGATCGGCGGCGCCGTGGTCATCCTCCCGTCCCGCTCCGACGGCACGATCCAGCTCCCGGAGATGACCCGCGACCACAAGTGGTCCTGACCCGGTCGCCGATCGACATTCGAATCAGTGCAATAAGTTGTATGATTGAGGCGCCGCCGTCGCACGAGCTGGTTCGCATGGTCCACGGGCTCACCGGTCCCGAGCTGCGGGAATGGGTGCGTCAACAGGACCCGTCCGCCCTCGGCGCGGTCCTCGAGGTCGACGACCCGCGCTACCAGGTCGTCGATCTGTACGGTCCGCTCGGCAAGGCGCGGCGTGAAGCGCCCGTCCACGCCACCACCCAGATCGCGTTGGCAGGCTTCGAGGACTTCCGCTCCATCAGCAGCCACACCGAGCGCGAGAAGGCCTGCGTGCTCGGGTTCGATGTGGCCAAGGATGTCCTGACGCGTCCCGAAACCTTCTCGAGCCGCATTCGCGAGGAAACGATCGGCCCGGTGTGGGGTCACACGATCCTGGGCATGGACGGCGAGGAGCATCGCCGCCACCGCGGGCTGATCTCCAAGGCGTTCTCGCACCGTGCGATCCAACAGTGGGAGGAGGAGCTGATCATTCCGGTCGTGCAGGGACTTCTCGACCGGATCGAGGGTGAGGAGTCGTTCGAGCTCATCAGCACCTACACCGTCGCCTTCCCCGTCCACGTCATCACGGCGATGCTCGGGCTGCCCCCGGACCAGATGCCACGGTTCAACCGCTGGGCCACGGAGACCATCACGATCTTCTTCGACGTCGAGCGAGGTCTGGCTGCATCGCGTGCGCTGAACGACTACCTCGCACCCATCATCGAGGAGCGTCGCGAGAACCCCGGCGACAACGACCTGATCACCTTGCTCACGCAAGCCCAGGTCGAAGGCGAGCGCCTCTCCACCCAGGCGATCGTGGACTTCCTGCGCCTGCTCCTGCCCGCAGGCGCCGAGACCACCTATCGGTCCTCATCGTCCACATTGGTGGGCCTGCTCACCAACGCTGACCAGCTGGACGCCGTGAAGCGGGACTCCGCGCTGATCCCGCAGGCCGTGGAGGAGGGCATCCGCTGGGAGCCACCGCTCTCATCCGTGGAACGGCTGGCCGAGGTCGACACCGAGCTTTGCGGTGTGCCCATCAAGGCCGACACGATCGTCGAGGTGGGCGTCGGAGCCGCCAACCGCGACGAGGCCCACTGGGCGAACGGCGACGAGTTCGACCTGTTCCGCGAACCCCTGCCGCACCTGTCGTTCGCCTGGGGATCGCACCTGTGCATGGGTGCCCACCTCGCGCGACTGGAAACCACCGTTGCGTTCGCGCACCTGCTCGCACGCTTCCCCGGCCTGCACCTTGATCCCAACCGGGACGCGGATCCCGTGATTCGGGGGATCGGGTTCCGCTCTCCTGACAAGATTCCCGTCCGCGCCTGACGGCGGCATTACCGACCAGAACGAACCAAGGAGCCACCCGTGAATGAGCTGCAAGCCGCCGGCGAGTACGAACAGACGCTCGTCGGTGCCTATCGCCCCTGTGTCACCGACCTCGTCCCCTGGAAGGACAAGCTCGGCATGCAGCAGGAATCCGTCTACTTCTATGGCGGCTTCCGTGACGAGGACGGCAAGAGCTACGCCGTCGAGCGCAAGTTCATCGGCCCGATGACCGGCGGGCTGTGGCTCATGGCGCCCAACGGCGAGGAGATGGGCCTCGACACCGGCGCGTTCAACTCGACTCGCGGCGAGATCAAGCGCGAGTTCTTCGATGACCGCAACCGCTGGCACGGCCAGCTCATGTCGGTCACCTCCAACGAGGGCGAGGTCATCCCCGACGCCGGCCTCGACATCTCGATCACCAACGACCGGGTCAGCTGGAGGGAGGGTGACCTGGTCGATGTCACCGGCACGCTCGTCGGGCCCGGGGCCCAGCTCAACCTGCCGTCGACCGACGAGCCGATGCTCTACCTGAGCCACATGTACGAGGTCACCGGCACCGCCCGCGGCAAGCAGGTCGAGGGGTTCGTCTGGAACGACTACTGCTACTGGCCCCACGGCTACGACTGGAAGGAGTACCGGTTCTTCCGGCAGCTCCAGCACGGCTGGCTGGTGTTCGTGAACCGCTACGACGACGGCACGGTCGAATGGGGCCACCTCTGCCACGGCCGGCAGGGCATGCGCTTCGGAATGGTCCATGACGCCGACGGGATCGTCACCTCGTCCAGCGATCCGATCTTCCACGCCACGATGGATGACGACCAGTACGTCGCGCGCGCGACCTTCGAGCTGGGTGACGGCGACATCTGGGAGTGGACCGGGCCGACCGAGACCCAGCTGACCGCCTTCTCCAACGCCCGCCCCGGTGGCTACCGCGCCCAGCTCGGCCGCGTGCAACGCAAGGGTGACACCCGCACGATCGTCAACGAGTTCTCGTGGCTCGAGTGCTTCGCCGAGCGCCTTGTCGACGACAAGATCCCGCCAGTCGTCGAGCAGACGGCGCAAGCCGGACCTCGCCGGTTGGTCGAGCAGACGGCGCAAGCCGGACCTCGCCGGTCGATCGAGGACTGAACAGCAAGGAACCAACCCATGCCGCTCCAGGACCATCACCAGCTGATCTCGGTCGACGACCACCTCGTCGAGCCGCCCCACCTGTGGGAACAGTGGCTGCCCGCCGACCTGCGCGACCGGGGCCCCCAGGTCGTCGAGGAGGACCGCGGCGACCAGCCACCCGCCCAGGTGTGGCACTACGCCGGACGTCGCTTCCCCCAGATCGGCCTCAACGCCGTCGCCGGCAAGAAGCCCGAGGAGTTCGGCATCGACCCGGTCCGCTACGACCACATGCTGCCCGGCTGCTGGGAGCCGGAGGCGCGCGTCATCGACATGGACATCGACGGCGTGCAGGCCCAGCTGTGCTTCCCGTCCTTCCCGCGCACGGCCGGGGCGGCCTTCATCGAAGGCGTCGTCAAGGAGGGCGATGACCCCAAGCTCGCCTTGGCCTGCGTGAGGGCGTGGAACGACTTCCAGCTCCAGGAGTGGTGCTCGGTCGCGCCCGGCCGCTTCATCCCGGTCGTGATGCTGCCGCTGTGGGACGTGGACGCCAGCGTCGCCGAGATCGAGCGCACCGCCGCGCTGGGCGCGAGGACCGTCACGTTCCCCGAGAACACCGTCCCGCTCGGCCTGCCGAGCTTCCACACCGACCACTGGGACCCGTTGTTCGCGGCGGCCGCCGACGCGCAGATGCCCCTGTCCATGCACTTCGGCTCGTCGGGGCAGGGTCCGCTGACCGCGCCCGAGGCCCCGCTGGCAGTCGTCATCACGCTGTTCGGCTGCAACTCGATGTACGCCGCCGCCGACCTGATGTTCTCACCCGTGTTCCACAGGCACCCGAACCTCAAGGTCGCCTTCTCCGAGGGTGGCATCGGCTGGGTGCCCTACCTGCTCGAGCGTGCCGATTACACGTGGGAGCGGCACCGCTTCTACCAGAACGTCGATCAGACCACGCGTCCCTCGGACCTGTTCCGTTCGAACATGTGGGTCTGCTTCATCGACGACGAGCACGGCCTGGCCAGCCGCCACGAGATCGGCGTCGGCAACATCACGTGGGAGTGCGACTATCCGCACTCAGACAGCAACTGGCCCAACAGCCGAAAGCGGGCAGCCGAGCTGCTCGAGGACGTGCCCGACGACGAAGCCCAGCGCATCGTCGAGCTGAACGCTCGTGAGCTGTTCGGCCTGCCGCGATGAGTTGTCTGTCCCGCCCGGTCTGCCGGTGAGTCGGCAGCTGCTGCTGATCCGACACGCGCAGCCCGAGCGGGTCGAGGGCGTCGTGGAGGGTGCCGATCCCGGCCTGACCGACCTCGGCCGCCGGCAGGCCAATGCCATGGCCAAGTGGCTTGCCGACGAGGACATCGTCGCCGTCCACTCCAGCACGGCCCGACGGGCCGTCGAGACCGCCGAGCCGTTGGCCGGCAGTCATGGCCGGATCATCGAGACGCACCAGGATCTGCTCGAGTTCGACTGGGGGCATCACGACTACGTCCCCTTCGAGACGATGCGGGCAGAGCGCCATCCCCGCCTGGAGATGTGGCGAGAGATCCTCAGGACTCCGATCGACGAGCAGCCGGAGGTCCAGGCCTTCGTGAAGCGCGTCGGCGAGGCCATCGAGGACATCATCGCCGGGCACGATCATGGCACGATCGCGATCGTGTGCCACGGCGGTGTCATCAACGCGTTTGCTGCGCGGCTGTTGTCGCCGCAGACCCTGATGGTCACGCGCACGGAGTACACCGGCTTCAGCCGCCTGGTCGCCTTCGATGTCGCCCTGGGCGGAACCCGCTGGATCATCGACACCCTCAACGAGTACCCGCACCTGCACGCCGACGGCCTCGTGGTCGAGCGATGAAGGTCGCGATCTGGGGCAGCGGCGACGTCGGCCACTACTGCATCCGCGGCGTGATCAGCCACCCCGACCTCGAGCTGGTCGCCCTTCGAGTCACCACGCCAGACAAGGTCGGCAGCGACCCGGGCGAGATGATCGGCTGGGACCCGGTCGGCGTGGCGGCCACCGACCTGACCGAGGTCGTGCTGGCTCTCGAGCCCGAGGCGCTGGTCTACGCCGGACGGTCGCGCACGTGGGAGCCGGTCCTGCCGTTCCTGGAGGCTGGCGTCAACGTCGCCTACCTCGGCGTCACCGGCCTGCTCGATCCGCTGACCCTCGACGACGGGATCCGCGGGCCGGTCGAAAGGGCCGCAGTCGCTGGTGGCGCTTCGATCATGTACGGCGGCATCGACCCCGGTTTCACCACCACGGTCCTGCCCTTCCTGCTGAGTTCGATCAGCGAGCGCGTGGACCTGTTGACGCTGTACGAGGTGCGCGATTACGACCCGCTGCCACCCCACCAGCTGGACTACTTCGGGTTCGGCCACTCTGACACGAGCCGGGCCGACAAGTTCCAGCCGGGCGCCCTGGTGCATACGTGGGGCAGCTCGCTGCACGGGCTGGCTCGCGCCATGGGTCACCAGCTCGATGACCTGGTCGAGTTTCACGAGACCCGGCCGGCTCCCGAGGATTTCGACATCCCAGCCCGCCACGTCGCCAAGGGGACGATCGCCGCCATCCGCTTCGGGTTGCGCGGGATGATCGACGGCGCCGAGCGGTTCCGGATCGAGCACGTCAACCGTCTCCGGCGTGACCTCGCACGGGACTGGCAGCTCGAGCAGGGCTACGGCGTGCGGATCGACGGCGCGCCGAACCACCGGTTGCACCTGTCACTGGAGGATCCCGCCGGCAAGCAGGATCGCCCCGCCCTGTGGGGAACCGCCATGTACGGCATCAACGCCATCCCGGCGCTGGTGGCAGCCAAGCCCGGCATCGTGACCCCGTTCGAGCTGCCGCTGTTTGGGGCCCGCAATGTCGGCGGCCGCCACCAGGACGACAACTGGGTGATCTCCCGACGGGTGATCGACGAGGGAGAGCGACGATGGAACTGATGGCCGGCCTGCTGCCGACCCCGGAGCAGGGCGAGCTCCGTGGACTCATCCGCAGCATCGTCAACGATCACGTCGACGGGCGCCGCGACGCGATCGCGGCCGGCGCCGACACGTCCGCATGGCGGGCGCTGGTGGACGACGTCGGGGTCGGCGGGCTCGCCGTTCCCGAGGAGCACGGTGGCAGTGGGATGGGTTGGGCCGAGGTGTCGGTCGCCTTCGAGGAGACAGGTGCGGGGCTGCTCCCCGTCCCCGTGCTGCCCACGAGCCTGGCCGTGGCGGCCCTGCTTCAGGCAGCCGGATCCGGCAGCCAGGACGACCTGCTGCGGCAGGTGGCCGCCGGCACACGGCGTGCCGTTCCGGTGCTCGCGCTCGGGCCGGATGCGACGTGTCTCGCGGGCGCCGAAGATGGGAGGATCGAACTGCGTCGTGCCTCGATCATCGAACCCCAGGACGTTGACGTGCTCCTGGTCCCGGTCGAGACGGCTGATGGCGCGTTGCTGTACGCGCTGGACGCCGCGGTCGCATCGATCGAGCCGACAGACACCGTGGATCTGACGCGGCCGATGGCACTCGTGACCCTCGACGGGGTGAACGCTGAGCCGCTGGGCGCCGTCGATGTGCACTGGATGCACGACCTCGGGCGATTCCTGGTCGCCGCCGAACAGGTTGGCGGTGCGCGCGCCTGCCTTGACATGGCCGTCACCTGGGCAAAGGAGCGGCGACAGTTCGACCGCCCGATCGGTTCCTTCCAGTCGATCAAGCATCAGCTGGCCGACGCCTTCGTGAACGTCGAGGCCGCCTCGGCGGCGCTGGCGGAGGCGGCTCGGCTGGTCGCGGCGGGCGGACTGGAGTTCGCAGCCGCGGCGGCCGTTGCGAAGTCGATGGCTGGAGACGCGTTTCACGACAACGCCGAGCTGAGCATCCACGTGCACGGCGGCATCGGCTTCACGTGGGAGCACGATGCCCATCTCTACTACCGGCGGGCGCTGGCAACCAATGCCCTCTTCGGTCACCCGCGATGGTTGGATCGGGCCGTCGGAGCTCAGCTGGCGGCGCCGAGGTAGCCCGCCGCCAGGGCCTCGATGTCGTCGTGGAGCTCGTCGGTCGTCCCGGCGGCGATCACCTCGCCCTTCTGGAGCACGTACGCCCGGTCGGCCAGCGCCAGCGCGAACGACACGAACTGCTCCACCAGCAGGATCGAAACGCCGGCTTCGTTGACGCGCGCGAGCACGTCGAACAGCTCCTGGACCACGAGCGGCGCCAGCCCCAGCGACAGCTCGTCGATCATCAGCAGCCGCGGGCCGGTGACCAGCGCCTTGCCCAGGACGAGCATCTGCTGCTCGCCGCCGGACAGGGAGCCGGCCTTGCGGTCGCGCAGTTGGTGCAGCCGCGGAAGCGCGTCGCCGACCAGCTCCCAGTCGGCCGCCAACCGCACGTCACCATCGCGGTGGTGGGTGGCAACCTCGAGGTTCTCGTGGACGGTCATGGCCGGAAAGATCGCACGCTCCTCCGGTACCTGCACCAAGCGGCGCCGCGCGATCGCGTGTGGCGGGACACCGCTGATCGACTCCCCAGCAAACGTGATCTGGCCCTCCGAAGGCACCAGGCCGCTGATCGCGAGCAGGGTCGAGGACTTGCCGGCGCCGTTGGCGCCCAGCATGGCGACGACCTCACCCTCGCCGACCGCGAGGTCGAGGCCGGACACGGCGACCGCTCGTCCGTAGATGATCCGCAGGTTCGCGACCTCGAGGATCGGAGGGGCGTGCGTGCTGTCAGGCGGCAACTGCGTCGTCTCCCAGGTAGGCGGCGATCACGTTGGGGTCGGCGCGGACCTCTGCCGGTGTTCCCTGGGCAAGAGGCAGTCCGAAGTCGAGGACATAGACGTGATCGGAGATGCTCATGACCAGTGACATGTCGTGCTCGATCAACAACACGGGGATTCCCATGCGATCGCGGATCCGCTGGATCATCACGCCAAGCTGGGCCGACTCGGCAGGTCCGAGGCCGGCTGACGGCTCGTCGAGCATCAGCAGTCGTGGAGTCACCGCGAGCGCTCGGGCCACCGAGACCAGCCGCTGGAGCCCGTAGGGCAGGTCGGCGCAGGAGCGGTCGGCGATGTGGCGCAGCCCGATGGCGTCGAGGAGCTCGTCGGCGCGCCCATGCGCCACCCGGCGGTCGGCTCGAGCGGTCGGGCCGGCCAGCAGCGACGACAGCAACCACCCGCGCCCCTCCATGAAGTGCGAGACGACGAGGTTTTCGCGGACGGTCAGGCGTCCATACAGGCTGACGTGTTGGAACGTGCGAGCCATTCCGAGCCGAGCACGCTCGTGGGTCGAATAGCCCGACAGGTCCCTGCCCCGAAAGCGGATCCGGCCGCCCACTGGCTTGACGACACCCGACATCGCGTTGAACAGCGAGGTCTTGCCCGCGCCGTTCGGGCCGATCAGCGCCACGATCTCGCCCGGGTTCACGCGCAGGCGGGCGCGGTCGACGGCGACGACCCCGCCGTAGCGCACGATCACGTCCTCGACGTCGAGCAGCGGTGGCTCGCCAAGCCTCGGCACTGCCTGCCGGGTTCCTTGGCCCGTCACGCCGGCTCCTCCAGGATGCCCCCGACGGCGACCCGGCGGCCGAACCGCTCGCGCAGCTTGCCAGGCAGGGCGACCAGCCCGCCGGGCAGCACGATCAGGGTGATGAGGACGCCGACGCTCGACAGCAGCTGAGCGTTGACGTCGATGGGCACGAACTCGAGGAACACGGGGGCGCCGGCGAACAGCACGCCGGCGATGACGGCCCCCCAAAGGGACTCGACGCCGGCGAACACCACCAGCGCAAACACGCTGAAGGACGTGAAGGGGCTGTACTGGTCAAACGAGACCGTTTGCACCTCGTAGGCGAACAGCGCGCCCGCCATCCCGGCGATCACGCCGGAAAAGGAGAAGGCAGCCAGCTTCGTGCCCATCACGTTGATGCCAGCCGCCGCGGCTGAATCCTCGGACTCGCGGACGGCCAGGAACGCATCGCCCACCCGGTTGCGGATGACGTTCCGGGCCAGCCAGAACAGCAGGGCGGCGATGCCGAGCATGACCCAGGCGTAGACCTCGCTCGACAGCGTGGCCCCGAACAGGCTCGGCGCCGGCACACGGTTGCCATCGAGGCCGCCGGTGAACGGCTGCCACTGGAACAGGCTGAAGAACGTGAGCGTCCCGAAGGCCAAGGTGACCAGGGCCAGCATGAGGCCGCGGAACCTGACTGCCGGCAGGCCGACCGCGAGTGCAAACGGGATGACCAGCAGCGGTGCCAGCAGCACCACGGCCGGGAACGGAAGCCCGAACTCGTTGGCCAGCTTGGCGGCCAGGAAGCCACCGATCCCCACCAGGGCCGCCTGTGCCAGCGAGATCTGGCCGACCCAACCCGTCAGGACGGTCAGCGACAGGCTGATCAGTGCGAAGAAGATCATCAGCTTGAGAGTCGAGAGGTCGGCCGGCGACAGCAGGGGAATCACGAAGGCGGCAAGCGCGATCACTGCCAACCCCGGCCAGATCGGGCCGTGTCCGGGGCGGCGCGTCGGCAGGCTGACGAGCGGGCTGCTGCGGTGGCTCGCAAAATCCCGACGCAGCAGAAGTGCGCCCACCATCGCGACGAACGGGATCACCTCGGTCAGCCCGGGCAGCCAGCTCTGGCCGCTCAGCATTCCTTCGACGACCCCCAGGGCGATCCCGGCGGCGAACGCGATCCCGAGGCTCGACAGGCCGGCGATGACGGCGGCAGCGAACGGCTTGACCAGGAACAGCGTGGACAGCTGGACCGGGTCGAGAAACACGAGCGGCGTCAGCAGGATCCCCGCCATGCCGGCCAGCAGCGAGCCGGTCGCCCACGATGTCGCTCGCAACTGCGGCACGTTGAGCCCGGCCAGCGACGCCGCCCGTGGGTTCTGGCTTGCCGCCCGAATCGCCGCGCCGGCTCGGGTGCGGCTGAGCAACAGCCCGAGGACGACGGCCAGCACGAGCGCAACGAGGATGACCGAGACCTGGGTCCACGTCAGCCGGACGCCGAACAGCTCGGCAGTCCCCTCGGGGAGGAACGTCGGAACGAACCGGGTCTGGAAACCGAAGATCTCGCCGAGCACGTACAGGACCAACCCGGAGAACCCGAGCGTGGCAATCACCTGTGCAAGACCATGGCCCTCGCCGATGGCACGCACGATCCTCTCGAGCAGCAGGCCCAGCAGCGCTGACGTGGCCAACGCGGCAAGCGCGGCCACGGGCACGACGACGCCATGCGTGTCCCAGAGCCCGTAGAACACGTAGGCGGACGCGGTCGCCGTCGCCCCCTGTGCGAGCGTCAGCGTGCCGGTGGTCCGGTAGATGAGGACGATGCCCAGAGCCGCCAGCGCGTACATCCCGCCGAGGGGCAGGCCGCTGATTCCGAGCTGGAGCACGGCCGGTCCTCGTCAGTCGGTGCGCCAGGGGCGCGACACGCCCATGACCGCGAGGAGAAAGACGGGGATCAGCAGCATCGCGTACACGTCCTCGATCCCGCGGCGGGCTTCCTCGCTGGCCAACACCAGCGGTTCGATGTCCAACCGGTGGATTGCGACTGGATCTGAGGCGACGGCCGGTGGCGGTGACCCATCAGGGGTCTGGGCCGGGACGTCGAAACTGGGAAGCGCACCCGAACCGACGGGCGGGCCGGCGGTGGAGGGCCCCGACGGCGTCCCCGGTGGCGGGGTCGTGACGCCCGGCGCTGGGGGTGCAGGCAGCGTGACCAGGTCGGAGATCGCGACAGCCCGTCCCAGCGTGAGCCGGACCTGCTGGCCTTCCGGCGTCAACAGGTCGATCGTGGGGCCAGCAGCAGCCACCGACACCTCCTCGCCCGAGGTGTCGGTGGTGACCGCCCCGGGAGCGGTCAGCGTGATGCCCGCCGACTCCAGCAGGTCGCTGATCGGCCCCACCGACAGCGGCACGACCTCGTCGGCGAGCCGCAACCCGTCCTGGTCGATGACCGCGGGGAGGCCGGCGACGGTCACACCGTCGATCGTCACGCTGCCCTCGCCGACGCCATCGCCGCCATTGGCGTTGGCGACAGCCGTCACACGGATCGAGTCGATCTCGAGGATCTCGGCGATCGTCACGTCCCGCAGCACGGACGTGACATCGACGCGACGCCCGACGCTGGCGGTCGAGACGACCGTCTCGGTGTCGATCGAAGAGGCCCGGACGAGCAGCGAGACCGGGAAGTCGGCAAACGTCGATACGGCCCGGGCAGTCGGCCCGTCCGTGATCGACGCGCGCATCACACCACCTTCTGCGCTCGTGCCGGGGAAGTACGTCGCGTCGCGTTCCTGGGGCGGGGCGCCGCGCACCGAGGCCTGGGTGAGGTTTCTGGCGCTCTCCGCGAGGCCGGGCGGCAGAACGGTCAGCAGGAGCTGGAAGACGGGGAGCGCCTCAGGGGGCAGGAACGCCGGGCCGAGCTCGGGGAAGGCGCCCAGCACGTTCACGTACTCGCTGTAGCCGTTTGCGGCCAGGGCGACGCCCGTGCCGGTTCGTTCCAGTCCAGCGCGGGCGTAGCTGACGTGCGCCTCTGGCGGTGCGAGGATCGTCTCCTCCAGGAAGATTGACGGGTCGTTGACGCGCACATAGATGCCGCTGGCCTCGCCCATGCCGGCACTGAGCGTTGTGCCGGACTGGGCCCCGCCGGCCCCCGGGACGGCGAGCGCCACGACGACCGCGCCCGCGAGCGCGATCGCGGTCCGGCGAACGCGTGTCACTGGCTGATCTGTTCGGCGTCTGCGTCACGGTCGCGCAGTGTCGGGACGGTGCCGTTGCCATCGGCTCGGCCGAGCGCTGTGCGCAGGGCCTCGGTGATGTCGGCGTTGGCCCCGAGCGCCACGGCGATCGCCTGGACTGCCTCCTCGAGCGCTTCCTGGCGAGCCGCGACGTCCTGCATCTGTTGCTCCAGCCGCGCCTGCCGGGTCACGTGGAGCAGCGCGGCTCCCGCGCCGAGGAGCGCGAGGCCGCCGATGCCTCCGCTGGCCAGGTACGGAAGCTGCTCGACCACGGACTGTTGGTCTCGCAGGCCGAACCAGCCCAGGAAGACCAACATGAGGCCGCCGGCCATCATCAGGCCGGCGAGGAGGTCGACGATCGGACGTCGGTATTCGTTGATCATGGCGGGCTCCCTCCGGGTCTGGCGCGCAGGCCCTCAGCTGCCGAACACGGGCTCGAAGCTGTCAGTCATCGGCTCCCAGCGTCCGTTGTGAATCTCCATCGCGATCATGTCTCGGTATGGCTCGTGCGATGTCGGCCTCCAAAGCATCGGCGGGCCCATGCCCTGCGTGTCGTAGGACACGCCACGTTCCAGGTAGCCGATGACCTCGCGAGCTGTCGCATCGGGTCCGAGCACGCGTAGTGCGTCGAGCAGCACGCGTGTGCCAACGCACGCCGCGTAGCCGAGATACTGGGTCGCGCCGCTGTCCGGGTAGTAGGTGTCGATGATGTCGGTGCAAAACGCCCGGGTGGTCGGATGCCACTTTGGCAGGAACCCCGACGTGCTGTAGATCCCCTCCGCACGATCCCCGAGA
>Ga0302046_10003306_pt1 | contig 14623 bp, 25 predicted proteins | sample RVTome_11_FD_200261 | JGI IMG/M metagenome (GOLD analysis project Ga0302046, IMG submission 200261) | Soil microbial communities from uranium-contaminated site in the Upper Colorado River Basin, Wyoming, United States - RVT147D111 (version 2) ...
CCTCTGGCCATGATCCGTGGGGGCGGTGAAGCGGCGCGGCAGGGCATTCTCATGCGCAGCGCGGCGGCGTTCCAGACCTACAAGGACGTGTCGGTCGTCGTCCTGGACAAGACCGGCACCATCACGCATGGCGAGCCCCGCGTGGTCGAGGTCGTGCCCGCCCATGGGTTCACGGCGGAGAGCCTCCTGGCCCTGACGGCGTCGGCCGAGCAAGTCTCGGAGCACCCGCTCGGGCAGGCGACTGTCAAGGCCGCGCATGCGAAGGGACTCCCGATCGAGCGTGTGGAGGACTTCGACGCGGTCGCGGGCCAGGGCGTGCGTGCCCGGGTGGCCGGCACGCCGGTCCTCGTCGGCACGCTGCGCTTCCTGGAGGAGTCGGGCATCGAGACCGGCCTGGCGCAGCCGGTGGCCACGCGCGAAGAGCGGGCCCAGACGGTCATCGTGGTCGGCGTCGACGGCCGCGCCGCCGGCTTCATCGCCCTTGCCGACACGGTGAAGCCCGACGCGGTGGAGGCGATCGCCCGCTTCCGGGCCGCCGGCATCGAACCCGTCATGATCACCGGCGACAACGAGCGCACGGCGCGCGCTGTCGCTGAACAGGTCGGGATCACCGACGTCCTGGCGCAGGTGCTTCCCCCGGACAAAGCGGCTCGCGTGCGGGAACTGCAGCGCCAGGGCAAGCGCGTGGCGATGGTGGGTGACGGCATCAACGACGCGCCGGCGCTGATGCAAGCCGACGTGGGGATCGCCATCGGGGCGGGCACCGACATCGCCATCGAGTCCGCCGACGTGGTGCTCGTCGGCGAGCGATTGACGGCGGCCGTGGACGCCTATCACATCGCGCGCCGGACGTACGGAAAGACGGTCCAGAACCTGACGCTCGCGTTTTCGTTCAACGGGATCGGTGTCCCGCTGGCCACGACGGGGCTCGTCATGCCCGTCTGGGCCATGATCGCCATGGCCGCGAGCGTGACGACCGTGCTCCTGAACTCCTTCTGGGGACGGCTGATTCCGCAGCGCCCGCGACGCGAACCGCAACTGGAGCAGGTGACGCTGACGGTGCCGAGCATCCACTGCACTGGGTGCGTGACGAAGATCCGGGACGAGCTGTCGAAGCTTCCCGTCGTCGTGGCGGTGGCCGGCGATCCCCACAGCAAGCAGGTCGTGGTCACGATGCGGAACGGTGATGGCGGGCGAGCGACCGTCGAAGCGGCGATTACCCGCATCGGCCACATCGTGGGGGAAACGTGAGGCGGGCATGAACCAGGAGCCAAGGCCGTCGCCGAACGATACGCCGTGCTGACCCACCTCGATGCTGGCCCTTCTCGTGTGGAAGGGGATGAAGGCGGTGGGCGGTCTGGGGCAGAAGGGGTGGTGGATGGTCCGCGGAAGACCGAGCCGGCCGAGGGAGCCCGAAGCCGCCGAACGCATCGCCCAGGCGCCGAAGGAGATCTGACATGAAGAAGTGGGTCTGGGTCGCGGTCATCATCGCCTCGCTGTTCACCGGGTATGCAGTGGCGTACGCCCTCAAGCCGGCGGTGCCGAGCGTCAAGGCGTACCTCGACGGGCGGGAGATCCTCTTCCAGCACACCGAGGTGTCGGACCCGAAGGTCGCCGAGGTCTTGACCGACATGATGAAGTCGCCGGTGCTCGTCGTGCCGGCCCTCGCCCAGGCGCCACCGGTCCTCGTGGCCAACGTCTACGTGTTCACGAACGGCGTGCGGGGAGACGGCCCGTTCAAGTTCCAGCCGGACGTCTTCGACAACCCCCCGGGAACTGACGGATATCGGCCGCTGCGGGCGATCCACCTGATCAGGTGGAAGAACGAGCGGGCGGCGCGCCTTCTCAAGTCGGTGGATGAGGTCAAGGCAGCCGAGAAGGCCGGGGAGATCGCAATCGAGCGGCCCGGCGTCGTCGCGAACATGCCGCTGGTGACATGGCCGGGCGGCAGCCGATGATCCGCGTTGAGCTCCTGACGGCCCCGGGCTGAAGCAAGTGTCACACGGCCAAGGCATTGGTCGCCGCGCTCATCGAGAAGGCGAAGGATCAAATCTCCGACATCCAGGTCGAGGAGATCGACGTGGCTGCGAACCCGGCGGTCGGCGTGAAGTACCGCGTGATGTCGACGCCCGCCATCGCGATCAACGGGAAGCTCGAGTTCACGGGTGTCCCGCGGGAGGACGCGCTCCTCGCGCGTCTGCGGTCCGCGGCCGGTATCCCGAAGGGGGCATCGGCGTGACCGGTGCGGCGCTGAGGGGAGCGCGTAATCCGTTCCGCAGCCGACCACGCGCCACGGTCGTCGTGCTCCTGCTCGCCTTGGTCACCGGCTTTCTCGGGCTCATGGTGCAGGCGGCGCTGGCCAGTCGGCAACAGATCGCCCGGCTCGATGCGCGGGTCCGCACCCTCATCGAACTGCGGGAGGCGGCGCCTTCGGCACGGGCGGCTTCGGCGGTGACAAGCCGGTCGGCGAGCATGATTTCACCGTCGATACCCTGGACCGTGTCCGCCGCATTCCGCACGCGGCGCACCTCGCCAGGGTCGACGAGTACGTCTATACGCCGCAGATCGACACCGCGCGACCCAACGCCTACGCGATGATCATCGGTCTGCGACCAGGCGCCGCCATGCGGGCCATCGGCGAGGTGGATTACGAGAACGCCCGGATCGTCGCGGGCCGCGGGCTTGCGCCCATCGACGCCGAGTCGCGCGTTGCGGTGGCCGGCCGTCTCTACGCGCGGCAGCGGCTCGGAATCGAGGCGGTGTCGGACCACGCGCTCGCCGGCAAACAGATCCTCCTGAACGGTCAGGCGTTCGCGGTGGTGGGCATCTACACCACCGAGAACGACTTCGGCGACAACCACGTCTTCGTCCCGATCGAGGCGTTTCGGGCGGCCTTCACGCCGGGCCGGAAGCTCACGAAGATCTTCGTGACCGTCGACTCCGTGGCGAACGTCGAGCGCGTGGTGGCCGACCTCAAGGATCGCACGCGGTTCCCAGAGGTCGACGTGGTGAACGCACCCGAAGCCGTCTCCACCGCGCGCACGACGCTCGGCAGCGCGGCCGCCCGGCGTTGACATCGCAGGAAAGGAGCGATCAGCATGAAGACGATCGCGTTCATTGTCGTCCTGGCAGGACTGCTCTTGGCCCTGGCGTCTCCTGCCATCGAGGCCGCCGAGGAGCGGATCGAGGGAACCGTCGTGAGCACGGCACTGACCGCCTGTGATTTCAAGCCGGGCACCTGTGGGGGTAGCCTCGTCCTCGACACGAAGGGCAAGGACGGGCAGGTCACCGTCAAAGTCCCCAAGGGGACCCAGATCAAGAAGGGCGGCGATCACGTCTTCCTGCAGGGGGCTGAGAGGCAGCCAGGTCGCGATCGCGTACGTGCATGACAAAGGGGCGCGCGTCGCCACCTCGATCGAAGTGAGATCAGCGAAGCCGTGAGACAGGCGCGCCGGCTGATGCTGGTCACGGCCGGGCTGCTGCTGTCGGGGGCCTCGATGCTGCACGCGGGCGCGCTGACCAGCGAGGTGGACGGCATCCGCGTGGAGCTGACGAGCACCCCGGGCCGCCCGGGAACCAACGGCCAGACCGAATACGTCGTGCGCCTGGTGGACGGCACCGGCCAGCCGGTCATCGGCGCGCACGTGACGCTCCGCGGCGGCATGACCGACGGGATGAGCGTCGTGGCGCCGCTACGGCCGGCCGGGGAGGCAGGAGTCTACCGCGGTCGCGTGCTCTTCACGATGGAGGGGAGATGGGACTTGACGTTGAGCGTCGCCCGCGAGGGCAAGCGGTTCGAGCTTCCGCTGACCGAGCACGTCGGGCGCTGAGCCCCGGTTGGCTCGTCGCCGCGTCGCTCGCGGCGCTCGCCCTGCTCGGCCTTGTGGGCTGGCTCGTCTGGACTCGTGGGGCCCAGGTTGGCCTCCGCTTCGTCGAGTTCGACTCACCGGCGTCCCTCGCCGCACTGGGGTTTCTGGCCGGCATCGGCGGCTTTTTTGCGCCCTGCGCCTTTGCGCTGTTTCCCGGGTACGTCTCGTACTATCTCGCTGCCTCTGGGGACGCCGGCTCGGTGCGTCGGTCATTGGGGCTCGGGCTCGCGTGTGCCGCCGGCAGCGTGTTGTTCTTCGCCGTGGTCGGCATCGCCATTACGGTCGTCGGCGGTGCCATCTCATCCTACCTCATCGCCGCGAAGCCGGCGATCGCTCTGGCCGTCGTCGCGCTCGGCGTGGTCCAGGTGCTGGACGTCCGCATGCCATCGCTCGCGCTGCCGCTCGGCGTGAGCGCTCTCCGCGGCGTACCGGTTGCCGTGCCAGTGTTCCTCTACGGCTTCGGGTACGCGCTCGCCTCGACGGGCTGCACGCTGCCGCTCTACGTCTCGATCACCGTATTGCCGCTGACGAGTGGCTTCTCCGGGGCGGCCCTGCTCACGTTCCTCGCCTTCGCCTCGGCGATGGCCGTCTTGATGCTGGTGACGACGCTCCTCGTCGGACTCGCGAAACAACAGCTCGTCGCGGCGTTTCAGCGATGGACAGGCTGGGTCAAGCGCGCCAGCGGTGTCGTCCTGATCCTGGCCGGGCTGTACCTCGGCTATTACTACGTGGCCGCGGGAATGTGACGCGGCAAGGGGAGGATTCGATGCGACTTCGTCATCTGGCGCTCGTGCTGGCGCTCGCGGTCACCGGGTGGCTCGTGCCTGGACTCGCGCACGCCGATCTCAAACTCGCCACGATCAACGTCAAGGGCATGGTCTGCCAGGCCTGACCGGCGAACATTGCCACAGCCTTGGAAAGGCTGCCGGGAGTGAAGCGGGCGGACGTGAAGCTCGAGACAGGGCAGGCGCGAGTGATCTACGACGACACCACGCAGACCCCGGAGAAGCTGGCGGCGGCGATCGACAAGCTTGGCTTCAGGGCCTCCGTGGTCGGCGTGGCGGAGGTGCCGGAGGGCGACGCGTCCACCAGGCGCTGACGGGGAACGAGAAATGGCGAAGACGATCGTGCTGTACTCCCAGCCCGGCTGATTCTTCTGCGGCAAGGTGAAAGAGTTTCTTTCACGGAAGGGTGTCGCCTACACTGAGCGCGACATCTCGCGCGACCCGCAAGCTTTGGACGAGCTGTCGAGACTGGGATACATGACGACGCCGGTCACGACGATCGGCGGCGAGGTCGTCGTCGGCTTCGATCAGAAGCGTCTGGAAGCTCTCCTGAGCTGAGCTGAGTCCGATGACGGCGCCGTCGTCCCTCACATGGATCGCGCCGAAGGGCGAAGCATCCACCGGGCGCTGAGGCGCCGTGGCGTCACCGCACTACTGGCTATTGCCGTGTGGGGTGTCGCCGTGGTCGTGATACCGCTGATGCCGGTCGCGTTGCCTTGCGTGCGCCCCTCGGCAGCTCGATGACCGCGACCAGCGGGTCCCTTTCGAGGAACCCGGGCATCTGACCGCTCAGGCGCTTCACCGGCTCGCGAACGCGCCCCGCTTCTGGCCCTCGTGAAACGTGAATACGTCATAGTGCGCGGGCGGGTGGCCAGCGACCTCCATGCCGGGAGAGCCGACCGGCATGCCGGGGACGGCGAGGCCGCTGACTTTCGGCCGTTCGCGAAGGAGCCGGCTGATCAGATCGGCCGGTACGTGGCCTTCGATGACGTAGCCGCCGACGAGCGCGGTGTGACAGGCCTCGAGTTCCGCCGGGACGCGATGCTTCGCCTTCAGCGGCCGGAGATTCGTGGTGCTCTCCACCTCGACCTGGAAACCATGCTGGCGCAGGTGCTCCACCCACGCATCGCAGCACCCTCAGGTGGGGCTTCGGTAGACCGTGACGCGGGGGCGAGCCTCCTCTGCGGCAAGAAGCCGGATTCCCCTCGTCACACTCAGCGCCAGCGCGGCAGCGCCCGCCAGGAGCCGGATCCGCGACCGCTCGACCTTCACGCAGCCCTCATGTTCGGGTTTTCTCCCCCGCACGCATAGTGCGCCGGCGATCCGGTATGGGTCAAGCCAGACATGCCCCCAGGGCCGGCCGCGAGATACGGGCGGCCGATTGATTACGACGCCCGTGTCGTCGACAATTCGACCATGGCGACACCCCCTGGTGATCTGGAGAAGGTGCTCGGTCCGCTGGAAACAGAGGTGGTGCGGGCGATCTGGGCGGCCGGTGACGCGGTCACGGTGGGCGAGGTGCTGGAGCGGGTGAATCGCGAGCGGCGGCCGAAGCTGGCCTACACCACGGTGATGACGGTCCTGTCGCGACTGGCCACGAAAGGGATTCTTCGCCGCCGACTGCAGGGACGGGGGTACGTGTACGAAGCCGCCGTCCGGACCGCGGCCGAGATCGCCGTCCGCAACGTCATGCGCGATTTCGGGGACGCGGCCATCGCCTCGTTCGTGGAGGAGAGCCGCGGCGATCCGAAGATCATGCGGCGCCTCGCGCGGTCGCTGCGAGAGGAGCGGTGATCTCCGACACCGCCAACCGCGCCTTCCTGGCGCTGGCCGCGCGCTGGCCCTCCTCGCCTACATGCTCGCCGGGATCGGAGCGTGCGCGCTGCTCGCGTTCGTCGCCTACCGCTTTGCGTTCGATGGCGCTCACGCGCTCACGAACGGTGGCATGGCTCTCCCCCTCGCCCGGTTTGTCCCGGTCCAGAACCTGTGATAGCGTCGGATCGATGAGCCGTCAGCGCCACGCGTTCGCGCTGGTCCTTGTGGCCTTGTTCATCGTCGCCGCCTGCGCCGTTTCGTTCGCCCACGCGGCGGACGCCGCCGCGGATGTTTGCGGAGCGGCGAAGGGGTGGGGACCGGCCAAGAGCGAGGCCGGACAGTCCGGAGCGCTCTTGATCGAGCTGACGGCCATCCCCGTCGGGTTCGTCGATCCGGCCCCGACCATGAGCTCCTGTGTGGCCCCTCTGGAACGACTCGCCCTCCTCGTCGACCACGGGCCCGCACAGCCTCCCGCTCCGCGCGCCCCTCCGTTCGTCTAGTCCCCTCGTCCGTCGTTCGTAGCGCCGCTCGATGGCACCCGAACACGACGCCCCGCGTGTCCTTGCGGAGCGCCCGGGCACCGGATGGCGCGAGATACTCATCGTCCCAAGAGGTTTGACGGAGGAACGTGATGACCACTCAGACGACAGAGCGTTACTGCCCGATCTGTGGGAAGCCGGTCACCGAGGAGATCTACAACCGCTTCGGCGAGTGCTGCTGCTCCGAGACCCACGCGGAGGAGTACGTCGCGGAGGTGCGTACGCAGAAGCAGAAGCAGGTGGCCGCGCCAGTGCCGGTGGCGGCGTCACGAGCAGAACGCCACCGGGGCGGCTGCTGCGGCTGAGCCGGTGCCGAGTATCCCGGAGAGCGGAAGGAGCGGATCCATGCCGACTTCGACTTCGCGCGTCGAGCTGCCGGTGAAGGGCATGAGCTGCGCGAGCTGTGTGGCGAAGATCGAGCGAGCGGTTGGCCGGCTGGCCCCGGCCGCTGTGAGGCCGGCACAACGAGGAGGATTCCAGGAATGCTGAAGCTGCTCTCGGTGACCGCGGCGCTCGCCGCCGCCCTCTCGCTCGCGGCCGGGCCCGTGTCGGCCGCCCAGGACAGGCACGCCCCGGGCGCCGGCAAGCCGTCATTCGAACACGTGCACGCGCTTGCCGCCACGGCCGATGGCCGGACCCTGTTCCTCGGCGCGCACTCGGGACTCTTCCGGAGCGAGGACGGTGGACGCTCCTGGCAGACGGTGGCCCTGCCCTCGAAGCACCCCCACGTGGATGTGATGGCGATGACGCCGCACCCGGAGGACGCACGGGTCCTGTACGTGGCGACCCACGAGGCGGGCGTGTTCAGGACCGGCGATGGCGGCAGGAGTTGGCAGGCGGCCAGCGCCGGTCTTGCCGGCGTCGACGTGCACGGGCTGGCGATCGATCCGCGCGACCCGCGGAAGCTTCACGCCGCCGTCCGCGACAAGGGTGAAGGCATCTATCGCAGCACCGATGCGGGCGGGAAGTGGGTGCGCGTGGACGACGGCCCGGGCGGGGAGATCAAGGTCCTGTCCTCCGTCAACATCTCCACGGGGATGGGCGGGATCTTCCTCTATGCCGGGACGGCGGCGGGACTTCAGCGCAACCCGGACTGCTTCTGAGGGTGGAAGACGGTGGGCGGTCTGCCCACGAGCACGGTGAACGGCTTCGCGGCGCACCCGACGAACGCGCAGGTGATGTACGTGGCGATGCGCGACGGGATCTTCAAGAGCGACAACGCTGGCGAGCAGTGGACGCCCGCCGCGAACGGACCCAAGAACGTCGCCGCCGTCGCGATCAATCCGAAGAAGCCGACCGAGGTCTACGCGGCGACGGTGGAGGGCAAGCTCTTCCGGAGCACGGATGGAGGGGCGCAGTGGGCCGAGGTCCGATGAACCGGCCGGCCGGAGCACCGATGAGACATGGAGGGCTGGTCCTCGCTGTCCTCGCCGTCGCGTTCCTGATGCTCGGCGGCCCCTCGACCGCCGGCGCGCAGCCGGGCGACGCGGGCATCAGGAGCGAGATCGAGGCGCTGAAGCAGGAGCAGGCGACGATTCGCCGGGAGCTCGCCGAGATCAAGGCGCTGCTCCGTGGGCAGGCGGCCTCGGCGCAGACGGGCGGGGCCCCGGGCGACGTGCTGGTGCCGGTGGACCGCGCCCCGGCTCTCGGCCAGGCGAGCGCCCGGGTGACGATCGTGGAGTTCTCCGACTTCCAGTGCCCCTTCTGCCGGCGGCATTCGTCCCAGGTGCTCCCCGAGATCGTCAAGGAGTATGTCACGACGGGCAAGGTTCGCTATGTCTTCCGTGACTTCCCGATCGCCTCGCTGCACCCGCAGGCCCATCGGCTGCACGAGGCTGCGCACTGCGCGGGTGACCAGGGCCGGTACTGGCCGATGCACGACCGGCTGTTCGCGGACTCGCAGCGGACCGAACGAAAGGAACTGGTTGTGCACGCCCGCGCACTGGGCCTCGACGAGGGCCGCTTCGAGCGGTGTCTGGCGGACGGAGCCCACGCGGCCGCGGTGCGGCAGGGGATTGCCGACGGCGAGAAGGCCCGCGTGCGGGGGACGCCGACATTCTTCGTCGGTCGCACCGAGCCGGACGGCGCGCCGATCCGGCCGCACCGCCTCATCGTGGGCGCCCAGCCCTACGTGGTCTTCAAGCAGGCGATCGACGGCCTGCTCGGGGGTCAGCCATGACTCACACCGCTCTGGCCGCTCGGCTCCTGACGATGATCGGGGCGGGGGTGACCCTCATGCTGGCGGCCCCCTCGCTCGTTGTCGGGAAGGGAGCCAGCGATCCGTTCGCGGCCCTGTCGGTCCAGCGCCCGGCGCGGCCCGTCGCCGCGCCGGACTTCGTCTTCGTCACCGCCGAGGGGCGCGAGGCACGACTCGGCGACCTGCGCGGCAGGGTGGTGTTCCTTGGCTTCTTCACCACGACATGACCGAACTGCCGGCGGGAGGCTCCCGCCAAGGCGGCGCTTCACGAGCGGTTCAAGGACCGCGGGCTCGCGCTGGTCGGTGTGGGGTTGAACGAGACGCCGGACGCCATCCGAAGCTTCGCGAAGGAATTCGGGATCGGGTTCCCGCTCTGGATCGACCCCGATGGCCGGAGCCCGGCGGCGTTCGGGGTGTGGGCGCACCCGAACACGATCCTCATCGACCGGGCTGGTCGGATCGTCGGCCGCGTGCCCGGCGAGCGTGACTGGTCGACCGAGGACGCTCGCCGGCTCGTGGAGGCGCTGCTGGACGCGCGGTGAGGGGATATGGAACAGCTCATCATCAAGTGGTACGGCTGGCTGAGCGCGTTGACCCAGGGGACTGCGTTCGGTCTGCAGGCCGTCATCGAGCGAGTCGAAGTGCCGGTGGTCACTGCCCTCATCTTCGGCCTGATCGGAGCCACGGCGCCGTGCCAGCTCACGACCAATCTGAGCGCGCTCGCCTGGGTGTCTGCGCACGCCGGTCGCGGCAGACCCACGACGCTCGCCGTGGCGTACGTCGCCGGGAAGGTGACGGTCTACACCCTGGTCGGCGGCCTCGTGATCCTGATGGGTCTTCAGCTGCAGTCGGTGTCCGTGCCCGTGGTCGTCGTCGCGCGCAAGGCGCTGGGCCCGTTGATGGTGCTCGTCGGGCTCGGCCTGCTCGGCGCGCTCAGGCTCCGAGCGGGGTTCGGGCAGCCGTGGGCACTCTGGTTCCGCGATCGCCTCGCGGGCCACGGGCACCGCGGTGCCTACCTGCTCGGCGTGGTCTTCTCGTTCGCGTTCTGCCCGACGCTCTTCTGGCTCTTCTTCGGCCTGACCGTGCCGCTCGCGCTCCGGAGCACGGGCGGTCTGATGTTCCCCGGCCTGTTTGCGCTCGGCGCATCGCTGCCGCTCCTGACCATGACTGTCGTGGTCGGTGCCGGGGTGGGCACGGCAAGCTGGTTCGCCGGCGGGGTGCAGCGCGTCGAGCCGGTTCTGCGCATGGTCGCGGGGACGGTCCTGGTCCTCGCGGGGCTCCACGACACGATCGTGTACTGGCTCCTGTGACACAAACCATCTCGAGAACGGAGTGATGTGATGAACGCAATGACCAAGGTGATGAAGCGGCATCGGGTTGTCGTCCTCGCCGCCGTGATGGGACTGCTGATGGTCGGTGACCGCGACCCCGTCGCGGAGGCGGCCTCCGAGCGCGACCGGAGCGAGCAGCAGGGCGCGCGAGACCCGATGACCGAGATGATGCGCGGCATGCCGATGGGACGGTCCGCGGAACTACTTGGTCGCGAGCGGCCGCTGCTGAGCCTCGCCCTCCGGCACCGTGCGGAGCTCGTGCTCTCGGCCGACCGGGTCAAGAGTCTGGAAGGGCTCGTCGAGCGCTTCCAGAAGGATGCCGAAGCGCGTGTGAGCCAGGTCGAGGCGGCCGAGCGGGACCTCGCGGATCTGCTCAAAGCCGATCCCGCCGACATGACGAATATCGAGGCCAAGGTGCGAGCCATCGAGAAGCTGCGGGCCGATCTGCGGGTCGCGCGTATCCGGACCATCGCCGCGGGCCGGGCCGCGCTGAGCCCCGAGCAGCGCAAGAAGCTGGAGGAGCTCGTCGCCTCGCGAACCGGCGGCCACGCCGCTGGGCGGACCCGGGGAATAGAAAAAATGGAGCGCTTCATGGGCTCCGAGCGCATGCCGCAGGCGATGACCGCCATGATGGACATGGCGCGGCGCATGGGCGACGGCGACGTCATGCTCGGCATGGTGCGCATGATGGAGATGATGGGCTCGATGGGCGGCGCGGGCGGTGGGACGATGGGTGGCCAGCCGCATCAGCCGATGCCGCCGGAGCAGAAGTAGCCGTCCATGCGCCTGTCATCGCTGCTACCGCGCCGACTGCTCCTCCTCCTCGTCGCCGCCGGCCACGCCGTGCTTCTGGTCGCGCTCGTCGCGGGGCCGCGGCTGATGAGCTTCGCGCGGGGACCGAACCCCGAGCGGGCGAGCCTCGAGAAGCTCGACGTGTACGGGACCGTCCCGCCGTTCTCCCTGACCGAGCGAAGCGGGCGCGCGGTGGGCCGAGACGATCTCAGAGGCAACGTCTGGGTCGCGAACTTCATCTACACGAAGTGCACCGAGACCTGCCCGACCCAGAGCTTGCAGGTCGCCCGTCTCCAGGCGGAGTTCGCCGGCGCGCCGGACCTCCGGCTGGTGTCGATCACCGTCGACCCGCGGAACGACACGCGCGAGGTCCTCACCACGTACGCGGAGCGGTATGGCGCCGATGGCGAGCGCTGGCTGTTCCTCACCGGCGACAAGCACGAGATCTATTGCCTGGCCAAAGGGATGAACCTCAGCGTGGTCGATCCGTCGGACCCGACGCCTCCGGCGTGCGGCGCACCGGCCGCCCGGGCCATTGACTGGATTTTCACGCACGTGCAGCCGTCGCCCGCCCTCGCGACCCACGGATCCGAGGGCCTGGTGATGCACAGCGCCCGGCTGGTGCTCGTCGACCGTGCCGCCCGCATCAGAGCGTATCACCTTGCAACGGACGAGGACTCGCTCGAGCGTCTTCGACCTAACCTGCGCGCGCTGCTCGCCGAGCGCAGAGCAACGGGATAGCAGCATGGAAGGTAGCTCGAAGAACGAGGCCATGCGTCTCGTGAGCCGCCGCCGCGTCATGAGCGTCGAGCTTGCGATCCCGTCCCGCCCGGCGGAGGGAGAAGGCCGATGGAATCTCTGATCTGGCTGCTGCCGCTCTCGGTCCTCCTGTTCGTTCTCCTCCGGCGCGGGGCAGGGAAAGGCTGAAGCATGACTCGTCCTGCGGGTCAGGGCGAGAGCTGCGAGACCGGCCAGGCGTCCCGGACGACGTCGCTCTACTGTTCGGTCTGCGGCCGGCCGGCCGATACGGCCGTGCGGCGAGACCCGGAGGCCTTCTGCTCGCCCGGGCACGCCGAGGAGTTCGAGCGTGACGTGGCTGCGGCCCGCGCGCCGCGCGAGGCCGGGCGGTGAGGTACGAATACGGCTTCTGGCTGGGTCGCCTCCGGGGCGCGGAGGGGGGCCTGAGGCCGCGACTGCGCGCGAGCAACGCCATCATGGTTAAAGGAGACTGATCGCAATGAACGCCCTTACGATTTCGCGTCGCCGCTTTCTCAAGGCGTCCGGACAGGCGGGGCTTGCCGGATTGGCCGTGGCGGTCGGCGGCCGTAGCCTCGTCGTTGCGCCGAGCAGCGCCGCACAGGCGAGCGCTGGACCGGCTCGCGAGATCCGGCTCGAGACCCGGTCGCTCGACTGGGAGCTGGCCCCGGGGAAGATCGTCAAGGGCATGGCGTACAACGGCCGCATCCCCGGGCCCGAGATCCGCGTGCGAGAGGGGGAGCGCGTCCGCGTGACGCTGAAGAACAGCCTTGCCACTCCGACCACCATCCACTGGCACGGCGTGGACGTCCCGAACGCGATGGACGGCGTGCCCGGCATCACCCAGAAGCCCGTGGAGCCGGGCGCGACCTTCGTGTACGAGTTCGAGGCCCGGCCGGCGGGAACCCGGTGGTACCACACGCACTTCAGCGAGCACGAGCAGCTGGACCTCGGGCTCTACGCCCCGTTGATCATCGACCCTGCCGAGCCTGACCCGTATGCCTTCGATCGTCAGTACACCCTTGTCCTCGACGACTGGGCCACGGGCACCGGCACCGCCGTCGCCCGCACCGCCGAGGGCACCGCGGGCGGTCGCGGCAGCATGGGTGGGATGATGGGTGGCCGCGGCATGGGCGGCAGGATGGGTGGGATGATGGGCGGCGGCGGCATGGGCGGCATGATGGGCGGCGGCATGCGCGGGATGATGGGGCGTGGCGGTATGGGTGGGATGATGGGCGGTGGCGGCGGTGGGCGCGATCGGCACGGCAACGCCTACGACGTCATGACGGTCAACGGCAAGGCGTATCCGGCGACGCAGCCGCTGAAGGTGCGAAGGGGAGAACGGGTCCGTCTGCGGCTGATCAATGCCAGCGCCGATCACACGCACGTCTTACGTCTCGCCGGGCATCGTCTCAAGGTCACGCACACCGACGGTAATCCGCTGGCTGCTCCGGTCGACATCGATGCGGTGCCCATCGCGCCGAGCGAGCGCTACGACGTGCAGTTTGTCGCCGATCGGCCTGGCGCCTGGTTCCTGTCGTGCGCGCAGCCCGATCATGCGAGTGCCGGTGAGCAGGCGCTGGTCGTGTACGAGGGTCACGAGGCCGACAAGCCGGTCGCACCGGAGGGGGAAGTCGCCGACCAGACCATTTGGAGCTACGAGCTCGGGCGAGGCCGCGATCTGCTCCCTCGGCCGACCGGCGCGACCCGCACGTTCGAGCTCTCGCTGAGCGGAGGCATGATGGGCTCCGACCAGTGGACGATCAACGGCCGGCGTTATCCGGACACCCCGCCCATGCGCCTCGGCAAGGGCGATCGGGTCCGAGTCGCGTTCCAGAACATGAGCATGGAGGCGCATCCCATGCACCTCCACGGGCAGAGCTTCAAGGTGCTGGCCGTCAACGGGCGGCGGCTGTCGGCGCCGATCGTCAAGGACGCCGTCGACGTCGAGGGTCACATGGGGACCGTCGAGCTGGAGTTCACCGCCCACAACCCGGGGGACTGGTTCTTTCACTGCCACAAGCCGATGCACATGGACGGCGGGATGATCGTGCTGGCCATGATCGCGTGAGGCTGGATGGCATGTGCCCTATGTGTGGAGCGTTGGTCGGGACGTGGGGCGCCGGGTGGGGCCTTGGAATGATGCTCGTCCCCCTGTTCTTCGGGGTCCTCATCATCGCCGGCCTCGGAGCCGGCGTCTGGTGGCTGGCACGGCAGGGCTTCGAGCTTCGGCGCCGGGGAGGTCCAGCCCTGCCCACGTCGGCCGACCCGGCGGCAGACATCCTTCGTGAGCGTTTCGCGCGCGGCGAGATCGACCGCGAGGAGTTCGAAGAGCGCCGGCGTGTGCTGAGTGGCTGAGCGATGTACCCGATCCTCGTCGACCTCGGTGTCTGGCAGATCCGCTCGTACGGTGTGTTCGTCGCCGTCGCCAGCCTGATCGTTCTTCGTCATAACGTGTGGCGGGTCGTGCGGCCCGCTCTGCGGTGATGACGTCGCGCCGCCGCTGGCTCGGCCACGTGCTGCTGTGCTTGCTGCCCTT
>Ga0302046_10003307_pt1 | contig 14623 bp, 13 predicted proteins | sample RVTome_11_FD_200261 | JGI IMG/M metagenome (GOLD analysis project Ga0302046, IMG submission 200261) | Soil microbial communities from uranium-contaminated site in the Upper Colorado River Basin, Wyoming, United States - RVT147D111 (version 2) ...
ACCCATGGCCTGGCGCGGGCACCGCAATATACCCCGCCGTTCAGGCCTCCACCGCTGGTCGTGGGCTCAGGTGGGAGATGCGACGGTCGCCGGCTCGAGGCGCACGGCGCACACCTTCAACGCCGCCATCTTCGCGTGGGGCTCGAGCACGGGGTTGGTGAGCAGGTTCGCGGCCGCCTCACGAAAGTGGAACGGGACGAACACCTGCCGTCGCGCCACCCGGTCGGAGATGCGTACCGAGATGACCATCGAGTTCCGGCGGCTGGTGATGCGCACCGGGGCGCCGTCCTCGAGCCCCAACTCGACGGCGTCGTCGGGGTTCACCTCGACCGTCGCCATGGGCTCTCGCGCGTCCAGCCCCCGCGACCGGCGGGTCATGGTTCCGGTGTGCCAGTGGAAGAGCTGGCGGCCCGTGTTCATCACGAACGGGAACTCGGCGTCCGGCAGCTCCGCCGGCGCCGCGTACTCCACGGCGTGGAACGTGGCGCGTCCGTCGGCGGTCGGGAAGGAGTCGTCGAACAGAAAGGCCGTGCCCGGATGGTCCTCGTCCGGCACCGGATACTGGAGCCCGCCGCCTGCCAGGCGCGGATACGTCACGCCGGCCCAGGCAGGCGCCAGCTGGCGCACTTCCCCCAACACCTCCTCCGGAGACCTGAACGGCGTGGGGAGGTCCAGGCGGCTCGACAGGTCCACCAGAATCTCCCAGTCGGCACGGGCTGTGCCGGGCGGCGTGAGCGCCTGATTGGCCAGCTGAATGCGTCGCTCGGTGTTCACGTACGTTCCGGTCTTCTCGGCGAACGAGGCGCCCGGGAGCACCACGTCCGCATACCGGGCCGTCTCGGTCAGGAACAAATCCTGGACCGCTAAAAACTCCACCGAGCGAAACCACGCCTCGGCGTGGGCGATGTCGGGATCCGAGATGATCGGATTCTCGCCCATGATATAGAGCGCGCGTACGGGCGAGCCGTCGCGGGCCATTTCCGTCACTTTCATGCCCGGCGTGAGCGACAACGACTCCGCCGGCACGCCCCAGGCGCGCGCGAACTTCAGGCGGACGTCCGGGTCGGCCACCGACTGGTAGTCCGGATACACGAAGGGAATCGCGCCCATGTCCGACGCGCCCTGCACGTTGTTCTGGCCGCGCACCGGCAGCATCGCGGCGCCCCAGCGCCCGATCATCCCGGTGGCGAGGATCAGGTTGAGCAGGGCCGTCACCATGTCGTGGCCCGTGAGGTGCTGCGTGAGCCCCATGGCCCAGAGGGTGCTGGTGTTCGGCCCGCGCGCGTAGCGCTCCGCGGCCTCGCGGATGCGCGCGGCGGGGATGCCGGTGATGGCCTCAGCCCGCTCCGGGGTGTAGGGCGCGACCGCCGCGCGTACCGCGTCGAACCCGTGTGTCCGCGTGGCGATGAACGCGCGATCCTCCAGCCCCTCGGCCAGGACGTGGTGGAGCATGGCGTTGAAGAGCGCCACGTCCGTGCCCGGCTGCATCTGGAGGTGCAGGTCCGCCCGGGTGGCCAGCTCGGTGCGGCGGGGGTCCGCCACGATGAGCGTGGCCCCGCGTCGATGCGCCCGCTTGATCGCGGCGCCGAAGACCGGGTGAGTCTCGGATGTGTTCGCGCCAGCGATGAAGATCACGTCGCAGGCCTCTTCGATCTCGCGCATCGAGCCCGACGCCGCGGCCGTGTTCAACGCGGCCTGCATGGCCGACACGCTGGTCGAGTGACAGAGCCGCGTGCAGTGATCGATGTTGTTGGTCCCGAACCGGGCCCGGAACAGGCGCTGAAGGAGGTAGTTCTCTTCGTTGCTGCACTTGGCGCTCTGGAACACGGCCATCGCGTCGGCGCCGTGCGTCGTGTGGATGCGCGCGAGTTCCTGGGTGGTCAGCTCCAGCGCCTCGTCCCAGGTGGCCTCGCGAAACGGCGCGTACCACTCGGCCGGGGTCGCGGCGTGATCGCGGATATCCTGGGTGGCCCGCTCGAGCAGGGGGAGATCGCGTAACCGCTTGCCGACCCGGCGCGGCGGGGCGGCCGGCTTGGTGGTCGCCCCCTCCTCGGTCATGGTGCGCCATGGTCCGGCCCGGCGGCCCGCGCCCGTGTCCCCGCTCCACACCCAACGCCCGTCGCGCCGCTCCCAGCCGCGGCGGATGAGCGGGGTGGTGAGACGGTCTCGATGCTGGGTGAAGTCGTAGCCGAAGCGGCCCTTCACGCAGGTCGAGCCGTCGTTCGGCGTGTTCTCCTCGAAGCTCGGCGACGTCACCTTGACCAGCTGATTGCCGGTAACGTGCAGGTCGATCTGGCAGCCGACGCCACAGTACGGGCACACCGACCGGACGACGGGGTCCATGGCCGTCTCGGCCACGTCCAACCGCCCCTTGGACATGACCTCGAAGATGGCCCCCGTCGGGCAGACGCGCACGCACTCCCCGCACCACGTGCATCCGGCCTTGTCGGCGTCGCCGTCCGCACCCACCACGATCTGCGCGTCATGGCCGCGGTACGCGACGTCGAGCACGCCCACCACCTGGATGTCGTCACACGCCCGCACGCATCGGGTGCAGAGAATGCACAGGCTCATGTCGTGGGCGATCATCGGATCGCCCGGGCGCTCGTCCCCCGTGCGGAGCGGCAAGGCGTGATCGGCGACGGGTCGGGGCTCGACGCCGTACTGAAGGGCGTAGCGCTCGAACTCGTTGCGCGGCTGCGCCGCGCCGCCGTTCAGCAGATGATCGGCCGGATAGCGCTCGAGCAGCAGTTGCAGCACGCCGCGGCGGGCCTGGACCACTTCGGGCGTCCCGGTGCGCACCCGCATGCCCTCGGATGCGGCGGTGGCGCACGCCGGCAGGAGCTTGCCCTGCCCGTCCACCGCGACCACGCACAGGCGACAATTGCCGACGATGGACAGTTTGGGATACCAGCACAACGTGGGAATCGACAACCCGGCCGCCTGCGCGGCCTCGAGGATCGTCGCGCCCTCGGACGCGGTGACGGCGATATCGTCGACGTGAAGGCTGGGCATACCGGAATATTGCCGCGCGCCGCGCGTCCCACGCAATGGCGCGTTACGGCTTGGTGGCGAGCAGCCAGCGCGAGCCGGCCTTGGGTCCGCGCTCCACCCGCCAGCCGGGATAGTGCGCCAGCAACGCATCGGGCGCCAGCGAGCGGATGTCGGATCGCTGCTCGGCGGGCAGGATGAGGTGGGCGCCCCCCGGCGCGGTCCGGCGTTGCAGGGCCTCCACGGCGCGAATGCGGGCCGGCGCGTCGAGCGCCGCGAGCGTACCCGGATCCAGCACCGCCAGCGTGGCGGTGACGTCCGGAAACCACTCGCCGAGCAGCACCACCAGCGCGTGGAGACGCCCTCCCAATCCCTCCTGGCCCGCCCGTGCCTCGACCGCGTCCACCGCGGACACGGACTCCGCGACCAGCACGACTTGCGCCTCGTGCGCCGCGAGAAAGTAGGCCGCACCGGCGGCCTGCGACCCGAGCACCACCGCGGTCTCGCCCTCTTCCAACCCGCCCGCGAGCGCCGCGAGCGGGAGATCGGGCGCCAGCCCCCAATGCGTCAGCTCGCGCTGCGCGCGGCGCAACCGGCTGTGCCGATCCCTCCAGCGCCGATACGTGGGCAGCCGCAGACGTCGCATGATGAGGCGGTCCACGTGCTCCAGCATCAAGACTTCGGTCAGCACCAGCTGCTCGTTCGATCCCACCTCCAGCTCGCGCACCGCCTCGTCCGCCAGGCCGAGCAGCTCGCCGCGGCTGAGCTGGTTCTTGTAGTCCTCGATCCGCTCGAGAATGAACTCCTCGTATTCCTGACGGAGCGAAAGCGGCCGCCGCCGGTTCCGGGTCACGGGATGGGTCAGCACGGCTCGACGTGTACCACCACGTCGGTGAACCGCAGCTCGGTTCGCAGGCGGTCTTCGACCGCATCCGCGATCTCGTGGGCCACCTCCACGCTGGCGGTGCCGTCGACCGCGATGGTCAGCTCCGCGAACGCGTCGTCCACCGCGCCCCGTGACCGGATGTGATAGGCCCGCACGACCCCCGTCACGGCCTCCGCGGACACGCGAATCACCTTGGCCGGGTAGGCGTGCTCGTCGACCAGCACCGGCACCGACCGCCGGACGATCTGGTACGCCAGCACCACGATGACCCCGGCCACCAGCAGCGCCACGATCGGATCCACGAACGTGTACCCCGCCTGCGTGAACAGCAGGCCGGTCAACACGCCGACCGTGATGAACACGTCGGCCCGGGTGTGGGACGCGTCCGCCAGGAGCAGGGGACTGGCCAGGCGCCGCCCCTGGCGCGTTTCGTATCCCGCCACGACCGCGTTCACCGCCAGGGTGCCCACCAGCACCGCGAGCTCCGCCCGCGACAGGGTCAGGGCGGGAGCCCCGATCGTGAGCCGCTGCACCGCGCCCTTCACCAACTCGAAGCCCGAGATCGACAGGAAAACCACGATCGCCAGGGCGCCCAACGTCTCGAACTTGCGATGCCCATAGGGGTGGTCTTCGTCCGGCGCCCGGGCGGCGATGTGAGTGACGGCGAGCGCCAGCACGTTGTTCATCGCGTCCACCGCCGAATGTACGCCGTCACCCAGGAGGGCCAGGGACCCCGAGCTCAAGCCGATGACGAACTTGGCCCCCACGACCGCCAGGTTGGCGACGAGGAGGCCCAGCAACACCCGCTTGATCCGCGTCGCGCGATCGCGCGCCTCGCTGGAGGCGGTAAACATGGTTCAACCTCGCGGGGGGAAGAAAACGTGTCAACGCCGGGAGGGTCGTCGAGCCGTCGCGCTCCGCGAGGACGCCCATCGTCGGGGACATAACGAGGTCGCGACGTCGCCGGTCAGCCGACTGACCGGATCAGCGCCCCCTTCAGGTAGCCCGTTTCCGGGATCGTCAGGATTTCTGGGTGGTCCGCCGGCTGCCCGAGCAGGCGCTCCAGCACCACTGGCCGCCCGGCATCGGCGGCCGCGGCCGCGAGCATGGTCATGAACTGCGGCCGCCGCACGTGGAACGAGCAGCACGCCGTGAAGAGGCGCCCACCCGGTGCCAGAAGCTTGAGCGCGCGGAGGTTGATTTCCTTGTACCCGCGCAGCGCCGCCGGCACCGAAGCCCGGTCCTTGGCAAACGCGGGTGGGTCGAGCACGATCGTGTCGAACCGCGCCCGCGCCCGCTCCAACTCCCGCAGCACGTCGAACGCGTTGCCTTCCCGCCAGCTGACATTCGTCACGCCGTTCAACTCGGCGTTCCGCGCGGCCATCTCCAGGGCGTCGGCGCTCGAGTCGACCGCCAGGACGTCGTCCGCCGCCCGCGCCATGTGGAGCGCGAACAAGCCGTGATAGCAGAAGACGTCGAGCCCGCGTCCCCGCGCCAGCGTGCCCACCAGGGCGTGGTGCTCCCGCTGGTCGAGAAACGCGCCCGTCTTTTGCCCCCGCCGCGGGGAGGCCAGATAGCGAAGGTCGCCCTCGCGAACCTCGATGGGGTCGGGGACCGTGCCCCGGACCGGCTCGATCCCCAGGGGCAGCCCCTCGTGGCGGCGCACCGAGGCGTCGTGTCGAAGCAGGATGGCTTCAGGACGCAGCACCGTGTCGATGGCGGCGAGCACGTCGGCGCGCACGGCTTCGAGGCCCGCCGAAAGGAGTTGCGCCACCACGTACGGGCCGTAGACGTCCACCACCAGCGACGGCAACCCGTCGCCCTCGCCGTGGACCGCGCGGTACGCGGTCGCGGGCGGCTCGAGCTCCGCCCGACGGGCCCGCGCCGCCGCGAGCCGATCGAGCCACCAGGACCCATCAAGCGCGGCCTCGGATCGGGTCAGGAAGCGCAGGCGGATCTCGGACGTCGGGCTCCACAGGGCCTGGCCGAGCGGCCGCCCGCGCTCGTCGGCCACGCGCACGATTCCGGGTGCGGCGTCGCCCGCCGCGACGTCCGACCGGTAGATCCACGGGTGCCCGCACTGCCAGCGACGGGCGCCGCGGGCGCTGACCCGAATGAGAGGGGCCGTCACCGCGGGCGCCGACTACCTTTGAACGGTTTCTGGATGGGAGCCTCGCTGCGCGACGTGCGGTTGATCGGCATTCTCGACCCGGCCTCGCTGGGTCCGCGGGCGCTCGAAGCCGCGCGGGCGGCGGAGGCCGGCGGCGTCACCCTGCTCCAGCTGCGAATGAAGGATACCGGGGCCGGCGAGCTCCTGCGATGGACCGAGCGCCTCGTCGCGGCCCTCGGCATTCCCGTCTGGGTGAACGACCGGGCGGACGTGGCGCGTCTCGGGGGTGCCGCCGGCGTCCACCTGGGCCAGGACGATGTCCCGCCGCGCCGCGTCCGGCGCCTCATGCCGCCGCCGTTCGGCGTCGGGGTCTCGGTCGGCACGATCGCGGAGGCGGAGCGCGCCCGCCAGGCCAACGCCACGTATTGGAGCCTGGGGTCGGTGTACGCGACCGGGAGCAAGCCGGATGCGGGGGCGCCGATCGGACCGGAGGGATTCGCGACCCTCGTGGGCTACGCGCCCGTGGGGACGCCCTGCGTGGCCATCGGCGGCGTCACCGCGGTTCGAATTCCGGAACTCCGCGCCGCCGGCGCGGCCGGGGTGGCCGTCATCGAGGCCCTCTTCGGCGCGGCGGATATCGAGCGCGCCGCCCGCGCCCTGCGGGACGCCATGGACGCCCTGGGGCCCACTACCGCGCTCTGATGCGCTCGACGGCCGCCAGGTGCTCCCGCAGGGTCCGGGAGAATACGTGCTGCCCATCCCCCTGGGCGACCAGGAAAAAGAAGTCGGTCTTCGCCGGGTAGAGGGCCGCTGCGATGCTCGCCGCCGACGGCTGGCCGATCGGGCCCGGTGGGAGCCCGTCGATCTGATACGTGTTGTACGCAGAAGGGGTCTGGTAGTCCCGCTCGAAGAGTCGCCGCCGCCGGCCCAGCGCGTAGATGACCGTGGGATCCGCCTGGAGCCGCCAGCCCGCCCGCAGGCGGTTGTGATAGACCGATGAGACGTAGGGCCGGTCTCGGTCGTGACGCACCTCGCCCTCGATGATCGAGGCCAGCGTGATCAGTTCGCGGCGGGTGAACCCCAGCGTCGCGAGACGGGCGTCCCATTCGGGTTTCCACCGGGCCTCGAACTCGGCCACCAACTGCGCCACGACGTCGCGCGCGGTCGCGCCAAGGGCCACGTGGTGCGTGCTCGGATACAGGTACCCCTCGAGCGTCGTAGCGCCCGGGGCCAGGCGCGCGAGGAGGGTCGAGTCGCCGGCCGCCGCGAGCACGCTCTCGGCCGGGAGCCCCAGCTGGCGCTCGACCTGCGCCGCGACCTCGGTGAGCATGAGTCCCTCGGGCAGGGAGAGCCGCTGGTAGGCGGCGCTCCCGGCCAGGAGGATGCCGACCACCTCGGGGACCGGGCGGCGGGGATGGAGATCGTAGACTCCCGCGCGGATCGCCCGCTCGTTCCCGCTGACCTTGGTATACAGGCGAAACCAGCGGGGGGTCGTGATGATCTGGTACTGGTACAGAGAGTCCGTGATCGCGGCGAGCGTCGCGCCCCGCGGGATCTGCACCCGAACGGACTCGCCCTCGGGCGGGGGCGCCCCGCACGCGCCCACTACGACGGCCGCAAGGGCGATCGCCCCGACCGCCCACGTCACGAGGGTCGCCGCCGGTCCAGGTGGAGTTGGAGCAGCACCACGGCGGCCCGCTGATCGACGTCCACGCGGTCACCCGTCTCCGGCCCGACCGCCTCCAACGCCCGCGCGGTCGTCATGCGCTCGTCGAGGAGCTCGACCGGCAGGCCGGTCTTGGCCGCGATCAGCTCGGCCGTCGCCCGCGCCTCGCGCGCCGCCGGCCCCTCGGCGCCGCCCGCGTCGAGCGGGAGACCCACCACGATCCCCACCGGCCGCCACTCCTCGAGATACCCGCGCAGCCGCTGAAGGGGAAACCGACGGCCCGCGCGGCGGGTCAGGGTGGCCAGAGGTTGGGCGATCGTGCCGGTGGGATCCGAGATGGCCAGCCCGATGCGTTTGGTGCCCCAATCCACCGCCAGCCACCGTCCCGGGTCGGCCCGGGTCATCCCTGCTGCATCGTGGCGTAGAACTCCTTGTTGGTCTTGGTTCGCTTCATCCGCTCGAGCAAGAACTCGATGGCCTCCACGGTGGGCATGTCCGCCAGGAAGTTGCGAAGCAAGTAGACCTTGTTGAGCTCCTCCTTGTCGAGGAGCAGCTCTTCCTTGCGGGTGGAGGAGCGCTGCACGTCGATCGCCGGATAGATGCGGCGGTCGGCGATGCCGCGGTGCAGGATGACCTCCATATTGCCCGTGCCCTTGAACTCCTCGAAGATCACCTCGTCCATCCGGCTCCCGGTCTCGATCAGCGCGGTCGCGATGATCGTCAACGAACCGCCGGCTTCGATGTTCCGCGCGGCCCCGAAGAACCGCTTGGGCTTCTGGAGCGCGTTGGCGTCCACGCCGCCCGAGAGGATCTTGCCGGAGTGGGGGACCACCGTGTTGTGTGCGCGCGCCAGGCGGGTGATCGAGTCCAACAGGATGACCACGTCCCGCCCGTGCTCGACCAGGCGCTTCGCCTTTTCGATGACCATGTCCGCCACCTGGACGTGGCGATCCGCCGGCTCGTCGAAGGTCGACGAGATCACCTCCGCCCGGACGTTCTCTTCCATGTCCGTGACCTCCTCGGGCCGCTCGTCGATGAGCAGCACGATCAGGACGCACTCGGGATGGTTCTCGGTGATCGAATTGGCGAGCTTCTGGAGGAGGATCGTCTTCCCGGCCTTCGGCGGGGAGACGATCAGCCCCCGTTGCCCTTTGCCGATCGGGCAGAGGATGTCCATCACCCGGGTCGACAGGTCGGCGTCCTTGCGCTCCAGCTTGATGCGACTGTCCGGATACCGCGGCCGGAGGTTGTCGAACGCGATCCGGTGCTTCGCCTTGTCGGGATCGTCGAAGTTGGCACTCTCGACCTTGAGGAGCGCGAGGTAACGCTCCCCCTCCTTCGGGGGCCGGACCTGTCCCAGGATCGTGTCGCCCGTGCGCAAGTCGAACCGCTTGATCTGGCTCGGACTCACGTAGATGTCGTCGGGGCCGTACAGGTAGTTCCAGTCGGTGCTACGGAGAAACCCGTAGCCTTCCGGCAGGATCTCGAGGACGCCCTCGCCTCGCAGGACCGTGTCGGAATCGAGCAATGACTGCTCGATCCGGAAGATCAGATCCTGCTTGCGCATCCCCGAGTAGTTGGTGATGTTCAGTTCCTCGGCCATCGCGTGAAGCTCCGCGACGGATTTCCTCTTGAGTTCGGCGATGTCCACGGGGGGACTCCAGGGGGGGTGGTTCGAACCGGAGCAACGCTACGCCCGCACGGGGCGGCAACTGCGGAGTGGCTCTGGGGGTCTAAGACGTGGCAGTGACAGCGCCTGATTAATACGGCGCCACCCGGAGACCGTCAAGAGGCGTGCTCACACCCCTCGAACCCTACCTGTCATACTGGCGCACCACGATCTCCCGGGACCGGGAGATCGTCGAGGCCGTCGTCCAGCCAGCCCACCGAGGGCCATCCGCCGAGTTCGGCCACGCCCTCGACGCCTGGCCGGGGGTGCATTACTGGGCTTCCGGGGCGGACGCCGACCGGGTCGTGCTGGTTCGCGCGCTCACGCCGCCCCAGCGGGAACGGTGGTGGTTGCACGTCCTGCTGTTTCTCGGGACGTTCCTCACCGTCCAGTTGGGCGGCTTCGTGCTCCTCGGCGGTACCACCCATACGTTGCCCTCCCTGAGCGGTGGCTATCCGGAGGTGTCGGCGTCGCTCCTGTCCTGGCTGCGGGACGGCGCAGCCGGCATGCCGTTCGCCATGGCCCTGATGGGGATCCTCCTGGCGCACGAAATGGGTCACTATCTCACCGCCAAACGCTACGGGATCAATGCCTCCCCGCCGTATTTCCTCCCGGCACCGATCGAATTCAACTTCATCGGGACCTTCGGGGCGTTCATCCGATTGCGAAGCCCGGTGGTGGATCGGCGGCAGCTGATGGACGTCGGGGCGGCCGGGCCGTGGGTGGGGTTCGCCGTCGCGCTGCTGCTGTTGATCGTCGGGCTCCAACACTCGTACCTGGTTCCCCCCGGCGAGTTCGACGCCCCCATGGTGATCGAGTTGGGTCGCGGCCGGCTGTTCGCGGGCGATTCCCTGCTGACCTGGGGCGTGCGCGAACTGATGCTCGGTGACGGAACGGCGGTCCTCCATCCCCTCGCGGTCGCCGGGTGGGTCGGGATCCTGGTCACAGCCCTGAACCTGCTACCGCTGGGCCAGCTCGACGGTGGCCACATCCTCTACGCGCTCCTGGGCGACCGACAGCGTCGGGTGGCCGTTGTGGCGTGGCTCGGGCTGCTGGCCATGGGCGCAGTCTACAAGTGGTGGTGGGGCCTCGCGATTCTCATTCTGATCCTGGGGGGCGGCCGGCTGTCCCACCCACGAGTGCTGGAGCGGCACCGCCCACTTCCGCCAAGCCGGGTGCCCCTGGGCTGGGCGTCGGTCCTCTTGTTCGCCGTCACCTTCACGCCGGTTCCGTTGACGTTCTAGGAAGTTGGCGGTGGGTGGCTCGGCCAGGGTGCGGACCCCAGAACCGGCGCCGGGGCGGGCGAGGCCGCCCTGTCCCCGCTCACCGCCAACCACCACCCGCGGATCATTGCGTAAGTGTTGTGACGGTTTATATTTGCGCAAACCGGCGGAGACCTGATGCCAGCGCAGTCGGTCCGCTTCGGACAGCCGGACCCGCTCGAACCCGTGGTCCACGAGTTGCCCCCAATCCGATGTGCGGGCGACGACGTGGCGCTCCGGCTCGTCGTCCGCCGTGCGGAAGACGGCGGGTGGCGAGCCCGACTCCTGTTCGGCCCTGGCGATCCCGACGTAGCTCCCAGCACGGCCGAGATCTTCTTCGGTCCCTCCGAGGCCGATTTGTGGGAAGCCGTGCGAGACCTCCGGGAGCACCACGTTCGAGACCTCTACCGTTCCGTGCTCGGATGACCAACCCGCCGCTCGAGCCCGAAGCCCCGATTCGCCGGCTCCGACACGATTTGTCGAATCCGCTCTCCGCGCTGCTCGCGGAAACGCAGCTTCAGCTCCTCAACGCCGACCAGCTCGTCCCGGAGGTCGCCACCGCGTTCCGCGAGATCGAACGACTCGCGCAGCGGATGCGCGACATTCTCAAGGCAATTCCCTGACGCTCCGACCGGGGCACGGTTCCTGCCCGAATTCGCCCCGTTCGGTACCTGCTTGACGGCCCCCCCGGTGGGGGGCATGTTCCCCCGCTCTCGGGGCTCCCAGTGGGACAGTGGCTTATGCGATCTCTGCGCGTTCTAGCGGTTTTCCCCATCCTGGCCCTTGGTGCCTGTACGCCACCGCCGGCCCCGGTCTCCCCAGCGGAGATCTCGGAGCTGGCGGGGCGTGTGGCGCGGGAGCCGAACAACGGCGATCTCGTGCTTCGCTACGCCGCGGCGCTCCACGCCGCCGAGCGATGCGACACGGCCCAGGCCGTCGCGCGTCGTGGCATGGCCTTGGCGCCCGCCAACGCGGTCGGTCCGCTGGTCGTGGGGCGGTGCCTCGAACGGGCGGATCGGCACGAAGAGGCGATCGGAGTCTACCGCGCCTTTCTGGCAGATCACGGGCGCGGCCGCGGCGCGGCCGGAGTCCGATCGCGCGAGCTGCTCGCGTCCCGGACCTTCGCGGAACGGCGAGCCCGTCAGGCGCTCGCCCAGGAAACGGAGCTGTCCGGCACACCGGCTGACCCCCAAACGGTCGCCGTCCTCCCGCTTCACGTCACGGGAGATTCGGCCTACTTCCCCCTGTCGCGGGGGCTGGCGCAGATGCTCACCTCCGACCTCGCGCTCTTGCAGCGATTCCGTCTGGTGGAACGCATCCAACTGGCAGCGCTGCTCGACGAGCTGGAGTTGGCGCGGGGCGGGCGGGTTGACGAGCAGACCGCCGCGCGGGTGGGGCACCTCGTTCGTGCCGGTCGCCTGGTGACCGGCCTCGCCGCGATCCCCTCGGAGCAGGACATTCGGATCGAGGCGTCGGTCATCCTGGGCAGCGGTGAGGTGAGCACACCCACCGCGGCCACCGGGCGGCTGCGCGATCTCTTGCGGCTGGAGAAAGACCTGGTACTCGGCCTGGCGTCGCGCCTGGGCTACACGCTCTCCGAAGCCGAGCGCCGCGCGGTGCTCGAGAACGGCACCTCGAACCTCGCCGCGTTCCTTGCCTACTCGCGCGCGCTCGATGCGGAAAACCAGGGTGATTACGCCGTCGCCGCGACGCACTATGCGGAGGCGGTGCGCCGAGACCCGGGCTTCCAGGCGGCGCGCGAGGGGTTCCAGGCCGCCACCGCGGCGCCGGACGCGCAGGGCGCCGCCGGCGACGTCACCGTGCTGGCCTCGCAGACGCCGGCCGAGCCCCTCGGCACCGGGCTCGGTGACGAGTTGGGCAACGCCATGGGATCGACCATCGGCGATCTCAGCCCCACGCAAGCCGAGCAGAGCATTTCCATCACCGAAACCACGCAGACCGCGGTGAATACGACGACCAATCAACCACCCCCCCCGTCGGTCGTCCCGCCGGCCACGGTGTCCGGGGTCATTCGCATCGTGTTCAGGCTCCCATGACCCGCGCTCATCTCTTTGCGCTCGCCGCGGCCGCCGCCGCCGTCGCACCCTCGGTCGCCGGCGCCCAGGTGCCCGTGCGGGTCCGAGCCGCGGGCTTCTACGAGAGCTACTCCTTCGATCCCGGCCTGCCGTTCAGCAAGGTGACCGAGATCGCCGTTCCGGTGGGCATCGACATCGGGCTGGGCCGATTCGCCAACCTCGCGCTTTCGTCGGGGTTCGTGACTATCGACCTCGAAAGCGCGGAGACTGGCTTTGCCGACCAGTCCCTCTCCGGCATCCTCGACACCGAGCTTCGGTTGGGGATCAACCTGATACCGGGCCGACTGATCGCCCTGGTCAGCGGTGCCATTCCGACGGGAATCAAGTCCGTCGAGGCGGACGAGGTCGCGGTCTTGGCCGCCCTGTCGAGCGACGTCATCGGGTTCGCGGTCCCAAGCGTCGGGTCGGGTGGAACGGTTGGGGGCGGGTTGGTCGGTGCGGTGCCCCTGGGGGGGCGCTTCGCCCTCGGGCTGGGTGCCACATACAGCTACCCGGTGTCGTATCAGCCCATCGTGGGCGAGACGGTGAAGGTCCGTCCGGGAGCCGAGATCCGCGGCCGGGCCGGGCTCGAAGGACCGCTGGGGCGTACGACGTACTTGCGGGTCGCCGGCGTGCTCGCGCGCCGGGCCAAGGATCAGTTCGCCGGCAGCGTGCAGAACGGGGTAGGCACGCGCCTGATCGGGTATCTGGAGGTGGCACAAGGGTTCGGCAACTCCCAGCTCACGATCTACGGCTACGATGTCTACCGCGGGTCCCCGCAGCTCGAGGCGACGGCGGTGGGTCAGGCGGTGCTTCCGAAGGGGAACTTGTTGGTGGGCGGGCTCCGATTCCGTCTCCCGGTCACGCCCACGTTCAGCATCGCGCCGCGTACCGAGTACCGGTACTCGGCTCAGGCGTCTGGGTCGTTTGCCGACGCCGATGGCGACGGCGTGCAGGAGTACAGCGAGGGTTCCGTCGAGAAGGCGGGAACCTCGCTTCGCTTCGGGCTGGATCTGCGCCAGCAGTTCAGCGAGATGTTCGCCCTGGTGGCGAGCGGGGGCGCCGTGACGGGTAACGTCGTGCGCGGTACCGACGAAATCGGGTTGTCGGGGTACCGGTTGGGCCTGGTCTTCGAAGTCACGCGCTAGCCATCACCGGCCAAACCACGAATCGCCGGCGCCCGGAGCTGCTTCCGGGCGCCTTTGTGCGGGTCCCTCGCCAAGAGCCGACGACGAGCAGGGGAGCAAGGGCCAGCCGCGGGGGCGCGAGTGTCACGCCGCCGAGTGGCGGTGGTCGATGCGCCGGGCGGGATTCGAACCCACGACCTTTGGCTCCGGAGGCCAACGCTCTATCCAGCTGAGCTACCGGCGCAGATGTCAATCGGGGCGCCCGGATTCGAACCGGGGACCTCCTGCTCCCGAAGCAGGCGCGCTAACCGGGCTGCGCTACGCCCCGTGGGTCTTGATGCGGCGTGAGGGACTCGAACCCCCAGCCTTCTGGTCCGTAGCCAGATGCTCTATCCAATTGAGCTAACGCCGCTTGTGCTCACGCCGCGGAGTGGGCGGTACAAGACTCGAACTTGTGACCTCCACGATGTCAACGTGGCGCTCTAACCAACTGAGCTAACCGCCCCAACCCGGGCGGACGAACGGACGGGCGGCCAGACGGTCGGAAGGGAGTTTGCCAAGCCCAACCGACCGCCGGTCCACCCGTCCGTTCGTCCGCCTGTAGTAGCGGGGGTGGGATTTGAACCCACGACCTCCGGGTTATGAGCCCGGCGAGCTACCAGACTGCTCCACCCCGCGCCGTTGTTCTACCAGAATCAACCATGAGTCGTGCGGCGGCCTTGGCCGCCCTTCATCAAATGAGTCAGAGCTTCAGCCCTGCCTCGCGACTACGGCGGCCTTGGCCGCCTTCCATCAAGTGAGTCAGAGCTTCAGCTCTGCCTCGAGAGCGGGAAACGG